>Ga0126376_10000471_pt1 | contig 19593 bp, 13 predicted proteins | sample PanSoiMetPlot_15_FD_92760 | JGI IMG/M metagenome (GOLD analysis project Ga0126376, IMG submission 92760) | Tropical forest soil microbial communities from Panama - MetaG Plot_15 | ecosystem: Environmental > Terrestrial > Soil > Tropical forest > Bulk soil | place: Panama | collected 2016-02-17
GGATCTATCCGGACCGCCTGCGTGGCCGACTCCTTCGCGCGTTCCCACGCTTCCGCCGGCGGTGGCTCGACGTACCAGTTCAGCAACGCATAACAGTCGGCGAGCTCTGCGTGCGCGATCGCAAACTCCGGATCGAGCTCAACGGCGCGTTCGAGCCGTTCGATCGCCTGGCGCAAACCTTCCGCGGTGCGTCTGGTCGCGTAGTAACGCGCAGCGGTGTATAGCTGGCGCGCTTCTTCGTTCTCGCCCGACTGCGTATCCGCGGCGGGCATCAATATCTGCGTTGTGACCGGAGCGATGCGATCTTGCCGCTTTCGCTTTTTTGGTGTCGCCCGGGCCGTCTTGCGATACAACACGGGGTGACGCAGGTCGCGCAGGATTCCCTCGTACGCCAGCTCACCACGCAACGGGTCGAACTGCGGCTCAACACCTAACCAGACCACCCAACTATCCCTGATCGCGTAAGCGTCGAGAACCAGTCGCAATGCTCGTTCGCGCTCGCCGAGATGCAGGTGGATCAAAGACAATTGATAAGGTGAAACGTAACCGTGTATCGAAAGTTGGGCCAGTTGGTCCAACACTGCGCGCGCGTCACTCTCTCTTCCCGCCGCTGCGTAGGCCGCGCCCAACGCCGCGATGTAGAACGTGCCGCCACCGGAAAAATCGAGTGCTTTCTCCGCAGTCTTAACAGATTCGTCTACCTCACCCGTGTGTCTGAGTGCCCACGAGAGAGTGACGAGACCGTAAGGAAACTCCGGCACCGACTCGAGCATGCTTTTGAACGTCGCAATCGACTCATCAAATCGCCGCGCCTGGTAATAACACCAGCCGAGCGCTTGCAACACACTCGGCGAGAGCGGATCGAGCTCTCGCGTGCGCAACATCTGGTCGATGCCTTCTTCGAAGCGTCCTTCCATCGTCAGGTGGAAGGCATACCAGTTATGCGCGGTGGCGTAGTTGGGATTGATCTCGAGTGCGCGCCGGTGTTGACCTTCGGCTACGGCCCAGTCGAAGTCATGACAAACAGTCGCGAAGCCGAGCGCGCTGTAAGCTTCGGCGGAAGTCGAGTCGAGTTCCACTGCTTTCGCGGCATTCTGTTTGGCGGCCGCTGAAGTCTCGACGAACGGGCGAATACCGAAGACGCCGAGCCAGTTGTAGTAATCGGCAATGCCTGTGTAGGCGAGCGCGTAATCCGGATCGAGCTTGATCGCCTTTTTGAAACACTCGAGCGCCTTTGCGAGACCAACTTCGGTGTACGAGCTCCAGTAATAACGGCCGCGCAGGTAAGCCTCGAAGGCTTCGGAGCTGTCGGTGCCGCGTTTGGACAACTGCTGCTTCTCATCGCCAGTCAGTTGTGGTAACAACGCGGATGCGACTTTCTCCGAGATCGAATCCTCGATCTGAAGCACGTCGGTTGAGTCTTCGTCGTACTGTTCGGCCCAGCGCGTCACACCCTCGCTGATACTAAGCAACTGCGCGGTCACGCGAAGTCGATTACCGACGCGCCTGAGACTGCCGTCGATCACGTAATCGATACCGAGATCGCGTCCCGCGATGAGCGGATCGATCGCGGCGCCGTGATAACGCAGGACGCTGCTCGTTGGTCGCACAACAAGACGCTGAACGTTACTCAGTCGCGTGATGAGCGCATCCGTCAGTCCGATCCCGAGATATTCATCGCCCGTGTTTTCCCCTGTCGGACTCAGAATCCGGAAAGGAAGTACTGCAATCGATTCCTGATCTTCGCGCAACTGTCCGGCAATCGTGGGCAGTGCGGCGAGACGATGGTCCATCTTGCGCAGCAGATCGTTGAAACGCGGATGGCCGTGCAGTGGATCGAGTTCAGGATCGACTCCCATCCACAGCACTTTCGCGTCACCAGATTCGTAGGCCAACTCGAGCAGGTCGAGTGCTTCTTCACGCCGGTTGAGCGCTGCGTTAACGAGCGCGAGATGATACGGAGAGACGTAACGACGCTCGGCAAGCAGGTGCATGTCCGCGAGCGTTGCCTGAGCAGATTCGAGATCTCCCGACGCTGCGTACGCGCAAGCAAGCCGTCCGAGGGTGTGCGAGGCTTTGCCGATCAATTCGACGCAACGTTTCGCGGCTTCGATCGACTCCGCGTGCCGGCCGAGACGGCCGAGCACGAAACTCGCGCCGTACTGCATCATCAAGTTGCGTGGTTCGTTCTCGATCGTGGCACTTGCGAAACGATACGCTTCGTCAAAACGACGCGCGTGATACGAACACCAGACAACGGCGAAACGCGAGATGATTGCGAGTGGATCGAGATCGCGACCGGTGTGAGCTTCGCGCAAAGATTCGCTAAAACGTCCTTCCATCGCGAGTTGTAACGCGTACCAGGTGCGCGCCGGCGAATAATTTGGATCGAGCTCGATGGCGCGAATCATGTGGCGTTCGGCACTGGACCATGCAAAGTCGCGGGTGAGTATCGCCTGGCCCAACGCCGTGTGAGCTTCAGCGAGGTGTGGGTCGAGCTCGACTGCGGTCTCAGCCGCTTCGTAAGCTGCCGCTGAACACTCGGAAAACGGCATCACGCTGAACACGCCGAGCCAGTTGTGATAGTTCGCCACTCCTGCATACGCGAGCGCGTACTGCGGATCGAGCGCGATCGCCTGCTGGTAACAAACGATCGCCCGAGCAAAACCTTCTTCCGTAAACGTGTTCCAGTAAAAGCGTCCGCGCAGATAAGCTTCGTGCGCTTGCGGGTTGTCGGTGCCGCGCTTCGCCAGACGCAGACGCTCGTCAACCGTGAGGTGCGGCACGATCGCTTCCGCGACGTGCGAAGAGATGATGTCTTCGAGATTCAGAACATCGGTAAACTGTTCGTCAAATTGTCCGGCCCATGCGGTTGTTTCATCGCGAACGTCGAGCAACTGAATAGTGACGCGAATGCGTTCGCCCGCGCGCCTGATGCGGCCATCGAGAACAAACGCGACGCCGAGCTCGCGGCCGGCGCGCAAAGGATCTGCGTCAGGACCATAGCGCAATACGCTGCTTGTCGGCCTGACCGCGAAACTGCGAATCGCGCTGAGACGCGTGATCAAGGCGTCCGCCAGACCAGTGCCGAGATAATCCGGACTGCTTTCAGGCTGATTGAGATCCATCAACTTCATGGGCAACACGGCCAATGAATTCTCGCTTGAAGCGTCAGGCCTGATGACCATGCTCGAATACGGCGGGTCAGGCAGATCCGAGATTGGGCGTCCTTCGAGATAGCGCGTGATGTCGTCGCGCAAGTCAGCCGCAGTTTGGTAGCGCCATTCCGGCTCTTTGCGCAACGCTTGCAGGACGATGTTGTCGAGATCTCCTGCGAGCGCGCGTCGCAGCGACTCGAGCGTTCCGCCGCGCGTGACGTAAAGCTATTTGAGCGTGGTTGCTTCGTCGCCGGTGTAAAGACTCGGCAACAGATCCTCAGCGCGAGTGATGATGATGCTCGGCGGCGCCGGCGACTCCTCGCAAATCACGCGTGCGATCTCATGCGGCGCGCGATTCACGAGCCGGTAAGGCCGGTGACCCGTTAACAACTCGTAGAGCAGCACGCCGAGTGAATAGACGTCGGTGGTCGGTGTAGTCGGCGCGCCCTGCACTTGTTCCGGCGAAGCGTATTCCGGAGTCATTAAACGCATCGCTGTCGCGGTCGGATCGTGAGTGATGTCGCCGGCAATCTGCGGACTGAGCAACTTCGCGATACCGAAGTCGAGTAGTTTCGGAATGCCTTGCGACGTTACAAGAACGTTTGACGGTTTGATGTCACGATGGACCACCTGCTTCTGGTGAGCATAGTGGACTGCGTCACAGATCGAGCGAAACAGTTTCAGTCGTTCGGTGATGTTTAGCTGATGGGTGTCGCAATAACTGTAGAGCGGTTGCCCTTCGATAAACTCCATCACGAAGTAGGGCAGTCCGTCTTCGGTGGTGCCGCCGTCGAGCAAGCCGGCGATGTGTGGATGATCGAGAGCGGCGAGTATCTGTCGTTCTTTGCGGAAGCGACGCAGGATGAAGTCTGTATCCATGCCGCGCTTCACGAGTTTAATGGCGGCACGTTTGTTGAACTCGTTATCGGCGCGTGATGCTTCGTAAACAGCGCCCATGCCGCCGCGGCCGATTTCTCGTTCAATTCGATAGGCGCCCAGCCGGCGCCCGATCATCGGATCATTATCTTCGATGAACGACTCGAACATGCTCAGTTCCGTGTTTCCGTAAACAGGCTGATCGAGTAGTTCTCCGGCACTGTCATACTGCGAAAGCAGCGACTCAACGTCGCGCTTGAGTTCCGAATCTTCCGCACACACGTCTGACACGTAGCGATTACGCTCTTCAGGCGAGAGATCGAGCGCCGCCTGGAAAATTTCTTCAACTTGTCGCCAGCGTTCAGGGGTCATTTACGATTTTGCTTGTGGTGCTGTTGCCAGATTGCCAATTGCCGATTTCCAAATTGCCAATTGGAAAATCAAATCGGCAATTGGCAATCGGCAATTGGCAATGAAATGACTAAATTCTTAGATTGGATTTACTGCCTCAGTTATTTCTTTGCATTTCCCCATGAAGCCAGGCTTTCGCCAATCGCCAGTGACGTTTGATGGTTGTGGGAGTGACACCGAGAACGTCTGCTGTTTCTTCAATGGAGAGGCCGCCGAAATAGCGCAACTCAACCATGCGTGCTTTCTGTGCATCGAACGTTGCCAGGGTTTTCAGAGCGTCGTCGAGCGCGATCAGTTCGGCGCTTCGCTCTACTGCTCGATCGATATTTTCATCCAGAGAGAGTTTTTGAAAATCCTGGCCACGCTTTTCTGCGTTGTGCTTGCGCGCGTGGTCGACCAGCAGGCGACGCATTATCTGAGCAGCAACTCCGAAGAAGTGAGCCCGGTTTTGCCAGTTCACCCGCGACTGATCGATGAGCCTCAGGTATGCCTCGTGCACCAGCGCGGTTGGTTGCAGAGTGTGATCGGGCCGTTCGCGCCGCAAATAATTTGCCGCAAGCTTTCGCAGTTCATCGTAGATGACGGGTAATAAAAGATCAACCGCAGCCCGATCGCCGTTGGACAGCTCGATCAGAAGACGAGTTATGTTATCCGCGGGGTGCTCACTCAATCGTTAACTCTCCGTTATCTATGATTTTAAGGCCCATTAGTATAGACGAACAGAACCATGCGCGATAGGCCCGGTGCGCCAGCGCCTTGAATTACCGCCCTGACCCAAAATTGCGGTTGTTTGCGCGTTAACGATTGAAGCGGATTTTGGGAGACTTCGAGAGGTAAATATCATGCAGGCGTTGACTGGAAAAATCAGTAGTTTGGTAACTCGGGTGTTTGGTTGCTGGCACGGGGAACTCAGCCGGCCGTTTTCGCGCGGGGGGCGCGCTTATCGGAAGTGCTTGAGCTGCGGCGCACAACGGCGCTTCAATCTCGGCAACTGGGAAATGCAGGGTAAGTTTTTTTACAGCAATTAACCGCTGATTACACGGATGACTACGGATTCATCCGTGTAAGCTGTGTGACCTTCTTGTTCTTTTCAGAGTAGATGTAGCTATCGCGGGACTTCACCACCAGATCAGCCTCCGTAACTTTCACCTTTATCTGTCGTCGTTCTCCATCCTTGCCGGATGTAGTCGGGTAATAGCCGATACTGTACTGCCGTCCCAACTCTTCAGCGATCCACGTAAACGCCTGATCAATTCCGAACATCGAGTCGCCACTGTAAAAACGACCGCCCGTGCTGTCGGAGAGATCGTGCAGGTAGGCGACGGCTCTTCTGTACTCGCGTTCGGTCGAGCCGCGCGTAGGGCCGGGAATGCCGCCGCCGGTTCTTGGAAATGGGAAGCCTATGATCGTTCCGCGTCCGCCGGGTATCGGCAGTCCCTGACCGCCGAAGGTGCCGGACGTGTCGTAGTCGACTGAATAAATCGGAGCGTCAGATTCCTGTGCTAAACGGACAGTACTGTCGTAGGAAGCGCGGTGGCTCGTGGTATCGACGCCGTCAGTAAAGAGCACGACCGCTTTGCGGCCTGGAATCGTAGCGAGTTGCTTCTTCAGGACGTCGTCGACTGCGTCGTAGAGCCGTGTGCCACCGCCGGTGCGCGTGTGGCGAATCGCTCTGTAAATCTCCTCGCGATCGGTGGTCGCTGTGCACTGCACCTCGATCCGATCGTCGAATGACATCACCATCACGCTGTCGGTCGGCTTTAGTTTATCGACGAAGTCGATTGCGGCTTTATGAATGTCTTCGAGGCGAAGTGCCGTCGAGCCGCTCGTGTCGATCAGCAGGACGACGCTGAACGGTGAATCGGTCGTGGCGAAATACGCGATCTTTTGCTCGACGCCGTTTTCGAATATTTGAAATTGTTCGCGGTGGAGCAGTGGAACGTATCTGCCGTTGCGATCCATCACGGTGACGGGCACGGTCACGAGCGAAGTATCAAAGCGAATGACGTCGCCCTCGACCGTCTCGCCGCCCGGATTAACCTTCGACTCGGTGACGCCGTTGTCTTCGGTCTTAGCTGGTTCAGTTTTGGTGGATTTCGGTTCGGCTGTCTTACGTCCTGACTGGGCGTAGAGACTGAACGGCACAAGAAAGACACTCAAAAGCACGAAAAGCGGCAGTTTGATTCTGTTCATAAAGATTCCTGGCCTGGAAGTGTGCTGCGTTTCGGGAGAGTGACAAGGACAATGGTGCTGGATAGATGTTTTGCGGGCTCAAAGGGTTTTCTCTGCGGCCCTTGCGTACGCAGAGGACCGCAGAGGTAAATCCTTTGCTTCTTTCGGCCTTTGCGGGATATATTGCCGCCCAAACCCAGGTGACTTCAGCCAGTTTTGCCCTGAAAAATATGAACGTAGCCACTGAAATCGATACGAGTGTCGTTGATCGCTCGGGATTGGCCGGACATCCAAAAGGCCTCGGCCCTCTCTTTTTCATCGAACTCTGGGAGCGTTTCAGTTATTACGGCATGCGCTCCATCCTCATCCTCTACCTGTCTTCAGCCGCTGCTCTGGGCGGCCTCGGCTTTGACGTCAAACAGTCCGCCTCGATTTACGGCTGGTACACGATGGCTGTCTACCTGACGGCTTTGCCCGGCGGCTGGATCGCGGACCATTTCACAGGCGCACGTTTAGCCGTTTTCATCGGCGGCATCATCATCGCGAGCGGCCACTTCGCGATGGTTTTCCACTCCACCAGCTTTGTCTTTATCGGAATGGGCCTGATTGCGATCGGCACAGGGCTGTTGAAACCCAACATCAGCGTCATGGTCGGCAATCTCTATCCTGAAAACGACACACGCCGCGATAGTGGGTTTTCGCTTTTCTACATGGGCATAAACATCGGCGCTATCCTTGCACCGCTGGTCGTCGGTTTTCTGGCGAAGACGGCAACGTTCAGGGGTATTCTGAGCCGGGCCGGACTCGATCCAAACAAGTGCTGGCACTGGGGATTTGCGGCAGCCGGCGTCGGCATGGTCATAGGTCTTTTGGTTTACCTTAAAAATCGCGAGCGATTGGCCGGTGTCGGAAACAGGGTTCCTCGTACCGTGAAGAAGGACACTGGTATCGAGTCGGCTCCGCCTTTGACGCGAAGCGACTGGATGCGCATCCTCGCCATTATCATCCTTTTCGTTTTTACGATCGTTTTCTGGGCGGCGTACGAACAAAAAGGATCGAGTCTCAATCTGTTCGCCGACAAACTCACGCGCAACGAGATCTTCGGGATCGGCTTTTCTCCAGTCTATCTACAGTCACTCACTCCGGCTTTCGTGATCTTATTGGTGCCGGTGTTTTCAAGGCTCTGGATACGATTGGGCACTCGCCAGCCGTCGAGCCCGGTGAAGTTCACGCTCGGACTGTTGTTTATCGGTTTGGCTTATTCGTTGATGATCCAGGCCGCGAACCTGACGGGGCAGGGACAGGTCACTTTCTTGTGGCTGGTTGGTCTCTACTTTCTCGAAGTTTGTGGCGAGCTGTGTTTGAGTCCGGTGGGTCTGAGCACTGTAACCAAACTGGCGCCGCCAAAAGTGGTAGGGTCGATTATGGGGGCGTGGTTCCTGGCGACGGCGCTGGGCAACAAGCTCGCCGGCTATCTCGCGGGGTTTTTCGTTGCCAACGATTCGTGGCGCTTGACCAAGCTTTACGGTGGAATCGCCTTTGGCTTGCTGGCCTCGGCCGCGATCCTCTTGATCCTGACGCCGGGGATCAAACGTTTGATGGGCAGAGCTACTTAAAAGGTATAATCAGGTCGATAAACGGAGGGGACGATGGCTGAGGAAACATTCGATAAGGCAGAGGCAGTGAAACTCCTGAACCAGATCATGGAAGCTGAGCTGGCGGGGGTCGTTCGCTACACCCACTATTCCTTAATGATCTTTGGCCACAACCGCATTCCGATTGTGAGCTGGTTGCGCAACGAGGCGAACACGTGTCTTGCACATGCAAACGAGGCCGGCGAGCTCGTAACTCATTTTGGTGAACACCCGTCACTGAAAATCGGTGCCCTGCTCGAAACACACAAGCACGGCGTCAACGACATACTGATCGAATCGCTCGAAGCAGAGAAGGCAGGACTCGCCCTTTACAGAAGCTTATTTGAACTCGTATGCGACCGCTCGGTGTTGCTCGAGGACTACGCCCGGCGCATGATCGCAGAAGAAGAGCTCCACGTCGGAGAAGTAAACAAGATGCTTAGAAAACCGGGTGAGATCACCCAGTTTCAAGCATGACCGTACGCAGAGTTGACGCAACCCCGGCAACATGTCATCACGCAACTGCTCGTTAAGTGGAGCGATGGCAACCAGTCCGCGCTCGACGAGTTGTATCCGCTCGTGTACGACGAGCTCCACCGGCTCGCCCGCCGTTACATGAGTCGAGAGCGCAAAGGCCACACGTTACAAACCACCGCACTCATCAACGAAGCTTACGTTCGTCTCGTAGATCAGAAGAACGTTCACTGGGCCAATCGCTCGCACTTCTTCGCCATCTCCGCGCAGATAATGCGTCGCATCCTGATCGATCACGCGCGGCGTCATGCTTATGCGAAGCGTGGCGGCGGCGCGCAACAAGTCTCGTTGGAAGAAGTCGCAGCCGTCACTCCTGATCCGGGCGGCGAACTCGTGCGGCTCGACGAAGCACTCAAGAGTCTCGCCGAAATGGATCCGCGACGCAGCCAGGTTGTGGAGCTGCGTTACTTTGGCGGTCTGAATAACGAAGAGATCGCCGGCGTCTTGAAGATCTCCGAAAACACAGTCACGCGCGACTGGAACATGGCGCGCGCGTGGCTCTATCAACAACTTTCCGAGACCGCGTCCAATTGAATCCGGAACGCTGGCAACAGATCAGTCGCATATTCAAGTCGGCCATATCGCTCGATCCGGAAGCGCGCAATGCATACGTGGTGGGGCAGTGTGGCAGTGATGAATCACTGCGCGCGGAAGTAGAGAAGTTGCTCGCTTCGCACCAGCAAGCGAGCGAGGATCATTTCATTGGCGGTATGGCGGCTGAAGCGGTGGCGCCGCTCCTCATAGTTGAAAACGAAGATGGACCACCTCACAGGACTCTCAGCAACGGGCAGCAGTTTGGCTCGTACGTAATTCTCGATGCGCTCGGCGCAGGCGGGATGGGCGAAGTTTATCTCGCACGCGACACACGACTCGATCGCACGGTCGCGTTGAAGATCCTTCCGCCCGACATCACCACGGACAAACGTCGCATGCAGCGCTTTCGTCAGGAAGCGAAAGTTGCATCGTCGTTGAACCAGCCGAACATCCTCACAGTTTATGAATTTGGTGAAGTCGGTGGCTTGACGTTTCTGGCTACGGAATTTGTCGATGGCGAAACGCTGCGCGATCAACTGCGGGGGAATAAGAAGCCCAAGCTCAGTGAGATCCTAGATATCAACATCCAGGTGCTGGCCGCACTCGACGCTGCGCACGAAGCAAAGATCGTCCACCGCGATATCAAGCCGGAAAACGTGATGATTCGCCGGCGCGACCACGTCGTGAAGGTGCTCGATTTCGGTCTCGCGAAAGTCACCGAGAAGCGACACTCGACAGTTAAGAACGAAGATTCCGAAGCTGCGACTGAATTCAAGACTGCGCCCGGCATCATCATGGGCACCATCAACTACATGTCGCCGGAACAGGCGCAGGCTGCTGCAATCGACGAACGCACGGACATCTGGAGCACCGGCGTGATGATTTACGAGATGGTTACCGGACTGCTGCCTTTCAAAGGCGCAACGGACAGCCACACGATTGTCCAGATCCTCGAGAAAGACCCTGTGCCCCTGACTAACTTCACTCAGCGGAAGGTGCCCGGCGAGTTGCAACGGATCGTGGCTAAGTCACTCTCGAAAAGCCCGGACGAGCGCTATCAAACGGCGAAAGATATGCTCATCGATCTGCGGACGTTGAAAGGGCAGTTGGATGCAGAAGCTGAGATCCAGCGGACTTCATCGCCAACGACGCCCATCGCAGCGGTTGAAGTCAGGAGTGAACCAAACAAGACACGAGTGTTGCTCATAGCACTGCTCGGCATGGTGATATTCACTGCTGCGATCTTTGGGATCAATTCCTGGCGCGCTTCACGGGCACGGCCAAACAACTCCGCAGTGACTCCATCAGCACCGGTTGCTGAGCGCACTCTTACCTACTGGGTAACAGTGCAGAAGTACAAAGATGGAAAGCCTTATCAGGAGCCGTTCACACTTGCAGGAGAGATCAATTTCGAACAGAGCTACCAGATTCGGATGAACGTTCAGAGCGCGCAGCCAGGTTACTTGTATGTTTTGAATGAAGGACCTGAGTCCGGTCAGCCGGAGTACGTCGTCCTCTTTCCCTCGCCGACTGCAAACCGAGGATCCTCATCTTTACCGGCATCGCAGTCAGTCCAAATTCCAGAACAGTCGTGGTTCAAGTTCGACGCGCAGCAAGGAGTTGAGAAGCTATGGCTGGTGTTTTCTGAAGACGCCGTGCCGGAGCTGGAAGCCGTGAAAGCATTCGCCAACGCGCAAACGCGCGGACTCATCACCGATCCCACGCAGAACAAAACGGTCCAGAACTTCCTGAACACTCATTCCGCTAAACCGGAAGTTGAAAAAGACGACAGGCTGACAACGCTGAAGACTCAAGGCAAGCTCCTCGTCTACGCCGTCAGACTCGAACATCACTGAGCCAAAAAGACCGAAGGCACCTCTTGGTGGTTTTTGACAACACTTCTCGCGTAATCAGTTAGAAGCAGGAACGCACAAGCAGTTGACTCCTATCCAAGTCTCCCAGGCTCCCGACTTGGATAATGGACCAACCAGAAAGGAGAAAAATCATGGCCAAGTTCAATACAAGTTCCGGGTTTTCCGACCTTGATGGCGAATGCGACATCACTGGTGTCGATATCACCCAGTACATCAGCACTGCCTTGGGCAACGCTACCAAAATAGAAAACAAGGGTAGTGGATCAGATCTTCACGCTAAAGTGACCTTCGCTGGTGTTACGAAGCCGTTCACGATTAAGGCGAAAAAGAACGCTTCCGGCGATTTTAACGGAGGTGCCGATGATGATAACGTGAAGACCGAAGAGACCTGGGCTGCTACGGCGACCGGAGAACCAGTCGCAATGGGTAAAGGTTACTAGGAAGTCGTGAAGTACTGGTCGGCATCGTTCTCTGCGGTCCTCTGCGTTACAGGCTATCTCAACGCAAAGGATCGCAGGGATACCGTGAGGACGTGAGGACGCAGAATAAAACTCAAATAAAGACAACACTCCTTTTTCCGGCGTATTGACCTTCACCTTCTCAAGTCATATCATGCCGCCATTCGCGTGGTTTAAGTAAATTCCTGGCGCAGAACTTTTCCAAGATCACAAATCCACTGTTTTGATCGGAATCCTACGTTTCACCTCTTGAATGGTGGTTTTAACTACAGTTCTCGCGTAACCAGTTAGAAGCAGAACGCACGAGCTGTTTGACCCTATCCAGGTCTCCAAGGCCCCGACTTGGATAAATTGACCAACCACAAAGGAGAAAAATCGTGACGTATAATGTAACTTCCGGATATTCCATCCTTGATGGTAGTTGTGAAATCACTGGGACCGGTTGCGCCAGCTATACGAGCACTAGCCATGGCGCAGGTAAAGTATTAAATCTGCCTTCCCCGTCTGGCTGGACTCTGCACTTTAGCGTGAGCTTCAGTGGTGTTGCACGCACATATGTGATTACAGCAAATCCCAATCCCAGTGGCTCCGGGTACACCGGACATGCAAATGAAGGTGATAAGAAAGAGACCTGGGCTGCTACCGCTGTGCAACCAGCCGTTGCCGCTAAAGGCTACTAAACTACCGTTGTTTCGGTTCCAAATGGGTGGCTAGTCACGCTCGAACATCACTGAGCTACAAGAAGGCACAAAAGCACAAACGGTCTGGTGCTCTTTGTCGCCTTTTTGTGGCACATTGACCTTCCACGATCACAAATCGCAATTGGGACGGAATCCCTACGTTTCACCTCTTGATGGTGGTTTTTAACTACAGTTCTCGCGTAACGAGTTAGAGGCAGAACGCACAAGCAGTTTAATTCTTATCCAGGTCTCAACAAGCTCCCGACTTGGATAAATTGACCAACCACAAAGGAGACGAATTATGAATACAAGTTCCGGATATTCCATCCTTGATGGCACATGCGTAATCAGTGGTAGCAATTGCACCAGCTACACCAGCAATGACACTACCGCAGGTGCAGCAACAGTAGAGAACAAGGCTGCCGAGGCTGGCTGGCTTCTGCACTTTAAAGTGACCTTCGCTAACGTTTCAGGACACTATACGATTAAAGCAAATTCGAGTCCCTCCGGTTACACCGGACATGCAAATGACGGTATGAAAAGAACCGATGAGACTTGGGCTGCTACATCGACTGGGGAACCAGCCGTTAAGGCTAAGGCTAACTAGGACTATCGTTATTTCGGTTTCCAAACGGCTAGCGGTAGAGTCAGGCGTCTCTCGTCGTGAGATGTGGAGGCGCCTGACGCTGCTCGCTCATGCAGTAGCAAGTGGCGGCGGAGACCTGCGATGAATGAATCAATCCTAACTTGTAAGCTGCGAAACTTTCTCGCGCCGCTTCTTTTCTGGCTGCTGGTCGCGTCTTCAGTAACCGCGCAGGGCATTCCGCAAGACGTGACGACATTAGACTCAACGAAACCGGTTGAGCGTGAGATGAAAGGTGGCGAGACGCATGTATATCAAGTGCGGTTAACATCAGGGCAATTCATAAACATCTCCGTCGAGCAGCGCGGAATCGATGTGGCGGTGGATCTGCTGGATCCAAATGAGAAGCAAATCAATACTCAGGATGGTCCAAACGGCAGGTATGGTCCCGAGTCAGTGGTGGCGATAGCAGCAACCGAAGGAAATTACCGATTGGTGGTGCGCGCGCCGAACAAAACAGCGCCTCTCGGGAGATACAGAATCTCTGTCCTCGCTGTCCGCGATGCAACGGATACTGACAGGGCGCATGTGGGCGCAGAAAACGCCTTTGCGGAAGCGTACTTGAAGTTACGTCCGCAGCGAACTGCCGCTTCCCGCCGTGCCGCGATTGAAAAATGCCAGGAGGCACTGCCGTTCTTTCAATCCTCCGGTGAACATTATCGAGCCGCACTAATCCTGAATGTAACTGGCCTTCTTTATGCCGAATCAAGTGAATATCGAAAGGCTGTCGAGTATTTCAAACAGTCGCTACTATTATTTCGTTCGCTGAACGATCGCTACGGGGAAACAGATACTTTGAACTTCCTTGGTGGCATGTATGACATATTGGGAGACCCACAAACAGCGCTCAGCAATTACGCGCAGGCACTGTCACTTGCCAGAGAAGCTAAGAATCAGAACCTGGAATCCTTCCTCCTGAACAATATCGGCAAGATCAACAATGATCTGGACAACTGGCAGAAAGCCATCGAGTACTACCAACAAACCCTGGCACTGGCTCGAACTAACGGAAACAAACGCCTGGAGGCTGTCACTCTTCACAATATAGGTATTTCCTATTCAGGCTCGGGATTAGGTGAAATGGAGAAGGCGCTTGATTATCTCCAGCAGTCACTCGTTCTACGTCGTTCGCTCAATGACAAGACCGGCGAAGCCGATACCCTTACGAACATCGGTTCCACATACGCGCAAATGAATGAACCGCAAAAGGCAATATCATTCTATGAGCAGGCATTGCCATTGCGATTAGCGGCAGGAGATCGTCGCGGTGAGGGTGTAACTCTCGACTACATGGGCATCGCTTACGCTGAGCTGGGAGAACTGGACAAGGCGCTCAACAATCATCAGAAAGCGCTGGAACGCTATCGCGCCAGCGAAAGCCGCCGGAATGAAGGAGCCGCGTTGGGGAACATCGGTCACGTTTATGGATTATTAGGCGACCAGCAGAAGGCTTTCGATTTCCACAAAGAGGCACTGGCTGTGTTTCGTGCGCTCGGTGACCGCGAGAACGAAGCCAGAATGTTGGAAGGCATGGCGCGTGCTGAACGCGGCCGCAATCAATTGGATGCGGCTCGTAAGCTTATTGATGAATCTCTTTCCCTCACAGAAGCAGTGCGCGCCAACGTCAGCGGCCAGCGGTCGCGTGCCTCGTATTTCTCACGACGCCAGGACGTATACCAGTTCGATATAGACCTGTTAATGCAGTTGCAGCGACAGGACCCGTCAGGGACATACAGTGCCGATGCGTTACGCATCAGTGAACGGTCGCGCGCTCGCAGTTTTGCTGAGATGCTGAATGAGGCTCACGTCGATTTTCGAGAAGGAGTGGATGCGGATCTCTTGAAAAAGGAACGTGAGATTCGGCAGTTATTAAATGCCAAAGCACAACGCCAGATTCAGCTAATTGCACAGAAGGGAAATCCGACGGAAATTGAAACACTTAACAAAGAGATAAGTGCGCTCGAGGACGAGTACGAACAGTCGCAGACTGCGATACGCAAGTCCAATCCGGCTTACGCCGCGCTCATGCAGCCACCACCACTCGGACTTAAAGAGATTCAGCAGTTGTTGGATCCAAATACCGTGTTGCTCGAGTATTCGCTCGGCGATGAGCGTAGCTACCTTTGGGTAGTGACACAAAACTCAGTGAAGACGTATGAGTTACCAAAGCGCGAACAAATAGAGAAGACGGCAAGAGACGTCTACGATTTGCTGATTGCTCGCACCATCGTTAAGGTTGAGAGTCCAGTGCAGAGACAGGCACGAATCGCACAGGCGGATGCGCAGTTCGAGCGTGCGGCTGCTGATCTTGGCCGGATGATCCTCGCACCGGCTGTGGCTGAGTTTGGAACCAAACGGCTTATCGTGATTGCGGATGGGGCGTTGCAATATGTGCCGTTTGCGGCGTTGTCGCTAAGTAATCATCGTCCTCTCGTCTTCGAACATGAAATCGTGAGCCTTCCTTCCGCTTCGTCGCTGGCCATTCAACGTCAGGGATTGGCCAACCGTAAACCAGCGCCAAAAGGAATCGCCGTCATCGCCGATCCAGTCTTTTCAATCGGCGATTCACGGCTAAAAAGCGGAACGCCGGGAACGGCTGCGAGTGATACCAGAATCATCGAACATCTTTCAGCCGGTCCTGCCGGACAACTTTCGATTCGGCGACTACCATTCACGAGGCAGGAGGCTGATCAGATTCTTTCTGTTGCACCCGGCGGAGCAAACTTCAAAGCTGTTGACTTTCGTGCAAATCGATCACTTGCTACGAGCGGAGAGTTGAGCCAGTATCGCTACGTCCACTTTGCAACTCATGGTTATCTCGACACCGCACGATCCGGTCTCTCGGCGATTGTGTTGTCGATGGTTGATGAACAGGGAAAACCTCAGGACGGCTTCCTGCGCACACACGATATCTACAACCTGAAATTACCGGCTGAGTTGGTGGTGCTTAGCGCGTGTGAAACAGGTCTCGGGAAAGAGACAAAGGGCGAAGGTCTGGAAGGGCTGACACGAGCGTTTTTGTATGCCGGGGCGCGCCGTGTAGTTGTGAGCTTGTGGAATGTTAACGACAAGGCAACCGCCGCGTTGATGCGGAATTTTTATATCGGAATGTTGAGAGGTAATAAGAGTCCGGCCGCCGCGTTACGCGCTGCGCAGATTCGGATGTTAGAAACGCGGCAATGGCAATCCCCCTACTATTGGGCCCCGTTCATAATGCAGGGGGAGTGGAAATAAATGATTTGAGCTTTTTTGTGGCCCATGGTGGTTTTCGCCGGTAGTTCTCGCGTTAATAGTCGAGGGGTAGAGTTATGAGAGTGATTGCGAGTTTCGTACTGCTAATCTTCGTCGTGATATCAATCTCATTTTGCCTGGCGCAGCCACAGTCGTTGGTGATGGCGCAGAAGGCAGATGACGCAACGCGAAAGCTTTGGGATACTGCTTTCATCGAGTCGTCTTCAAAGAAAGCGACGAGCAGGCGGCGCGCTTATCACAACGCGACACCGAACGTTCCCGTGAACAACGTCGCGCCGGAGACGGTTGTTGGTGTCACGCTCTGGCGCTTGCGTCCGGCGAATCGATCCGATTCCGGTGAGCGTTTGATTGTTCATGATGATAACGCCACGAGCGAGTGGTTGCCGGAGCGGATTTCGGCTACGACAAGGCTGGTCCAGGGCGACAAGTTGAGAATCAGTGTGGAGACGGTGCGCGCCGGGTATCTTTATGTGATCGATCGCGAGCAGTACGCGGACGGAACGCTTGGTGAACCTTACCTGATCTTCCCGACGACGCGAACGTCCGGTGGCAACAACGAGGTTGCGGTCGGCAGATTGCTGGAGATCCCCGCGCAGGACGATAGTCCACCGTTCTTCACGATGAAGAAGAGCCGGCCGGATCACGTTGCGGAAGTTCTGAGCGTGATCGTCACGCCGACGCCGCTCGAACAAGTCCAGATAACCGACAAGGCACAGAAGTTGACGGATGCGCAGGTCGCAAGCTGGGAAAAAGCGTGGGGCACGAGTGTCGGCCATCTGGAAATGTCGACCACGGGCCAGACATGGACCAGGGAAGAGAAGGACGCAACCACGCGCGCGTTGACTGCCAGCGCTCCCGCGCCTCAGCTTCTCTTCTATCGCCCGAGCGTCAAACCAACCGAACCCATGTTCGTGAAGCTAAGGCTTCAATACCGTAGGTAGACTTAAAACTGCGGGACGAATTGTAGGGGCGGCACTCCGTGGCCGCCCCGCTCGCGCATAAAGCGAACGATGGGGGCGGCCACAGAGTGCCGCCCCTACAATAAACACCCGCCGATCTTATTTTGCCAGAGGATCTGGGCCGTAGAATTTCCAGTTGGTCACGAAGTCACGCGTCAACTTCTGGTTCGTGATCGCGGCCCGCAGCATCTCGATCGGAATGCGATTCTCTTTTAACAGCGCATCGTTGTAAGCGCGATTGGTCATCTTCCCGGAGTCAACCAGCTCTTTGTGCATCGCATACTGCTGCAATCCGCCAATCAGATATGAAATCTGATAAAGCGGTCCATAGCTGCCATCAAACGAACGCCGCACTTCGGCAGTCGCATTGTCGCGCTCGTGACCCACTCGATTAACGAGCAGGTCGATACACTCCTGCGGCGTCATCTTCTCGAGGTGAAAACTGAGTGAGAAGATGATGCGCGCGCAGCGATGCATGCGCCAGAAGAGCATGCCGATACGCTGCTCCGGCGTCTTGGCGAAACCCAGATCCCACAATAACAACTCCCAGTACAGCGAATTTCCCTCGCTCCAGAACGGCGTGCCGAAGATAGCGCGATACGGTTTGTTACGCGCGGACATGAAGCCTTGCAGATGATGTCCGGGAATGAGTTCGTGATGGACCGTGGCGCGTGAGAAGTAGATGTTGTTGCCGCGCATGCTCATCATCTTCTGCTCGTGGGCCATCGAGTTGGTCGGAAACGAAACCAGAATGGTTTCGCCGCCGAGAAAGAACGGGCTGACAAGTTGTCGTTCCGGCGTCATCATCTCCATGCGCCACGTTTCTTTGGCGAGCTCAGGGACGGTGACAAGGTCGTGATCTTCGACAAACTTGATCGCTTCGACTGCGAGGTCGCGAATCATTTCCGGCTGTTTGCCGGGATCGACGTATTGGTTCTTGACGTATTCGAGCGCCTTTTTCCAGTCGTCGCCGTAGCCGAGATCGCGCGACGCTTTCTTCATCTCGTTTTCACACCAGGCCATCTCCTTCTCTCCGATCGCGATGATCTCTTCGGGTGTGTACGGGATCATTTCGGAGCGCAGTTCGCTCAAGAGTGCTTCGCGACCGATCGGATCGCCGACGATGTCGCTCGAATCTCCCGGGCGTGCGGTGGCGCCGCCGGGTCGTTGGAAGTTCTGTCCTCCGCCACCGCCACCGCCGCCACCTGGACCACGATTCGGTCCGGCCGGCGTTTGGCCGCTACCACTTCCTTCCGAACGAATGCCGACGATTCGTTCAGTAATGAACGTGGCGTAGTTAGACATAGATTGATCGAGCGCCTTGTAAGGTTCCTCATTCCACCAGGTGAAGAGCGGATCGTAGCCGTTGTAGAACGTGTACCAGTTGCGCAGCGTGCCGCGCAGGTTGTTGATGGCGACCGCCGCTCGATTGGCGACGGTCTTCTTGATTTTGTCACCGCCCTCTGTGCGCATGCCGAGCTCGATCGCGCGGCGTCGCTCGTCAACCTGCTTTCGTAAGTCGTTCAACGTCGCGGCGACGACTTTGGAGTCGATGGGTTCCATGCGACGTCGCGCTTCTTCGAATGCGATGATTTTGTCGGCAAAGGGAACGAGCGGTTCGATCTCGCTGAGCTGGCGCGCCTGGATGTCGAGTTGTCGCAGCTCGTACTCGAGATGGTTCTTGAAGAGCAGGTAATCGATCTTTCCGTCCTGGCTCATCGAGTCGAAGTCGAGACTTGGTAACGACGCGAGCCATTCGCTGTAGAACTTTTTGAAGCGCTCGCGCCGCGCGGGTGAGACTGCGACCGGATAGGAGCGCGTGAGACTGCCGCGATCGACAGTGTAGCGTTCGATGGCGCTGCGCATCTCGCTGATGCGCTCTTTCGTTCCGTTTGGATCGACAGCGGCGACAGCTTTTGGCTTAGCGTTTCCGTTAGTGCGAGTTTGGGCGGGAATCTGGAACGAAAAACAACAGAGTAAGACAGTGACAACTAGAGCGCGGGGTCCAGAGCGCATATGGATGTCTCCTGTAAAAGCAGGGGTTTGATTAAACCGGGCGATCCTATCGCATCCGTGTAATCCGTGGCTAAATTAATTTCGTGAGGGTGTTTTGATGCGTTGCAGCGTGGCGTCGAGTAACGCGAGGCGCAACTGTGCGCGGTACGGCACGAGCGTGATGGAAGCGAGCGCGTCTTTAACGACGAACTCGTCCATTTCGACGAGCGACGGTCCGAGATATTTCAACCAGTCAGTCGCGTTGAGCGGCTGCGCCTCCTTGACCTGATTGAGCGAAGCGATCGCGTCTTTGAGAACTGCATTGGCGTCTGCAGACTGATATTTGACTGTCACCCGTAAAAGGGAGAAGTACCAGCTATACTTATCGTCTGCCGGAGCATCCGCTCGCTTTA
>Ga0126376_10000472_pt1 | contig 19591 bp, 16 predicted proteins | sample PanSoiMetPlot_15_FD_92760 | JGI IMG/M metagenome (GOLD analysis project Ga0126376, IMG submission 92760) | Tropical forest soil microbial communities from Panama - MetaG Plot_15 | ecosystem: Environmental > Terrestrial > Soil > Tropical forest > Bulk soil | place: Panama | collected 2016-02-17
GAACTTTACGCCCAACTCATCCATCACCTTGCAAACCTAGAAGGGACTGCCTTGACCAAGCTAAGTTGCAGAGCTTTGGATTCAGTTCAGCTTCAAAAACAGCTGGAGAGTTGGGCCTTGCCGCCATCTGCTCGCTCGAACGATGTCCGGGGAACTCTTTATATTGATGAAATTGAAGACCTGAATCAGGCCGCCCAGTCCATACTTCTTTCTTTCCTGCCCGATGGTGATTTGGCTCCTGAAACGGAAACCCTTCCGTTCCGTTTGGTCTGTTCTACATCACGAGATCTTGAACGCGACGTCGAGTGCGGAAGATTTCGGCGCGATCTTTTCTTTCGAATTAATGGCGTCACCCTTCGACTTCCGCCGCTCCGAGAGCGAAAGGAAGACATTCCCGCCCTGATGGAGTTCTTCTTCACCAAACACGCTACTGGTTTCCGAAAGAGTGCGCCCGTTTTGGGCCCGGAAGAGTGGACCCAGCTTGCGGCTCACAATTGGCCTGGAAACATTCGCGAACTCGAGAATCTCGCCAAAAAAATAATAGCCTTTGGCGACGTTAATGCCGCTATGATTGATTTCCGTGCCGCGCCATCTTGCACGGCGCAACAGTCTAAACTGACAGATATTTCTTCACTGAAGGTTGTTTCTCGTGCCGCATCACGTCAGGCAGAAAAAGAATTGATCCTGCAAGCTCTGGAGCGGACACATTGGAACCGCAAGCGCGCGGCGCGTGACCTGCAAATAAGCTACAAGTCGCTTCTTCATAAGATTAAGCAAATCGGCTTGAACGAAAGTGGACCGGAGAAACTCCAAGGAGGCAATTCATGATTTCGGCCACGTGTCTCGTCCTGACTGCGTGGCTTGCCCTTGGCAGCGGGCAAGCTCAAGACGCCGCCAAGCAAGCAGAAACTCCTTCGCAGAAAAGCACAAGCGCGGAAACAGCGGCTCCGGCTGCGACTGACTCCAATTACAAGATAGGTCCCGAAGATACTTTGCGAATCGATGTTTGGAAAGAAGCAGAAATCTCACGGACTATCCCCGTTCGCAGCGACGGAAAGATCTCTCTCCCGCTCCTGAATGATATTCAAGCTGCCGGGCTCACTCCGCTGCAACTCTCCACTGTGATAACGGAGGGGCTAAAAAAGTTCATAAACAACCCTCAGGTCACCATCACTGTCATGGAAGTTCGAAGCCGCCGCATTTATGTGACTGGAGAAGTTACACGTGGAGGCGCCTTCCCGCTCTTGCCCGGAATGACCGCGTTGCAGGCTGTAACGAGCGCCGGTGGTTTTACACCATTTGCCAAGACCAAGGGTATTTACATATTGCGTATGGAGAATGGAAAGCAGGTTAAGCATCCATTCAACTATAAAGACGTTGTGAACGGCAAGAAACCTGAAGACAACATTCAACTTGAACCCGGCGACACGATCGTCGTTCCTTAGAGCCCGCCCATGATTCGCTTGTTTTCCAATTTGACCTGGTTGGTTCTGGCAGCAGCGCTCGCTGCTCGCCCCTCCACCGCGCTGGCGCAAGATGCCCCTATTGACGCTCCCCCTAAACCTGTGGGCAAAGTCCTCATTCCCCTGCCTAGAGATGAGAATGCCGATCAGTCAGCACCGGTTGAGCTGCTCCCGGACAACAGACCCCTGACTGGAATAGAACAATTGTCCATTGGCACTTCACCCGAAAGACACAGCTATTGGGTTCCCGGGTTTTCCTACACGAATTTTGTTCAGTCGAATGCGCAGCTTCTCGGCGGAGGCAACGGGTGGAATTCGACAAGCTACTTCGTGGGGAACGTTAGCCTGCTGCAAAACTGGAGCCGTTCTCAGCTAGCGCTCAACTATTCCGGCGGCGGTAGTCTTTCCACCGATTCATTCGTGCAGAACGGCCAATATCATCAGTTGGCGGCGAACCAGCTTTTCAATTTTGGCCGCTGGCAGCTTACTCTTCTCGATCAATTTGCGTATTTGCCCGCTTCACAATTCGGTTTTGGCGCTGGAAGCAGTTTGGCTCTTCCAGGCAGCGGTGGCCCCCTCGCGCCTACCTTGCCGGGTTTGCAGCCCGGCCTCGGCGCCGGACAATCTTTGTTTACCTCGACCGGCCCACAGTACACCAACTCCGCCGGTGCCCAGGTGAACTACATGCTTACGTCACGTTCTTCCGTCACAATGGGCGGGATCTACGGAGTTCAGAGATTTATCGATGCCGGAAGCATCGAATCAAACTCAATTCTTGCGAATGCCGGTTACAACTACCAGATTTCACGAACCGATACTCTCGGCGTTGTCTATCGATTTAGTTCCTTCCACTATCTGGGCAATCCCCAAGCGATCGGGGATCATTCAGCTCAGGTAGCGTACGGTCGCAAACTCACTGGGAGGCTGGCATTGCAGCTCTCTGGAGGAGTCGAACGGAACGCATTTCGAATTCCCATTGCGGGCAAGACGGGGCGCACCGACGCTTCTATCTCGGCTGGACTGTCCTACGGTTTTGCTCGCGGAGGCGTTTCCCTGCACTACAGTCACGGCACTTCAGGCGGCGGTGGAGTTCTTCTAGGAGCTAAGTCGGATCGCATTGATACGAGCGCCACGCGTCAATTGTCGCGCGTTTTGCGCGGAAATCTTGGATTTGGTTTCGCGCGCAACACCAGTCTGGAAAGCGCCCCGGGTACACCTTCCAATGACTTCAACCAATATTTCTTTAGTGCCGGTCTTGCTCGCCCGCTGGGAAGAAGCGTGGACGTCACCCTTTCTTACAATGCGAACATCGAAACCTCGAATCAGAACATTTGTACGCCTGCGGTTTGTCAGTCGACGTACACAACTCACCAGATCAATTTCGGATTTAGTTGGCGTGCGCGGCCGATTGTTATTCCCTAGAATTGAGATTAACCTGATACTGATTTGTGAGGACCAATTCGCAAAAATGTGGCTGCCGACAAAGCGGCGGAGATCGTTAACAGAAAATGTACAAAAGCTTTTTTGGGCTGAAAGAAAATCCGTTTAACGCCAATCCGGACCCCCGATATCTCTACCTGACCAAGGAGATCGAGGAAGCTCTCTCTTGCCTGATGTATGGCATCCAAACGCGTAAGGGCTTTCTCACGCTTACGGGAGAAGTAGGAACAGGAAAGACTACTCTGGTCAATCGTCTGCTTGATTGGCTGCATCTCCGCAGGACCAGAACTGCATTCCTTTTCAATTCGCGAATGAATTCAAACCAGCTTCTGGATTTCGTGCTGGCCGAATTTGACATCGCCTGCGAGAGCCGTTCCAAAAGCCAGCAGCTAATGAATTTGAACTCCTGGCTGCTGGAGCGATACCGGGCAGGTGAAACTGTTGTCTTGATCATCGATGAGGCTCAGAATCTGACCTTCCCAGTGCTTGAGGAAATTCGTCTTCTTACCAATCTTGAGACGCCAACCGAAAAACTCTTGCAGATAGTGCTTTCCGGGCAGCCCGAATTGGAAGAAAAACTAAAGCTACCCCAGCTTCGGCAACTCCGCCAAAGAATCATTCTCCGTAGCAAAACAAATCCCCTATCCAAAGAACAAACAAGCGACTACATTACTGAGCGCCTTCGCATTGCCGGCGCCGCGCCTGACCAATCTCCCATTTTCAGTGCGAAGGCGGTGGAGACCGTCCATCTTTATTCCCTTGGAATCCCGCGCGTTATCAATCTTCTTTGCGAACACTCATTGGTAAACGCATTTGCAGAGCAAAGGCAAACGATTGAGCCGGAAATAGTCGAAGAAATTGCAAGGGAATTTCAACTTGATGAAGTCGAACCAGTGGCGCCGGCAGGCAGTTTGCGACCTGAAGCGGACGTGTTCACCTCGGAAGCGTTTATCCAAAATCTCGGAGAAGCACTGACACGTTTTCGCGCTGCGCCGACAGTTCCACTACCGCCACGCGGAAGGAAGTGAACGCCTGTTCCGGGATCCTCTGCAGACGTTGCCCTCCATCCTATTTCGTCCACATCACTCTCCAAAGTATTAGGCGAAATGGAGATTCGAATCGCTCGTCGCACTTTCTCAAATGACCAAATCTGCTTCCGAAAATCTCGAAAAAAGAATTCTAGCAACCCTATCCGGCGCAGCAGTTCTCGCGCTCTTATTTGCGACCCTCTGGCCATTTAATCCTTTCCTCAAGAATCAAGTGAACTGGTTGGAGGAGACGGACGGCGTACGTCTCGGGAAGCATGGACTCTTGCGAAGCGAGTTCTCGCTGCATGCGAAAGCAGCTGTCGGCACAGGCCCTTGCAGCCTGGAATTTGTCGTCCGACCCGTACCCAAAAATCCAGGAGACACAATTCTCAGTATTTATAGACCGGAGAATGCTTCGCAATTCCTCGTTCGTCAGTGGACGGATAGCTTGTTGGTCATGGAAGACTTGGGGAAGTCTGACCGAGAGCCCAGAACGAAAAAGCTAGACGTAGACCATGCGTTTCAAGTCGATAAGTCCCATCTCATCACGTTTACTTCCAGCGCCAGCCAAACCATCGTATATCTGGACGGTATCAGAATTCTAACTTCCAACAAATTCTTGATTCCTCTCGGCACGCTCTTGGGCGAAATCGTGGTCGGAAATTCTGCGACGGATTATGAGCCATGGTCAGGGGAGTTTCGCGGATTGGCCATTTATTCAAAGGAACTAGCACCAGCCTCGGTTTCGCAACATTACGCTAACTGGATGCATGGGAACGTGGAGAGAACTGCCAACGCCGAGCTTGATGGCCTTATTGCGCGCTACAATTTCTCTGAACGTTCCGGAAGTATAATTCACAACAGTACCGCCGGCGGTCCCATTCTGATGATACCCCCACACTTCTCAGTCCCACACAAGGTGTTCCTGCAATCTCCCGCGAATGAATTTGAAGCATCTTGGATTTACGCAAATGATGTTTTGCGAAACATCGCTGGATTCATGCCGCTTGGGTTTATTCTTTGCTCCTACTTTTTAGCAACCAGCGTTCAGCGGAACGCCTTCTTCTTTGCAACAGCAGCCGGCGGAACTCTTAGTTTCTTTATCGAGGTGATGCAGTCATATGTCCCCCAGCGTGTTTCAGGCTGGACGGACGTCATCACGAACACTTTGGGAGCCGGCTTGGGAGCGATGCTCCTAAAATCAAGTTTTGCCAAGAAGAAACTCAACCAGCTTATTTGCCTCGTCAGTCTGAAGCTGACAAAAGCGCGGCAGGTAACCGACTAGGTTTCTTCTACCACAGTGAAGTAGGTGCAGTCCGGATGTATGAACACGAGAGCGCTTACGCTCGCTTCCGGATCCATCATGAATCCTTCAGTAAGCTGCACGCCAATCTCTTCCGGCTTTAGCAGCTTCCAAATCCCCGCCTGATCCCCAAGCTCCGGGCACGCTGGATATCCAAAGCTGTATCTCTTTCCGCGATAGCGCGACGTAAATCTCTGCGCCATCGTCATCTCTGCCGGATCAGCGAATCCCCAATCTTCTCGAATTCTCCGGTGCAGCCATTCCGCGCAGGCTTCCGCAGTCTCAATCGCCAGCGATTGTAGTCCGTGTGAAAGAAAATAGTACCCCGCGTTCTTGGCCGCTTCCGCGCGCTCGCGCACTCCTTCTCCCGCGGTCACCACAAATAGCGCAACGTGATCCCGTTTCCCGCCTTTTGCGAGCGATATGTAGTCGCTCAGGCAGAGTCGGTCTCCCGTCTTTTGTCGCTTCAATTGCCATGTGTGGAGCGGCTGTTTCTCGCCGGGAGCAAACACATGCAGTGCCTCTCCGTCGGCCTCCGTTTCGAAGAATTGCCACACCGCCTTCACCTTCATCCACTTCGCGGCATCGTTCTTCACTTCTTCCATGTTGTCGAAAAGCTCGACTGCCTTCGCTTCTCGCGCCGCAAACTGCTTTTCGAAATCGCCCTTGTAACCCAAGTGCCGCCCGTAAAGCATGAACGGATTGATGTAGCTCCACACTTCGCGCAAATCCGGTACGAGCCGGACCTTGCGTTCTAAATACCCAACAGGCTCGATCGGCACATCCGCCCGCACTTTGGGCGATCGCGTTACCGGCGCAAGTTCCGTCACTTTCACCGTCGTCGTAACCGTCACGCCCTCGTTCGTAGCCGTATGCTCACGCACCACAGTCTCGCGAGTTGCCGGGTCCATCAGTTCATTCATCAGACGCAGCCCGGTCATCGCGTCCTTCGCGTAGCACACCGCACTCCCATAACTCGGCGCAATCTTCTGCTGAGTGAACTTCCCGCTCAATGCAGCCCCGCCAACCAGCAGAGGAATCTGCACACCCGCATCTTTCAAGTCGCTCGCCGTCACCACCATCTGTTGTGCGCTTTTCACCAGCAATCCAGAAAGCCCGATTGCATCCGGCTTATGCTCTTGAAAAGCCTTGATCAAATCTTCCGGCGGCACCTTGATCCCAAGATTCACAACGGCGTATCCGTTGTTCTTCAAAATAATCTCAACAAGATTTTTCCCGATGTCGTGTACGTCGCCCTTTACCGTGGCCAGCACGATCTTCCCGCGCTTCGCCGCGTCCGCCTTCTCCATGAACTGTTCCAGATGACTCACGGCGGCTTTCATCGCTTCTGCTGACTGCAGCACTTCCGCCACAATCAACTCGTTCGCATTGAATAGCCGTCCGACTTCGGCCATCCCGTTCATCAGCGGCCCGTTGATGATCTCCAGTGGCGCCGCTCCTTCCGCGCGCTTCTTCTCCAAATCTTCAATCAGCCCGTCTCGCGTTCCCTGAATGATGTAATTCGCCAGCCGCTCATCCAGCGGCAAATCCTCCGCGCGCACCTTCTCTCTTTTCGTCGAAGTCCGGAAATGCTCCGTAATCGCAGCAATATGAAATTGATTTACCGCCGCGCGCTGCTCTTTACTCTGTTCTCGCCAATCTGCCGGAACATTCTTCAGCAGATTTGCCTTAGGATGCTCCGCGGGCACGTGCTTCGGCGGATGCTGAAACAGCAGATTCTCAGCTAGCTCCCGCTCGTGCTCCGGAATCGAAGCAAACCGTTCCAGCTTCTCCGTATTCACAATCGCCAGATCGAGTCCTGCTTTCGTGCAGTAATACAGAAACACCGAATTCACCACTTCGCGGGCACCCGCAGGCAAACCGAACGACACATTCGAAATTCCCAGAATCGTCCGCACATCCGGCAACGCTTTCTTGATCAGCCGGATTCCTTCCATCGTCTCCGCAGCGCCGCCGATGTAGTTCTCGTCACCCGTTGCGCATGGGAATACGAGCGAATCAAACACAATGTCTTCCGGTCCGATGTCGTACTTCTTCGTCAGCAATTCATAAGACCGCTTCGCAATCTCGAGCTTCCTCTCTCGCGTAAACGCTTGTGCCTGCACCGGATCTTCGTCGATGCAGCCCACAACCAAAGCCGCGCCGTAATCATGCGCAATCGGCACAACTTTCTCAAACTTCTCCTCTCCGTCTTCCAGATTGATCGAATTTATGATCGATTTCCCCTGGCAGTACGTCAGCGCCATCTCGATTGCGGTTGGATCGGTCGTATCAATCATCACCGGCGCTTTGATCTTCCGAATCAGCTTTTCGTAGAACGGCGGAATATCTTTTTTCTCTTCACGCTCTGTGCTCTGCAGGCACACGTCCACCACTTGTGCGCCACCCTTCACTTGCCTCCGCGCAATTTCCGTTGCCTCTTCCCACTTTTCTTCCGCGACTAGGTTCTTGAAAAGCCTCGACCCAATCACGTTCGTCCGCTCACCCACCAGCAGCGGTCGCGTACTCTCTTCTGCCTCAATCGTCTCAACTCCGGAGTAGACCGCCCGATGCGCTTCCGCAGGCCGCACTCGTGGCTTTTTACCTTCCACCATTTGCGCAATCGCGCGAATGTGTTTTTCCGTCGTCCCGCAACATCCGCCCACCAGATTTAGCCAGCCGTGATCAACAAACTTTTCCAATTGCGCCGCAAGCGACGCTGGTGTCTCCAGATACTTGCCTTCTTCATCCGGCAAACCGGCATTCGGGTAGCAAGACACAAACTCACTCGTCAGTCCGCTCAGCGTGCGAATGTGGTCCGTCATGAACTCCGGACCCGTCGCGCAATTCATCCCAAACGCTAGCGGCTTCACATGCCGCAGTGACGCCCACACCGCTTCAATATTCTGTCCAGCAAGCATTGAGCCCATCGGCTCAATCGTCACCGACACAATCGTCGGTATCTCAGCACCAATCTCTTTCGAAAGCTTCTTGATCGCGAGCAGCGCCGCCTTGATGTTCCTTGTGTCTTGGCTTGTCTCTACCAGCAGCACATCCGATCCGCCGTCAATCAGCCCCTTTGCCTGGACGTAGTACGATTCGCGCAACTCCGAAAATGTCACGCCTCCCGTCACCGTGATCGCCTTCGTCGTTGGGCCCATTGACCCGCCAACAAATTTCGGCCTTCTCGGCTTGCTGAACTCATCCGCCGCTTGACGCGCCAGTTCCGCTGCGCGCTTGCTTAACTCATATGCATCCGCCGAAAGCCCGTACTCGCCCAGCACGAGCGGCGTGCTCCCAAACGTGTCCGTCTCAATAATGTCTGCGCCAGCTTCCAGATATTTCCGATGAATATCCAGCACCACGTCCGGCCGCGTCCGCACCAGAACTTCATTACACCCTTCCAGCGTCGCGCCGCCAAAATCCGCCGCTGTCAAATTCCTTTGCTGCAGCATCGTCCCCATCGCGCCATCTAGCACGAGTACACGTTGCCCCAGCAGCTCCCGAAGAGCCTTTCGCGATTCCGCCAGATTTCTCATGGAAGGGAAGTTGTTGACGACTCCTTGCAGCCCCTGCCCAAGGTCCACTCCGGCATCCCGGTAGCGGCCTTCTCAGGTACCCCTAGTTTACCCGCCTTTTTCCCGGGAATCGAATCGCGTTTTTAGCCGGACTTTCGGCCGTGGAAAGCCCTTAGAAGAGGGCAGGTTTTTAGTCCTCTTTTCGCCGCCCTGGAAATACACCCAATCCGGCAGTAACAACTCGTGAACACTCCCCTTGCACTCCCTTGCCCAATGGGCAGGTTTTCCTTACCCTGTCGTACAGTGACCACGAAGAAGAACAACTCAAAGCTAACCGTATGCTTGCTCTCCCCGCACCCACTGGTGCTGAGCGAGTTCGAGCGCCTTTTGAACAAGCCCCAATTCAAAGTCATCCCCAAGCAGCTTGAATCCACTCTTGCCCCCGACCTGCGCAATCTCGAGCCGCCAAAAGCGCAAGTTTACATCGTCGACGCCCACGCTGCTCGCCAGGCCACCGGCGCGCTTTTGTCCAATCTTCTCGAGCGTTTCACCGACGCGCGCCTCATCGTCGTCGGTGATCAGCATCAGGATGCCAACACTTTTTCCTTATTGCGTCTCGGCGTGAAGGGAATTCTTACTTATGAGGAAGCGCGTGATCAGCTCATTCGCGCTTTGCCTCTTGTAGCCAACGGGGGGTTTTGGGTTCCGCGTTCCGTGCTTTCCGGCTTCGTCGATTCCATCCTGACGAATCAAACGCGCCGCCTGAAGACCGACTCGGTTGCCAACCTCAGCCGCCGCGAGCAGGAAGTTCTCGATTCGCTCCTCGAAAATCTTTCGAACAAAGAGATCGCCAGTAAACTCAACATCGCCGAACGCACCGTAAAATTTCACGTTTCAAATTTGCTTAACAAATTCGGCGTTCGCCGCCGCGCGGATCTCATTCTTCTCACCTTCCAGCGCCGCGCCACTCCCGCCGCTTAATCCCGTAGTGTAGACCTGCCATACACTGAAATCACACTCGGACATCAACTTGCATCAAGGCAATGTCATTCCGAGCGAAGCCAGGAATCTGCTTTTTCTTTCTAAGACTGAAGGTTGGTTTTCTCTAATCCGTAATCCGAAACCACACAATGCACCAAAGCGCTTTCACTCCATCCTTCCACGTAATCTTCTTTCCTTCTTCATACGTCCGTCCCGCATAACTAATCGGAACCTCGTATACCCGCCAGTTCTTCTTCGCTATCTTCGCCGTAATCTCTGGCTCGAATCCGAACCGATCGGACTTGATCTCTATTCCCTTCAAAACCTCCGCGCGAAACACTTTGTAGCAAGTCTCCATATCCGTCAGCTTCAAATTCGTAAAAATGTCGCTCAGCAACGTTAGCGCCTTGTTCGCAACGTAGTGCCAGAAGTAGTGCACTCGTTGCGGCCCGCCCAAAAATCGCGAGCCGTACACCACGTCCGCCCGCCCGTCCACAATCGGCTCCAGCAGCTTTGGATAATCCCGCGGGTCATACTCCAAATCCGCGTCCTGAACCAGCACGATGTCGCCCTTCACCTGCGCGAATCCTCGCCTGAGCGCTGCGCCTTTTCCTTGATTCTTTTCCTGAAAGAAAATCCTCAAATCCGCAAGCGAAAGCGGCTCTCCGCCGTCCTCCGGCGCCGCTTGCGCTCCCTCTTTTTGCAGCTGTACGATCTTTTCTAGCTTTTCCCGTGTTCCATCTTTCGAGCAATCATCCACCAGAATGATCTCTTTCCTTGTCGGATCCTCAATTACGCGCCGCAAGATCTCGTAAAGCGTGTCCTTCTCGTTGTAAACGGGAATTACCACGGACAACTTGGGATCATTCAGCGCCTGCGGATTTCTTCTCAGTCGACTCATAAAGTTTCCACGCATTGTATCGGCCCCCGCACCCTTTCTCCAAGTTCCCCTTTGGAGTGCGGCTTGACGCCGCTTTGCGACCTCAATTTCACGGCTCCTTATCCCGCTCCGTCATTTCGAACGGAACAAGCCGACGCTTTTGCTTTCCGATTCCCTCCGTGGAATCGGTCGGTTTGTGGATGTGAGAAATCTCTCTTCTACTTAACCCAAGGGCATTTTTTGGGCAGGCCGTTTTTCAACTCCTCCTCTTCTGCGCTCTCCGCTCTCTCTGTGCTAAATTTCTTATTCCTATTTATGTCCACTTTCTACATCGAACAATTCGGCTGCCGCGCCACTCAAGCAGACGGCGCCGCCATCGAGCGCCAGCTCCGCGAGCGCGGCTGCTCGCCCTCTTCCTCTGCACATAACGCCGAATTCGTCGTCATCAATACCTGCACCGTCACGTTCGCCGCCGACGCCCAAGCGCGCGACGCCATCCGCAAAATCCACGTGCAAAACCCCTCGGCCAAGATTTTCGTCACCGGCTGTTACGCCCAGCGCGCTCCCGAAGAACTCGCCGCCCTTCCCGGCGTCTCTTTCGTCGTCGGCAACTCCCACAAACCCCAGATCCCCAGTCTCATCGCCAATCCTCACAGCGATTTCGTCCCACTCCATGTCGTCGCGCCTGCGCCAATCATTTCTGGCGACATCTTTGCTTCCCGCGATGTTCTCGTTGCTCCAATCCTCGGCGGGGAAGGGAATCACACTCGCCCGACTCTGAAGATTCAAGACGGTTGCAACAATCGCTGCTCTTTCTGCGTGATTCCGTTTGTCCGTGGCAAAAGCCGCAGCCTTCCGCCCGAAACGGTACTCTCAGAAATAAATCGCCTTTGCGATTCCGGTTTTCAGGAAATTGTTCTCAGCGGTATCAATCTCGGCTCCTGGGGTCGCGATCTCTCGCCTCGCGCCGATATTCTTGATCTGCTACGCCGCATTCTCAATGAAACGTCTCTTCCCCGCCTCCGTATTAGCTCCATCGAGCCGCTCGACGTCACGCAAGATATCATCGCGCTCTTCGCCAGCACAGATCGCATCGCCGAGCATTTCCACATGCCGCTGCAATCCGGGTCGGACAACATCCTCGCCGTAATGCATCGCTGGTACCGCACGGAGCACTACGCTCGCCGCGTCAAACTCATCCGGGAATTTTTGCCGAACGCCGCAATCGGCGCCGACGTTATCGCCGGCTTCCCCGGCGAAACCGAAGCCGATCACCAAGCCACGCTCCGCTTCATCGATTCGCTGCCGTTCACTTACCTCCATGTTTTTTCTTACTCCTCTCGCCCGGGCACCAAAGCCGCTGCTCTCGACTCGCAAGTACCAACAGAAATCATTCATCACCGCGCCCGCGAACTCCGCGCACTCGGTGAATCCAAATCTACCGGCTTCCGTGAATCGCAAATTGGCCGCATACACCGCGTCTTAACTCTCAATCGCTCTGAAAAACTCTCCGGCGCTCCGTGGACTCCCGCTCTTTCCTCAAACTACCTTCAAGTCCGGATTCCTGAACGTCTCCCGGCCAATCGGTTCCTCGACGCCGCTATCGCAGCCTCAGAAGAGACCTTTCTTCAGGCCGAGCCCATCACCTCACCCGAATCGCTGCATATCTCCGCGTGATAGACTCTGCGAGATGCACATTCTCGGCGTTTCCAAACTTTCGCGCAATTCCGCAGTCGCCTTACTTAATAAAGAATCGATTCTCGCTGCCGTCGAAGAAGAAAAGCTAAATCGCCTCCAGGAAGCTGGCTACGTTCCGCGCCTCGCGATCTCGCGCATCTTGGAACAGTTCCATCTCGAACCTTACAATCTTTCCGCTATTGCCGTTGCGGACCTGCCGCCGTCGAAATCCAAAAAGAGCTCCTACGCCCACGCTGCCTTCGGGCAGTTGCGCCCTCTACTCTCTGGAAGCCGCCGTATCCTCCGCTTTGACCATCATCTTTCTCACGCCGCCAGCGCTTACTACACTTCTGGCTTTGACCGCGCTCTCATTCTCACGCTGGACGAGGGCTTAATGGCCCGCTCCGGCTCGGTTTCCCTCGGCGATGGCGATCGCATCAAAACACTCCGCAATCTCGCATTTCCAAATTCCATCGGCTGGTTTTACTCACGTATCACGCAATATCTCGGCCTCCGCGCCAACCGCGATGAGCACAAGTTCCAGTGGATTAGCAAGGATGGCCAGCCCGAACTTCTCGAAGCTTTCCGGAAGACGTTCTCATTCGACGCAAAAGGCCTTCCCGTCCTCAACCGCCGCTATTTCACTTCCGGCCCGGATCGCCGCGGCATTTTTTCGCCTCGCTTTTACAAGGACGCAAGCCTGCCAAAACCCGGCACCCCGCTCGATGCCACTCTGCGCGCCAGCATCGCTCGTAGCGCACAAGATCTCCTCGAAGAACTCGTCCTCACTCTCGCAGCAAATTTCCGAGGCGAAACGGCCACGGACGATCTTTGCCTTGCTGGCGGCGTTTTCTTGAACGTCCTTCTTGTTCGCGCCATCGAACTTCGCAGCGGCTTCAAGAATGTTTATGTCCAGCCTGTCGCCGGAAACGCCGGCACAGCGCTCGGCGCAGGTTTTCTCGCGCGCAAAAAACTCACCGGCCACTCCGGCCGCGCTCCGCTCGCGTCACTCGCTCTTGGCCCTGATCCGACTTCTCAGGAAATCAAGGCCGTCCTCGACAACTGCAAAATCGTCTACCGCTACATGTCCAGCGACGATCAGCTCCAGGAAGAAATCTGCAGGCATCTCGATCACGGCAAAATCGTCGCCTGGTGCCAGGGCCGCACAGAATTCGGCCATCGCGCCCTCGGCCATCGCAGCCTGCTCGCTTCTCCCTTTTCCGAATATGTCGTGGAAAATGTGAATCAGTACATCAAGCATCGCGAGGAGTTCCATCCCTTCGCGCTTTCCGTCCCCGCCGAACGCGCCGCTGAATATTTCGATTGCGGGCCCAACTGCCGCTTCATGGCCTCGCTCGGCTCCCTAAAGAATTCCTTCGCCGGACTCGAACGCTTCGCTTTCAACGGCAACGCCGTCCGCGTTCACACAGTCGAGAAGGAAGCCGATCCCGGCTTCTGGCGTTTACTCCACAAATTCGGCGAAACCGCTCCCGCACCCATCCTCGTCAACACCAGCTTCAATCTCTTCGGCGAACCTCTCGTCACGGACCCGCGCACTGCCGTCCGTTCCTTCTATTGCGCCGGTGTCGACGTGCTAGCTATCGGTCCCTTCCTCGTCGTTAAATAGAAATATGTTAGAGGCTAAATCTTGGCGGCTTTTATTGCCATACTTGGCCTTTCTTTCCTGCTTGCTAGCTGGCTGCAGGCCGCCACCGCTGATGTCTTATCCATGGTTCTGGGATTACGCGAGGGCAAAGCCAAAAGCCGTAGATCTTTTGGCTCAATACAAAGTCCTGAAAATTAGGCTTGGGGATGATTTAGCAAAACCGATTCGGGAGCAAGACCCGTCGGTAACACTCAATGCAGATCATACGGCCACGCTCCTCAAATTCCCGCATTTCGATGGTTTCGGAGATCGAGTCGAATGCAGTCTTTCCGGGACGGCCAATTGGTCGCTCGACCAGGGCTTGGGTATTGGCGGTGGGTGGCAATTGAGATTCGACAACTATCACCCTGCGACTCAGACAAAAAAATGTGGCCCCGGGAACACAGCTTGGCCAATAGTTTTGTTAGGTCAGAAACCGCCCTACCGACTTTATTGGTCGGTTGGCGATCCAGATAGCGACACAGGAATCGAATTCCACAAAGTCGAACGTTAACCTCGAACGCGCGAAGCCACCGATTCCATTCTCGACTCTCCCTGAGTCTCCTCTTTTTTTTTCTCTTACTCGCCACTATCCTTCAAATATCACCTGGGCCAGCGCTTGACTCTCCGTATGCGTAATCGTCACCGCGATATGCTTCACTCCCAATTCCGCCGCGATCTTTTTTGCTTCTCCATGCAACTCCAGCCTCGGTCTCCCGCCTCTTTCCCGCACCGTCTCTACGTCAACCCAACGAACCCCGCGGCTCCATCCAGTACCCAACGCCTTCATCGCCGCTTCTTTCACGGCAAACCGCCCCGCATAGCGTTCATACTTATTCTTGAATTGCTCGCAATACGCTCGCTCCTTCTCCGTGTAAACGCGCTTCAGGAATCGCTCGCCCTGACGCTCGATCGCGCCCTGCACCCGCTCGACTTCCGCAATGTCCACTCCCAACCCAACAATCATTTTTCCTCTTGTGACGCAGCAACTCCTGGCTGTGCCTCCATCAACCTCACCTCGACCTATCCGATCAGCTGCAAATGCAATCTTCTTTTCTTGGCGCCTCAACCTTACGCGATTTCTTTCATCCTTCCCGCTCCGATTATACTTATTAGATGCCTGCAGCTCAGAAATCCCGCCCGCTCGGCCGCAAAGCCGGCCAACCTTTCCTTCGCCCCTCCGTTCCTCCAAAAATCTCCACTCCCTGGCATCTCAAATCCGTCGGCGGCCTAAAAGTTCTTCAGCTCGAGCCTTTCTCTAAGCTCCCTTGGCTCCTCCACGGTTTCAGCACTGCTCCCGGCGGAGTCTCCGATCTCGACGGCCGTAGAGTCCTCAACCTCAGTTTCACCGACTGGGACACTCGTGAAAACGTCCTCGAGAATCGCAAAAAATTCCAATCTTCCCTCGGCGCTCAAAAATTCCCGCTTGTAGCCCTCAAACAAATCCACTCTGCCGTTATCTGGCCGTTCGAATCAGCTCCCAGAGAACCTTGTAAAGGCGACGCATCTCTCACCAAAACTCCCGGCCTTCTCTTCGGCGTTCAAACCGCCGACTGCGTCCCCGTCCTTCTCGTCGATCCCAAGAACCGCGCCGTCGCCGCCGTTCACGCCGGTTGGCGCGGCACTCTCGTCCGCATCCTCGAAAAAACCGTCGGCGAACTCCACTCCCACTTCAACTCAAATCCGTCCGACCTCCTCGCCGCCATCGGCCCCAGCATCGGCTCCTGCTGCTACGAAGTCGGCGCCGAACTCGTCACCCAATTCTCTTCACAATTTGCGGACGCCTCAGATTACTTCGATGAGCCTCGCACCGGAGAAGAACCCAATCCACTCCAGTGGCTCAACATGATGCCTCCCGGACACCAGCCTCCGCCAAAAAACGTTCGCCTCGATCTACCCAAAGCCAATTGTTCCCAACTCTTGGCCGCTGGCCTCCGCCAGAAAAATATCTTCTCCTCCGGCCTCTGCACCGCGTGCCACCCAGATCTTTTCTTCAGCTACCGCAAACAAGGCCCCCGCTCTGGCCGCCTCCTCTCCGCCATCGCCATCAAGGAGATGTAGAAACACTTCAAAGCTTGGCCAGTCACAATAAGTAGATGAGCTTTCTTGATTACGGTGTTGCTGCTGCTTCCCAACCGTCGTAGTCGCCATGATTTTCAGCGGCGAGCTTCTCAAATTTTGCTCTCATGGTTTCGACCGACTGGGAATCTACAATCATGGTTTTGGTCGCTAGAACCAGCCAAGGATTGGGTGGATTATTCGCTGCGTCGGCGGATTCTCGCTCCGTTACTTCGTATCCGTCTTCGCGCAATTCGGCAGCTGCTTGATGCGACGCTTCTTGCGTTGACACGTAAAGGTAGTTCAGAACCTCGCGTGGTTGTTCCAGATCGGCGCCCATCTTGCGCAACTGCTCTAGAATCAGCTTGTCACCCTCTGTGGGTGATCGATAAGTCGCAACAACTTGTGCTCCACTCTTCTTGCCAAAAATTAGTTTCGACAGCCACCCGAGAGCCATCAGTGTGATCCTCCAAACGTGATAGCTGTTCTACTGAATACTGATCACCGACAACTGAGGACTCTTCACTTCCTTCAACGCTAGCTGTCCGCACGCTGCCATCACATCCCTTCCGCGCGAATACCTCGTAAACGCCGGCACATCCTTCTCAAGCAAAATCCGGTGAAACTCCGCAATCGCCTCTTCCGTCGGTTCCTTGTACGGCAGCGCTCCCGGATTCCATGGAATCAAATTCACTTTCACGCGCCCCAAACCGCTCATCAACCGCGCCACGCGCCGCGCATCCTCGGCCGTATCGTTCACTCCGCCCAGCATCACATACTCAAACGTTATGTACTCCCGCGATCCCGTCGGAAACTTCTTGCAAGCCGCCAGTAATTCCTTCAGTGGGTATTTCTTGTTGATCGGCATCAACGCATTCCGCTGCTCGTCATTCGACGCATTCAGCGAAATCGCCAGCTTCGGCCGCACTGGTTCTTTCGCCAGTTTTTCAATTCCCGGCACAATTCCGCTCGTCGATAGCGTCACATGCTTCGGAGCCAGTCCAATGCCCTTCGGATCCAGCACAATCCGCATCGCCGTCATCACGCTGTCATAATTCAATAGCGGCTCCCCCTGCCCCATCAACACCACGTTGGTTTGCTTTTTGTCCTTCGTAGCGCCGGGCTTTAGCCCGGCATCTTCTCTCTTCTCAGTGTCCTCTGTGCTTTCGTCGGTCTCTGTGTTTATTCTTTCCCCTTTGTTTTCCTTCAGCGCCACCAAAATCTGCCCAACAATCTCTCCCGCCGTCAAATTCCTTATCAATCCCAACTGCGCCGTCATACAAAACTGGCAATCCACCGCGCATCCTGCCTGCGTCGAAATACAAATCGTCTGCCGGTTCTCGCTCGGCATCCACACCGCTTCCACCGCCGCCGGCTTCTCCTCCAAACTCCTCTTTGCCTTTCTCTTCTCTGCGCCCTCTGTGTTAAAAGAAACATTCGCGGTGTGCGCAGTCTCGCCCAGCCCAAAGAGGTACCTCACCGATCCATCCTTCGAAAAATACTTCTGCTTCACGCTCGGCGGCGTAATGGTCGCCTCGCGCGCCAACCTCTCGCGCAACGCCGCCGACAACGACGTCATCTTCGCAATTTCAAAATTTCGCTCTTGGTACAGCGCGTGGTAAATCTGATCGCCCCGGTATGCCGGCTCTCCCATCCCAGCCAGCCACTCCTGCAACTCTTCCCGCGATTTCCCCAGCAATTCCATAGTGTCTTCAATTATCTCACTGAAGTACTAAAGGGTGTCATCCCGACCGAAGTGGCCCCGCATTTTCTGGCGCGCTGTCTTTGGGCGCGGGGCCAGGCAGCGGAGGGCTCTCTCTGCGTTATCTTTTTCCCGGGTTTTTTCTCCCCACTCGCCACTGTTATAATTCCTCGGAGGCTTCTCATGCCCAACAATCTTGTCGCCGAACAGCTCTCCATTTCCGACTGGGTCAAAAATCTCTCCTCCATCCCCACAAAGGATTTCTCCCTGGAAAACGTCCAGGACTTTGTCATTCGCCACCACGTCCGCCCCGAATCGCTCGAGAAATATCTCTATTTCTCCAGGGGCTGCTACACCCGCAATCTCATCTTCAAGAACGACCTCTTTGAATGCATGACCATCTGCTGGGAAATCGGCCAATTCTCCCGCATCCACAATCATCGTGACCAAAATTGCTGGATGTCCGCTCCCATCGGCCGGCTCAAAGTCCAGAACTTTCGTGTCGAAGACCGCCAAGCCGTTGCCGACCACTCTGGCACGTGTCGCCTTGTCGCGACCGACATCTACGAAATGAACGCCGCCAATCCCTGCTACGTCAATCCTCTCGAACCTGTCCACCAGGTTCTCAATCTCCCCGAGTACAATCAGCGGGCCGTCAGCATTCACATCTACTCGAAGCCTTTCGACTCCTGCGAGGTCTACCAACTCGAAAAAGGCACCTACGGCGACGTCCCGCTCCACTACACCTCCGAGTACGGCAAACTCCACCCCGACGAAAAACTAATCTAGAAATCCACATTATTCCGGGCGACTTGTCATCCCGAGCGTAGTGAGGGATCTGCTTTTTCTGCGTCCATCCATCACATCATCCTGTGACCCTGGTCACCGCCTCTCGCTCCATTCCGCTCTAAAAACAAGTCATGAGGAGGCCAGCCATGAATGCAACAATTGCCCGCGCTGCCATCCAGCTAAAGAACATCGTATTTGCCACGGATTTTTCTCCAGCCGCCTCGGCGGCTTTGCCCTTTGCCGGTTCCATTGCCACACAATTCGGCGCGAACCTCTTCGCGGTTCACGCCAGGGCGCCAGAGAACTATGCGTTGCCAGCAACTGAAGTATGGCCCATCGCCAATGAGCAACTCGAAAGAGAAACCGAATCTCTTAAAACAGACTTGCGTGAGAACTACCCCTCAGTCCCAACAGAAGTCATCACCCTCGATGGCGGCGTGGTTACCGTCATCGACGAACTGGCGAAAGAAAAGAACGCCGACCTCATCGTCCTCGGCACCAACGGCCGCCGGGGCATCGGCAAATTCTTCCTCGGCTCGGTCGCCGAAGAAGTTCTGCGCAAAGCACCATGCCCGGTGCTCACGGTCGGTCCGCATGTGAATACGGAAGCTTTCAAGCAGACCAAGTTCCGCAAGATCCTCTATGCCACCGATTTCAGCGAAGGCACGCCAGCTGCCGTCGCCTTCATTACCGCTTTCGCCGAAGAAAATGATGCGCGCCTTGTCCTCATGCACGTCATTGAGCCGCCAAAAACATGCGACCTCGTTCGCCCGCATGAACTCGAATCCGGGGCCATGGATCGCCTCAATTCTTTTGTTCCTCGCGAATTTGTGCTGATGCACAAGCCAAAGACAATCGTCATGCACGGAGCCCCGGGGGACAAAATCCTCGAAGTTGCCGAAAAGGAAGGCGCAGACCTCATCGTTCTCGGCGTTCGCAAAGCCAAGGGCTACATCCGCGCCACTCATCTTCCGACAGCTGTGGCGCATCAGGTAATTTCGCGGGCCACTTGCCCCGTATTGACCGTCCGCTCATAACACTCGTTGTGAGCGCAATACGGCGGGCGCAATCGCAATCCGCCTGTGACCCGGAATGCGCGTCCCGCGC
>Ga0126376_10000474_pt1 | contig 19587 bp, 21 predicted proteins | sample PanSoiMetPlot_15_FD_92760 | JGI IMG/M metagenome (GOLD analysis project Ga0126376, IMG submission 92760) | Tropical forest soil microbial communities from Panama - MetaG Plot_15 | ecosystem: Environmental > Terrestrial > Soil > Tropical forest > Bulk soil | place: Panama | collected 2016-02-17
GAACGGGCTCGTATTCATGGCGATTGGACTGCAACTGCCGTACGTGATTGGCGAGTTGAGAGACCACAAGATGAGCTGGCTTCTCATAGATGGGCTGTCGTTGAGTGTGATTCTGATTTTGCTGCGTCTCATCTGGATGTACCCCGGAACGTTCATCGCGAACAAGATTCGAAAGATTGTGCTGGGACAAAGAGCAGTGATGCCGAGCTTACCGCAGGTTTTTGTGGCGGGATGGACGGGGATGAGAGGGGTGGTGGCACTGGCGGCGGCAATTTCCCTACCGGAGACGCTCAACAACGGAGCGGAATTTCCGCAGAGGAACATGATTATTTTTCTGACGTTTGCGGTGATCATCGTAACGCTGGTGGGACAGGGACTGACGTTGCCGCCGCTGATTCGCGTGGTGGGGCTGGCGAGCACAGGCGCTTCACACGAAGAAGAGCACAAAGCCAGGCAGAAGGTTTTGCGTGCGGCACTGACTCGGTTGAATCAGGAACGAGAGAAAGACACCGACGAGTTCTCGGAAGTATACGACTCGCTAGTGAAACTGTATGAGACCAAGATTGAGAAGTTTGCAGACGACCACGCGCCAGGAACGTTGCGCGCAAGAGAACACTTTGAGAAGCACTCACACTTGTTGAAGGAAATGCTGCGAGTGGAGCGGCGGACGGCTATTCATTTGAGAAATGCGGGCGAAATCGACGATGAGCTTTTGCGGCAACTCGAGCGGGAGCTGGATTTGACGGAAGAACGATTGACGATTGCACACAGGGATCCAAAGGCCGAAGCTTAGGCGACTATCTCGAAGATTGCGCAGAAGCATAAGAAAACACGCCCTGGCGGATCATTCCGGATGCCGCGAAGAGAGTAATCTTCATTCTTGATCCCCGAATGCCTAGGAACGAGTGTAACGTCAGCAATTGGATGCGACGCAGCTTTGTTTTGAAACAACGGAATGGGGTAAGGTTTAAGGCGTTTGTTTCGCGGGGGACTAGATGGCAAAGCTGACGTTTCTGGGGGCGGCGGGTACAGTAACAGGTTCGAAGTATTTGGTCGAGGCTGCAGGGAAGAAGCTGCTGGTTGACTGCGGCGTGTTTCAAGGCTCGCATGAACTGGAGGAAAGAAATCGCAAGCCTCTGGCGGTGGACCCAAAAACAATCGATTATTGCGTGCTTACCCATGCGCACCTGGATCATACGGGCTGGCTACCGTGCCTGGCGCGGGACGGTTACAAAAACAAGATTTACGCGAACCAAGCCACGATAGATTTGACTACGCTTTCGTTGAAAGATTCCGGCCACTTGCAGGAAGAAGACGCCGAGCGAGCGAAGCGCAACGTAAAACGAAGCAATGCGGCAGACATTCGTCCCTTGTACACGACCGCCGATGTGGAGCCAATGCTGAAACAGCTGACTCCCATGCCACGAAGCGGCGGATTCGACATTTCGCCAGAGTTCCACGTGGAATCGTTTGACGCAGGGCACATCCTTGGCTCGTGCAGTTTTCAATTGGCGATTCGCGAAGGCGGAAAAAACACGACCGTTGTTTTTTCCGGCGATGTCGGGCGCTACAACCAACCAATCCTGAAGGATCCAACTACCCCTCCCAGCGGCGACTATGTCATTTGTGAATCTACCTATGGAGACCGCGAACATCCAGACGGAGATCCGCTTCAACTGCTGGCAGATATTGTGAACCGCGTGGTAAAGCGTGGCGGTTCGATTGTGGTTCCGGCGTTTGCGATTGGCAGAACGCAGACGTTCATGTACTACTTGCGGCAACTGGAAGACGAACAACGGATTCCGCGAATTCCTGTTTATGTGGACAGTCCCATGGCGCTGAGCGCTACGGATTTCTACGTGAAGCACACGGAAGATCATGATTTGGACATGACGCGGCTCGACAGCTCAGGAGACCACGATCCCCTGAATGTGCGCGAGTTTCATTTGACGCGCACAGTGGACGATTCGAAAAAGATCAACGATGTGAAGACGCCGTGCATCATCATTTCAGCCAGCGGGATGGTAACCGGAGGGCGCGTATTGCATCACCTGGCAAACCGGCTTCCGGACCCGAAGAACGCAGTGATTCTCGCAGGATTCCAGGCGGAAGGGACGCGCGGGCGGGCGCTACAGGAAGGCGCAAAGGTGCTGCACCTTTTCGGCGAGGCAGTGCCGGTAAATGCGGAGATCATCGAAATGGGGCAGTTTTCGGCGCACGCCGGCAAGAGCGAACTGCTGCGTTGGCTAGGCGGCTTGAAAGCAGTTCCAAAGAAGGCCTGGCTGACCCACGGCGAGCCGGCGTCGGCGCAGGCGCTGCAGGCGGCAATCAAGGAGAAGTTTTCGTGGGATGTGGCCGTTGCCCGCTACCTGGATACGGTGGAATTGGTTTAGGTTGCCGGAGCCCAATTATTTTCCGGCTGCGAAGAAACTTTTTGAGGCCTGACCTCGTCTATACAGGCAAGACCACTCGCGGGGTAGGGGGCTAACCACCACAGGGCAACCGACCGTCAGTCCCCTATCCCAAATATTTTCAAGAACTTACGGAGCTGGGACGTACCGGGAAATGCCGGTTTGTGCTGGCACATTAGGACAAAATTAGGTCAAATTCAAGGCCGATTTGTCCCAATTTCTAGGAACGGATAAAACGGGAATTATGGTTTTATTTTGGTCGCGTCGAACTCAATGCGACCTGGTTTGCGGATTGTCTTCCTCGCTTCGTCATTGGTCATGGTGCCTTCCTTTGTCACCACGATGATTTTGTAAAGTTCCACAGTTGAGAGCAGGCCGACTCCCGAGGCCGAATCGAGAGCCCTAGCAATGCCAGCTCAAAGTAGGTGCTAAAGAGCGGGCAAAATCAAAAATTAACGATTACAACCCTAATCAATCATGCGAGTCGCGCCGCTCCTGACAACCGCATCGTTGGTTTCAAGTTCACCAGCTTCAACAAGAGCAGAATAAGCGGCCTCCAGATTGCGGCGTGTAAAACCGAGACCTTTTTTGTTCAAATAATTTCTCAGTTTGACTGCGTTTCCGTCCGTTTGAGCAAACGACGGATAAAAGGAAAGGAATGTTTCAACCTCACGCATTTCCTTTTTATGATGCTGTTCTTGTTCCGATGGCGTCGGCTGGCTCAGAAGCGGATTCTCGTTTTTGTAATCGTTTGCGCTGAGTGCGTTTTGACTTCGGCTCTCCTGAATTGTTGCGTTGTGCGGGGACAGCAACACATCCAAACAAGTCGAGCGGCTAAGTTGCGCTCTCGTGATTTCAGTCTCTTCTTTAACGTTCTTTCAAAAAGTTGATTAAAGCCTCTCTATTTCCAATGTTGTCGCCACGGAATTGGGGAAATCGGGCTATGAATCGCTTAACTTCTTTAATGGATTGTTCCGTTGCTCGACCTTCATTCCAATACTGCTCGGTTGCGGCGGCTTCCGTAGCTCGTTTGCTCTCAGCGTTAACTTTGTCTTCGTTCCAGGCGCGATTAAGTTCTTCCCCATTCACAATTGAATGCCACGCCGACTCGTCAGCCGTCATTCGATTTATTTTTGCGCGGGTGAGCGGCCCCTTTTGCCAATCATACTTTTCCGCTAGATAATTCAGTTCACCTAATGTCTTAGGCATTTGTGTTTTTCTCCTAAAATCTCTGCCCTTTTCTTTGGGCATTTATTTGTGCGTCTTGACGACTCAGTTCGGACAAAACCTGGAGCTCCGCTTTCAAATCGCTTTGATTCAGGCACTGTTGCCGATTAGCGGCTTGTCGGTCGGCTAAATAATTCCATGCTGATTTCTGCGCGTTGGCCTGAAGTTCTCGGAAGTTCTTGGGCTTTGATGTCGCATCGGCTCGATGTTGGGTTTTTTCTTCTCGCTTCGCTCGTTCTTCTGGCAGAAGTTCCAAGCGAACAAACCCCGGAAGAGCTGTGGGCTCTACCCACGTGTAATTGTCAGTCTCAACAAATAACTTTGAATCCGCTTTACGAATCCACACTGGCAGAATTTTGCCCGAGTGGTATACGGCTTGATGGTCTGCTTCGAGCAACGACTGTTTGAAGCGAAGGTATGGAAGTGAATCACCTTCTCTGAGCATTTTTTGCTTCTCCTATCTGCAAATTGCGTATATCAGTTAAAGCTACGGAGAGCCTCGCATGACGAAACTAGCCCTTCGCCTATTTGTTTTATTTGCATTTTCTTTTTCGCCTTTATTTGCTCAAGAAATTCCGAAACCTGTAAGTGAGCCAAATCTCGACGATGGCAAGTCCGTTGCGTTGCCCGACGGCTCTCCAATTCGTGTCAGAGTCGTAAAGGGGTTTTCGTCTGCGAACGCAAAAGTAGGGGATGTGGTCAACTTTGAGGTCGCGTTCGAAATTCGCGTGAACGGAGTGGTCGTAATTCCACGGCGTACAGGTTTTGTAGCGAAAATTGTGGCTGTGAATCCCCCTCGTCGGGGATTTAGAGACGCGCGGGTCAGTGTCGTTTATGAACCGCTTACTTTGCCCACCGGTGAAACTGTGACGGTACGTCCCATTTTGAAGCCTGGTCCAAACAAGGCCGTAAAGGTGGCCGAGGGAGCCGGAAATGCGGCGGCATCGGCGGCTGAGTTGTTCATTACTGCTGGCATCCCGCTCATTGTCCTTTTCAAAAAGGGAGATGAACAGGTTCTTCCCGAGGGAACAGTCGAGACCTTCTATCTGAATGGGCCTGTAAACGTAAGCCGAAAAGCCGTAATGGCACTGCAGCCTAGCCTCGCTTCAGGCCATACCTATATTTACTTCACCGGAATTGAAGGGATTGGGAGGAACAGCATCAATATCCCGAAGCTGTTTTGCGGTGAGTGGCCCTTATACGGTCTCTACCAAACAGAACTGGAGCTGAACCCTGGCACCTACTGGTTCAGCACGGACTATGCAAAGGACAGACCGGTTCGGCTCGATGCGCTCCCCGACCACGAATACATCATTGGGAGAAATAAGCATGGGCTATTCGCCAAAGAGTTTGAGACAAGGTACATCTCAACGACAACCAAGTTGAGTCTGCAGGACTGGACCAAGCTGACGCCGGAAGACTACCGCTGGCTTACTGCTGACCCTCCAAATAAGGGAAGTTCTCCTGTCCGACACGATTGAACTACGAAGGATTTGCGAATCGGACAGTTTGGCCCTGCGTCGAGTTGATTTTGGTGTTAATTGCTTTTCCTTGAGAATTCGAGGCAGAAGGAGCGGCATTCGGGAAATCAGATGGATTATTCGCGTGGGCCGAACTAAGGCCGCTAGGAACATGCACATGCGCGCTTGTTCCTGGAAGTGGAGTTAAATCAATGTTTGCCATTTTTGTAGCCATTTTAACCTTTCTCTAGCTTATTGTCGCGATGCGTTGGAAAACTGTCACAACTGTTTTGGCTGTCGTTGTGGTCCCGACTTGCGGGGACACAACAGGTGAGTCAGATGCCGGACTTGGAATTTTTCCGCTCGGCGTATCAATGGAAAAGTGCGCCGTCTGACCGGCATAGACAGTCTTACTGATTTGGGCGTCGTCTATTTTGCTCATAGAATTTGCTCCTTCTACTTCTCAACTACTTTGTATTGTGGGTTTTTCTTTGCGTCACCTGAGGTGATGTGTGAGGTTCTAGCATCGTGAGGTGGATGAGGGCGCGGACCTTCAAATTTATTGCCGAGGTCAGCGGTCGGAGCCCGGTCCTTCACGGAATTATTCTTAGTCATTTGGAATTTCCTTATTAATTTTGTTGTGCTGCTTAAAGGCGGACTCGATAGAGGTCGCGAGAAAAGTGATTTCTAACTCGGATTGCTGAACGCAGGACCGTTCGGCACTTGACCCTTAACAGTCCGCACAAGGTCAGTCGTTGGGTTGCCGGTGCTTCCTGTCGCTCCGGTCGTGGTTATCGGTTGGCCTTTTCCTGCAGCAGGTGGGTCTCGGTTCACCACAACCTTATTCGCGGTCGCGGGTGTTGGGTCAAAACTTCCCGGTTTCGGGCAGCTGTGTGAGGGAAAACTCTGAGCGCCTCCCCAACTCATTTTGCCTCTCGGATAGAGAACAGGGTTCTGTTGCCACGCTGTTCCGGCTCGAACGGGACCTGCGGGGAGTTGTCCTGCAGAAATTGCAGCTGTATCGCCAACATCTGGAAACAGTACTGTGGATTGGTCAACTAGTTGGGGATTGTCCACAACGGTAGACGTGTTTGGAATTTGAAGCTTCATAGATTTTCTTTCTTCAATAAATTGGAATTTTTCATAAGCCACGAGCTCCTCACTGTTCCACCATTAGCTTCACGTAGGTAACCCTCTTCGCGGAGGTGCTGTTATGAAGAGCAGACGTGAGTGTAAATGCTCGTGTCATTTCGGCGGTGTTCCTTTTCACTTCGTTCCTTGTTGCGACGAAGCGTATGTGAGACAAAGACCGTCGAGAAAAGCTGCTAGGGCAAAACAGCTGAAAAAACGTAGATGAGCCGGTGATTTTGTTCTTTTCTTTAGGTTAAGCCCCACTCGCTCTAAGCGGGATTGTGAATATCGAGCCTTGATGGTTCCATCCGAAGTAACTTTTTTCATAAGCCAGCATCCAATCGTGTAGAAGGAAGCGTTGTTTATGTTGAAACTCAGCTCAGACCTTACCGAAACAGTGATAGACAGGGTCCTCGACCTTTCAGCGGACGCGCACATCGCAAGACGCTGCACACCTAAAGATTCGCCAGAGTTTCACAATCTGACCGAAAAGATTAGAGCTTACGGGAAAGTACTCACACTTCTCACAGCCCTTCAGAAGCGGGAGGAATTCTTTGAGGTCGTTAGCGACCATGAATTATTCCCGAATCCGCCACAACAGTTAGCCGAAGCTCCAGCTTTACTTCACGGCTGCTTTTAGTTGCGCGTTCTCACGCTCTAATCGTTCAAGCCGCTCCATTGGGTTAAGACTCGACAACGGTTTTTCTGGTCTTGCGTTTAGGTCAATTCCCGTCGCCTCAAGCAAACGTACAAGCTCTCCAACGTGACCTACGACTCGAAGACCTTCCGTGTTTTTAATCGTGCAACGAGAACCTACCGAATTCATTCCAGCGCCACGCAAAATTACTCCAACATCGAAAATCGGAACAGTGCCGTTGCCTTGCATCTCTCCAACTATGTCCGTCGCGGTGATAAAAACGACGGTTCCTTTTTCTGTGACAACAATTGAACCAACTGATTTTTGCATTCTAGTGTTCCTTCTTTAAGAAAAGACGGGCATTCGAATTAACTCGTGGAGTCGAGTGCCAGAAAATGCCCGTCAATGACTCTAGCCGTCTGAAACTTTACTTCTCTAACTTGCGGTCGCAAGACTTTCTTCGTAAAGCAACGACCGGTCACTCCCCAAATATTGAATCGCCCGAACGTTTGTTTCTCGATAGCCGTTGAGCTCCCAAGCTTGCCTCAGCCATTCAAGGCACTGGACTTCATTCCCGAAAACAAAATCGCTTTTCAAACGATTGCAGATGTGACAGACCGCGTGCCTATTTTCATCCTTACGGGAACCCAGCATACGGCGTGGAATGAAATGCTCATCCTCGGCGCGGAGCGGCTCAGGTCGTGCCGCATTTTTTTGAATGTAGTTGCCAAACGAACGGTCACAGAAGAAACAGCGATTGTTTTGCACCGCAACTAGATATTGCTTAACCGAGTTCGGCTTTCGATATCTCGCACTTGGGCCTAACACGTCCGCTGCCCTGTAAACCCCTTCAGGTAAGGATGGGAAGATGAGTGGTTTTTGTTCCTCACGCTCAGTTGCCTTACGCTCTGCATCATTCAACCACTTGCGCGGTCGGCCAGACGTTCGGTGCTTCGCCTGTTTGGTCGGAATTTCAACCGTTACAGAATCAATTTCAGGACTGTTCTGCTGGATTTCGGAATTTTCAATGTCAGAACACGGCGTATCTTGAAGGAACTCAACAGCTTGACTTGCATTAAGAATTTGTCCGTTTATTCCCGCATCTGCAAAATCACTATCCGTTGGCTTGTTCGAGTTAGAACTACGCCCGGAACGCGGTTTAAAGTGCAATTTCGAGGTATTTAAGCGTGGAGTCCGAAAAGCCTGCAACTCAACCGAGGTCGGCTTAATCTCTTCAACCACCCAATCTGCCTTCGGAGGTCCCTGGTCGAGCTCATCAGCAAGCACCAAAAATTCGGCGCGGTGGACTATAGCCGCTGAAAACTGGTCAAGCGGTGCATCGTAATAGTTTTTGGAAATAAGTTTGTGCGCTACACGGCGAAGAAACACGGCCACCGGATTCACTCGCTGTTGCGACAGACGACCACTTGAAACTGCAGGAGCCTTGGGTTCGAGTTCCCCATATGCCCGCTCTCCTGCCCATAACTCCGCGTACCAAACTTTCGCGCCGCACTCGGGGCAAGGCTCAACTAATATGCCTTTCCCAAAATAGCGCGAGCCACGCCATGAGCAGGCCGTGCACTTCAATTCTCGAATTGCTGACACAAATACTTTCTCCTTGGGGCCTCATTCGAGGGCCCGAATAAACCGCTGAACTTTTTACAGGGGATAGATTGGGGTTCCAGACCCGGTTAGGTTCTCCGAAGAAGACCCGTGAGGCTCCCCGAGTCCAACTCAGCCAAGTCGTCGGTCTATTGCACTGTCGGAGATCTCCGACAAGAGCTCGCGCCGATTCGCCTCGCCTGACTCGCACAACCTCTCAATCTGAAGGGTTTACATGACGACGTGTGCTGGTGACTGCCGTGCTTTAACGACTATCAACAGGGGCAGTTCAAATGACGGAGAAAAAACATGAACATGCGAATTTCAGGAACTCTCGGGCTCCTAATGGTCTGTGGTTCGGTGTTTTGCGCCGGATGTCCATCTGAAAAAACTACGATTCCAACGGCAAATTTGGACAAAGCGCCAAACATAATCATCAACGGATTTGCGGTTGGAAATAGTGGTGCCTCAGACATCGCAAACACAAACATCAGCCGCACTGTGCACGTTTTCTATGGGACGAGACTAATGGTTTCTGGTTCCGCCGAAAATCAGACCGGCGGAGTGCGGTCCTTTCAACTTGCTTTTTCCGACTGGGGAGCGCCCCAAGCGGAGCTAAGGAAAGCCGGACCAGACGCGTTGAGGCGCGTCCCAACCATCCTGAGAATTCTCGGGCACGACTATCGAGATGGGAGGGGCGTGCAGCCTTTCATATACACGTTCGACAATTACGCTGCTGACCTTCACGTCTCGGGAACGGCCACCAACTTCAACGGAATGAAGCAACAGATTGATGTTCACTACGTCGTGACTCCCGATAAACCTCATGTGGATTCTCTTACAAGGATTCCGGCTGACGGTCGCATCGCGGTCGGAGGGAGTGCCACTGTCGAATGGCAAACTACCTGTAATGCCACGACTTGTACGGTAAAGATAGAAGGGACCGAGGGCGATGGAAAAGTCGTCCTAAAAATGAATGGCGTTCCCTTGAACGGCAGCTTCAATCCAACAGGTCTTGTCCACGACACAAAGTATAAGGTGACGATATCCAATTCTTCAGGCAGCGACTCAAAGGAAGTATGGATAACACCCCGCGCCTCACAAACTCCAGTGCCAGTAATGTATTACTACTTTCGAGTGACAAGTAGCAGCAATATTCGTCCGTGCTATACCGTCGCAATTCCTGCGCCCGATGAAGCTTCTGCGGAAGCAATTGCGCAGAACCAGGACGTTGGAGCAACTGTAACTCAAATCAGCTACCAGGAATTCTCCAACGGATGTGGTGGCTAGTTGTCGACATTGGGTGCCCACCTCACCACTTGGGGTGGGCACCCTACCTTTTGAGGTTCCCAGTTACCTAGTGAACCAATTCAGGCTCAGGCTCTAGGTTCGGCGGTGCAAACGGAATTGGCGACCCGTCACAGTTCCATTGACACAGGTTAAGTGCCGTCACACATTAGGTTCATGGCACAGTGCCCTACTTGCGGCCAGGATGTTCGCACTCCGCTTTTTCTTAACATAGATGTCTGGAGACATCTGGCCTGTCCTCACTGCAAGGCACGGCTCGAAATGAAGCCGCCGCGCTCGTTTTTGTTAGCGCCTCTTATGGCACCACTGTTTGTACTGGCTCGGCAGGGTCGCGTTGTTGAAATAATTGCGTTCGCATATATGTTCGTGACCTTCTTTTTGGTCCTCTGGGAAAGCTTTCATCCTAAAGTTCAACTCCGCAAGAAGCCTCTGCCCGAGCCTGAAATTCGACTGAACATCAACGGTCCTTCAAACTAGGGCGTCTGATTCGTTTACTCTTGCAGTGGCCTGTTCAGCATGTGAACTGACCGGCTCGGGCTCGGCCAGCAACGATTCGAACTCCAAATTAGGCGGTGTAAACGGAATCGCCGAGCCGTCATGTTCTCGAAGATAAAAAAGCGCCCTGAGTATAAGTTCCTGGTTGTCGTCAACCAGACCGAGCAAACGATTGCATCGGTCGCAAAGCAAATCTCGGTTCTCGCCGGTCCTATGATTGTGGTCCACACAAAGTCGGTGGCGTGTTCCATTTGGCCGAACGGGATTCAGACCCTTGCACATCGCACAGACACCACCCTGGAACGTAAGCTGGGCGTCGAACTCAGCTTCGGTCATCCGATAGTTGCGTTTCAGATTGGCGTTGACACTTTCGTAAGACATGCTCGCAGAATTAGTCGCCACATCAGCCGCAGGGGTTTTTGCCGGTGCTGCGGCGTATATAAGCTTGGTCGAGCACCCCGCAAGATTATCGTGTGGCGTGGAACTGGCCGTCACTGAATGGAAGCCCAGCTACCGTAGAGCCACATGGATGCAAGCGCCGCTCGCTCTCGTCGGTTCTATTTCGGCTCTGACCGTATGGTGGTTGGGCAGGGATTTGGCCTGGCTAGTCGGAGGACTTCTTCTCCTGCTCATCGTGCCCTTTACCCTTATCGTAATCATGCCGACCAACAAGAGCTTGCAGAGCCAAGAACTCGACCTGCGGTCAGAAAGAGCGGCTAGCTTATTACGACGCTGGGGACACCTTCATGCGGTTAGAAGCGTGTTGAGCGGAGCGGCGTTTCTCATCTTCCTGCTTCGGCTCACAATCACACACTGAATTTCCGTTCACTAAATGGCAGCATGGGGTTGGTTAGAAAAATCGGAGGCAAGTTCAACTTCTAGCGGACTCCCGCTGGGGGGCTCCCCGACTCGGCCTGCCCTGGTCTCATGGGACCCCTACCTTTTACTTTTCTATTACCAATATCGTGTTTTTTATCAATGCGCTAGCGACAAGTGCGCGACGAATGTTCGGGCATCCGCTCATACGTTTGATTGGTCGCCAGGAGCATTGCCGGTCACGCGAAACTATGCCGACCGCGTAGGTCAAAGATAGGACAAACGCCTGCTAACTCTTTTGTTTGCAATCGGAAAAATGTGGGTAAGAGATGCCTTGTTCCCTACCCCAAAAAAATCCACAACTGACTATAAATAAAAGACTTAGTTGTGCGCTTTGGCGACGTCCTTAACAGGCTGTGTGTGAGTCCCAAAAGGCTCAGTTTAGGTTCGGAGCTTTGCGAAACGCTCTTCGGCCGCTGCCAATGTCTCTTCACGCTTGCAGAAGGTAAAGCGGACCTGAGACGCACCATCCTGAGGATCGTTGTAAAAGCTGGAGCCGGGGACGCAGGCGACGCCGATCTCCTCAACAAGATATTTGGCAAACGCGACATCTCGTGACTCGGACGCGAAACGCGGATCGGTTTCCGGAAATGTGAAGCGGGAGATGTCGGTCATGATGTAATACGCCCCGCGCGGCTTAAAGACAATGAAGCCAGCGGAGGAGAGAATCCTGAGCAGGCGCCCGCGCTTTTTTGTGTACATTGCTGCCAGGCCCTCGTAGTAGGACTGCGGGGAGCGGAGCGCGAGGGCTCCAGCCTGTTGCAAAGGCGCGGCGGCGCCGACTGTAAGAAAGTCGTGCACTTTACGGATGGCTTGGGTAGGTTCGGGCGGAGCGATGGCCCAGCCAACGCGCCAGCCGGTCACGCTGTAGGTTTTTGACATGCCGTTGATGACGATGGTGCGTTCGCGCATGCCGTCGAGCCGCGCAATGGTGACGTGTTCGGTGCCGTCATAGAGAATGTGCTCGTAAATTTCGTCGGTGACGCAGTAGGCGTTCCACTTGATGCACAAATCGCGGATGAATTCTAGTTCGCGCAGAGTGAAGATTTTTCCGGTGGGATTGTTCGGCGTATTCAGAATGATGGCTTTTGTATGCGGACCGAAGGCGGCCGCGAGTTCGTCGAAATCGAACGTCCATTCGGAATTTTCATCCGCGGGCGTCTGCATTTTCACAAAGCGCGGCGAAGCGCCGGAGAGAATTGCATCCGGGCCGTAATTTTCGTAGAACGGTTCGAAGACCACGATCTCGTCACCTGGATTGATGATGGCGAGCATCGCGGACATCATGGCTTCGGTAGAACCGCAGCAGATGGTGATTTCACGCTCGGGATCGATGCGAAGGCCTTGCGTGCGTTCAAATTTCTCGACGATGGAGTCGCGCAGCGCTTTAGCGCCCCAGGTGATGGCGTACTGATTGATATCGTCGCTGATGGCTTGGCGAGCGGCTTCTTTTACGGAGTCTGGGGCGGGAAAGTCCGGGAAACCTTGGGAAAGATTCACGGCGTTGTGCTTCAACGCGAGCCGGGTCATTTCGCGAATGACAGATTCCGTGAATTGTTCGGCCTTTGCCGAGATCATGTGGCGGGAAATCTGCGCCATGCTGGATTTTGTAGTCATATTCGCCCTAAAAAAATTGAATTAAAAGTGTAAGGGCGAATCGGGGAAAAACAAAGCGCGCAAAGTTTCTTAGCGTGCTTGATGCGAAGTTCCAGGTGTTCCTGCAGTCGTGGCTGGAGTCGGCGCGCCAGTCCCATAAATCATCCGGTACAGTTGCGCGTTGCGCAGCACGATTTGCACGTATTCGCGCGTCTCGGTGAACGGAATGGATTCCACAAGAGCTGGAACTTCTTCGTAAGTGCGTTCTGCTTTCCAAGCGGCGATACGGTCTTCGCCGGCATTGTAGGCGGCAAGAGCATATTCCGGCCCGCCGGTGAGTTGGACTAGTCCTTTGAAATAGAACGTGCCGAGTTGAATGTTGTAATCGGGATCGTAAAGTCGATTCTTTGCATATCTTACGCGCAGCTGCTTGGAAAGGAGCTTTGCGGTCTTTGGCAGCAATTGCATGAGACCGTAGGCGTTGGCGTGCGAAAGGGCGTCGGCCTGGAACGTGGATTCCTGGCGAATCAAGCCGGCGACGACTGCAGGATCGAGATCGTTCTTGCCAGATTCACGGCGTAGCGGCGATTCATAGGGAAGCGGATAGAGGGCTTTCCACACGTTCATCGGAATTTCGTTGAAATTGCGCGAATCGAAACTTGGCACGATGGCGCGAGCGTAGGCCATGCCCGTTGCGAAATGGCCCTGATCGAAAGCAGCTTGCGCGGCTTCGAGCATGAAACGTGGAGAGCCTGTAGCGTAAAAAGCGAATTTCAACTCCTGTTCCGCGGAAGCGTCAAACGCAATGGAGCGAAGAGCCTGTGCACGGGCCCAGCGATCTTCGGCGGCCGCGGGAATCGGCTCATCGAAGGGGCGCAGCGCGGGCGGCGGCGGAATTTTCTCGAGGAACTCCGGAGTGTCGGGGTCGCCCGGACTGAGCTTGGCGAGTTGGACCGCGGCGGCATAACCAAAATAGGTTTGGGGGAAGCGTTCAACTGCTTTTTGGTAGAAGGCGTGCGCGCGGGCGACGTTGGCGGCGCGTTCCGCTTCGCGGCCGAGCCAGTAAAGTGCGTCAACACTATTTGTGGAAACCGGATACTTCACCAAGAAAGCCTGCAAGCGGTCGGCGGCGTCCGAGGCATGATTCAGATAAGCGACCCAGGCGATGCGCCATTCGGCGTTGAAATCGTTTTTGCTGTTGGGATATGTGTCGAGGACGCGCTGGTAATATTGCGCGGCCTTGTTGCGGTCAAGTCCCACCCAATGGTAGTTTCCCGCGGCCATCAACGCATCATCGGCCCAGCGGGATTGTGGATATTTTTGCGCGATCTGCTCAATCGCGGAAAGCATGGGGGCTTCGTTTTTCGCGTTGCGCTCGATTTGCGAAAGAACGTACAGGCGCTCGGCGTCAACTTCCGGGTCCGGAGTCGAGAGGGATGAAACCAGCGACGGAGAACCCTTCAATTGAACGCGGCACTGCGCGATTCGGAGTTGCGCGCGCTGACGCACCGGATTCGCGGAATCGTGCAGCATTGTCGCGAGCTTTTCAAATTCAGGACGGGCATCGCGCCATTTGTGAGCATCAAAGATCGCCTGCGCGCGCAATTCCTGCATTTCGGCGGTAGCGTAGGAAAATTCAGAACGAAGCTGTTTTTGCAAAGAGGTCAAGGCCGAACCAGCAGGCTTTGCTTCGTCAGTGAGCGGAAACTTATAGAAAATTGCCTGGTAATCCTTGACGGCACGAACAGTTTGGTGAGCGGCTTGGTAGGCGCGCGCGCGTTCAATAAGAAGTCCGGGTTTGCTGTTGGTGGCCGAATAGGAATTCAGCGCGTCAATTGCGGCTTGTGGGCGGCCCATTTCAACTGCTGTGGGAGCGAAGGACTCAAGAACCTGTTCTTTGTTAGCCGTATTTGGAGATTCTGTCAGGATTTTCTGCAAATCGGCAAATGCATCGGAATTCCGTTTAGCAGCGCGATTTGCCTGTGCGCGCCAATACAAAACATATTCCTGGAGAACCGTGTCACCTTTTGCCTTTGTGAACCAAGCCAGGGCCGAAGCAGTGCGATTCTTTTGATTGTCGTCGTAGCCGAGCGCAAGAGCAGCGCGGGCACCCCAGATATCACCTGAATGTTTGTTCGCGAAGGCAGACAGTTTTTCGTATGCACCCGGAGTTGCGTTATGAAGTGAGCGCGCGATCTCGGAGAGCTGCTGAAGCGAGGCTGCATCGTCGGCCGTGGACGTAGCGATGTCGGGGGTGGTGGTTTCCGGTTTGCAGCCGGCGCGGCACGGAGTTGCTGCCGCCTTTCTGCTTTTCTTTTTCTTCTTGTTGGATTGTGCGGAAGAAGAAAAAACCAAGCCGAACGAGACAAAAAATATTAGCGCAAACGTAGTCGCGGAACGAATCGCGCCGCCGCGTAAATAATTATTCATGGAAAGACTAGTGTTGCCGCACGGCCGCGCCGTAGGGATACTCTCCGAGCGCGCCGGCGTCGCCTTCCGCAAGAATTTCGACCATCCAGCGGTAAAAATAGTCCACGGGGTGATCCATGATTGGTCTGAAACGTCGGTCGTATTCGCGATGAGCTTTTTCAATGTCGTCTTTCAATCTGATGCAGAGATCTTTGTTTTCGCGGCCCAGGCGAACCTGATCCGGCCTCAACATTTTAATATCCTGCATCGAAACTTTCGCCACTCGATTTGCGCGCCTGTGTAGTTCTTGTTCCTCCGAGGAAAGCTGGTTTACGTCGAATTCCGCAGAGAGTGGCGGGGGTTCTTCGATGGTGAGAGGAATAGGTTCCGGTTCTAAGTGCGCCTGAACGACAGGCAGGGGCGGCGGAGCGGGGCGGCGCTCTTGAACAGGAACAGCGGGCTTGGCGGCCATAGGTGTCGGCTGTGAAGGCATCGGGCGAACCGGTTCGGGAGGGGCAGGCGGCGGTTCCACAGCAACAGCCGAGGCAAGGCGAGCCAGCTCCGCGTCGAACGGCGAACGTTGCGCGGGCTGAAGCGCGACGGTGACGAATCTTGCGAGAACATCCAAAGACGCGTTGAGCGAAGCAGCAGCCGTTTGTGCGCGCAGAAGCGGCGGGAGGGCGTTGGTGGGCCTGTTGCTGGCGCAGGCGGAGACGACGTCGTTGACGGCGTGATGCATTTCTTCCGCGGCGCGCTGAAGGCGCTCGAGGTTATCACGCAGGGCGCGTGCGATGGCTTGTTCGACGGGTGTAGGTTCTTGTGCCATATCGATTAGCGAGCGCAAATCCGCCAGAATTGGGCTCGTTTACCCATTGTGAAAGGCGTGGCAGCAGGCGTCAACCCTGCTAGCGCCCCCTGTGCCCAATTGTGGCAGAGCCAATAGGGTGAAGGTCCCCTTCCCTAGTCGATTGCGGGAACGTTCCGGGAAGGGTGCCAAGCGTACGAAGCTGCTTGGCAAGCGCGCCCCAAAACCGGCGGCAAAGTCACTCAGACAAGAAAACCTATGGCTTGGCCGAAAAGCGATGGCAACTCCAATTGGAGCCTCGACATCAACTGTGAGCCGAATCGCTCGATCTGCAGAAATTCTTGGACGCAAGATGGTCTTGAATGGCCGGGTACGGGGTGGTGCTCGCCAATAGCTTAGCAGAAGTAAATGCGAGGGACGCGTGCCTGGGCGGATGCGCCAGCACATGCGGAATCTGGAAGTGTGCCGAGTCGTTACAGGAATCGCGGATGAGAGCGGTGAGGCCGAAAGATCTGGTTCAAGGCCACTTTCGAGAACAGAAAAATAAGGAGAAAGAAGTGCAAAATCAAAGTTGCCAGAAATCGTTGAGATGGTTGGCTGTTTTGGCTATTGGCTGTTTAGCGGGCGGCGTTGCTTCGGCGCAAGACACGAAAGTTACTATCAACACGGGCGATCCCGATGGGAAGGTTGGTGCACTGTCTGTGCCGCCCAGCTTGACCCAAAAAGAGACGGAAACAGCCGATGACTTCGACTTGAAACAGCTAACCGTTATTTCGGGGGCGAGTATTATCGGCGTGATCCCCGCGGGGACTCCTCTTTCGGACATCACCAACGTTGAAGTCGAGATTTACCACGTTTTTCCGGTTGATTCCAACCAGAAAGTATCCGGCAACGTTCCGGACCGAACCAATTCGCCATCGGATCATGAAATTGGAACGGCCACACGCGATGCAAGCAAAGGAACGCTTGCGTTCCGCGTAACTCCACTGGACTCCAGCTTCACGGTTGGGGAGACGGTTATCAACGGCATTAATAAATTGACTCCGGGCGGCACCACGGTCACGCATGGCGAAGGTCCGGAAACAGGCGAGGAAGTCAGAATCGACATTACCTTTACGACCCCGATCATCCTGCCGGCCGACCATTATTTTTTTCGTCCTGAAGTTCAGGTCACTGGCGGCAATTTTCTTTTTGCTTCCGCACCGAGACCGATCGTAGCGCCGGGAACATTTATCGCGAGTGACAAACAAGCTTGGATTCGGAACTCGGCTTTGGCACCGGATTGGCTGCGAATCGGGACGGACATCATTGCTGGAGTCCCGCCAACGTTCAACATGACGTTTTCCTTGACGGGCAACCAAGTTCTGGCACCAGGCACGCCCGGGCGTCCCAGCTGCGATGGCCAAACGACTGCGGGCCTGGCTCAACAGTTTGGCGGAATTGATGCTGCTGCCTCGACACTCGGATTCGTGAGCACTGATGCGCTTCATCGGACATTCGCCGTCTTTTGCGCACCCTGAGCGGCGTAAGTTGAAGTTGACGGGACTCACTTCATTACTCTTAGCGGCGTGAGGAAGAGTGGGCGGATGAGCTCCGCTCGCTCTTTCTTTTTTTCCAAGGAATTCTTACGCCAAACGATTGTGTAAGAACCAACTCAAACTGTAAGACAAATATTGCACGAGAAATCGCTATGTCGGAAAGTCCTGACGTTTATTGAGTTGGCGAGCCGCCGTGCCAAAAGCGGATGGAGCGTTATTCCACTAAAAACAAGGCATTAGCGTGTTGTGGAGTCAATTCCTAAATGGTCAGCTAAATGCACTAGATGTAACCAAGCGCGCTCTCAAGCAATTATATCCAGGGTCCAACAGGTCAAAACCAAAAGCTTAAGAAAAGACGGAGGATTCCATGAGAAAGATCCTTGCAGTACTGGTGTTTTCAGTGGTTTGTAGTTTGACGGCCATAGCGCAAGATCACCCCCGCGGGGAAGTCTACGGCGGCTATCAATTCACGCATTTCAATCCGGACATTAATGCGAACGGTTGGAATGCATCGATCGCAGGAAACGTGAACAGCTGGTTCGGTGTAGCAGCCGATTTCAGCGGCGCCTACAAGAACGGCGGAAAGCTTCACACGGCGATGGCAGGGCCTGTGTTTTCCTACCGCAAATCCGAACGCGTAACGCCATTTGCCCATGTGCTGGTCGGCGGGGCGGTGGCGTCGGGCGGCGGAATTTCCGAGAACGGCTTTGCCATGGCGGTCGGCGGCGGGCTCGACGTGAACCTGAACAAGCGCGTCGCGTGGAGACTCATTCAAGGCGACTGGCTGCTGTTCCGAGCCGGAGGAGAGACCGACAAAAAGAACGCGCGGATATCCACGGGCATAGTCTTTCGGTTCTAGCTTGAAAGAAGCAGAATAACCGGAAGTTGTCCTGCGCCGGCCGTAGCATCCAGGCCTGCCATTCCGCCGGCGCAGGCTCAGATCCGCGGAAGCAGAATTAACCCGCAAGCCAAGAGATAAAAGATAAGGTAAGAAGCAGAAAGATCGGAGTCCTTGGGAATCGTTCGCAAAAAAAAAGGAGTGACGGAGATGAAGAATTTCGCGCTGACCCTAGGAGTAATAGTTTTTTTGACCGGAACTGTGAAGGGCAAGCCTATTGAGACAATGGGACAGGAGATTCCAACGCTCACCGAGCAAAAAGCGGAAGCGCAAGGAGCCGACCCGGTTGAAATCATGAAAACGTTTCAAACGATTCAGGTGCAAACGGGAACATGGCTGGCGAAACCGGAAATGTGCGAAGGAAAGCTACAAAAGAAGAAGGAGTTCGAGCAATGGGGCCTGTTCTTTGTGCGCGGCCGCACGGCAGATGTGGTTTTGAAGATTGATCATCAACCGGGCTGGTTTTATTACCAATATAGCTTTGTACATTCGAGAAGCGGACTCGTTCTGAGCTCTGGAAACGTGACGGCATGGGATGGGGTTGCGGCGTGCGGACAGGTCGCCGACATCATCGTGGATAAACTGAAAAAGGTTCGCGCGACTCCGGAAGCCGAGGAAAAGCGCAAGAAAGAAGAGGAGAAAAACAAAAAGAAGGAAGAAGCCCCCACAAAGACGGAGAAGGGCAAGGAAGCGCCGCCAGCATAGATCCGTCAAGAAGCGATGAGGATACCGGTGGTAAAATAAGAACGAGGGGGCGACACGGTTTCGACGGAAGCTGTCGCGTCTCGGAGGCATGCCGGGGGCCAACCACCCGCAATCGGCTGGAAACTAGAACTGCCAACAACAACTTGGCACTTGCTGCTTAATTAATTAAGCGCACGCTTCCCCGGGCTTTGCTCATGGGCCCGGCAAGAGGCGTCATACAGTGAGCTGGCCCGGCCCTTTCGGTCCGCAAGGGTCGGGCGAGAACCATCGGACTAGCTGCTTGCGTTTCTTGCTCGTTCTAAGCGCGGGCGGCGAAACAAACGGAACTGAGATAAGCATGTAGGCTCCGTGGCGTAGCGCTTTTCGGACGGGGGTTCGACTCCCCCCGCCTCCACCATTCTATACGTTGCATTTGCATGCAGTTATACACGCGATTTCTTCTACGTGCCGGATACGTGCCAATGTTCGTCTAAACCAAATTAGACTCTA
>Ga0126376_10000475_pt1 | contig 19586 bp, 11 predicted proteins | sample PanSoiMetPlot_15_FD_92760 | JGI IMG/M metagenome (GOLD analysis project Ga0126376, IMG submission 92760) | Tropical forest soil microbial communities from Panama - MetaG Plot_15 | ecosystem: Environmental > Terrestrial > Soil > Tropical forest > Bulk soil | place: Panama | collected 2016-02-17
CCGGCGATGAACTCCTCGCTTCACCGGAAAATCACGACGGAGCGAAACTCTACGTGCGTATCCTGATCCGTCTCCGCCAGAGCGATAAAGCGTACGCCAAACTCCGGGAGGGGAGAAATGCCGCCGCCAATTCTTTCCCCGTGTTGGAGCAGCAAGTCGCAAAGCAGGGAATCGCTGCCATCTCCGATAAACAATGGCGCGACCACGTGCTCGATACGCGCCGGCAAAACGCGCGCACTGGCATGCGCGCCGGAGTGATGGAGATGGGTTCGGCGATCGCCCGTTATTACACGCCCGAAGAAAAAGTCGCGTTCACAGCTTTTGCTGAATCCCTCCGGAACGGAATGTCTGACCAAGAGGTGCTAGAGCTCGCTTTGCCGCTGGTCTCCTCTGCCGGTTTGGCTGAAGTTGAAGCCGAGTGGCGCTACGAGTGGCTTACAAATTCGGCTACCACGCGGCCGGAGTATTGGAGCCAGCTCAACGAATTCGTGCGGTTACAGCGAAGCCGCCTCAAGTTTTCGGAGCTCGGTGGTCAGTTGGAGCGCCTCGCACCGCGCGTCCAACGCGAATCGTACGTGAATGTCATGACGAACGCCGCCGAAGCATATGCCGCTGCCGGTGAGAGCGACAGCGAACTGCGGGTCCTCGCGAGGGTTGGCCCCGCAAACCTCGGCGGTGAAAACTTGACTCGCTTGTACGATTTGCTTCTCAAAAAGAATCCGCAGCAACTTGTGCAGTACGCCGCGCAATGGACGCCGTGGGGCCGGTCCGCAGGAGATTTCGTTCTGGCGCGTGGTACGACGGAACTCTCTCACGCCGTCGTTTCCGCACGCGGACATGCGCGTCCTCCCGTGTGGACAAAATCGTACACGGCCCTCGCCGGCTTGTACTTCGCGGAAAATCAGCCACAGGTCAATACAGCTTTCCTTTCTGCGCTTGGCGATGAAACAATCGGCGACCGGATTGGAAAAAAGCTCAATCGCGATGAGCAGCTCGCCGGCGATATTTGGTTCTACTACGGCTCGCGCTATGGCGAATATTTGCGCTACACCAAACAAGGCGCGCCGGAGAATTTCCTGCCGTCCGAACTCGAACACAGCCCGGCTTCCGTTGATGGCTACATGACGCTCGGAGATTTTTATCTCGATCAATCCGACATACGCAAAGCCATCGACCAATACAAATATGTTCTCGAACTTGCACCCGGACAAATTGGCGTTCACGACAAGCTCGCGCTCGCCTATTTCAAGGATAAGAATCGCGGCGAAGCTGTTGCCGAATGGAAGCGTTTCTTTTCGGCGGAGCTGAATCTGATCAATGCTGGACGTGTCCCGGAATCCTTCTGGGCAGATTTTATCCGCGCCTGCGATCATGTGCGCACGCGCGGTGTCGCAACCGACGTCAAAAACGAAACCGATCAACTTGTCCGCGCCTATTTGCACCGTAACGGCAACTATCGCTCGAACGCCGTTCTGCGCAGCGCGTTTGTGATGGAAACCGATCCCGCCGCTTCCACCCAGTGGCTAATCGCCGTTTCGCAAGCTGCGTCCGATCCGGCCGCGATTCTTGCCGACATCATTGACGTAAAGTGGATTCCGCAAGCCAATCGCGGATTGCTTTACCAGCGAATTCTCGAAACGAAGCAGGCAGCGGTCGCAAAATCCGAAGGCGCGCAGCAAGAAATCGCCAAATCAGAACTTTCGTACTGGCAAACTCGCTGGCTCGGCTATTTGGTTGATTCCAGGCAATATGCGCGAGCGGCCGACTTAATAGCCGCGTTGCGCAAGGACGCAGGCCCGTCTGATTTAGCCACGCTTGTTCCTTTCGAAATTCAATGTGCCGCGAGATTGGAAACGCTCGACGCCCTCATATCCAGCTACAAAGCAACGCCGGAAATCGCGCCTGCAGCTGAGAACTTGCGCACCGCCGCGCGCCAGTTGCTCGATCTCGGCGATCGCGCATCCGCCCGCAAAGTTTTGGAGTTCGTCTTCGCGCGCCAGTTGGAAGACCATCAACTGTCTGCCCCAAGTTTCCTCGGGCTAGCGGAAATTCGCGTCGCGGATGGCGACATGGCCGGCGCCATCGCGCTTCTCAAGCGAATGGTTCTTACTGTTGGCGATCCGTATCAGAGTATGGATTCCGCCGCGGCCTTGCTTGAAAAAACAAACCATCCCGCGGAAGCGCGTGGCTTCCTGGAGCCCCTTGCAAAAGCAACGCCTTGGGACAACTCTTTCCGTCTGCGCTTCGCCAAGGCCCAGCTCGCAGCCAACCAGGAAGCAGACGCCGCCGCGGAAACGCTGGTGAAAATCGCCTCGAGCGGCGACACACCCTACTCGCTGCGCGTGCAGGCTGCATCAGCCTCGACCAGTCTCGGCCAAACTGCCAATTTCGGCAGCGGGGAATTGAAGTTGCTCGCCGCCGGCGCTGGCAATATTACTCCGGCCGACGCAAATCATCCTTTCTTCTACGACGCGCGACTCGTAGCAGCACCAAAGGTATCCGGCACAGAAGCGCGCTTGGATCTTCTGGGCGACGCGTTGGCCCATTCACCCTCAAGAAGCGACGCTCGCGTTCCTTTCTTCCGCGTCGCTGCTTCGCTTCAACGCGACGAACTCGCTCTTGCTTCGATCGAGCAATTGCTGCAGTCCGGCGCTGTCGGCCGCACTTATTACGAAAACACAGCGGACGAAGACGTTCAGGCCGCCACCGACGAAAGCGACTCGGAAGGCGAAACACGCGACACTCGGTTGATTCAAACTCCACCGTCCGCGCAGCAGGCGCAGCTCGCTCACGAAGTAGCCACCGTACTTGCGCGCCTCGATCGTCTCGAGCAAGCCCAAGCGTATTTGAAAACCGCTCAGAAGCTGGAAAAGTCCGCGGAAGAACAGAAGCGGATTTCGGTTCAACTGACCGACATCGGAGCGCGCTTGCGGCGCCGGCGCATCAACGCCACGCGTTGGCCGGTTTTGCATGAAGCCCTGGAGCAAGACCGGCTGGTGCGGCCGAGGTTGGTCGCTCAACTCGCAACAAAACCAGCAGTGAAAGCGGGAGCCAAGCCATGAAACGAATGTTGTTCCTTCCAGCGCTCTGCGCAGCAATTCTGGGCGTCAGTTGGGGAGCCTATCGAGCCGCGCTGCCGCCGGAACCCGAGCTCTCTCACTATGTTCCATCCGGCGCGCTACTCTATCTCCAAGCGCGCGATTTTTCCTCTTTGCTTTCCGACTGGGACAAAAGTGATGAAAAAAAGGCCTGGGTCAAAAGCAAGAACTACGATCAATTTACAAATTCGCGTCTGCTGCTTCGGTTGAAAAAAGCAGGCGAAGAGTTTTCGACAGCCGCCGGGGTTCCCGCCGATGCTGACCTCTTGCAGCAAGTCGCGGGAAAGCAAACCGCATTCGCTCTCTACGATATCGGCAAGCTGGAATTTCTCTACGTCACGCGGGCGTCGTCGGGCTTTGCGAATTCGCCGCTGTCAGAGACTCGTTCCAAATTCGAGTCGCGCAGCGCGGCAGGCGTCACTTTTTACTACCGCAAGGATCCGGATTCTGAGCGCGAAGTCGCGTTCGCAACCACTGGCGACTATGTTTTGCTCGCGACTCGCGAAGACTTGATCGCCGGCGCGCTCGAAATGATCGTTCAGGGAAAGCGTCACTCGATCGAAGAAGACGCTTGGTGCATTCGAGCTGTTTCGACCCCAGGAGCCCCGGGCGATCTTCGCATGGTTTTGAATTTGGAAAAAATTGTGCCGAGCCCATATTTCCGCACGTACTGGATTCAGCAGAACATCACAGAGATGAAGCAATATGGCGCGGCGATTTCGGATTTGACGCGCCAGGGCAACGAATATCGCGAGGAACGAACGTTGTTTCGCAAGTCCGCACGCGCGCCCGATCCGGCAGCCGCCAAAGGCGCCGCCGCCGTCGCAGATCTAATGCGCCTTGTGCCCGATGACAGCGGTTTGTACGAAGCAAAAGCCAATCCAACCCCAGAGACCAGCCTTGACCTGCTGACCGCGAAAATCCTTGCGCCAAATCCAGTGGCGGTAGCAGCGCAAAAGATCGCGCCGCAGGTCCTGCTCGGGAATGGCGAGACGGGAGCAGCGTCAGATTTGGAAACCCGCATCGACCAGCCCCCGCCACAAACTGCTGGAGCGAACAATAGCCGTGCCGCGCTGCAAGCTCTTATTTCCACCGGCCACGTGCTCGCACAATTACACCTGCAGCGCACGGAACGGGATCCTGGGGGAGTGTTCGTGCGCATGCACACAGGAGTCGCGCTTCTGGGCGAGTCTGATTGGGACGAACGCAAAGTGCAGTCCGCGCTTGTGGAATTCGTCCGTCCCACATTCACAACGCAACAGCTTGGCTTGCAGTGGAAAGATGTCTCGGGATATCACGTGCTCGATGGCCTCTGGCACCTAAGCGTGGCCATTCGTGGAACATACCTACTCGTTTCCGACGATGAGGCGATTCTTACTGCGATGCTGGCCGGATTGAACAAAAAGACCGACGCCAAGCCGAGCGCATTCTTCGCGGCGTTCCGACATCAGCGGGAACGAGCAAATCTGGTTTCGCTAACAAAATTCTTGGACCAGGAATCCGGCCAGTCCGGTAACGGCGCTTTTCCCGCGTTCTTTTCGGAAAATATTGCCAGCCTGAGCTTTTCGCTGAAGGATGTTGCATCGGAAGAAATCACCATCCGCGATTCCGCCGACCGCCAGTCGCAAACCGTGGTCTACGCATGGGGGCGGTGATTTCGCGACCGACCCTCTGCGTCTTTGCCGCCGTGCTGTTTGCGGCACCGGTCTTTCCACAACAGACTACGGTTGAAAAGTCTCACCATTCGCTTTTTTCCCAATCTACCGCCACCACTTTGCAGCGCAAATACGGGAAGAGCGAAGTGTCGTATCTTTTGCTCGACGCAGACTCAGGGGCGGTTTTGGCCAGTCATTGGGAGGAACCCGACAAAGCCATTCCGATGGGCTCGCTTGTGAAACCGTTTACGGCCCTTGCCTACGCTGAAACACACGACTTCCGGTATCCGAAATACGTCTGCAAGGGAAGTACAAGCGGTTGCTGGCAGAGGAAACCGCACGGCGAATTGGACCTGACGAACGCTATTTCCGTTTCCTGCAACGCATATTTCATGCATCTTGCGGAAAACGTCTCGAATGAACGCGAGACATCCGTCGCCAGGAGTTTCGGGCTGGAACCTTCGAATGAAAACGCAGCCAAAGAAGATTTAATTGGCATCGGCGATCGGTGGAAAATCGCGCCCATGCGCATGGCGCTCGCGTATTTGGAATTAAGCCGCCGCAAGGACGCACCCGGAGTCGCGCCGGTCATCGAAGGAATGCGGCAGTCCGGCCGGCACGGAACTGGGGCTGCAATCGATCGCCAGTTGAAACATTCAGAAGCTCTGGTGAAAACCGGAACTGCGCCCTGTACCCATGCGCGATGGGCGCCGGCAGACGGCTTCGTGCTCGCGCTCGTGCCCGCGGAAAAACCAGAACTTCTTTTGCTTATTCGCATGCATAGTGTGACAGGGGCAAGAGCCGCGGAAACGGCAGGCCGCATGTTGCGCGATATGGAAGAATGAAGGAAATGCGATTGCTTTGTTCCCTTCTTCTTGCTTTGAGTTGTGCGCAATCCGCTGCTTCGCAAGAGCGCACGGTGCGCATCGGCGTGCTCGGCATGTTTCATCCGCAGCTTCTGACTATTGCAAACGATAAAGATCAAGATCTTGTAGTGTTCGCTGATAAACGACAGCTTTTTCTGCGGCCGCGTTCGTCCTGCAGCAAAATGGAGCTGCGCGCGGCAGGCGATCAGTTGCTGTTGCGCTGCGGACGAATTCAAGTTCGCACGCAGGAACTTCACGCCGCGGGCCGCAATCAGGAAGCAACAGGACTTGTTGTAGCGATTCCCGGGCAAATCGAACGCCGGTACGAGGGCGTTCTCAGCGTGAGGGTAAGAAACGGCGAGATCATTCCGGTCGTTCAAATGGACCTGGAGACAGCCGTTGCATCCGTCGTGCAGGCGGAATCGATGCCGGATACGCCACCCGAAGCGCTGAAAGCGCAAGCAGTCGTCAGTCGGTCTTATTTGGTTGCTGGTCGCGGCCGCCACGCGAACTTTGATTTCTGTGACCTGACCCATTGTCAATTCCTTCGCGAACCTCCTGTGCCAGAAAGTCCCGCAGCACAAGCGGCTGATGCTACACGAGGGTTAGTGCTGTCCTACGACGATGAGCCGATTTTGGCCATGTTCACAAGCAGTTGTGCAGGCACGACTCTGGTTCCTGCCGGGATCGACTCGCTTTCAATCCGCTATCCTTATTACTCCGTTCGTTGCGAAATTTGCTCTAATGATCCCGTTCGTTGGACACGCACGCTCTCCAAAGAAGATGCAGTGACTCTTTCTTCGCAAGGCGAAGCCGGTAGAATTGTGATTGGCAGAAAACTTGGCTGGGACGCCGTGCCGAGTTATACCTTCACGACGCGCGAACAAGGTGACGAAGTAATTCTTGAAGGCGTTGGCCAGGGTCACGGAATTGGGTTGTGCCAGCGCGGCGCCCGAAGCATGGCCGGCTTCGGTTCAGACTTTCGAGTTATCCTCAGTCACTATTTCCCAAATACGAAGCTAGAACCCCTCCCATCGAAGTGAAACTGCTTAGATTGGTCACACACGCCCTTAGCTACTAGGGCAGCTTTTGGTACGATCTCCACCGCCACTACCTATCTTCTTTTCCTCACGAGCAGAAGACCGAAGGTAATAAATCCATTCATTGCGCGTCGCATTCCATAAGAGACGGAACCGAGAAAGGAAACGGGCCTGCGGCAACACCCCCTGCAAAATTTGCCTCCGCCTTGGCCCGAGTGGCCAGGAGGGGCTAGTGGGCTTTCCTTTAACGTTCGGCGCTCGTAGACTACACGGTAACTTGAGGTACCTGCCATGAAACGCACCCTTGTGGGAATCGCCGTTTTGCTCAGCGTAACGACTCTTTGCGCGCAAGAAGATACTGTTGCGGTGAAGATCCGGGCGATCCTGGTGGACAAAGATTTGAATCCGAAGCCCGTCCCGAAATTGTTGATCAATCTTCAATCCATCGATCCTTCATCTCAGGCGCAGCCCAGCTCCGTGACGACCGGATTTGACGGCCTGGTTGAGACGCGGCTCCCTCTCGGGCGGTATCACCTGACGACGCCGCGAGCGGTGGAATTTCAGGGAAAGAAGTATTCGTGGGACCTTGTCTGGGAAATGGCGCGGCCAGAGACTCATCTGGACTTGAGCGTCGACAATGCGAAAGCGACTGCGGTCGAGCCAGTGGTGGCAAGCGCACCTGACAGTCTCAGAGAGCAGTTCAAACGTTCAAAGAACAGCGTGGTCACGGTGTGGAGCGAATTTGGGCACGGCACAGGTTTTTTCTGCGACGCGGCCGGAATCATTCTGACCAATCTTCATGTGGTGGCAGACTCCGGGTATCTCGCCGCGCAGTTCGATGCAGAGCGAAAAGCGCCGGCAGTGCTTCTCGCTTCCGACCCACAAAACGACATCGCAGTGCTGCGCGTGAATCCCCTCGCGTTCCCGGAGGCGATTGTACCGACCGTTAGGAAAGCGGACGGCCAACCTCGTCTCAGCGAGGGCGACCGCGTTTTTACGATCGGGAGTCCGCTGGACCTGCAAAAGATTTTAACCACGGGTGTGGTCAGCAAGGTTGATCCTCATACGATCATTTCGGACATCACCGTGAATCCCGGGAACTCCGGCGGCCCGTTGTTCACTGCGAATGGCGAAGTCGTCGGCATAACCACGTACCGCGAGCAAGTGCGCGGCGGCCCGGGCATTACTGGAATTCTCCGTATCGAGGATGCAGCACATCTTATGGAACAGGCGCGGACGAAAATCGCAGGAACGACGCCGCCTTCGGCGACTCTACTGCCCGTGGAACCTAAAGAGCCCTACCCGTCCGAAGCGTTGGGAGGGCTTTTTTCCAACCCGAAACTGCACGTCCAGCCCTACAAAGCTGCCGTCGGCGATTACGATATTTTCGTCTGGACTCCTCCCATCTCGTTCTTGGTAGACGAATCGGAGGCGATTGATATGCAGCACAAGAAAGACAAGCGCGCGAAGAAAGGCAAGGACGAGCCTGTGGTTTTTTCGCAGCCACCAGGCTGGGAAGAAGCCGCCGGTCATATTAAGCCCATGCTGGAAATCGTGGTGAAGCCTAAGTTGAAAGAAGGCTTTTGGAGTAAGGTTGGGAGGAGCTATGCCGAGTCGCATGGCTGGGATCCTGGACCAGCCAACGTTCATTTCAAAGGAGACTTCTCCCGGATGCGCCTGCTCTGCGGCGAAAAGGAGATTCAGCCAATTCAGCCAGGAAGAATACCCGTAGGAGGAACTCGAACTGGGGCCGTCAACATTACGAACGTAGCTTATATTGGTGACTACTTTTATCTTCCGGAGTCGATTTCACCCGATTGCGGAAAGGTAGCCCTGGAAATCTACGCCAACAAAGACGTAGAGCAAGTCACAGTAGTGAAGATTGTGGAGCCCGAGCTCGTCGACCACATCTGGAGTGATTTCGCCGCATATCGTAAGGCTCAGGGGGTCAAGCAAGGCGAACCCGCTGTGAAGCAGTAAGGGCGGCGGTCTTAGCGCGTGCCAATCATTGCGTAGGCGCAAGCACTCGAGCCTTCACAACGAATTTTCTCCAGTCCTTGAACTCCAGCACATTGCGATTGCACAGTGCGGTGAAACGATCGCAAGTAATGGTTTCGGAATGAAGCGGCACCAGAAGGTCGCTTAAGTCGCCGGCTTGAACGTGGCCATAGTCAATCGTTTGCTCCATGGTCTTGAGAGGAAACTTGGGGTCGATTTCGACCGCCTTTATCTCCAGTCGCAACACTTCCTGCTTTTCGGAATCGATCCATAGAGAGCCCGCGTAGCCGGGCCAAGTTTCGATTTTTGGACCCTTGAAGAATAAGCGGACCGTTCGAGTGTACCAGTACCAGGTGGTGTTATCGTTTTTCTGGACTCGAAAATCGAAGATTAGAACGGGGCGCTCAAGAAGGCTTCCTTTTCCACGAAAACTAAACTCGGTTGCCTGGGCCTGTTTGGCCGACAAGAGGTTGACCAAGTCAGACCCGAATTCTCCCGCGGACATTAAGCCCAGAAAGCTTTCCATTTTCTTCCCACCGGTCGGTCTGCCATTGAGCGTGATCGCACTGTACGAGTCTTTGCCATCAACATACGCAACCTCGGCGCCGATGGTGTCAGCGTATCTCCACTTTAGATCTTGGGGAGGCTGCATATTCGCCGCAATGGACCCTCGATCCCCGTATTCCGTGGAATCGCTTTGCCTCCGCGTCCGGTCCGCCGAACTCGGCAATCCATAAAGGGCGTGTGACGGAGTCTCCGTCATGGGAGTGCCGGACGAGCGCCGAACGGCGTCGTTGTAGGAGGCTTCGAATCGGTCTGTAGACTGGTTGCAGACAATATTAGGGAGCGTATGCGGAAGAGCGAGCACTTTTGCCCGGGTTTTCGCAAAAGTCTCGGATTGCTCTGCGGTGGGATAGCCTGCCAGCTTCAATTGGTCGACAGGCTTGTCAACCTGGCCTCTCAGGAGGGAAGCCCAACACGATGTCGCCGCGAGCAAGAGAACAACCTTGCTGCCGTAGCCGGGCCTTATTCGCCTCACCCGAAGCATGGCATACTCAGCGGCAAGCATAACAGGCTCCTAATCGAGAAGAGAAATTATTTCTATCGATAACTCTCTTGGGGAAGCCATGACTAAACCGCGAAGCAGAACGGCGAGGTGCCTCTTCCTACGCGTAACCGCGCGTTTCCTTTTTCTTCTTCTCACATTCTCGATTGGCGGGCGCGGACCCATGCCTGCCCTCGGTCAGGCTCGCTGGGAAGAAAATATTTCGCGCGCGAAAAAGCTTTATGAGGAAGGCCGATATGCGGAGGCAGAGCAGTCGTTGCAAACGGCGGTCGCCCAAGCCCAAAAGTTTGGTCCGAATGATGTCCGTTTTGGCGCGAGTTTGAACGCGCTGGCACAGATGTACAGGGAAGAAGGCAAGTACACCGAGGCGGAGCCGCTGTTCAAGCGTTCGCTCGCGATCCTCGGAGGCGCGTTGGGGTCTGAGAGCCCTGACCTGGCGACGGTGGAAAACAATCTGGGAATGCTCTATCAAGCTGAGGGACGCTATGCTGAGGCGCTGACGATTTTTCTGCACTCAGCTGCCATTCGGGAAAGAGTCTTGGGGCCGCAACACCCAGACGTTGCCCAGAGCCTAAACAACATGGCTGAGTGCCATCGTGCAAAAGGAGAATACGCCGAGGCGGAGCCGCTCTACCAGCGTTCGCTGGCAATCGAAGAGAAGGCAATGGGTCCAAAGCACCCAGACCTGGCATTTATCCTCAATAATCTGGCGGCTCTTTACCATGCGGAGGCTAAGTACGCCGAAGCAGAAGTGCTCTACCGGCGCTCGCTATCCATTCTGCAGAACGTACCTGGTCAACAGCGTCCCCTGGTCGCCACTTTGCTCAATAACCTGGCGGAGGTGTGCCTGGCACAAGACAAGTACGCCGACGCGGAGGATTTCTTCGGTGGCGCGCTGGCGATCGAGGAAAAGTTATATGGCCCCAATCATCCCGGTGTTGCGACCATGCTGGAGAACCTGGCACTGCTCAAGGCCAGGCAAGGGAAATACAACGACGCAGAACTTTTGTTTGCTCGCTCACGCGCCGTCCGAGAAAAAACACTCGGGTCGGAACATCCCGATCTAGAGACTAGCGTTTACAATAGTGCAGAACTTAAGTCCATCACTGGCAGTTACAAAGAGGCGGAAGCATCTTTCCAAAACGCCCTGGGCATGCGCGAGAAAACCTTGGGGCCGGAGCATCCGGATGTGGCTTCGAGCCTCAACGGCCTGGCTATGCTTTACCACTCAGAAGGAAAGTATGCCGACGAGGAACCGCTCTTGCGTCGCGCATTGGCAATCAGAGAGAAAGCATTGGGGCCGGAACACCCGGACGTAGCGGCGCTGCTGAACAACCTTGCGGAAGTGTACGAGGCTGAGGGTAAGTACGGCGAAACGGAACCCTTGTTGCAGCGATCGCTTGGCATCGTTGAAAAATCGCTAGGCAAAGACCATTCTCAAACTGCCATCTGCCTGAACAATTTGGCCATGCTTTACCGGCTTGAGGGGAAGTTCGCGACTGCTGAACCCCTGCTACAACATTCCTTGCAGATCGTGGAGAAGGTTTTAGGTCGAGATAGCCCGGACGCTGCTTTGAGCCTGAATAATCTCGCAGAGCTCTACCGGGAAGAAGCGAAATTCGCGGAAGCTGAACCGCTCTACAAACGGTCCCTTGCCATCCGGGAAAAGACGATGGGTCCTCGGCATCCCGATGTCGCTCAAAGCATAGGCAACCTGGCGGTGTTCTATCAAGATCAGGGAAAATACGACGATGCTGAGGCCCTTCACAAACGTGCGCTGACTATTACGGAAGAAGCTTTGGGGCCGGACCATCCCGATGTCGCCATCAGGCTCAACAACCTTGGCAAACTTTATCGGGAACGAGGAAAGTATGCCGATGCGGAGCCGCTCTACCGGCGCGCCACAGCGATCAGCGAGAAGGCCCTCGGGCCGGAGCACGCCAACGTCGCAGCAACTTTGAGCAGCCTGGCTGACCTTTTCACATTGGAAGGCAAGTATGCGGAAGCCGAAGCGCTTTATAAGCGGTCCCTGTCCATTGATGAAAAAGCGCTAGGGCCCAATCATCCGCATGTCGCTCGGATCCGGAGCAGTCTCGCGACACTATACCGCGCCGAGGGGAAGGATTCCGACGCGGAACCGGTCCTGACAGCCTCCCTGGAAATCTGGGAGAAGACCTTGGGGCCTCAGCACCCCATTACAGCGGCGGGGCTGCGATCTTTGGCGGCCTTGTATATCGACTCCGGCAGGATTGCTGAAGCCGAGGAACTCCTTACGCGGGCAATTTCGATTGAGGAAAAGGCTTTGGGGCCTGAGCACCCGCAGGTTGCCGCGAGTTTAGCTAGTTTAGGGGGCCTATACTCGCGCCAGGGCAAGTATGCCGAGGCAGAGTCAGCGCTTATGCGTGCGCTGGCTATCGAAGAGCAGGCATTGGGTTCGTATCACCCGACGAGAACGGCAACTCTGGAGAATTTGGCTGCTTTATTCTATGCGCGCGGCAATCCCGAACGGACTGATTTTTTCTTCGACCGCGCTCTCGAAAATCAAACGGGACAATTCGAGTACCTGTTTCCGTACATGACCGAAAAGGAGCGACTCTCCTTTTTGAGCGCGACTTCTTACAGTTACCCTTGGTACTACAGCTTCTGCGTTAGGTACGCTCAACAGAAACCAGCCTTGCTGGGGAAGATGTACAACACCGTGCTCTGGCAGAAGGGCTTTGTGGGCCGAAGCGTGGCGGCGATGCGCAGCAAGATAGCCGCGAGCAGCGACCAGGAAGCGCTCAACCTTCTCGACAAGTTAACGGCCAAAAGGAGCCAGCTGGCCACGCTGTTTTTCTCCAAGTCTCCGGAGCTGAAGATCTCAAAGGACAGAATCGAACAGCTCGCTCAAGAGGCAAATGCAGTTGAAGGTGAGTTGTTGAAGCGCTCACAAGCCCTGGCGGATGACAAGCAAATAGCACATGTGACGTGGCAGGGCGTGAGGCGTTCTCTGAAGCCTGGTGAGGCCGCCGTCGAAATAGTGAAATTCCCTTACTTTGAAGGCGGTGGCTGGACAGGCCTTGTTTATTACGTAGCTCTGGTCATTACCCCGGACACGAAAGACGCACCTGTTCTGGTCCGACTGGGAGAAGGATCGGAGCTGGAAGATACCCCCTTGCTCAAATATGGGAGGGTCTTGGGGCGACAGCCTTTACCGGGGCTCTGGGATGAGAGCGTCTATCAAGATCTTTGGAAACCGATAGAAGATCGCTTGAGCGGTGCGAGGAAAGTCTATTTATCGCCCGACGGAGTTCTGAACCTGGTCTCGTTTCCGGTGATCCCGATCGGAAACCGACGCCGGCTGATAGATAAATATGATATCCGCGTTGTAGCCAGCACGAGAGACCTGGCGGTCGACACCTCTACTCCCACAAATAAATCAGCCGTTCTGATCGGTGATCCGCGGTTTGAGCTGAGCGAGGCAGAGCAGCGAGCGGCAGTGCAAGGAATAAAGCTGATGCACGATGCCAGTGGCCAGGCGACGTTCGACAGCGGTTTTCGCGCCGAGGAGTTGCGTGGGAACAACAACGTTCCGCCGCTTCCGGCAACGAAGGTAGAGATCGAAAGCATTCGTTCCTTGCTGGATAAACAAGGTTGGAAGACGGAAACCTTCACCGGTGAGCGCGCGACAGAAGAATCGATCAGGAGTGTACCGGGACCAAGAATCCTGCATGTGGCTACTCATGCTTTCTTCCTGAAGGACCAAGCTTGGAGCGATGGCTTAGGCTCGTCGGGATCACCACAGGGATTTCAGGATCCCATGCTGAGATCGGGACTCTACTTTTCTGGAGCAGGACGCACGCTACGTGGTGAGAAAACAGCGGACGATCTGGACGACGGCATACTCTCAGCCTACGAAGCCGCAGGGTTGAATCTCCACGGCACAGAATTGGTTGTGTTGAGTGCGTGCGAAACTGGTCGTGGGCAGATTGCGAACGGAGAAGGGGTGTTTGGCCTGCGGCGAGCGTTGCAGGAAGCAGGGGCACAAACGGTATTGATGAGTTTGTGGAGCGTTCCCGACCGGGAGACGCAGGAACTGATGACGCTTTTCTACAGTAAATGGCTTGCCGGACAGGAGAAACCACAAGCATTGCGTGAAGCCGAAATGGAACTGCGTGCGAAGGTTAAGGTCCGGTACGGCGAAGACTTACCCTTGTATTGGGGCGGTTTTGTCTTAGTCGGACGCTGATTTCCTTTGCATTCCCCGCCCTACACACGATCGGCAGATTGTTGTGAAGCTCCCATATCATCTGACCAGCTTCAGAAATCAAGTTTTGATTTCGGTAATACACGGCCGTTTCGAACTTCCATATCATAAGAATCGGTCGGCATTAGGATTTGCCGTCGTCAAGGGGCCGGCTGTTTCCCTCTTGTGGGAATTGCCAGATGGTGCGGATACTCAGCCACGTACATTTCTGTCGAGTTTGCGACGAACCGTTCGTCTGCGTGGTTTGGGCGTGTGAGCGAGGCGACGACCAAATGTGCGAGGCATGCCGGACTGAGCAGGCCACGCCCCCTGGACGCGCGCAAAGTGCGGAGAAGGAGTTGGATCATCGATCAGGCTCAGAAGTGAGAGGAAACAGCCGCTGCGATGTGTAGTGACTACGGCATGATTCTTACTGCCAACAAAGCATTTTCGCTGGTGCGGTGAGTCCTGCGCAGCTTTCGTCCGGCGCTATGGTTGACGCTCAAGCCTGTCGTCATCGTTGCTGTGGCCCTTCTGTTTTGCCTTTGCTTCCGCCATGCCCAGGGTCACGCATTCGTTTCAGCCGTTCGCTGAATTTTGCGGCCGTCGGCCCATACGCATCTGACGCGGGAACAAGATTCAGTTCGTGCTCCGCCTCGTCCAGGACACCGTAGTGAGCGTAAAGCACACCGAGCGCAAAGTGGTCGGCGGGGTAGAGATGCTTCATTGCTTCGAGCCGGTTACTGACCCCGGGCGAAAGAACTCGAAAACTCATCAGCGTTGGATCGACGGTCCCTGAAGCGATGTTCTCATCGGCCGTTGCAGGTTTCAACGTCCAGAGGTAGACAATCCCCGCCTTGAGACTTTTGGTGGATTCCCAGACGCCCGCGGTCATCGCAGGGCTCTCGACTATTAAGTTGAGATTGCTGTCGTAGATCCGCACCTGACAAGCAGCACCGCGGGGTTGAGTCTCCCAACGGAATACAGGATTGCGGCTGAGCGTGACCGTTTGCACGGGGCTAACTGCGACACACGGTTCCTCGAGCGTGAGGCCGCGCGTTGTCGTGTCATGTGCCCTGGCCTCGTTGAATTTCGGCAGCGATAGGGTTTGAGTGTGAATCGAATCCAGCACAACACTCCGAAATTCGTTAGGAAGATAAGAATATGGGGCAGGTGAATTGGAAACTATGACGGGTCCGGAAGGTCCAGGAGATGGAGGCTTCGGCGCCGTGATGATACCCACATCCTTCTCGGTTGTTTCAACGAGTGTGAGCACTATGACGGCCGCCAGCAATCCCGCGGCCACCAAACGCGGAACCATAGTTCTCGATCGAATTTGCTCGAGGATGCTCACCTTTTTAGGCTGCTGCGATGGGACTTCAAGATCATCCACAAGTGGCAGAATGGGTGAGGAGCCGATCAATCCCCGTTCTTTCCCTTTTGTGAGCCGAGATGCAAATTTTTGAAGATCAGAGAATTCTTCCGAGCAACCTGCACATGTTCGAAGATGCGACATGGCGGAAGAACGATCCTGTGGGTTCAGAGCGGAGTCAACTATGGCCGCCATCGCTTCGTATGTCAGGTGACCGCCGACAAATAGTTGTTCGTCAGTTGGATTCCCAAGCCTCATATCAGCTGTGTTCAAAGCGATGGCTTCAGTTGAGCCTGTCTGCCTTCGGCTTTCGGCCGTGCCAGGCGCGTCCTGGGCTCGCTCGAAGAGCCTTTGTCGGCAGCGTTCGCACGCGCCAAGGTGCTGGTCGATGGCAAGAAGCTCAACGGGGGCGATTGACCTTCTCAGGTAGCGATCGAGGTCAAGGTCCGAGACGTGGCTACCAGACATAACCAACCTCAGGCCGGCTAGAAAAGCGTATGCCGCTCTCCAGATAGGACCTCATGCTTGTAGAAGCGAAAGAATGGTCCATATTACCGTCCAGTTGCGCTGCCCGTGCGAAGATTTCCGGCCGCCATTCTTCTCGCGAGGCGCTCACGAGCCGATTTCCGAAGATTGATAACCTGTTGCCGGGTAACGCCGATCCTCTCCGCGATTGTATTGTCGTCGAGAGGAAGGTGGTTCCATAGTTGTGCGAACACCTCGGGGGTCCAATCGAGGACGGCAGCAATCCCCGAAAGTCTCGTGACATCGGTCACCACAAAAAGCATGAGGGCATCGGCTCCCGTGGGATCGCGAAGATTCAGGAGCAAGGCGGCTCGTTGCTTTACCGGAAGCTCGCAAATCTCACGCCAAAGATGGGTCAAATAGAGTTTTTGCTCGAGCTGCGCAGCCGGGTCGGGAAGGGGACTAGGCAAAAGATCGCCTACCGACGTGTAGTCTTCGCTCAGGTATCGAATTTCAGAGACGTCTGCGAATTCAGCCAGCGAGGCCACAAGCTCATCGAGCAGGACAGGGCTGCCGTACCGGGTGAGGAGCCGTCTCAAGAACTCTTCCGCGTCTTCTCTAAGTTTCTTTTTATCCGCAGTCGACAAGATCTCCCGAATAAGAGCCGACGCTCCCTCCAAAAGCGCGGACGCGTCTTTGTCTCCCCATTCGCGGAGCCCGCAGACAATATCGCCGCTGTCGAGTTTCCAGGTGAGGAATGATTTTCGGTGATCTAAGAGATACCGAAGCCGGCATTTTAATTGCCACCTTCTTGGATATTTCTCGCGGAGATACCCGTTAAAAGCATTCAGGGCCGTCTGGATGACGTAGCCGCGAAAGTTCTTGATGGACTCCAAATCCTGCAATTCTCGCAGTTTCTTCAGGTGGCGAAGCAATTGGAAGATGGCATCGCCGCAAATATCTTCCTGTTCCTGGTATTCACGAACAGAGGATCGGGCAGAGCTTGACGCCACTTTGCATTTGAGAACAGTTTGGATGAGCGGTATGGCGTGCCTTGTCAGCAAGGTTTCGAGATGTTCCTCGGCGGACGCGGAATCGGGTGCGCCGATGAACTCTCGGAGTGCGGAATCTGCCGCGGAATGTTTTTGCTCTAGCGAAGGCGACATTAGCTGGATCGGTCCTGGCTAGTACTCGATATGTATTAACGCCGCATCGTAGATACCCGCATTCCCTCTGTCAAGATAACGGCTTTGACTCCCTGCCAGCAGCCGTAGAACAGCCGACGAAGAAAGACCGCGGTTATTACCATGGGCCGCAGTTAAATCTTTCTGCAAATAGCTATCTACATAAACGGTAATATTAGCGCTGATTCCCCCTCACTTGCCTACGAGACGGCTTCCATTCCGCTCAAACGAGAATGAACCAAAGAGACGCGCTTTTGCGCTGGTTGCCGTGAACGCGAATACACGTCCGGAAGTTCGGGTGCTGAAAACAATGTCCACATTTCAAAAAACGATGAACTTGGAGACGGCGGCTTCCTCCCGCCCGCGCGATGACCGGCTCGATTCTTGGAAGCAAATCGCCGTGTATCTCAAACGAGAAGTGCGGACCGTCCAGCGATGGGAGCGCTTCGAAGGCTTGCCGGTGCAACGCTTGTTTCACCGGAAGACCAGTTCGGTATATGCATTCGCGAGCGAAGTGGATGCTTGGCTGGCAACCCGCGGCCGCGCACGTGTCAAACCGGCGGGAGTGAAGAGCGCCCTGGATTTCAGACGTTTGCGCCCTGAGCGTGTTTTTCTCTCAGACTTGGAGGGACCTAGACCACTCAACGCAACGCGCCCCGGGCGAAACACGAACGTGACGAAAATTGGAACGCACTGCTCGTCGGATTGTATTTCAGACGTCAATGCGCTATCGCGAACAAAGAGTCCTCGCACCGGCTCAGAAGAACCAGTCCTCGCGTCTCTCCTGATCGTTTGCCGCCCAATTAACGGGCGGCAGCCGTCCGTGCGGATTGTCAAATCTCTTCGGCATCTATCCCTGTTTTCATCGTTTGAGTTGACGGTTCATTTTGCCCATGGCTCTGACGGGTTGGCCCTGGAAGCGAGCGACAGTGATGAACTTCCTAATTAAATTCGTTGCCTGGGCCGTCGAACTAGCCTTGTCAGTCTTACCTCAGCCTAGATGGTTCCATAGTAGAGCTCGGCTGGTCCGGCCCTTTTCGCATTGTCAGCAGCTCGGGATTGCGTTAATTGACAGCAGAGAGACCGCTGGCACGAATCACTTCCACAGCCGCATGACGTGTGTCGGCATTAACCTGCTTCATGATGCGGGAAATATGGTTTCTCACAGTGAACTCAGATAGGTTCAGATTTGCCGCAATCTCTTTGTTGGTCAGACCTTCCGCCACAAGCGTCATGAGTTCACGTTGGCGGTAAGTTAGTCCGAGGCCCGTGTGACTCCTCGACGTATCCATCCATGGATTTCCTTGAGATAGCTTGGACACAAATTCGAAAAGTGTCGCGCAGAGTTTCGGCGGGCAGATGGCCTCCCCTCGCAATACGCTTTGAACCGCCGAGATGACCTCTGCAGATGAGGCATCCTTCAAAAGATAACCGCGAATTCCTAGCCTTACCGCCCTCAGGAAGCAATCCGGATCCTCATCCATACCGAAAAGAACAACTCTAGTTCGCGGCTCGTGCGCCTTTAGCTCCTCAACTAGGCAAATGGATTCGGACGTTGATAGGGTATCGAGGAGCACTAAGTCGCAGCCCATCCTTTCGATCTTTTGAGCATTTGTATCGGAATAGCGACCCTCACCGACAATGAAAATGCCTGATCGCTTCAGAAACAAACGCACCAGCGTCTCTCGAAGCAAACGATTTTGCGCAAGAAGATAGACTTTTGCTAAAGAAGGGGGCGTTTCTTTACCAGTCTTTTCCATAACAATTTGCTCACTTGAATCAAGAGTACCTTGGCCGACAACCTAACTAGGAGAGGGCCGCATCATATGCGACGTTTCTATATTTGTCAATGAGATATCAATGCGAACTATAATTTGTATAATAAGATACAGAATTGTTGTTTTGCATGAGGTCGGCTCATTGCTAGTTTTCCTCGCTTCACTTCCGGAAAACTGAGAAACAATCCCCACTGGCATGGTGTCTATCCTGTTCTGGTTTTGGACCGATGGACTATTGGGCTTCCCGACGATAGCGTCCGTTTCTTTTCATTTCTTAGCGACATGAATCCCATCGATGAGGATCGCTCGATTTGTCCGAGCAATTCTCCATTCTGGCCGAAACAGTGATTGGTACATTTCTGGTGCTATCAAGATACAGCTGTGGGACGCATCGCGCCCATCTATTGGTGCTTTTTTGGTTCTGCCGCGCGGTACGACGTTGGGCCTTCCTTTTTCCACAGGGGCCGCCATACTGGCGACACCTTCAGTCAGGAGACGACCCATGGAGAGAATGATTCGGGTTCTTGTGGCAAACCGGCCGAGGCTCATGCGTGAATTGATTCTTGCTACTCTTTCGGATCAACCAGATATTGAAATTGCGGGTGAGGTGTCAGATGACGAGGACATCTCTAGTCGCGTAAGCCAAACGCAACCACACCTGGTTGTCATTGCACTTGACGAGCCGGGGAAGCGCCCCGAAGTCTGCGACTTTATTCTGCACCAGCACCCTGGAATACGAATTCTCGCCGTTGCCTCTCAACAGAATCGCAGCATTTGCTATTGGGCATCTTTCGATATTCATTCGGATGACATCGAGCCGTCTGAGGCGGGTTTCCTTA
>Ga0126376_10000476_pt1 | contig 19573 bp, 18 predicted proteins | sample PanSoiMetPlot_15_FD_92760 | JGI IMG/M metagenome (GOLD analysis project Ga0126376, IMG submission 92760) | Tropical forest soil microbial communities from Panama - MetaG Plot_15 | ecosystem: Environmental > Terrestrial > Soil > Tropical forest > Bulk soil | place: Panama | collected 2016-02-17
CGGTCGTCTTCATCGAGAACGTCAAACTCTATGGCGCGCGGTGCGAAACGCCGGAGAAAGAATACTTCATCCCGTTCGGCCAGGCGCGCGTCATGCGCGAGGGGACGAGCGCGACGGTTGTCGCCCTCTCCGCAACGGTTCCCGAAGCGATGGCTGCGGCGGAGGCGCTCGCCGAGGAACGGATCTCCGTCGAAGTCATTGACCCGCGCTCCTTGAGCCCGTTGGATTCGGGAACGATCGCCGCTTCCGTGCGGAAGACCGGCCGGCTGCTCGTCACGCATGACGGCTATCGCACCTGCGGGGTCGCGGCGGAGATCTCGCAGCGGGTGATCGAGGAGGCCTTCGATTACCTCAACGCGCCTATCATGCGGGTCGCCGGCGCGGACGCCCCCGTGCCCTCCAGCCCCCTCTACCGACAGGCTGTGCCGACGCGCGAGGCCCTGATCGAAGCCGTTAGACAATTGATGAAGTGAGGAATTCCGTGGCTGAACTGAAACTACAAGATCGAAACGACGACCCGCGCGCCGCGCATCTATCGCTCTATCGACAGATGCTCACCATACGTTTTTTCGAGGAGAAAGCCATCGAGCTGTTCTCGCAGGGACTGATCCCCGGCTCGACCCACCCCTGCATCGGGCAGGAGGCGATTGCGGTCGGCGCCTGCGCCGCGCTGAGGCCCGACGATTTCGCGCTCGCCACTTACCGCGGCCACGGGGTAGCGATCGCGAAGGGCAGCCCCCCGCGAAACCTGATGGCCGAGCTGCTGACGCGCGTGACCGGATGCTCGCGCGGTCGGGGCGGATCCATGCATTTGTGCGATGTCGAGCGAGGGCTGCTCGGGACCAACGCCATCGTCGCGGCTCACATCCCCATCGCTGGCGGCGTCGCGCTCGCGAGCAAGCTGCGCCGCCGGCCGCAAGTGACCGCATGCTTTTTCGGCGACGGCGCGACATGCGAAGGGGAGTTCTTCGAAACGCTCAACATGGCCGCGCTCTGGCGCGTTCCGCTCATTCTGATCTGCGAGAACAACGGCTACGCGATCTCGGTCCCGACGTCTCTCTCGCAGTCCACGCCCAACATCGCCGACCGCGCCGCCGGTTTCGGAATCCCGGGCGTGATTGTGGACGGCAACGATCCACTGGCGGTGATGGGGGCGGTCGAAACCGCCGCGGCCAGGGCGCGCGCGGGCGAAGGACCGACGCTCATCGAATGCAAGACCGTGCGCTGGGAGCGGCACAGCGCCTTTTCGAGCGGCAAGTACGCCGACCCGCAAGAGGCGTTAAAGTGGAAGACTGTGGACCCGATCCCGCGCTTCGCCGCGATACTGCGGGAAGGTGGGACAGGCCAAGAGGAATTGGATCGGGAAGTGGCGGCGGCGAAGGCTGAGGTGGAGGTGGCGGTCGAGTTCGCGCTCAACTCGCCCCACCCGGGCCCGGAGACGATTTATGAAGGCGTCTTCGCCGAAGACGTCTTCGCTCGCGAGTGATCCAGCCTTAGCGATCCGAGAAAACGACGATGTATTTGGCCTTCTGGCCGCGGCGCAGCTTGGGCCCGTGCAGGATGCGCGCGTTGAAGTAGAGCGAGTCGCCGGGTGTCATTTCGTATTGCTGGTCGCCGACGACGTACCCCATCTCGCCTTCGAGCAGGTAAATAAACTGTTCGCCGGAGTGATCCATCAATTTGAACTTGTAGCTCTTGCCGTCCACCGTGATGATCATCGGCTGCATGTCACGACGCTTTCGGCTCGGCACGAGCAACTCGTAATTGTAGGCGTGCTGGCTCAGTCGGCCCTGGACACGCTTCCTCTTTGATTTGGGAAAGAAGACGGCGTTGTCCGTCGCGTCCTTCGATTCGAAGAACTCGCCGATCGGCACTTCCAGCGCCTCGGACAGCTTGGCGAGCGTGGCGATCGGGGGCGAGACGACGCCGTTTTCGACCTTAGAGATCAAGGCCTTACTAAGTCCCGTAAGGCGGGCGACGTCTTGCAACGTCATGCCCATCTCGGATCGTAACTCGCGCACCCGTTTCGCCAGCCGTTGTAAGGTTAGTTCACTCATGCTTTTCTCTTTCATTCAATGAAACCTGCGCCGCCATTGTACAGTAGACGGCTGTTTCATATGGAGAAAATTGTCTCCCGAAAATAATTATGGATCAAACCCGACGGACATTCCTGCAAACGATCCCACTCATTGCCCTGGCGCCATGCTTTGTCGCGACATCCGTCGCAAAACCCGACGCGACACCTGATCAAACGCGGCCAGAGATCGGCAATCCGCTGGAAGTCTTGGCTTCCGAGTTCCGTTCGATGCCCCCGTCGAGCCGCCTGATCATGCACTGGTATGTGTTCGGTCCCGCCTGGATCGAGCAGGAGTCGCTGCGCCAGTTGCGGATGATGAAAGACGCCCACGTCGGCGGCGTCCTGCTATTCCCTACCTACCCCGTGGCTGTCGACGACTCGGCGCGCGGCGTGCGTAACCAGCGCTACCTGGACGACGATTTCTTTCGTGTCCTCAACGCAGCGCTGGCGGGCGCCCGCGAGCTCGGGATGACCTTCGACATGGTCATCGGCACGGGCTGGCCTTACGGTGGCCCTTCGGTGACCGAGCCCGACGCCGCGCATGCGTTACGAATGCGCTCAGGTCCGCCCACCGGGTTGAAGCCGTCAGAGAAACTCGTCGCCGCGCTGGGCGAGGGCGAAGCCGCGAAATATTTCTACTCGGCGCCGACCGGGATGCAGGTCAAGCGCGCCGCGCTCGGGGCCGAAGGGTTGGTGCTTGATCATTACAACCCTGACGCGCTCACGCATTACCTGGAAAGCGTGGCCGGCGAGATCTTGAAGCGAACTCCAGCGGGCGCGATCCGCTCTTTTTTCTGTGACAGCTTGGAGGTCTATCGCGCGAACTGGACCGACGAGATGCCACGGATCTTTCGCGAGCGACGACATTACGACTTAATCCCGCGGCTTCCGGCGCTCTTTGATGCGAACGACCCGGACGCCAAAGACCTACGCTGCGACTTCTGGCGCACATGCTCGGAACAGGCCGTCGAAGGCTTCGTCCGGCCGTTGCAGCGGTGGTTGAATAGACGCGGCGCGCGCTCTCAAGTCGAGGCGTACGGCACACCCCCCGTCTCGCTCGCCGCGTACCGTTACGTGGACATCCCTGTGGGCGAGCACTATGAGTGGAAAGAATTCAGCTCGTCGCGCTGGGCAAGCTCCGGCGGGCGGCTCGCGGGCAAGCGGTTGATTATGGCCGAGGCCTGGACCTGGCTCGGGTTGCCTGACCGCTTCTCCGACACGCTGGAACAACTCAAACTCTGTTCCGATCTGCATTTCCTTTGTGGCATTAACGCGCTCTACGGCGTTACCTACGCCTACTCGCCGGTCGAGATGGGCGCGCCCGGCTGGCCGCCCTATTTCGGGCCCATCGTCAACCATACACAACCCTATTGGCCGTACTTTTCGAATTTCGCCGATTACGTCAACCGCGCGTCGTACCTGCTCCAACAAGGTCGCCCAATCGCCGAGATCGCGCTCTATCTGCCGGCGGAGGATTGCATGGCCGAGTCCGGTCCCGAACAACTCCTGCTCAACTGGGTGACGCGCGACCGGATGAGTAGCAACGGCGCGCCCCCGGAATTCAGATTGAAGAACGCGCTCCATTATCAGGCCGACGTGATCGTGGCGATGATCATTGGCGGCTACTGCTTTGACGGAGTCGACACGTTTACGATGAACGACGGGATGCGGGTTGAGGAGGGGCGATTGCGAATGGGTGACGGGGATTACGGCTTGTTGCTCCTGCCGAATCTCACGGCGATTGACGTCGCCTCGCTCGAAAAGATCGCGCAGTTCGTCCACGGAGGCGGCGCATTGATCGCCACGCGCCGTCTGCCCGAGACCGCTTACGGCCTGTTCAATCGCGAAGATAATCGCCGCCGCGTCAAACAACTCGTGTCTGAAATCTTCGGCGTGGTCCCCAGTGACGTGGGCCTCCACATCAACGCCTACGGAAAAGGGCGCGCGGCGCTGGTCGGCGACGAACAAGGCAGCCTGCGCGAGGCCCTGCGACAGCTCGCCCCGCCTGATATCGCCTTCCGCGAGCCGAGCCCGAGCGTGGGCTTCGTCCACCGGCGGACAGACCATGTCGAGATTTATTTTTTAGCGAACACCTCTGACGAGCCGCTTGACTTGCAGGCGCGTTTTCGTTCCGCGCGCCCGTACGCCACTCGTTGGGACTTGCGGACGGGCGAAATTTTCGAGGTTCCTTTGGCCCGCAATGGCGAAGGCCTGTCGGTTCCACTTGGCCCGCTGGAATCCTGCGCGGTCGTCTTCACGTCTCAGCCTGTCGCCGCGCGCCGATCTTACCGAGTCGAAACGAATGGAAAGCACGAGATCAGATTTGGACAGACTCTCAAGAGCGAGATCGTTTCGGGGCTCCCCGCCCCACTTGAACTCTCTGCGCCTTGGCAGGTCACGTTCGGAACTCCTCTTTCGAAAACGAAGACGCTCGAACGACTCGCGAGTTGGACCGAGATTCCCGAGGCGCGCTACTTCTCCGGCGTCGCCGTCTATGAAACCGAATTCGATCTTCCCATGGCGCCTGCGCGGACCGGCGCGCGGCTCAAACTCGGCCGCGTTTGTGAGACGGCGGCCGTGAGCCTCAACGGCTCGCCCGCTGGAGTGGCCTGGATGAGCCCTTACGAGCATGATGTGACAAACTTGTTGCGCGCCGGCAAGAACAGCTTGCGCATCGAGGTCAGCAATCTGCTCATCAACAAAGTTCTTGGCGATGGGCCCATTGATTATTCTCAGGTGAGGAAGCGATTTGGCAATCGCTTTCCAGCGGGCGAGGAGTGGACCGTCGTCCGTGAGCCGCGCGTTTCGGGCTTGCTCGGCCCGGTCAGACTGACTTTCTATCGCGACCTTTTCAGTTAACGTTTTTTTTAGTCTCGCTCTACAGCGGCTGGCGTCAACCGCCTGACGAACACGAAAAATATGACAAGATAAGAGGGCGTGTAAATGAGTTTCGAAGTTCAGGTATTGAAGATGGGTGAGTGCGAAGTGGCAGGACCGGAAGTTTACTGGATGAGCCACTGGAACGATTGGGTCAAGCTCTATTTCTGGATGGTTCTTATCCGCGGGCGCGGCGTAACAGCGATTATCAACACCGGCCCGCCCGAGGATTTGACCGATCTCAACGCGCTGTGGACCGGCGCTTACGGCGAGCGCGGGGCGTTGAAGCGGAGTGAGGCCGAGCGCCCCTTGAATGCGCTCGGCAGCCTTGGCGTCAAACCCGAGGACGTGACTCATGCGCTCATTACGCCGCTACAGTCATACGCGACGGCGAACATTCAACTCTTCAAAAACGCACAGGTCTGCGTCTCGAAACGTGGGTGGATCGAAGACTTCCACGCCGAGAAGTTTCCAATGCATTCGTCCCGCTGGCATCGCATTCCAAGAGACACGCTCCAATACCTGATGTTCGACGGGTGGGAGAAAGTACGGCTGCTTGAGGATGAAGATGAGATCATTCCTGGTATCCGCGCCTTCTGGGCGGGCGTACATCATCGCTCTTCAACCTGCTACGTAATCGAAACCGCGAAGGGCCGCGTCGCGGTTTCTGATTGCGCCTTCACGTACCGAAATATCGAAGAAATGCGGCCGCTGGGGATTCAAGAAAGTATGGAGGAGTTCTACCGGGCAAGCGTCCGGATCAAACGCGAGTCAGATATTTTCATTCCGCTCTATGAGCCTGAAGTATTACGGCGATACCCTGGCGGCAAAGTGGCATAGCGTCGCCTTGCCAAGATCGCCTTTGGGCATATGACCTGATTGCCTAGGCTGATCACTTTCTTCCCAGGTTTTGATGAAACGCTCCGCCGGTGACGTGAATCAGTTCACCCGTGATGTAATCGCCGTCGGGCGAGGCGAGGAAGGCGACTGCGGCGGCGATATCTTCAGGCTGGCAGAGTCGGCCAAGCGGCGTCGTTGAGACGATCTGCGCGTAGATCTCTTCGACGGTCATCCCAGATGACTCGGACTTTTCGCGAATCCCTTTCTTGAGCAGATCGGTGTCCACCGCGCCGGGAGAGACGGCGTTGACCGTGACGCTGTAAGGGGCCAGCTCGTACATCAGGCATTTCGTCAGTCCCATCAGCGCGTGCTTCGACGCTTCATAGAGGCTCGAATAGGGTGTCCCGGTCAGGATCGTGACGATGTTGATGATCTTGCCGGAGCGCCGTTCTTTCATGTGCTTCGCCGCCGCGCGCATCGTGAAGAAAGGCCCTCTGGCGTTGACGTCCATCACAAATTGCCAGTCTTCATCGGTGTAATCGGTAATCGGCTTGACCAGATGCACGCCTGCATTGTTGACCAGGATGTCCAGCTTACCAAACTGCTTGAGCGCCAATTCGAAAGCTTCCGTTACTTGGCGACTGTCGCGCACGTCCAGGGCGAGCGGGGCGACGCGCAACCCTTCGCTCTCAAGCCTCTCCGCCGCCTGCTCGCGCTCGGGCAGAATGTCAGCGATGAAGACAGTCGCGCCTTCCAGAGCCAGCCGGCGAGCGATACCAAATCCAATCCCGCGCGCCGCGCCTGTCACTAGCGCTATCCGGTCATTCAATCTCTTTGTGAACTGCAACGGTTCGCACCTCCCATTGAAAGATTTCTCCGATTAGTCTGACTGCGTTCGACTGCCGCCCCAGCGCTACCGCGAGGTGATGCGACGCGCCGGCCTCGATCCAGTCGCGAAAACCGCGCCGCACGCCCAGCCCCGCGAATCGAAAGCCTGTATGAAACCCCCTAAGCGCGGTCCTCAGCTTCGGATCGATCGAACCCTCGGCGACAATCAGCCTGTGTCCGTAATCGCCGATCTTGGGATCGCTGATCGGGGTGAAACTGATCAGCGTGGCATCAGCCTCGGGCGCGGTTACCGAAACAGAGGCGCCCCGCCCCGAAAGGCCCGTGAAATTCTCGTTGCCAAAGATGCCCATCGGCGTAGTTGAAAACGCGGCGTCCCCTTCGCCACCGTTGGCGAGCAGCGCTAGGTCACGCTCTTCGTCAACCAGATCCAACTCGCCATAGATCGCGGCGCCTGAGAGACTCTTGGCGATCAAGAGCGCAACCGCCGTGGGCAGATCGCCCGTACAACTGAACGGACGCCCTTCACTTGTCTGCCTGCTGACGGCAAAACAACCTGTCACGCCCAACGACGGATTTTGCAGGCAATTCTCGCCATGGCAATTGAACGCGCCGCCGCTCAAGCTCAAACGTTTAGTAAGCCCGTCGAGCGCGAGGGAAATACGCATCGATCGGCGCAGTTCGTCTTCGCCGATGTCGTCAATCGTATGGCGCGCCCTGATTTGTACGAGGGCATCTTCCAAATCCGGATCGGAGATCATCAGGCACTCCTGTGTGAACTCGTCCGGCGTGACCGCGATTATCTCAGCGCCGGTCACCCGCGCCCACTCCTCGGCGTCCATCAGGACATCGGTCATTTGCGGAAAGACCGACCCAATGAGCCCGAGTCGCGCGCGCCGCAATTGATTGGCCGCGCGCGCCGCAATCGTGAAGGCGCGGACCGATTCGGGAAGGGCGCCGGATTCCGGCCGATCGTCGAAGAAGCGATAGATGCGTCCGGCGCGCGCCAGCGTGTTGCCGAGCGCCATCGCGCCCAGCCCGCCGCTGTTGCGGATCAACTCGCGAATTTCGTAATCGGCGGGAACGGTTCGGAGCGGCGGCAGATGCCAGATCGCGATCGGCAGCTCCGGCGCCAATATTTCGAGCGCCGCCCAGGGCAGCGCGCCGAAGACCGCGAGCGTCGGCGCAACGATCACCGCGTCAACCTCGGCCCTGAGAAAAACCTCGCCCTGCGTGCGCGCCGCCGCCTCGGTGTCAATTAAGCCGCCGCCGATCACGTCACAAGCGCCGCCGAGGATCTCGCCGAGTTCGACGGCGAATCGCTCTTTCTCGGCGCGTAGCGGCGCGATCTTTTCATAGAAAGGGACGAAGGGCGCAAGCAGCCCGATGCGCGGTCTTCTCATTGTCATTCGCCCCGCTCGGCTCGCTTGCCTAGTTCTGTGGACGCGGCGCGGCGCGCAGGTTTGGTCTTGCCGATACGCGTGTAATACTGCTCGGGAATGTCGTCCGGGTCTTTGTAGATGTACCACAAGCATGGGTCGCCAGGATTTTCAGGGTACTCGGTGATGCGGTTCGGGTAGCCGTAATGCTCGATGGGCAGTATCTCGTTGACGAGCGAACAGTGTGAGCAGTACAGACAGACGCCCTTTTTGCCCCACGTCCAGTCATGCGCCTCTTTCGCCGAAGCGAGTTCGCGCCCTTCGGCCGCCGCCGCGCGCCGCAACACGCCGCCACTGCCGCAGGGGTCCCATTTGAAGACGTAGCGTTCTTTTTCCTCAACGATCTCGAAATCGCCCTGCCGCTCGGGCCCGTCCAGGTGGCAACGCATGCCTTCCGCCGTCAACTGCACCTTCTCTTCCGGGCTGAGCCGGTTGTAAACGTCGTAGCGTTCTTTGAACCAGCCTTCGAGCGAGGAGCGGAAGGCCACCGCGACCTGGTTCTCGCCTAGGTTCTCGGCGATGAATTGGAGCAGGTCCTGCACGTACCGCGCGTAGATATCGTGCACCACCTCAAACTCCTTACGGAAATATTGCGTCATCAGCTTGGCCTCTTCATATTGCCCGGCGTCTATCAGCGCCTCGATGCGACGCGCAGTGCCCACGCCCAATTGATCGAGCGGGCCCTTGCGCAACAGACGACCAAGCGTTTCGCTGAATTCAAGACGGTCTTGCGCTTCGTCGCTCATGCGATTTTGCCTCCGGGATAACGTTGAAAGACCTGCGGGTCGTAGAGCGGGACAGCGATGTCGGCGCTCCGCCGCACGCGGTCGTAGGCCACGTTGATTTCATGCAGATTCTCTGCCCAACCGATCGGGATGTTCTTTTCGAGATTGTCGTAGGTGAAGAAGCAATCGCCGAGGATCACTTTTCCGCGCTCGGTCTGGACAGACACAGCCATACTGCTCAGATGATGCCCCCCCGTGTAAAAACAGGTTACGCCTGGGCAGATGACGTCTTCTTTGTCGAGCAATTGCATGCGGTCGAAGGCCTCGTCGGCGAAATAACGGCGGCTCTCCGCCGGGGCCGCAATGTTTTTAGGCAAGCGCGGCGCATGTGGCTCCGGCGCCCAGAAATCCACCCACCCAACGCGCGAGACGGCGAACCGCGCGTTGCTGAAGAGCGAGACATTGCCGGTCGTGTAAATCGTCAGCGGCGTCAGAATGACCGTCTTCACACCGGCCGGATCAATTCCCGCGCGCGCGAGGATCTGCGGCGTCGTCTCTTCCGGCGCGCGAAAGAGCCTGCACTCCGGGTGCCACTCCTTCACGAAGTTGTCGAAGGCCGAAAAGTCTTCGGGCATGCCGGTGTTGATAAGCACAGTTCGGCGCGGGCTGCGCAGTGCCACGACAAAATAGTAAAGTTCGAGAAACTCTGTCAGCCGGCCGTTGTGATAAACCGAGACCGCCGGACCGTACTCGCCTCCGGCCCGGTAAACTTCAACTGAATAAATTTCATCCGGCTCTTCGGTAAAGGCGGGGTTTTCTTTGTTTCCCATGAAATATTCCGATTCACATAACGGAAGTGATGCCGCCGTCGGAGACGTAGACACTGCCGTTGACGAAACTCGCCTCGTCTGAGGCCAGGAACGCAACCACAGCGGCGATGTCTTCTGCGCGGCCGCGTCGGCGTACGGGGCATCGCTGGATGTAACGCTCAATCTCTTCGGGATTCGCTTCGTCCCATTCGCGCGAAATATCGGTGGCGATGTCGCCCGGCGCGACGGCGTTGATCGTAATGCCGTATGGGCCGACCACTGAGGCGATGGATTTGACGAGCATATTCACTCCGGCTTTCGTCGGGCAATAATGAATCTGCGTCGGCGTGCCCATCTCGCCAGCGATCGAACTGACGCAGACGATGCGCCCAGGCGTCCCGCTCTCAATCATTAACCGCGCCGCCTCCTGCGTCGCAAAGAAGACGGCCCGCAGATTGATGTCGTGAACCCGGTCCCAGATCTCTTCGGTGATCTCCATCAACTCAACCATCGGACAGATTCCGGCGTTGTTGACCAGCACATCGAGCTTTCCGCGACGCTCGTGGACAGAGCGCAGCAACTCGCGCACGGCGCCGGTGTCGGCGACATCGGCTTCATAAAGCTCTCCCGGGCCACCCGCCGCGGTGATCAAACCGAGCGCCTCTTCAGCCGCGCCTGGGAATCGGGCGTCGGCCTCGCGACTGTAATTGACGACAACATACGCGCCCTCGCTCGCTAAGCGCACGGCCGTCGCCCGCCCGATCCCGCGTGACGCTCCGGTAACCACCGCGACTTTCCCGTCAAAACGCCTTGTTATCATCCGGTCCTCACTTTCTATCTTCTCTTTTAGCGCCGCGCCTCACCCTCGCGCGGCCTTCGTCCGCTCCTCGTCGAGCAGGCGCAAGGTTCTTTCCGTCAATTCGTCGATATAACGCCGGGTCGGCGCGTCGGGCCTGAAGCAGGGCGCGCGGCAGACGCTCGTTTGCAACAGCCCTCGCTCTTGCAGCAGGCGTTTTTCGCAGTAAATAAAAAGCTCCATGTTTTGGAGCGAGAACTCGATCTGCGGAAGCAGCCGCTCGAAGAGTCGGAAGGATTCCTGGGCTTCGCCCTGGCGGCGCAGCTTAAAAACGCGCTGAAGCGAATCCGCCATCGCCAGCCCCGGCATCAACCCACAGATCCCCGCCGGCGTCAGTTCCATCACATAAAGGCCGCCCCAGCCTTCGAGGATGCCGACCTCGCCGCGCGTCGCTTCGGTAATCACCTGAATCTTGGCCGCGCAAAGCGGCTCCTCGATCTTGAGGTAGTCGAAGTTCCGACATTCGCCGCGCAATCGCCGCGCAAACTCCGCCCCGATCGAAGGTCCCCCCGGGTTGAAATCCTGCACCAGGCACGGGACATCAACGCCGCCGAGGACGCGCTTCAAATAATGAAGCAGCTCTTCATCAGAAGGCGCGAACTGACGGGGAATCGCGATTGAAATCAGATCGGCGCCGGCCGCGACATTGGCCTGCGCGAGGCGCAGCGCATTCATCGCCGATCCGTGATTGCTCTGCGCGATGACCTGGACTCGGCCCGCCGCCTGTTCGATGGCGATCTTCACCACGCGTAGCCGCTCTTCATCCGAGAGTTTGTAGAATTCGCTCGCATAGGCCGGAAGGCAAATCGCGCTGACTTCGAGCTCAGCGGCGAAATCCACCATCCGCCGCAACGAAGCCTCATCAATTGTCTCGTCTTCAAGAAATGGCGTGACGAGTACAGGCACGACGCCCTCAAGTCGTTTTTTCGGTGTTCTCATTAATTCCCTCGTTTTGTCAGAGATTTCACACGCGCCTACTCAGGCGCCCGCGCCTCCCACTCCCAGAAGCGCGGCGCCTAGGATCAAGACCGCGATACCCGCGATCAGCCATCGCAGCGAGTTCGCCGACGCTCCCGCCCATTCGCGAGTGAGCAAGCCGCAGATCAAGGTCGTGAGCATGAGGAAGGCGTTCCACAACGACCAGCCGAGCGACGGCCCGAGCCGCCCCATCAAATCGGCGCCCCAGCCATAGACGATCACCGAGCCGGTCCACAACACCGCCATCGCCGCAGCGTTCACCCAATCGGAGGCCGCCGTCTGTCGCCAAAACAGCTCCCACGACTTACGCCTGCGCGCCAAATGAAGGCAATATCCGATGTTGACAATTCCCCCCGCAGGCAAGGCTATCAACCAGAGCGCGTTCAACGCGTTTTTGGGCGAAGCGCCGAGCCCCTGGGCTGTCTCGGCGATCGGTTTTCCGAAGGCATAGCTGAAATTGAAAGCGGCGGAGAAGACGCCCGAGGCCACGCAAATCGCCATCCCGGTCGCGAACGACGTCCTCGGGTTAAGCGCTTCGGCGTTCACTCCTTGACCACCCATTTGTTTATCCCGCCGATCTCCCGCCACCGCGCATACAATTACGCCGATGATGGTGACTGCATTGCCTGCGACAATGAGCAGGCCGTCGCGAGTCCAGACCAGATCCGGAGTGAGCGCGAGCAGCGGTATTAACGCTCCCAGTGCGGTATAAAGCCCCGTCATGATCGAGAAGCCCAGCGCCATTCCCAGCGCGTCCACGCCCAGTCCGAAAAAGACCGAGCCAACGCCCCAGGCGCCGCCAAACAACCCGGCTATCAACACAACCCGCGCCGGGCTTTTTGCGTAAACCTCACCGAGTGAGGGAACAGTCAGTAGGGCGATCACCAGTGGGAGCAGGATAAAGGCGAAGAATGAGTAGACCAGCCAAACGTGCTCCCACTTCCAGCGGCGCATGAACTTCATCGGCAGCGCGAAGCTTCCCTGCCCCGCTCCCGCCACCAGAATCCAAATCAGTCCCAAGAGATAGTTCTTTCCCATCTTCGAGAGGCGGAAACGGCCCGCTTAATTCTCTCGACCCGCTTCCTGTTTCGCTTTTTATTGGGGTTCTTGTCAAGAGACAATTTTCTTTTTATTCAACACAATCGGCCGTAGTATATTCGCCGCTTGCGAAGCTGTAAAGAGAATTTCCGAGGAGAGAGACATGATCATCAAAGATATCGAGACAATCGCGGCGCGGCGTCCCGTCGGCGAATCCGGACAGGGACGCGGAGACTTTCTCGTTACACCGCTGCATATCTTCCCAGACTATCACGAGTTGCTTGGAACCGATTTTGTAGGGATTCGCGGCGGGCCGATCGACGCGGTGCTCGTGCGAGTGAAGACGGACGAAGGCCTCGAAGGCCTCGGCAGCGTGGGCGTTGGGAACGGGGCCGCCATTTACATCCTGGAGCATCATCTGAAAGCGATCGTCGCAGGACAGAACCCATTCGACGTCGAGTCAATCTGGGAAAAGATGTTTCGCAGCACGATCAATTACGGGCGAAAAGGCGTCGTGCTTGAAGCGATCAGCGCGATTGACATCGCGCTCTGGGACATCATGGGCAAGACAACGGGACAGCCTGTATACAATCTGCTCGGGGGCAAGACGCGCGACCGCATCCGCGTTTACGCGAGCCGTCTTTACGCCACGAAAGACCTCGACGCGCTGGCTGCGCAGGCCGAGGGCTTCGTCAAGCAAGGTTTCACCGCCTTCAAACAGCGATTTGGGTACGGGCCGCAGGATGGCCCACGCGGGATGCGTCAAAACCTTGAGCTAGTCCAAACCGTGCGTGGCGTGATCGGCCCGGAGTGTGAATTGATGGCCGACGCTTACATGGGATGGGACGTGTCCTACGCTGTGCGGATGATCCGGCTGCTCGAAGACGCGGGAGTTAACCTGAGGTGGGTGGAAGAGCCTCTCATTCCCGATGATATCGACGGGTACGCTTATATACGCCGTTCTGTCCAAACACCGATCAGTGGCGGGGAACATGAATTCACCCGGTACGGCTTTCGCGAATTGATTCGGCGAGAGGCTGTGGACATCTTGCAACCGGATGTTAATCGGGTTGGCGGGATCACAGAGGCGAGGAAGATTTGGGCGATGGCCGCCGCCTATGACCTCCCCGTCATTCCCCATGCCGGCCAGTTGCACAACTATCACCTGGTAATGGCGCACCTCAATTCCCCGATGGCAGAATATTTCCCGCCGCCCGCCGAAGGCGGCGCGCTCGACGACGACACACTTTTCTGGGACCTGTTCGCAGGTGAACCTAAAGCTGTTGACGGCTACATCACCTTGCCAGAGCGCCCTGGCCTTGGATGCGCGCTGCGTGATGATACCCTTCGGAATTGGGCTTGAGAACTGAGTGCGACTTGGAAATTAATTATATTTTGACCGTTCCATCACAACCGGAACATACGCCCCGCCCCAGCGTAGCGGTGATGGGGGCCGGAATACCCAGGTGAATGGGGACAACTTTCCAAGTCGTGTGAGTCAGACGGCCGGCCCCCGAATCACCTAGGCGCGTATCCTACTGGGACTGGCGCGCGCCCCGCTTAAACAAGGTATCGATCATCGAAAAACCGCCTCTCCGGCAGGCCTATAGCGGACTACCGCCCAACGCTCAGATCAGGAGTCGTCGCACACAGACTGCCCCTCAGAGATACCACTCACGAATGATGTTCAGATGGCGCAGTTCATGCCCCGCAATGTGGTACGCGATTGCACGGACGCTCATATAATTAGCTGCTCCCGCGCCTCCCGGGATGCCCAAACTCCGTGAAGCTACGCGGCACGATAGAGAATTCCTCGTAGTGGTAAGGTAGATGGTCAGCCTCCTCACCGTTAAAGCGCGGCTCATGATGCGCCCTTACGACTACCCAAAGCACGATGTCATCACCAGTTGTCCCTGGGTGAAGCGGACCTACCGCATAGCTGGTCTCCAGCTCACTATCCGAGCAATCAGCAGCGCCGACACCTTCCCCTTGTTGAAAGTTATCTCCACGGTAGATCGTTACCCAAACATCACCGGTCGAGAATTGATCTCTTCCTGCAAGTTGAGGCACTTCGATTTCATATGACTTGAATTCTCCAACCCGATTTTTGCTTGTTGTACTACGCACACGCCATTTACGTGCAGTAGTCGAATTTGCGAGGAGTTTCATTTGTTTCTGGACGACCTCCCATTTGTCACCACCTGGGTCGTTGAGACTGTTATGGTTGAAGACTTCACAGACGTCATGTGGAAATTGACCGTCGATGTCGAGATCGATCCGGAAATAGAAGTTGTGGATGTGCGATTTGGTAAAGCAATTCGGGTTGAGCATGCCGCCCATGGCAACTCGTGGGTGGATCGCGCCGTCGCTATCAAACTCCCAGCTCTGGACATATTGATACCAACCGCATTGGAACTTTGCAGTGATGGTAAGCCTCGCCGGGTTGAAATCGTCGGCCGGAGTGACCGTCACGACGACAGCTTCGACATCATCAGCGGCGTTAAAGGCAGGATTCTGCCAAGGGTCGCCGCTATTCGGCGCAGTGTGCTTGAGTGCCCGGAACGGAGCGCCCCCGCAATGGATATCGATACCGTCTTTGTAACAGAAGTGCGGTCCAGGGGGTTCTCCGTTCGTGTTTGGGTGATGATATGGTACAAGGGCGAATGGTGCGCTTCCACGCCACATAACACGCCGACCTTGAAAATCAGCCCACCAAACCTCGAGCCCGCTGCCGTTGAACTTCGGGATGCGCCAGTACACTGACCAACCTGCTCCTGTAACATTGTGGAAATTACCAAATGGCATATCTATCACCTCGATTTTTTTTCAGCAGGCGTCTCGTCGAAATGGACGAGTTGGCGAGCTGATAAATCAACAATGGCGTGAGCTAGAACCCGACCGGCGCGCCCCTTGTCGACGATCGCATAACGCAGCCCGATCCGCCTTGCATTGTCAGACGCTCGTTCCGGTCCGAACTCACTGACGAATGAACCCTTCATTTTCGCGAAACGTACAACACGACTATCTTGTTCTGCGATCTCCCTCGCTTCTTTGATTTCTTCACTTATATAAGCAGGTTGCGCGCCGCGGAGATCGTCGACTCTAACTACCTTGCCACTGGCGTCCACAAGCACCTCAAGGTTGCGTCTCTTACCGTAGTCGACGACAAGTACACCGACCATTCGGAGTGGAATTGTTCCTGGCTTCGATGGTTTATTGATCCGAAGCTCGGCGCCGAAGATCCGAAAGTGATCTGAAAGTTCTTTGCTGAGATAAGCTTGGGTAGCCTTGATCGCCGCCTGCTCCTCTTTTTTCTTCAAGGGAGCGATCACAGAGGCAAGTCCTCTGGTTAATTTCGACATCTTTGAATTCATGTCCAAATCTCCGAAAGTTACAAACCCGCACGATGATAACGCGGGCAGCATTTAAAGGGCGGGATCGGCGGCGGTTGGAACCTTTCCGCCCGCACTCTAAGGGTCAGACAAATAGACTAGCAGGCTTTCATTACCATATATCATTTATCGGTGGATTAGCTTGCCGTGGAGTAGGAACGAGTTTGTCGCTTTCTCGCACCGCTTTACACTCTTTCTATCCTATACCACACCTGCCAATCCCCCACATTTTCCGGGTCAGGATGCTCATCATTTGGGCGATAGGCTCCAACCCACGATTCCATCACGTCTAAAAACTTACGTCGATAATGACACACGCACGATTCCCCGTACTTCGCGGCGCTCATGATCTCAATCTCCAAGTCCTCTCCTGCTAATCCTCGAAAGATTTCCTGATTGACCGTGATGATGCTTCCACATGGGTCATCGCTTACGGTATAGACGCCGGATGCTGGCAGCCTAGTTACGGCTCCTCCGCCATTATGGCTGCGTACATGAGCGGTGAAGCTCACCTGCTTCGAGCCTTGAACCAGCGGTCCATAGGGATCGAGAACTTTGATGCGTTCCACCGTGACTTGCAACACTCGCGCTTCCCTACCATAGAGCGAAGCGGCCTTCCGTACGGGAATGGTCAGCCTAAACCCTCCAACGACGATGCCTGCCCGTGGACGAATCTGCATCACATCCAAGGAGTAAGTCTCTCCAGCCCGGATCCCATCAGGTAAAGTAACAGTGATCAGGCCTGCCGCCCGGTCTCCAAATAAGTTCAGGAACGGAATGTATGTGACTTCCTCGACATCCAATCGAAGCGTATGGTCGTCCAGGAAATGCACCGTACCCGGCGCTCCCCGCATCCTACGAAGAAACAAATTGTAATCTACCTCGATCGATGGCGGATACAGCTCGACCCGCGCGTCTCGCGGAATGTTGTTCCAAAGGAAGACGAGTTCGTCTGTATACCATCGGGCCAGGACTTGATTCGTCGCATTCGATGGCGCGCCTATGGCCCCCACTGCGCCAATGACCATAGGCGCGGCTGCGTGCTGGCTCGAAACCATTGCCAGGCTCCTAGCGGCGAGTCCTTCCGTAAATACGCGTTTGTCCCCGACAGGAAGCACAAGATCGAAGCTATGCTGCGCTGCGTGTGTGGCGCCTCTCCCAGGATTATCGGTTTCAATTATGAAAAGATTCCGCTGTGCGAGGTGATCCGACGTTGCGGGATTCGAGCCTGGTTGAGTCGGATCATCGGGTTCGAAATACACCTTGGCCACCATGCATTGATGCTGTCCGCGAATGATATTCCGAATCGAAACGCAATCGGCGCCGGGGAAAGGTCCATTATCTATTGGTGACTGCGGATACCTCGGCGTGTCCGAATTGATGTCGAGCAGCGCCCCGAAATAACGGATTGTCTCTCCTCCGGGTAGAGTGGCATCAAATGTCTGTACATTCGCCGGATCCTGCTGCGCAGTCATTGAAACGCCCCCTGCATTGTCACGCGTCTCTTTCCTCTCTTCGGCAAAGAATGGGATGGAAACAATTTCGCGCGATGCAGTTCGGCCCAATAGCGGGATCGCGGCGCCGGCGTCGGTAGGATAATTGACCTGCGTAAAGCTCAGATCACTATTGGCGGTAGTGAACAGCCGGAAGAACACGCGCACATTCGCAATTTGCGACTGAGTTCTCATGCGGACCTTGGCCAGCGCAAAATTGTACACGGGAACACCATTTACGGTCGGCAGAAGTTCGAGAGGCACTTGATTTTCGTCCGCAGGAATCCCATCGAAATTGATCGTGCCTGAGTTCAGCGCAGTGATAACGCTCTTGATGTAGTTATGTGGGCCACCGGCAGCCGCGACTGTTGTGCCGAATCTGCCGTCTGTATTCGAGACCGAGAAGACTCCGGTTCAAAAGCGCTGAGATGGCAGGCGGCTGCGCCTCCTGTATCAAAATGAAATCGAACATTTCCTGATTATCGAAATCGTCATCGGGTCCGTTATGCGGATGCTGGCTTCCGGCGATGGGGCCTTGTGCGACCACGCGGCCGTTCACCCGGATACGCCCATTCTTAAATCCTACAGACCCGTCGGCGCGGACAACCTTTGCAAAGGCCCCGTCTCCATCCGAATCTGTACCTGGAAAATGCGGTTCCACCGCGCCGGAGTCTGCGCCCTGAGCGACTGACGTCGTGTTGATAGCCGTCGCATCGAGTCCGGCCACGGGGTTCAAGTCACTGCTGTGACGGAATACCTGCGCTGTGAGGGTTAAATCGATTGGACGCCCATAAGTCTCTGGCCGCACGTAGTAGTGAACCCAACTACTGAAAATACAGAGTGACGAAGTTTTCGGTACGGACAGGGACAAAAACGTTTCGCAATGTCGCTGCTCGGATTGTTCGCGACAGTCGCGCTTCTGCTCTCGGCGGCCGGCGTCTATGGCGTGATGACGTATCTGGTGGAACAGCGCGCACGCGAGATCGGCGTTCGTCTGGCGCTCGGCGCCGAGCGGCGAGACATCCTTCGCCTGATGATGGGGCGCGGCCTGGTCCTGGCGCTGTGGGGCGCCGCCATTGGCTTGTTAGGAGCGCTGGGGCTGACGCGATTTCTCCACGGTATGCCGTTCGAGCTGGACCAGGCCGATCCGGTAACTCACATCAGCCTCACGCTCTTGCTGATATGCGTGGCGCTCGTGGCGTGCTGGATCCCGGCGCGGCGGGCGACGAAAGTCGATCCGCTGGTAGCGCTGAAGGCCGAATGATCGGATCTCCAATCGACTCTCCGCGCATAAATCAATCGCGGTAAATGTCCTGGTCGAACCTGAGGAGTTCTAAATGCTGAGCAGACTGAGACTGCGTCTACGCGCGCTCCTGGTCGGTCAGGTATATGAGCAGATCCGGCTTCCACTTCGCCGCTTCGGCGATGGCCGGTCTGAAATCCGTCCCTCCTCCTCCCCTGAACATGGACTCACGCAACATCCTTGCGCCTTCACGACCGGAATAATCATTAACCTAATGAACATCGGCGTCGCAGACGATCAAGCGAAGCAGCAGTTTGGTATGTACGAGAACTGCTGCGACCTCGGCGAAACGCTTAAGAAGTGATTCGTCAATCGAGCCGGAAGTGTCTTGGCGAGCGCTATGCGCCCAGTTCGAGTGGCTCTCGTGGCGCTCTCGAACAGGAGATTGACGCACTCGTACCTTGACAATCTAGGGAGTTCATTTTATCTTCATCCTAGACGATCTAGGAACTATGGAGGAGAACGGCGATGCCTACCCCGGACACCAAACTTCTGCAAGGCACACTCGATATGCTGATCCTGAAGGCCCTCTCGCTCGGGCCGCTGCACGGCTACGGCATCGGTCAGCGCATCATGCAGATGTCTGAGGATGTGCTGCGTGTGGAAGAGGGCTCGCTCTACCCGGCGCTCTACCGGATCGAGCGGCAGGGGTGGATTACCGCCGAATGGGGCGTGTCGGAGAACAATCTTCGCGCCAAGTTCTATAAGCTGACTCGCGCCGGCCGCAAACAGCTACATATTGAAGAGGAGAATTGGGAGCGTCTTGCCGGCGCCGTCTTCAAAGTCATGCAAACTAATTGAGAGGAGCGGTGCCCATGTTCTGGTTGAGGCTGATTTACTCACGGCTAAATGGACTGCTGCGCAAGAACCGGATCGAGCAGGAGATGGATGATGAGATGC
>Ga0126376_10000478_pt1 | contig 19557 bp, 19 predicted proteins | sample PanSoiMetPlot_15_FD_92760 | JGI IMG/M metagenome (GOLD analysis project Ga0126376, IMG submission 92760) | Tropical forest soil microbial communities from Panama - MetaG Plot_15 | ecosystem: Environmental > Terrestrial > Soil > Tropical forest > Bulk soil | place: Panama | collected 2016-02-17
GATTTTGAGCCGGGTGTGGCACAAAATTGGGCACAGTTTTTTGTGAGCGAGAAGTCAGATGAGGCTAACTCGTTGAAAAGAAGTGGTGAACCGGGGAGGACTCGAACCTCCAACCCGCTGATTAAGAGTCAGCTGCTCTACCATTGAGCTACCGGTCCACGGAAGGATGAAAGAATTTTACATGGTGCGCGAGAATTTGTCGATGCGCGGAGGAGCGCGAAAAATCGCGAAATCACGGGCTTTTTTTGCGGAGTGCGGCTGCCAAGTCGTGCGCCACTTCGCGTGCGTGCGCGAGATTTCCGGGATCAAACGAAATCGCAGAGACGCGCGGATGGCCTCCGCCGCCGTGCTTTTCTGCGAGAGAAGCCAAATTCTGGTTGGCGGTAGCCTGGTTCCAAGGATTGGTTCCGAGAGAAACTTTCGCGCGAACCGGCGAGGCGCTCACGCTCACCGAATAGACGCACTCCGGATGCAGCAAGTAAGGAATAAATTTGTTGTAGCCTTCCAGGTCCAGGTCGCTAACGTCAAAGAAAATCACTCCGTCGCGCGCATCGATGCGCTGGCGCAGAATGTCAATGGAGCGGCGATGACGCTCGAGCAGCGGTCCTAGATGTTTGGCAACGAGAGGCAGCTTGACCATTTCGCTGAGCGGGCGGTAAGCGAGGTCAGGAATGATTTGCGCGGGCAGGCCATTTTCCGGCGCAGCCTCGATCACCAGGGCGAGTTGCGTCGCCGGTTCGGTCAATTCCACCGCCGCTTGCGGCGTCGGATACTGTGCACCATCGATGATGTCGCCCCAATGAATCAAATCCGCGAGAGACGCGGTGTCAAAGCCAAATTTTTCCTGGGTTACTGTGGCGATCAGCTTAGTGCAGGACTTGTAATCGGGCTTGTAAAACATGTGCTCGCGCGTCTGCTTGCGGAATTGCTCAGCGTCGGCGGACGTCAAGAATGCGCTCTGATGATGGTCGAACCACCAGGTCACTCTCGGTGAATTGGAATATTTGAAGTCCACAATAACATTTTCATCGCCGTCGAAAATGCCATCTTCCCAAGGTTGAGCCGCCCGGTGGGTCATGCCGGTGAACTGAAATTCGGCGCCTTTGTCGAACTTCTCCCGATAAAAGCGGTAAAAGAGAGCGGCTGAAGCCGTGCCGTCAAAACAACGATCGTGGAAGCAGAGCCGAACCTTGGTCATTTTTGTGTGTATTTGCTCGTTCCTCCCACGGTCGTAAATGGGAGAGGGCACAAAGCCCACCAAGATGTACGCCTGCGGTAAGATTGTCAAGAAGAAACACCGTCTCTTTCGAGGAGCGGAAGAACCTCCTTGATGGAGTCCCATCACCTCGAAGTCGCAGTGAAACCTAGAGCTAGCAAAGTCAGGTAAACCGCTCGAGCATGTCGATTTTGCCCTTCCCTGTTCGACATGTATACAGAATCAACAAAAGTGATGGGGGAGGGGATCATGGCGACGCAAGAAACGAAGTCGAGGATAACTGGCGCAGTAAGGGGAGCTGCGTTTGCCATTTTAGGGCTGGCTGGGCTAGTCGGTATGGAGCAGATCACCACTGGGTTGGTCTGCGTTTTCAGCATCTCGCTAAAGATGACGTTAGAGACGCTACCTTCGATTCTTCTGGCAGCGTGGCATATACTCCAATCCTGCGCCTTCGGCCATTTAAGGCTTTTGGAAGGTCTTCTTCAGGTCTCTGTATTGTGGCAGTTCCTGACACTGGCTGGAGCATAGCGTCTCATTGTTTTGGGCCCAGGAGGCCAAACCAAGGGAATATTCCGGATTTCCAGGTCGATTTGACTGGCCCTCATTCGACGTTAGAGTAGGAGCCGGTTTGGCTGGTCAACAACCAGCGGGATCAGCTCCAAACAAACCAAGGGAGCAACATCCATGCGATTCATGATGATCGTCAAGGCTAGTAAAGACTCGGAAGCAGGCAAGCTGCCCAGTGAAGAACTCCTTTCCGCGATGGGCAAGTACAACGAGGAGCTGATGAAAGCGGGAGTGCTCCTCGATCTCGCGGGGCTCCACCCCGGCTCAAAAGGCGCCCGCATCAAGTTCTCTGGGAGCAAGAAGACAGTGGTAGATGGACCATTCGCGGAAAGCAAAGAACTGATCGCTGGCTATTGGATTATTCAGGTGAAATCCCGGGAAGAAGCAATTGAATGGGCCAAGCGCGCGCCTAATCCCCATGAGCAGGACGGCGAGATTGAGATCCGCCAGTTTTTCGAATTGGAGGATTTCGGCCCCGGCGAGGCGGTCGACCGCGCCCGCGAATTGGGGAAAGAGCTTTCCAAGAAAAAATAGAAATCGGTGTCGATTCCGCAAGTCGCAGTTCGTCGTGATGATAGAGGGCTGGACTGAGATTTCGGAACCGGCCCCCAAATCTGACTCCAAAGGAGAAACAATCGTGCGATTCATGATGCTACTGCCAGCGCCACCGGAGCCATTGGAGAAGTTAGCGGCCGCTCCCAACAAAGAAATCGTGACCGCAATGAGGGAGTATAACGACGAAATGAAGAAAGCTGGAGTGCTTCTTTCTGCGGAAGGGCTCCATGCAACGTCCAAGGGATTCCGTATCCGAGTGACGGGCGGAAAGAAAATCGTAACCGACGGACCATTTACGGAAGCCAAGGAAGTGATCGCGGGATTCTGGCTCATTCAGGTGAGCTCGCAGGAGGAGGCACTTGTGTGGGCTAAGCGATGCCCATTGCCAGAAAACGGAATAATGGAGATTCGCCAGGTATTCGAAAATACTGACTTTCCCCCGGAACTCCAGAAGAAAATAGCAGGGGCTTAGTTCGCGACAAAATTCAAAACCCAAGGAGAATAAACCATGCGATTCCTGAGTATTTACAAACACGTGGAAAGAGCAGCTCCTCCTTCCCAAGAGGAAATGGCCACCATGGGCAAGCTGGTGGAGGAAGGCTTTAAGGCCGGTTGGCTGCTCGCCACGGAGGGTTGCTTGCCGACTAAGTTTGGCGCACGCGTTCGCTCGTCCGGAGGCAAGCTAAGCGTGACCGACGGCCCTTTCACCGAATCCAAGGAGATTGTTGGCGGCTTCGCGATCCTGAAGGCAAACTCCAAGGAAGAAGCCATCGAATTGGCCAGGCAGTTCCTCCGAGTAGCAGGAGACGGTGAGTGCGAGCTTCGCCAGATTTACGAAGCCGATACTTGCGCACCGGCCGCCGCTGCGGCGAATTCCTGATGGGTTCACGCCCCAACACGGCAGCGCTTCCTTTCGCAAAGCCTCTGTTTTATCTTGAAGGGCTGCCGTGTCATCCACCGAAACGCATCGCGTCATTGACGCCGTCTGGAGAATCGAGTCGGCCAGGCTCATCGCGGCCCTCGCACGCATTGTCCGCGATGTAGGCCTGGCCGAGGAGCTCGCCCAAGACGCTCTGGTCATCGCTCTGGAGCGCTGGCCGGAGTCCGGTATTCCGGACAATCCGGGCGCTTGGCTGATGGCCACCGCGAAACACCGCGCCATCGATCTCTTTCGACGCAACAAGCTCCTTGAACGCAAACATGAGGAACTTGGCCGCGAGCTCAAGTCACAACAAGACATGGCCATGGCGAGTTTCGATATCCCCGAGAACCACGAGATCAACGACGATCTGCTCCGTCTTGTGTTTATCTCCTGCCATCCAGTTCTTTCCACGGAAGCGCGCCTCGCGCTCACGCTTCGCTTACTCGGCGGCCTGACCACACAAGAAATTGCCCGCGCCTTCCTCGTACCGGAGCCAACCGTCGCACAGCGTATCGTTCGCGCCAAGCGCACGCTTACCGAGGCCCGCGTTCCCTTTGAAGTTCCCCGCGGCCCGGACCTGGCTGCTCGATTGTCGTCTGTGCTCGAAGTGATTTATCTCATTTTCAACGAAGGATACTCCGCAACTTCGGGCGAAGATTGGATGCGCCCTGCGCTTTGCGAAGACGCGCTGCGGCTCGGCCGCATCCTCGCGGAGCTTGCACCACTGGAACCGGAAGTGCATGGCCTTGTTGCGCTAATGGAGATTCAGGCGTCGCGGCTGCATGCGCGAACCGGGCCACGCGGCGAGCCAATTTTGCTGCTCCATCAGGACCGCACGCGCTGGGATCAGCTCCTTATCCGGCGTGGTCTTGCGGCGCTCGACCGCGCCGAGAAACTCCCTGGAGCGCTCGGGCCTTACGGTTTGCAGGCCGCCATCGCCGCGTGTCACGCTCGTGCGCGCACGGCCGGGGAAACCGATTGGCACCGTATTGCGGCGCTATATGATGCTTTGGCGCAGCTCACACCTTCGCCGGTGGTGGAGCTGAACCGCGCCGTTGCCGTAGCAATGGCGTTTGGTCCCGCCGCCGGTCTGGAACTCACTGACACGCTCACTTCGGAGCCTTCTCTCAAGGCTTACCACTTGTTGCCCAGCGTGCGCGGCGACTTCCTTTTCAAACTGGGCCGCTTTACCGAAGCTCAGACGGAGTTCCAACGCGCGGCAACACTTACGCAAAACGCCCGCGAACGCGAATTCCTGCTCAACCGCGCCGCCGCATGTGAGGGCCATTAGCCCGCGGAAACTGGCTGGACTTTGAAGGTCTCGTGGGCCAGACTTCCCTGTTGCGCGTCTAATCTAAGAGGCAGCGATGGAGAATCCGGAGAGACTGAACGACCTGGCAAAGGAACTCGGAGCTGGGGGCTATGCGCAGAGCACTGACTCAGCCGCGACGGCGCGGCTCGATCAATGGCTGAACATTCTAGTGGAGAAAGGCGGAAGCGATCTCTTGCTGGTTGAAGACGCACCACCTTGTGTACGCGTGCAAGGCGAGGTGCGCAAGTTGGAGCCTGTGTCAATGGATGGCGCGGAGATCGAGGCGGCTGTCCTTCCGGCACTCTCGCATCACGCTTTGCGGCTCTACCGGGACACGCTGATTGCCGACTCGTCCTATCGCATTGAAGGACTCGGGCGTTTCCGAATCAACCTTCATCGTGAGCGCGGACGTGCGGCCGCGGCGATTCGCGCGCTACCCAAGAGCGTGCCAAGACTAGAGGAGTTGCACTTGCCTCCATCGGTCGCGAACCTTGCGCACTTGCCTCGGGGACTGGTATTGATTGGCGGTCCGGCGGGCTCAGGCAAATCCACCACGCTTTCCGCGCTGATCCAGGAAATCAACGCGCGGGAAGCGCGCCACATCGTGACCATCGAAGATCCCATCGAGTACGAGCACAAGCACCTGCGGAGCGTGGTTGAGCAGGTGGAAATCGGAACAGATGCGTCCGACTTCCCGACGGCTTTGCGCGCAGCGCTGCGGCAAGCGCCGGACGTCATCGTGGTTGGTGAAATGCGAGATGGGGAGACCATGCGCATCGCTGTCGTGGCTGCGGAAACGGGACATTTGGTTCTCTCGACTCTGCACACAACCGACGTGGCTTCCACCGTGGCGCGGATCACGGATTCGTTCCCCGTGGAGAGGCAAAACGCCATCCGCCAGGAATTGGCGATGGCGCTAGCCGCGGTGTTGACACAGATTCTGCTGCCAACGAAAACTGGAAGACGCATGCCCGCCGCGGAGCTATTGATGGTGGGATATGGCGCGCGGCATCACATTCGCCGAAACAATTTGCAGTATCTCCACCAGGAGATTCCGCTTACCAAGAAACGCGGCTCCTTCACGCTCGAAGAATCGCTAGTGACCCTTATCCGCAGCGGAGAAATCGAAAGAGAGGATGCCCAGCTTTGCGCCATCCATCCCGACGACCTGAATATCCTGCTGAAATCTTCCGCGGCGCATATGTGATGTCACGCGGGACAGACGCCCCCTAAATCCGTAAATCCTCAAGCAAACGCTTCGCCTGACCCGTGGTTGTGAGTGGGAGGCCTAAGCGGCAAGCGAAAGACGGACTTTTTTTCTGGGAAAAGGCATGGTAGGCTGTTGTTGTGATGATGTCCATCGCCAAGAAGCGAATTACCAAGTCGACTACCTCGACTATGAAGAAGACTATTACCGCTTCGGGCGATGGGAGAGACAGCTAGCAAGCTAAAGAAAGTTCCCAACCCACCGCCGGAAGCGAATCTGGCGGTGGGTTTCTTATTTTTAGCCCCCGGTAGAGACGCTCCAGCCGCCGGAAACGGGAATGGAAACCAGGAGCGCAGGTCATGAACCAGGGAAATGTAGCGGAAGAAGCAGCAGAACAACACCCCGCCGCGCGGCGAAGCGAGGCACTTTGTGGCGGCGGGGAGGCCAAGAGTCGCAGCAGAATAGTGGCATTCAAGTTTGGCGGCAGTTCGCTGCTGGGCTCAGAACGCATGTTCCAAGCGGCGAGGCTGGTGCGAGAGGCAGCCGAAGTATCGAGAGTGGCAGTGGTGGTTTCCGCGATGAAAGGCGTGACCGACCACCTGCTGTCCATCGAAAAGGCGTTGGCCGCAGGCAAGCTGGCTCATGCGAGACGTGAAGCGGAAATTGTCCTCGAGTTGCACCTGGAAGTTCTTCAGGATTTGCGGCTGGATGAAGAGAGGGACCGCCATGTGCGCCACGAATTGCAACTCCTGGCGTGCGACCTGCTGCATGAAGTTGTGGGCAGGGATAAAGGCGCGGCAAGCGCTGAGTGTTCCGACCGGCTGACTTCGTTTGGAGAAAGATTCAGCGCCCGGCTGTTTGCAGCCGCGCTGCAAAAACTGGAAGTTGCTTCCGTTCCGGTGAGTTCATCGGACTTCGTGTTGACCTGCGATACCTTCCGCCACGCCCAGCCGCATCTGGAACAAACCAAACTGCGCGGGCGAAGAATTCTTCTTCCACTTCTAAAGGAAGGGGCCGTGCCGGTGGTGACTGGCTTTATCGGGGCGACGCCCGACGGGCGAATTACTACGCTGGGACGCAATAGCTCTGATTTTTCCGGGGCGATCGTGGCGCACGTGGTGCATGCCGATGAACTCGTGATCTGGACGGATGTGGATGGCATTTACACCGCAAACCCGCAGGAATCGGCGGAAGCGCGCCTTCTGCATGAATTGAGTTATGACGAGGCACACGCGCTAGCGGCAAGCGGCGCGAAAGTGCTGCACCCCAAGGTGCTGCCCCTGGCCGCGGAAAGTGAAATGGTGGTGTGGGTGCGGAATACGTTCAATCCACAGGCGCGCGGGACGCGGATTGGACCTCCGGGCGAATTTTCTGACGAGCTTCCCGGGTTATCACCGGGAGGCGCCGCATGAGTTTACAAGTTCAAGATGGGAGGAATCGAGAAATGGAGCCGGGCGAGCAAAAGTGCGCTAAGACTGTCAAGAAGAAGTGGCGGGCGGGAGTTCTCGGCGCGACCGGCATTGTGGGGCAACGATTGGTGAAACTGCTCTCGGAACACCCCTGGTTCGAGCTGACTGAAGTTGCCGCGTCGGAACGATCCTCGGGAAAGACTTATGCCGAGGCGGTTCGCTGGCACTTGGAAACAACCATTCCCACCACCGCGCGCAACCTGCTGGTTAAAGGAGCTGAACCGACGCTGAAATGTGATTTTGTTTTTTCGGCGCTGGATTCTTCCGTCGCTGGGCCCGTGGAGGAGGATTTCGCGCGCGCTGGCTATCCGGTGGTCAGCAACTCGAGGAATCACCGGACGGATGCGGATGTGCCGCTGCTGATCCCGGAGGTGAATGCCTCGCATTTGGACGCGATTCCGGTGCAGCAGAAGAATCGCGGCTACGACACTGGCTTTATCGTGACCAACCCCAACTGCTCGACGGCTGGGCTGGTGTTGGTGCTGAAGCCGCTGGCGGACGCGTTTGGGCTGGAAAGGATTTTTGTCGTGACGCTGCAGGCCATTTCAGGAGCGGGATATCCCGGCGTGGCGTCGATGGATATTCAGGGCAACGTCGTGCCGTTCATCAGCGGCGAGGAAGAGAAGATGGAGGCAGAACCGCAAAAGTTGCTCGGCAAATGGGACGGGACGAGGTTTGTCGAGGCGGGACTGGGTATCAGCGCTCACTGCAATCGTGTGGCGGTGCTGGACGGACACCTCGAATGCGTGTCTTTGGGGCTGAAAAAGATTGCATCCCTGGCCGAAGTCCGCGAGGCATTGCAAACGTTTGAAGTAGACGAGGAACTAGCTTCGCTTCCGACGGCGTTGCGTCACCCTGTAGTGGTGGTAGACGACGAAAACCGCCCGCAGCCCCGTCGCGACGTGGATGCTGGACAGGGAATGGCAGCCGTCGTGGGCCGCATCCGCGAATGCCCGCTGCACGACGTAAAACTGACGCTGCTCTCCCACAACCTGGTGCGAGGCGCGGCGGGAGCGGCATTGTTGAACGCGGAACTGCTCGCAGCACGCGGATTCTTGAAGGATCGCTCGTCTAGAGCGGCCGCGGAAGTGGCGGAGCCGGCATTACGGTAGGAACGAACGAATCGTTTTGCATCTTTGCCTGTGAATACAAAAAGGGCGGCGCACCGAAGCGCGCCGCCCGTTTTTGGTCCTTATGAAGATTAGAGGGGCTGTACGTTGGTGGCCTGCAGTCCTTTCGGACCCTTGGTCACTTCGAATTCAACCGCCTGGCCGTCATTCAGAGTCTTGTAGCCATCAGCCAGAATGGCGGAGAAATGGACGAAAACGTCCTCACCGCTCTGGCGCTGGATGAACCCAAAGCCCTTGCTGGCATTGAACCACTTCACGGTACCCTGTTCTTTATTCACTGCATTTACTCGTTTCTGTCAGCCGGGTTACGGCTGAGCACTACTCTAAGCTATCTGATGCCCCAAGTCCCGAGCCCCTCAGTAGAGCCACGGCCGTCTTCAAGCTTTGCCCGGCTGGCTGCAAAGCGGTCAACCGCACAAAAAAAAGGCCGCAAGTATGTGACCTTGCGACCGCTTTTCTTAACCCAAAGGCGATACAAGAGCAACAAACGCAAACGCATCATAACACGGATTAGGGTGAATTACCAATGGTTTCTTTGGTCGTGACCGGCGCGTTACTGGAAGGCGCCTGGCGATGGATCCCTTGCAGCACACCGCACTTGTGGCAATCTCCTCCCCTCGCGACGAACCAGCCTCAAGAAACACTTCCGCGCCTTTGAATTTCATTTGCGTGGGCTCTTTCGCGACCGCCGGTATCGCGCAAGCAGAGCTTCCAGGTCGCGGCGGAGCCAGGACGCAAGCGGACCTTCGCGAAAAACGGCCCAGTCCAGCATGGAGCCACCGTTGACCTGCTGAATCAGGCGGGAGAGCTCGGCGGTGTCGCACTTCAGCAATTCGCGCGCCGCGACGGCTTCGTCAAGCAGCTTGCGCGTTTCCTCCCGAAGGGCCTTGAATTGCGCCAGGGTAATTGCGCGAAACTCGGGGTCAGTAAGATCGTTTTGCAAATAGGCCAGGCCGTTCACCATGGCCTCGGGGGTGGAGGCGAAGCTACTGCACTCGACATAGAGCTGGACCAGGGTCTTCAGGGGAGACTTGTATTTTGCGCGCGCGGCGGCGAACTGTTGCGGGACATTTTCCGGGGCGGTGCTGCAGGCGGCCAGCAGCAAGCCGCGCTTCGTGCCAAAGCGCTGGATGAGGGTGGCGGGAACCACTCCGGCTTCTCTGGCAACGCGAGCCAGTGTGAGCTGCCCGGGACCGTATCGTTGCATAGCGCGTCCGGTGGCGGCCAGGATTTCTTCATCAGTTGTTTCGCGAGGGCGTGGCGACATGATTTCAAGGCTTTCCAGCAGAGTCCGCCTTTCCCTGCAAGCGGAGGCCGTCAGAATAACTGAATGGCCGTTCACTTTCCACTTGACATAAATGAATGGCTGTTTATTATTAGCCATCGTCCTTCCCGAGGTGGACCATGACCTCCACGGATTCTCCCTACCAGCCACCGAATTTGCAGGGCCGCGTGGCGCTCGTGGCCGGAGCCACTCGCGGTGTGGGGCGCGGCACCGCGCTCGCGCTTGGCGAAGCAGGCGCAACCGTGTACTGCACGGGCCGCAGCACGCGGACAAAGCCCACGAAGAAAAGTCCCGTGCGGCGCCTGCCTTCCGAATACTATCTGGGGCGGCCGGAGACCATCGAGGTAACCGCGGAGATGGTGACGGCGCGGGGCGGACAGGGAATCGCCGTGGTTGTGGATCATCTGGAGGCCGGGCAAGTCGAGGCGCTCATGGCGCGAATTCGCAAGGAACAGGGAAAGCTGCACGTGCTGGTGAACGATATCTCGGAAAGTGCGGAACACGAATTCGGCAAGACTTTCTGGCAGCTCGACCTGGAAAAGGGCTTCGCCATGTTCCGCAACGGTATTCATACGCACATTCTCACCAGCCACTTTGCCGCTCCACTGCTAATCGAAACAGCCAAAGCAAGCACGGTGCCCGGTCTGATCGTCGAAATCGGCGACGGCGATTCTTACACCTATCGCGGAAATCTGATTTTCGACATGATCAAGACCAGCGTAATCCGGCTCGCGTTTGCCATGGCGCGCGAGCTGAGAAGAAAAAACGTCGCAGCGATAGCGCTCACGCCTGGCTTCCTGCGGTCTGAAGTGATGCTAGAGCATTTCGGCGTCACCGAAACCAATTGGCGTGACGCGGTAAAGAAGGACCCGAATTACGCGGAATCGGAAACCCCGCTGTATACCGGACGCGCCATTGCCTGTCTCGCTGCGGATCCCGACGTGATGAAGAAATCAGGAAGGGTATTCAGCTCCTGGAACCTTTCCGACGAATATCCCTTCTGCGACACCGACGGGCGTCGGCCGCACTTCGGGCGGCACATCGAAAAGACCTATGGCGAAATCGTGAAACCTTGCGATGACGGCTTTTATAAATACTGGTTTGACAGCGCCATAGATCGAATCTTCGGGGAATGGCCGCCGGACTAACCCAGATCGGTGTGTTCGTCTCAAGCACTCGCTGCTGGTGTGAACTACCTACACGAGCCGTACGATTTTCTGCCCGACGGGGCTATGGCGTGCTGTCAGGCACGCCAAGAGCGATGCGGAGGATTTGCTTGGCGAGCTGGTTCACATCCACGTCGTCCATATTGCAGAGCACCACGACACCAGCGTTCCGGCTGGGGACGACGGCGAAGGCCGTGCTGGTTCCCTGCTGTCCCCCGGTATGTTCCAGAATGTGGAAGCCAAACCTGTCCAGGATGCCCCAGCCCAGACCGTAGCCAGTTTCTTTTCCGTCCGTGGTCTTTAGTGGAGTCCACATAAGGTCCCTGGTGCTGCGTTTAAGGAGCTTGTCGGCCAGGGTGGCGGCTTCGAACTTAGCCATGTCATCGGCAGAAGAGATGATTCCGCCGCCAGGAATTTTGTAACTGGAGTCCAACACGCCGGCGTTTCGAACGATTCCGCCTTTGTCTTTGTGGTACCAGCGCGTGCGGTGAGGGATCATGGCAAAGAAGTCATCGTCGCGCGTCTGCTCCATCCCCGCGGGCTCGAAAATGTTTTTGCGCAGATAGTCCGTAAATCTTTCCGAGGCCGCCCCCTCGAAAACGCAACCGATCAGGGTATAGCCGTAGGTCGAGTAGTTGAATTTGGTTCCAGGCTTGGCAACAAGCGGATCATTGGCAAAAAGGCCGAGCGACTCCTTCATGCTCGAGAAATGCCGGGCGCTATCCCCGGGTACGTCGCCTTTTCCGTCCGGGCGGTAATGGCGGATGCCGCCGAGGTGGCCAAGCAATTCTCTCGTCGTGATGGGCCATTCTTTCTGCGGAAACTCCGGGCAATATTTTTGCACCGGAGCATCCAAGTCTAGCTTCCCGCGTTCCCAGAGCTGAAGAACCGCGGTCGCTGAGAGGGGTTTCGAGATAGAACCGAGGCGAAATAGCGTCGAGGAAGTGGCGGGAGAAGAATTCTCAAGATCGGCCATCCCGAAACCTTGGGACCAGCGAGGTTCGCCATCGAGGACGACGGCGGCGGACAGCCCCGGAACGCTGTTTGCGGACATGAAGCTGGCGACCGCTTTTTCAATGGCCTGCCGTTTTTCCTCCGAAAGCTCCTTTTGCTGAGCGGTAAGTACCGGAGCGCAAAAAAGAGTAACGAGAACGAAGAAAACGGCGTGTTGCCAACTAGGGGTCCTGCCGAGCGATGGACGATAGATACACATGAGTCACCTTGCCCGCGAGTCTATCGCAACATCGAAAGAGTCGAAACCGTCAACACCTTTGCGGATAAGAAGCGTTGACCGGGGCGCGACCCACTCTTTACCATAATAGGGATGAACCGACGGATGCTCCTGGCTGTAGGTACAATGGTGATCACCGCAACCGGCCTGGGTTGCGAAGACGCAGCCAAAAAGCCTGTGCAAGCGCACGTTCCTGGAACGCCAGTTCCGGGATCTCAAACGGCTCAAAGCACCAAGCCGGCGCCCGCCCCCACCAAGACCGCGCAGCAAGCTCCTCCAGTTCTCGCGCCGTTGTCGCTGATCGATCCGAAGCGGCCGCAACCGAAGTCTTTGCTGCTTCCGGTTCCCGACGGAAAAGCTTATCTGGTACTGAAGGTTCAGGAGAAGTTCGCGTCCGGCGAGAAGAATTTCAAGGCCGGCCACTTGGAAGCGGCGCGTAGGGACTTTGACGACGCCGTGGACTGGATGCTCGAAAGCGGGTATGACCCCGAGAGCGACGCCGCCCTCAGCGCGTTGTTTCATCACGTGGTGGACACGGTATACGCCTACGAACTGCAGGCGTTTCGCGGAGGAGAGGGCTTCACAGAAGCAGCCGCAGTGCCTGCGCCCATTGACGAAGTTGCCGCGGTGGCGGTTCCCGCGGATCCTCGCCTGAAAGAGCGCGCCGAAGAAGCGGCGAAGAACGTATCCCACGACCTTCCGCTAATAGTGAACGACGAAGTGCTCATGTTCCTCAATTTCTTCCAGACGCCAAAGGGACGCGACATCGTGGAAAACGGCCTGCGCCGCAGCGGCAAGTACCGCGACATGATTTCACGCGTGCTTCGGGAAGAAGGCCTCCCCCAAGATTTGATTTATTTGGCGCAAGCCGAAAGCGCTTTTCAGCCTCTGGCGCTTTCGCGCGCGGGAGCGCGGGGAATCTGGCAGTTCGTGGCCTATCGTGGGCAGCAGTATGGGCTGCGACGCACCTGGTGGATTGACGAACGGCAGGATCCGGAGAAAGCGACGCGTGCGGCGGCACAGCACTTGCGCGATCTCTATGGACTTTTTGGCGACTGGTATCTGGCCATGGCGGCGTATAACTGCGGGCCCGGAAACGTGCAGAAAGGCATTGAGCGCACCGGGTACGCGGACTTTTGGGAGCTGTACAAGCGCAACGTCCTGCCCCGTGAAACGAAAAATTATGTGCCGATCATTATTGCGCTCACGCTGATCGCCAAAGATGCCGCGCATTACAGCATTCAGGCCGACCCGGAGGCGCCGGTCCCGACAGACATCGTAAAGCCCGGCCGCCCGATCGACCTGCGCCTGGTGGCAGAAACCATCGACGTGGACCTGGAGACCCTGCGGTTGCTGAATCCTTCGCTGCTGCGCATGGCTACGCCGGACGATCCTTCGTTCGAATTGCGCCTGCCGAAAGGGGCGGGGGAGAGATTCACCGCGGAAATGGCGGCGATTCCGCCGGACAAGTGGGTCAGTTGGCGGCGGCACCGCGTGGAGCCTGGTGAGACGCTCACTTCCATTGCGAAGAAATACCGCGTGACGCCGGTGGCCATCGCCGAGGCCAACAATCTGGAGCGCAGCGCGGCTCTGGAAGCGGGCGTGAAGCTGACGATTCCCGCAGCGCAACCGGCATCGGAGACCAAGCGGCTCCTTGTGAGTTACCGCGTACGCCGTGGCGACACGCTCGCAGGAATTGCAGACCGCTTCAATGTGGATTCGGAAGACGTGCGCAAGTGGAACCGCCTACGTTCGAATCACGTGAGCCGCGGCATGGTGCTGCGTATTTACACGATCGGCGAAGCGTCGGAAACTTACCGCAGGAACGCGCGGTCGCGATCCAAACATAGGGCCAGTGTTTCCTCGCCCGCAAAAGCTTCTAGCGTGCCGGCCGGCGGCAACTCACACTAACCCGCTTATTTTCAAGCAGATAGACAACTCACAAAAGAATAGGGGGATGTGCGGTCGGTTGCCTTAGACTGCCTTCGACAGCGCAATTCTTTCACGGCTCGCAGACTACTTGACAACTTCCTACGAGTACGATAACAAACAACGGCGCGAGAACGGGGTGTTCTTGTGGAACTCGGGACAAAGCGGCAAAATGGCTGACCCGTACAACACGGCGCAAGGAGATTCCCCCAGGGGAGGACGGAATGGATTTCGAGAAAGAAAGCTTCGAGGATGACAACGAGCTGTCGCGGCTGGAAGACGACGAGGAGTTGGGCGGCGAAACGCAGGAGATGGTGGAGACCGAGGAAGAGGAGCTGGCGATCGTAGGCGAGGAGCCCGAAGAGGAAGCTCCCGCTAGGCCCGCGCTTGCGGCTCGGCCGGCACCTAAGAAAGCAGCGAAAAAGAAGGCCGCTCCGAAGAAGAAAGCCAAGGCGAAACCCAAAAAGAAGGCCGCAAAGAAAGCAGCCAAAAAGAAAAAAAGACGCTAAGCGCTCCTGACTGCAGAAAGGTGTTTCGAAAGAGCCGGGGTGGCCCCGGCTCTTTCTTTTGTGGAAAGTTGCCGGTTCACACTGTGAACTGCGCCTAGGGCTCCCGGGAAATCAGAATCTACGGCGGTGACTGACGTAGAATTGCGGGAGGAAATCTCCGCCGCGGCTCGATGCGCGACACACTTCGCGACGCAGGTGTGGAGCATGTTCCCCTGGACCACTTCGCTGTGTGGGTAGCCAAGCTCAAGCCGATGAGTGAATTGCCGAGGGACAGCTGCGATCAAAAATCAAAAGCAACAGGTTAACCTTCGACGGCGAGAACCAGGAGAGTGGCATCATCGGTCAGGTGCCCGCCGCTAAAATCGGAAATCGCCGCGGCAATCCTTTCCCTTAGCGCGTCCGCCGGCAACCCACGGTGTTCCGCAAGCAGCGACAGCAGTCTCTGATCTCCAAATTCCTCACCCTCGGGGTTGCAGGCTTCCGTAACACCGTCCGTAAAGAGGACCAGACGATCTCCGGCGGCGAGGTCCACGGTCCCTAGCCCGAAATTTTGCTCTTCGAAAACCCCGAGAACCCCGCCACCCTCCCGCAGCCGTTCGTGCGAGCCGTCCGCGCGCACGACGATGGGCGCATTGTGCCCCGCGTTGCAGTAGCGCATGCGCCGAGTAGGACCATCCAGTAGCGCGTAGAAAAGGGTGATGAAGCGATCCGTATGCGTGTTCCTCCAAACCAGAGAGTTCAAATTGTTGCAAAGAAGATCTGGCGTCATAGACGGCGAAGAGAGTCCCCGGACCGCCGCCTGCAAGTTGGACATCAGCAGCGCCGCGGGAATCCCCTTTCCCGCCACATCGGCGATGCACAGCCCCAGCGTATCTTCGCTTAGTGCGAGAACGTCGAAGTAATCTCCGCCCACTGCCTCCGCCGACTGCCAGGAAGTGGCGATTTCATAGCCGGTTACCTGCGGAATCTCGCGCGGCACAAGCCTTTCCTGAATCGCCTTGGCTTCGGCGATCTCGCGTTCCTGTTCCCGAAGATGGTGAATGACTTTTTCCCGCGCTTGCATTTCCTCATTGGCCCGTCGGCGCGCTTCACGGCGCTCGCGGCCAAGCTCGAGCTGTTTTTCCAGGATTTCCAGCAGCCGCGAGTTGTCCCAGGGTTTCTCCACGAAATCGCTGACGCCGTGCTGCATGGCTGCCACCGCCAGACCCACGGTGGCCCAGCCTGTCATGGCCACGACCGGCGGCGCGTCCGCCAGGTTCTTCAAGTGGCCGAGCACGTCCAATCCCTCGCGCCCCGAAGTCGTGTCTCGCGCATAGTTCAAGTCCATGAGAAGAAGGTCGAATTCTTGTTGCGCCAGCGCCGCAAGCAAATCCGCGGGGTTGCTCACCGTTTCGAGGAGGTAGCCCTGGCCTTTGAGGAGCAGCTGCAAGGCGTCCAATACATCCTTCTGGTCATCGGCAATGAGGATTCGTTGCTGCATCGTCTCACAATGAGTGGCAGTCTCGATTATCGTTCCGGCCATAAGTTCCTGGCTCAGGTAGAGGCAGGCCCATGACCAGCAAGGGATCGCTCTAAGCTATTTAATTCCTAACGATTTGCCAAGGGATTTGGCTTCGTGAGGTGCCCGAGGCTGGCCGTTTGTGGGAACGCCAGTCCCATTTCCGAAACAGTGCCGTCACAGGGCAAGCGGGATGCTGCACCAGTCCCCGCTGACAACGATTGCTCTTGGCTGTTCCCGGTTTGCTTACAACAACGACTCCGACCAGTTTTCGAGCGTTTCTTTCACCTTGTGCAGGAACTGGTGCGCGATAGCGCCGTCCACCACGCGATGATCGTAGCTCAGCGTGACGTAGCACATGGAACGGATGGCGATGGCGTCGTCCACGACCACCGGACGTTTCTCGATGGCACCAAGGCCGAGGATGCCTACGTTGGGCTGGCTGATCACTGGCAAGCCGAAGAGCCCGCCGAAAACACCCGGGTTGGTAATTGAAAAAGTGCCCTCCTGGACTTCTTCGGGTTTCAGCTTCTTGGCACGCGCGCGCTCGGCGAGGTCGTTCATGGTGCGCTGGATGCCCAAAAGATTTTTTTCGTCGGCGTTCTTCACCACCGGAACGATCAAGCCCCAGTCGAGCGCCACGGCGATGCCGATGTTGATGTCCTTGTGAATGACAACGTTCGTGCCGTCGAGAGAAGCGTTCATGGTCGGAAACGCACGCAATCCGGCTACCGCGGCTTTTACGAAAAACGGCATGAAGGTCAGCTTGGTCTCGTAGCGCCTCTCGAATTCCTCCTTCGCCTTGGCGCGCAGGACGGCTATTTTGGTCATGTCAATTTCGTCCACCGAATACACGTGCGGGGAAACCTGCTTGGAGGCCACCATGTGCTCGGCGATTCTTTGGCGCATGGTGCTCATGGGCTGCACTTCGTAATTGCCAAAGTAGATCTTTTCGCGCGGGACCGCTGTTTCGAGCGCCACGTGCGCCTGCGCCCCAGATGCTCCCGGCGCAGTGGCTGGCGCAGGAGGCACAAGGACGGGCCGCGCCGCGGGAATCGAAACGACCGAGGAAGCCGCTGCGGGCGCGCCTCCCACTGCACTTGCAGCGATAACCGCCTCAATATCTTGCTTGCTGATGCGCCCGCCGGCGCCCGTGCCGGCAACCGTAGCAAGGTCAATGCCGTATTCTTTCGCCATACGGCGCACGAGCGGTGAGCTGTGGATGCGCTCTCCGGTCGCACCCGGTCCGGAAAACGCAGGACCCGAGGCCACAGCCACTGGAGCCGGAGCCGCGGGTCTGGACACCGCCGTAGGAGCGGGAGGCGGCGCAGCCGCCGGGACTCTTGCCGGCGGAGGCGCCTGCGATTTCGCCGGAGCCGGGGCCGGTGCTGGGGCTGGCGCAGCTGCGGCCGAGCCTGCGGCGTCAATCACACCGACGACTGTCTGGATCGGCACGGTTTGGCCTTCGCCGACCTTGATTTCTTTGAGCACGCCCGCCGAGGGCGAGGGAATCTCTGCATCCACTTTGTCGGTGGAAATTTCGAACAGCGGCTCGTCGCGCTCGACCTTGTCGCCGGGCTTCTTGAGCCACTTGGTTATGGTCCCCTCGAAAATGCTTTCGCCCATCTGGGGCATCACGATGTCGACGGCCATGACTTTCTCCTTGTGACTTCGGTTCCTTAGATTTTGTTCTCTGTTTTCAATCTATTAGTTTACAAGAACTGAGGAAGCTGGCTTCCTGTGTTTCTCCATGTGCGGCTGCGCAGGAATCTGACCTATCGCCGCCCAGGCCCGGTCATCCCTGGGGCGAACCACTTTGCGCCACAAATTCGCGTATGGCGCAGAGCTACGGCTTTTTCTGCGATCCTTTGGCAAACGAAGACCACTCCCAAGTTGCTGATCCTAAAGACCTTCCTTAATATCGTGCCAGCTCCTTCGCGGCGGTAAAGACCTTCTTGGCGTTCGGCAGAAAACATGCCTCCAGTGTCGGCGCGTACGGTACCGGCGTGTCGAGCGAAGTCATGCGCAGCACTGGCCCATCCAGATCGCGAAACGCCTTTTCGCAAAGGAGCGCGGCAATTTCCCCGGCGATTCCTCCGGTCTTGGTATCTTCGTGCACCACCAGGCATTTGTTGGTCTTCTTCACGGAATTCACAATGGTTTCTTCATCGAGCGGCAAGAGCGTCCGCAAGTCAATGACTTCCGTTTCGATTCCTTCCTTGGCCAGAGCGTCCGCGGCCTCGAGCGAAGTGTGCATCATCGCCGCATAAGAAAGAATGGTCAGGTGCTTGCCCTCCCGGCGAACCACAGCCCTGCCGATCGGGATGGTGTAGTCCTCCGTCGGAACGTCTCCCTTGATCCGCCGGTAAAGAAATTTGTGCTCAAAAAACAGCACCGGATTATTGTCACGCACCGCGGCCTTCAAAAGCCCCTTCGCGTCGTAGGGCGTCGAAGGATAAATCACCTTCAACCCCGGTGTGTGCACGAAGTACATCTCGGGATTCGCCGAATGGAAAGGCCCGCCATGCACTCCGCCCCCCGACGGTCCGCGAATTACCATCGGCGCGGGAGCGTTCCACAGGTAATGTCCTTTGGCGACGAAATTCGTGATCTGGTTGAACGCGCAAACGATGAAATCGATGAACTGCATTTCGCAGATGGGGCGCAACCCGAGATAGCTCATCCCGCACGCGGCGCCGATGATGGCGCTCTCGCTGATGGGCGTGTCAATCACGCGCTCCCAGCCAAAGCGTTCCAGCAGGCCTTCACTGGTCTTGAACGCCCCGCCGTAGACGCCCACGTCTTCGCCCATCAGCAGGACCGTGGGATCGCGTTCCATCTCCTCGAACATGGCTTGCCGGATGGCTTCAAGGAACGTGATTTCCTTTCCGCCTGCTGCGGATCCATTGGTTGGAGCCCCGTTCGCGCCGGCCATGACTACCTCCGCCCCTTTCGCGAAGTACTCGCTGCGGCGGGCTTCGCTTTCTTCGGAGCGCCCTTTACCGTCATCTTTGCTCCCGCTTTCCGGGGGCGGCCGTTGTTCGCCGGTTTGTCAACAACGCTTGTATCGCCAAAATGAATCGGTGCATCTGCGCCGCCGGAACCTTTGCCCGAGCCAAATCCAGGAACGGTCCACACGGCCTTGACGCTGGATCGCGGCGGCGTCACTTCAGCGATGGCCCGCTCCCACTTGGCGCGGATCTGGTGGCATTCATCGCCAGTGCAATAAACACCGCCCTCTGCAAATTCTGGAGGAGGCATGGGCGAGTTCTCTGCAAACTCACGTTCCGCCGCCAGCAAAGTGTCCAGCTTGTCGTCAATCTCCTTCTTTCCCGCGGCGTCGAGAAGTCTCTCTCCGGTCAGGAATCTCTCATAGAGGGCAATGGGATCCCGCGCCTCCCAGCGCGCGCGCATTTCCTTCGGAACATATTCTGCAAGATCGTGCTGCGCGTGGCCCAAACAGCGAAATGTCTTGGCCTCGATGAGAATCAGCCCTTAGCCCGCACGCGCCCGCTCGACGGCCTCCCGCGCCGTGTTGTAAACAGCCATTACGTTATTGCC
>Ga0126376_10000479_pt1 | contig 19550 bp, 14 predicted proteins | sample PanSoiMetPlot_15_FD_92760 | JGI IMG/M metagenome (GOLD analysis project Ga0126376, IMG submission 92760) | Tropical forest soil microbial communities from Panama - MetaG Plot_15 | ecosystem: Environmental > Terrestrial > Soil > Tropical forest > Bulk soil | place: Panama | collected 2016-02-17
CGATCAGGGTTGGCCCACGCAAGTGAGCGCCTGGGGTAAGCAGCGCAGTGTTTATGGGAAGGTGGTAAGCGCTGCCGGTCCGTGGAGAACTACGGGTGACTGGTGGCGCAACGATCGCTGGGCGCGAGACGAGTGGGACGTGACTCTCGAACGTTCCGGTCAACAAACTCTTTATCGCATCTACAGGGAACTGAAGACCGAGAACTGGTTCGTGGAAGGAAACTATGACTAAGGCCGGGCGAGGCAGAGCCACGCCGCACATCAGGCGGCGTAGCCGTGCCTCAACTGATCTTTTTTGAGTCTTATGTGGCTTTTTGTGGCAAGAAAAAAATGTATGTAGAGTTACACGCGCGGTCCGCTTTCAGTTTTTTGGAAGGTGCTTCGGTGCCTGAAGAATTGATTGCTGCCGGTGTTGAGCTGAAGATGCCGGCGATGGCTTTGCTCGATCGCGATGGAGTTTATGGAGGGCCGCGCTTTCATCTCTCGGCAACAAAGAACGACATCAAGGCACACATCGGCGCTGAAATAACTGTTCGCCGGCCCGGCGCCAAAGCCGGGACTCCGAGCGTCTGCTCAATTCCCGTGCTGGTGCGTAATCGCACTGGCTACCAGAACCTCTGCCGTCTAATCACCCTGATGAAACTGCGGGTGCCGAAACACGCAAAACCCGGCGAGCACAGCGTTACTGCTGACGAGCTGGCCGAACATACGAAAGGTCTCGTCTGTTTGACGGGTGGCTTTGATGGTCCAATCGCAACCGCTCTCAACTCCAGGGACACTGAGAACATCAGACATGCGCAGAACGCCACCGAATGGTTGATCGATCTGTTCGGTAAAAAGAACGTGTACGCGGAGCTGCAGCGCCATTTCGATCGCGAGGAAGAAGCTCGCAATCATCTGGTAATCGAGATTGCCCGGCGTAACCGCCTGCCACTGCTCGCTACTAACGGCGTGAGTTATGCGATACCGCCTCGCAGAGAAGTAGCCGACGTCTTCACTTGCATTCGCAACCACGTGCGACTCGAAACTGCCGGGCGCCTGTTGGCCCAAAACTCCGAACGATATCTGAAGCCCGCCGCGACGATGGAGAAACTCTTCGCGGATCTGCCCGAGGCGATCGCGAACACTTCTGAGCTCTCATCCCGCCTGAAATTCACGCTGCAGGATCTCGGCTATGAGTTTCCGAAATACCCCGTACCGGACGGTGAAACGATGGCCTCCTTTCTGCGCAAACGCACGGAAGAAGGCGCGCGCTGGCGCTACACGGGCGTGAACGGCATGCCTACTTATGAAAAAGCACGCGGGCAGATCGAGCGCGAGTTGAAGCTGATCGAAAAACTCAAGCTCGAAGGTTATTTCCTGATTGTTTGGGACATCGTGAAGTTTTGTCGCGAGCATGACATCCTGGTCCAGGGCCGCGGCTCGGCGGCAAACAGTGCGGTCTGTTACTCGCTGGGAATCACTGCCGTCGATCCCATCGGCATGGAGCTGTTGTTTGAGCGGTTTCTTTCTGAGGAACGAGGCGAATGGCCCGACATCGATCTCGATCTGCCGAGCGGCGATAAACGCGAAAAGGCAATTCAATACGTTTACGAGCGCTATGGAAAACTCGGCGCGGCCATGACTGCCAACTGCATCACTTACCGTGGGCGCTCGGCGGCGCGTGAAGTTGGCAAGGCGCTGGATTTCGACGAGGAAACGCTTGGCCGTCTGTCCGGTCTGGTCCATACGTGGGAATGGAAAGATCCGAACGATTCAACTGAGCGCCAGTTTCGCGATGCCGGCCTCGATCTGCGACAGCCACGAATCAAGAAGTTCTTTCAACTTTATCAACTGGTCCAGGATCTGCCGCGTCACTTAGGCCAGCACTCGGGCGGCATGGTGATTTGCCAGGGACAGCTCGACTCGATCGTGCCGCTCGAACCCGCGGCGATGCCGGGACGCGTGGTGGTCCAGTGGGACAAAGAAGATTGTGCAGACCTCGGGTTGATCAAAGTCGACTTGCTCGGATTGGGCATGCTGGCTGTGCTTGAGGACTCGCTCACGTTCATTCGCGATTCGTACGGTGAAGAAGTCGACCTGGCCCATCTGCCGCAAAACGACGCGGGCGTTTACCAGGCGTTACAAAATGCCGACACGATCGGCATGTTTCAGGTCGAGAGCCGGGCGCAGATGTCATGCCTGCCGCGGCTGCGGCCCGCAACTTTTTACGACATCGTGGTCCAGGTGGCGATTATTCGGCCCGGCCCGATTGTAGGCAACATGGTCCATCCTTACCTCAAACGCCGGCAGGGCCGCGAAGTAGTGACTTATGCGCATCCCTGCATGGAGTCGATTCTCTCGCGCACGCTCGGAGTGCCGTTGTTTCAGGAGCAACTGTTAAGAATGGCGATGGACTGCGCGGGCTTTACAGGAGGCGAGGCTGAAGAGTTGCGGCGCGCGTTTGGTTTCAAACGCTCTGAAGCGCGGATGAAAACGATTGAAGTAAAGCTGCGACAAGGGCTGACGCGCAACGGCATCTTCGGCAAAACGCAGGATGACATTGTATTGTCCATCGCTTCGTTTGCGCTCTATGGTTTTCCGGAATCGCACGCGGCGAGTTTTGCACTCATTGCTTACGCCAGTGCGTATCTCAAATGTAATTACCTTGCTGCGTTCACGGCGGCGATTCTCAACAACCAGCCGATGGGTTTTTATCAGCCCTTCACCATTATTAAAGACGCTCAACGTCATGGATTGAAGGTTTTGCCGATCGACATTACCTGCTCCGATTGGTTGTGTACGCTCGAGGAACAGGAGGACGCAACGCTCGCTGTTCGTCTCGGGTTTAGATACGTGAGAGGTCTGAGCAAGCAGTCAGGGGAGGGGATCGTGCGCGAGCGAGTCGCGGGTGATTTCGCGGGTATTGACGACTTGCGTAATCGTGTGCCTGAGCTCCGCAAGGATGAGTTGAGAAAGTTGGCAGCCGTGGGAGCCCTTAACTTTATTCAGAACTCGTCTCGACGCGACGCGCTGTGGCAGGTTGAACGCGTGACGCGCGCCGCCGGCAAACTGTACGAAGAGTTACTTGAAAAGGACGGCAATTCACCGTTGCAGCAGATGAGTTTAACGGAGCGAGTGAACGCTGATTTTCGCGGGACTGGTTTGACGATCGGAAAGCATCCGGTGGCGTATCATCGCGGCGACTTGAACAAGCTCAAAGCGTTGCGAGCGATCGATATTCGTAAATTGCGCAACGGAACTTTTGTGCGTGTGGCTGGTTGGGTGATTGTGCGGCAACGCCCTGGGACGGCGAAGGGTTTTATGTTCCTGAGTCTCGAGGACGAAACCGGCGTTAGTAACATCATCGTCACGCCGCAGCTCTTCGAGAAGTATCGCCGCGAGCTGGTCGAGCATCAGTTTCTCTTGATTGAGGGCGCGCTACAAAACCAGGATAACGTGATTTCAGTCAAGGCGAACCACGTGCAGCCACTCTCGTTTACCGTCGAGGCCGCGCCCTCACACGATTTTCATTAGAGAAATATAGGTCCGATAAGACCTATATCAGTCTCCGCGCTTTCAGGCGGGGCGGGCGGCTTGTTTTGGAGGGGACTCGATCAGGCCCTGAACGACCTGTGCTACCTGCGACAAGGGCTTTGGTTTTCGGAGAAATGCGTCGGCGCCGCAACGTCTTGCTTCGTCTTCAATCTCAGCCGAACCGTACGCCGTCAAGACGATGATTCGAGTCTGCGGGTTGTGTTCGCGGATCAGCCTGATGATGTCGAGGCCATCATGGTTGTTGGTCATGGTGAGGCGCAGATCCTGAATTACGACCTTGTAGTTCGTTGCGCCAAGCAGTTTCTCCGCCTCTTCGAGTTCGCAGGCGGTATCGACCTTATAACCATGCAACGAGAAGTACTCACTCATCGAGAAGCAGATTGACTCCTCGTCGTCGACGACCAGAAGGCGCGGCAGGGGAGTCTCTCTCAAAGAGCGCTCGTCGCGGCCCAGCCACATTTGTCTCAATTTACCGGAGACTTTTTTGAGGGTTCCGAATCGACTCTGCTTCACAGGGCACACTGGGGCAAACAAAACCTACATCACCAAATTTTTGCGAGGGATGTGTGGCGGAAGCTCCAACTATCTTTCTGCCGGAAAGCTGAGCTCATCGTCTGTCACTCCGCACTGTATAAAACGATGAGGCCAAGGCAACAGTTCCTGATCCGCTGCCTCCACCAGAAAGCTAAATTGCAATTGCAGCACGCACGTTAGGTCTTTGTGCGGCTGGCACGTTTATTCTACCCGAAATACTCTGCGAGGCGGGCTTCGTGATGATATATAACAACACTTCGCAGACCTCGCGAGTGCCGGTCCCAATCGTGTTGCCCTTCTCGTCCTGAATAGCATAGATCTGACCGTTTGCGTCCAGCGGAAGAATCATTGGTTCAGCGTACATTGGACAAAAAATCTCCCTCATACCGGGCGCTACAACAACCGATCCGCCCTCGTTGTATCAAAGCAAATGTTGTATCGAAACAAGCGGGTGGCACCCTCGAATTTACGAGGGTGCCGAGGCTGATCCCCACTCGAGTTATCGTTTAAAACGTTTTCTTACGGCCCCAGCAATACCGACCAGGCCAGTGCCCAACAGAAACATACTGGTTGGTTCCGGAACAGCGCTGCTGGTGATTTGTCCCTGAACTGTGGTGATGCCATTGTTGGACGCAGGCGGAACCAGGTTCAGTGGATTGTTGGTGATGGCGTAAGTAGTACCGCCAATGGTCACCGAAGTCACAGTAAAGTTGACCACGCCACTGCCGGAATTGCTGGCACTAAAGGTCCCGCTGAAGGTTGCGGAAAAACTGTTGCTCCCCGCGGTCGGAACCGTCTGTGTAATGGTCAGCGTGAAAGTGCCTGAGGCAGCGATAACACCGTTGCCAGAGAAAAAGGTTTGAAAATTGCCAAAGCTCGAACCTGTCGGGGTGTTAAGGCTGGTCGAACCCAGACCAGTAAACGTGATCATGAGCGCGTTGCCCATACCACCCAAAAAGGTAACCGAATTGGTCCCGCTACCCGAACAACCTCCGCAAGTGAAAACACCAGAGGTCGAAAAGGTCACCGGATCAGCCTTGGCTTCTGATGTGGCGAGTGTGACCATTGCCAGAAGCAATGCACTCATCAGAGTTGCCTTGAAGAGACCTGCCATGTTACTCCCCTTTGTTTTTTGCCCCCGATTGCACGTCCGCACCTGCCCTACTTGAGGGACGTTATCGCATGGCATTTGAAGCACCCGTTTCAGGTTTATGTTTCCCCAACGACGGAGCACTTGTCGCTGGGGAAACACGTTACGTTGCGATAAATAAAAACAGTTCGAAGGCGAGCCTGTTTCCACCTATTTCTTCTTGAAGCGCTTACGAACGCCGGCTGCAGCGCCCATCAGACCTGTTCCCAGAAGTAGCATGCTGGCTGGCTCGGGAACCGTTTGCGTAATTACACCGCCGCCGAGGCGAACCTGTCTCACATCTGAAAAGACCGCGCCATTGATAGCGGTCAGACTGATGGACGTCATCGCCTGACCATTGATGGCCGTCACAGTAAAGAAATTCTGGCCGTTCGCGTCGACCGTGAAATCATCTTCAAAAAAGCCACCACTGATGTTGATTCCCGTGACGTGGATCAAGACCGACCCGCTCGTCGAGGCATTGATGTTGAATACTGCACGGGTAAACGCATCATTGTTAGCCAAACCGAAGGTCAGTTGGGTCAGGGCAACGTTTCCAGTTCCGCCACTCACCGTTGCTTGACCAGACGGATTTGCGTCCAGCAATCCGCTGCCGCTGGTGGATGTAAAGTTGACGACACGATTGTTCTGGCCCACTACGCCAGTGACCGTAAGCACGTCAGTCGCGGGGTTAAGCAGAACATTGTCAGTGCCCTGGTTGTTTACACCCTTCACTACGACAATATCGGCTTTGGCCGTGCCCGCCACGACGCTGATGACTGCGAACATCGCCAGCGTCAGTACTACATTTTTTAGAGACCCATTACGGGACATTGCAATAGCTCCTTGTTAATCGACTCCCGACTAGAAAGGGAAGCCCTTGGACGTTAAATTTGTGGGAGGCCTGACCTCAAGAGAACTTGCGGGGCATATGCAGGCTCTATTAAGTTCAGCCAAATCACTCGGAAAACCACCCGAGAAACATACGTATGTTTGGCACTTTCATCTTGGTCCAGCAAAAACTGAGCCATAAGAAACGCGTGGTTGAGGCTAAAAAAAGGTCGGAATTCTCAGCAGAAACTATCGGTGGTCCAACCAGAAAGAATGACGCTCGTCCAAGACTCAGACGGCAGTCTAGACTTTGGACATCGGGATCTGATGTTTCTTGATCTTCTGATAAAGTGAGCTTCGCGGAATGCCGAGGCGTTTCGCAGCCTTCTCAACCCGCCCGCGTTCCTCTTGCAGCACTCGCTCGATGTGCTGTTTTTCGAGCTCAAGAAGAGTTAGACGAGAGTCGAGAAATGGTACTCCCACTTGCGTATGACCATCGAAGTGAAGGTCGTTGAGAGTGATATGTTTCTGATCACTCAATAGGACCGCCCGTTCGATTACATTACGCAGTTCGCGAATGTTGACGGGCCATGAGTACGACTGTAATGCTTGAATGCATCCCTGGTCCAACCGCAGTTCGCCACGGCCCAGGTCTGCTGAGATCTTGTCGAGCAGGTATTGGGCCAACGTCGGAATATCCTCAATTCTCTCGCGCAGTGAAGGAAACGAAAGCGGGATCGTGCTGATGCGAAAATAGAGATCGTCGCGAAAGCGCTTCTCTCGGACAAGTTGTCCGATATCCTGATGCGTGGCGGCAATCAGCCTTACATCGACTTGCCGATCTCGAACGTCGCCTAGCCGCCGGAAACGCTTCTCTTCGAGAACTTTCAGCAGCTTCGGTTGGATTTGAAGATCCACGTCGCCGACTTCATCCAGAAAGATCGTGCCGCGATGGGCCACTTCAAACAGTCCCTGCTTCGAGGCGGTCGCACTCGTAAATGCGCCCTTCTCGTGACCGAAGAGCTCGGTTTCGAGAAGTTCTCTTGTTAGACCAGCGCAGTTCAGGTCCACAAAGGCTTCATCAGCGCGTGGGCTGTTTTCATGAAGCCAGCGGGCCAGAACGCCTTTGCCGGTGCCGGTTTCACCAAGGATCAGAACCGGGCTTTCAGTCGAGAGAATCTTTCTCGCTTGGTCCGCTAGCGCACGAATCGCGGCGCTGGTACCGATGAACGGATCGACTGCCTGTCGGGACTGGCGCGACTTGCTGGCGAGTTGTTTGTGATAGTTACGCTGTTTTTGCAAGAGTCTTTGAAGGATTACGAGTAGCGTCGGAAGTTCGAGAGGCTTGGTCAGAAACTGTTCCGCGCCCTCTTTAATCGCTCTAACCGCCAGATCAATCGACCCGTGCGCGGTCAGCACAAGCAAAGGAATACCCGCATCGATCTCGCGCAAACGCGGCAACAGATCGAGCGCGGTGCCGTCTGGCAACATGTAATCGGCGATGACGATGTCGGGACGGGAGTTCCGAAACAACTGCTGCGCATCATGGCAGCTGTCTGCTTCTTCGATTTCGTATCCGTGTTGCTCCAGGAAATCACGGATACCAAATCGGACCCCCGATTCATCATCGACCACCAATACCTTGTTCCTGGACATTAAGTGTCTCCCTCGGCTGGTATCGGGAATCTCGCAATCATACAGGCTCCCCCTTCAGGATTATTGCCGGCAATCAGTTTCCCATGATGTTCCTGCATGATGCGCTGCGCAATCGCTAAACCGAGTCCTGTGCCGCCGCGGCGTTTTGAGAAAAACGGCTCGAAAATCTTCGGCATATCTTCAGCCGAAATGCCACCGCCTGAATCTCTGATAGCACACTGGACCCAAACCTGGTTGCCATCGGCGACTCGGTTGGCTTCGATAACTACCGAACTCTTCTGTGGCGAATGTTGAATCGCATTCTCGATCAGGTTCACAAATACTTTTGAAAGCCTGCGCCGGTCAATCCTGATCTTGGGCAACGACTCTGCGACTCTGTTTTCGAGGAATACCTGAGCCACTTCAGCCGCCGGCATACAGGCGCGCACGGACCGCGCGATCATCTCTTCGATCGACACCAGGTAAAGCTCGCCACGAAATGGCTTACCGTACTCTAGCAGTTCTTCCATGAGAATGGTGAGGCGCCCGATCTCATCGCGCAAAACGTTCGTGTAGCGCAGATATTCAGTGCGATCGCTGAATCTCGTTTCGAACGCGTCGAGTATCGACGAAATACCGAACAGCGGATTCCTGACTTCGTGGGCTACGCCCGCGACCAGTGAACCCAGCAACGACATCATCTCGCTTTGACGGAGGGAAGCCTCGAGCTGGGCGCGCTTCGTGATGTCCTGTGCGATCAGGATGGCGCGTTCACCGACGGAACCGAATTCGTTGATGTGATAAAGCGTGACTGCCCACGTTTTGTCCGTCGCTTCGTCTTTAACTTCTTCGGCCACCGGCATGTGAGTGGTCCGTATTTCCTCGATAAGCTCAGCGGCTTTCCTCCACGGCTGGCCCTCACCGAGGTCGCTAATCCTTGTGCCGAGAATCTCTTCCGGTCCAACGCCCACGCTCTGTTCTGCCGCGAGGTTTGAGCGCTTGATGGTGCCGTCAAGATCGACGATCAGCACCGGAAAATCGATGGCGTTGAATGTCTGGCGCCATTCCATCGCCGATTGCTGTAACGACGTGTGCAGGCGCTGCTGTTTCTCGTCGAGGAGTTTTCTTTCGGTGACGTCGTTGACGATCACGAGACGGCTGTTTTTGCCGTCGAAGACGACCGGATGTGAGCTCATTTCGACGTAAATCGTCTGTCCGGAGTGTGTCCTATGACGCCACGGACTCGAGATCACCAGGTCGTTCGGATCGTTCTTGATCATCAACGTCGGAATATCTTCCTGTGGCCGAATGTCGTAGATCGTCATCGAAAGAAACTCGTCGCGGGAATATCCGTAGGTGCGAGTCGCCGCTTCGTTGACCGCCAGAAAAGTGAACGAGTCTTCGTTGTAGACCCAGATCGGTTGCGGTGTGGATTCGAAGAGGAGTCGATAACGTTCTTCGGAGTCGCGCAGAGCTTCTTCAAAATGCTTGCGCTCGGTGATGTCGCGAGCAAGTCCGCGAAAACCGACGGTCTCGTCGAGCTTGTCCTTGATTGGCGAAACGATGAGATCCAGCCAGCGATCGTCGCCCGTGGCGGAGCGAGCGACAAACTGGTGCCGAAATTCGCCTGCGTCCTGTGGGTGTCCCAGACCCGCCGCGAACCCGTTGCTTTCAGGAATCATGCCGAAAACTGCGAAAAACGAGTTGCCGAGAATCTCTTCGCCATGGCGTCCAAGAAATCTCTGGCCGGCGAGGTTCATGCTCGTCAACTTACCCGAGAGATCCTGGGTAAAAATCATGTCGCTGGCCTGTTCGACGAGGTCTCGATAACTCGCTTCCAGGCGCGAACGCTCGAGCAGTCGCGAGACTTTCGCAACCAGACGAGCCGAGTCAAAAGGAATTTCGAGGTAGTCGTCAGCTCCGGCCTGGAGACCAGCCACGGCGCTTTCCGTATCTTTTTGACGTGCGCTTACGAGAAGGATCGGAACGGTTTTGAGCTCGGAATCCGCGCGGATTTCGCGGCAGAATTCCAAGCCGTTCATCCGCGGCATGGAGACGTCGCTGATGACGAGATCGGGTCGTTCTCGTCGCGCGAGCGTAAGTCCTTCCACGCCGTCTTCGGCGGTCAGGACTGAATAACCGGCCTTATGCAACAGCGTGCCCATCAGCGTTAACTGATCGGGCTCGTCATTGACGATAAGAACGGAATTATCGTCGTGACCGTTGGAGATTTCTATCCCTTGCACCTGTGCTTCCTCGAAACTATCGCCGTATTCTAGCCGTAAAAAGGCACAAAAAGCACAAAAGATGTTTGCAGATCGCGAGATGGTTGCTAAGCCATATATTTTGTGCGTTTTTGCGGTTAACTTTTGCGCTCCCCGGCGCCAGTAAACGGAAAGGCGCCGCTGTGAATCAAAACTTTGCACTTCATAAAAGGCAAACATCGTTTTTTGGAGATATTGGAATGACAGACGTGAATCAGTTTTACAGAGGCGCGACTTCGCGACTCAACATTTTTTTGAGTTTCCTACTGGTCGTTTTCGCGTTCGCGTCGTGCAGCGGCCAGACTAAATTGATGACGGTCGCCCCCAACGACTCAGCGCGACCGGCGACATCAGCAGCGGACCTCCCCCATATGCAGGGATCTTACGCGGATCTCGTAACCAAAGTGGCGCCGGCTGTCGTGACCATCCGGTCCACGGAGCGTTCACGAGCAGCACAACAGTTTCCGTTCACGGACGACCCGAATCTTCGGGACTTTTTTGGCGACCGGATGCCGCAGCTCCAGCAACAGCAACCGCCGCAGCGGGTGCAGGGAGTCGGTTCGGGAGTTATCGTCAATTCGGACGGTTACATTCTGACCAACCATCACGTAGTTGACGGCGCCATCGAAATCAAAGTCGAACTTACTGACAATCGCACTTACACCGCCAAGCTCGTAGGTTCCGACGCGCCTAGCGATCTCGCGGTGTTGAAGATCGACGCGAATAACCTGCCGACGCTTGCACTCGGTAATTCCGACAAGGTCCGCGTCGGCGACTTTGTTCTTGCAGTCGGCAACCCGCTCGGCATTGGACAAACGGTTACTTCGGGTATCGTGAGTGCAAAAGGACGGGCGACAGGTCTCAGCGACGGCAGTTTCGAAGACTTTTTACAGACTGACGCCGCGATCAACCGTGGCAACTCCGGCGGCGCTCTCGTGAATACGAGCGGCGAACTCATCGGCATCAACTCGCAAATCCTTTCACCGTCAGGTGGTAGCATCGGTATCGGTTTCGCGATTCCTTCGAACATGGCCAAGGCGGTGATGGATCAGTTGTTGAAGACTGGAAAAGTCCATCGCGGCATGCTTGGCGTGACGATTCAATCGGTCGATGCGGATCTGGCGTCGAGTTTGAATCTGCCCGCTGCCAGAGGCGCGATTGTGACCACAGTCGCGACTGGCGGTCCGGCCGAGAAAGCCGGTCTCAAACGCGGCGACGTGATTACGGCAATCAACAAGCAGCCGGTAATCGACAACAACAGTTTGCGAAACCTGGTGGCGAGCTTGCCTCCGGGTTCGAATGTTGACGTTACCGCGATGCGAAATGGACAAGATCACGCCTTCCAGGTCGCTTTGGCTGAACTTCCGGACCGGGAACGACCCGCGAGTGAGGAAGATACCAGCAGCACGACTGGTGACACTGGAAACACGAAGTTTGGACTGACTGTTCAACCGCTCACTTCGGAAACAGCGTCGCGCTACGGCCTCGACGCCGCCGATCAGGGACTGCTCGTCACGCGAGTTGATCCGGAAGGCAGCGCCGCAGACGCCGGCATCCGTCAGGGCGACTTGATTCAGGAAGTTAATCGCCAGACGGTGAAAACAGTTGCAGAGTTCAGTGGGGCAATCCGGCAGTCAGGCGCGAAGCCGGCGCTGGTTCTGCTCAAGCGACGAAACAACGTGATCTACCTGACGTTGAAGGCAAGCACCTAAACTCAACCACAAACCAAGAACGCAGAGGCCCAATTTTGGGCCTTTGTGTTTTTGTATTCAATGAAGTACGTTCCACCCTTCAAGGAGGAGCTTATGCGAGAGTTTGACCGCCGGCCGTGGGGTAGTTACACGGTGCTCGAAGAGGATCGCAACTTCAAGGTGAAACGGATCGAAGTCTTACCCGGTCAGAGACTCAGTTACCAGAAACACTCACAGCGCGCGGAACACTGGTTCGTAGTTGAAGGAACTGCCAAAGTGACTCGCGATGGCGAAGAGATCCTCGTTGCCGCCGGCGAAGCGATCGACATTCCGATTGGCGCCGCTCATCGCGTTGAGAACCCAGGGCCGGAAGATCTCGTTTTCATAGAAGTGCAACGAGGAAATTATCTCGGCGAAGACGACATCGTGCGTCTTCAGGACGACTATGGCAGATAATTTAGGCCGCAGATCCGCGTCTGAGGTTGAGCATGGAAGAGACAGTCTCCGTTCCCCAGGAAGACTCACAGAGCCTGTGGTCTGCCGTAAAGGAATCCATTCGCGGCTCACATCGAAACTACACCACCGGTCCGATCGGACGCGCGATCCTCCTGCTCGCGATCCCCATGGTCCTGGAAATGGTCATGGAGAGCGTCTTCGCGGTCGTTGATATCTTCTGGGTCTCACACCTAAGCAATCCCACTGACGCCGTCGCGACAGTCGGTCTCACCGAATATTGATGACTCTTGTTTATGCGCTTGCCATCGGTCTGAGCATCGGTGGGATGGCGATGGTTGCACGCCGCATCGGTGAACAGAATCCTGACGGCGCGGCGCGTTCGGCAGTACAGGCAATCGCGTTGGCGTTCATGGTGTCGATCACCATCGCAGCGATCGGCGCCCCACTCGCGCCAAGATTGCTGCGGTTCATGGGTGGATCGCCGTGGGTGATTGAGCAGGGTTCTGCGTTCACTCGCATCATGCTCGCGGGAAACATGACGGTGGTGATGCTCTTCATGATCAACGCGATCTTCAGGGGCGCAGGTGATGCAGCGATCGCGATGCGCACGTTGTGGCTCGCAAACTGGATCAACATTCTGCTTGGACCATGCCTGATCTTCGGACTCGGACCGTTTCCGAAGCTCGGACTCATGGGCGCTGCCATTGCCACAAACATCGGCCGCGGAACGGGCGCGCTGTACGCATTCAGCCGTCTCATTCGTTCGGGTAGTCGCGTCAACGTCCAGCGACAACACGTGCGCATCGAACCGACGATCATCGCGCGTCTCATCAGGCTCTCATCTACTGGAACTTTTCAGGTCTTCATCGGCATGGCGAGCTGGATCGGACTGGTGCGCATCATCTCCAGTTTCGGCAGCAATGCTGTCGCTGGTTACACACTCGGCATTCGCGTGATCCTTTTCGCGTTGCTTCCGTCGTGGGGCATGGCAAACGCGTCCGCAACGATGGTGGGTCAGGCACTCGGTGCACGCAATCCGGAACGTGCCGAACGTGCGGTGTGGAGGGCGGGTTTTTACAACATGATCTTCCTCGGCATCATCGGTATGATCTTCGTCTTTTTCGCGCCACAGATCATCGGCCTTTACAATCCTTCACCCGAAGTCACTCGCTATGGAGTGGACTGCCTCCGCATCGTCGCTTACGGCTTTCTGTTTTACGCCTACGGTATGGTGCTCGGACAGTCGTTCAACGGCGCCGGCGACACCTGGACGCCCACGATCATCAACCTTTTCGTCTTTTGGCTCTGGGAAATCCCGCTCGCGTGGGTGCTGAGCGTCAAGCTCGGCATGGGGCCCGAAGGCGTATTTACCGCAATCACGATTGCCTTTTCGACCCTCGCCGTCGTCAGCGCCTTAGTTTTCCGCCGCGGACGCTGGAAAGTGAGAGTCGTTTAGGGGTTCGGCTGAGTAGGAAGTTCGAACAGTGTGTCGGACTTTGCTACGTTTTCAAGCCGATTCCAGCCCTCCGAATTTTCTGTACGCTGCCTGACATTGAGGCTTTCTGACCGTCGAGTGGACGGCACCTTTGTTGCTTAGGATCTGGGTGCCAGACAGAGCAGGGAACGTTGAGTGCGGCGAACCTGCCCAAGCTTTGGATCCGCCGACCAGGTACGGTGGGTTGCCGCACTTCACGAAGTGGCCAATGGCCCTCGGCAAGTTTTATGACAAGGAGGAACCTCATGGAGAGGAAACTAAAAGGGAAGAAGGTGGCCATTCTGGTTGCCGACGGTTTTGAACAGGTCGAGATGACGGAGCCGAAGAAGGCGCTGGAAGCGGCTGGAGCGACGACCGAGATTGTTTCCCCCGCCGAAGGTGAAGTGCAGGGTTGGAACCACGACGAGAAAGCAGATTCATTTAAGGTTGATATGCCCTTGAAGCGGGCGCGTTCTGATGATTACGACGCTTTATTATTGCCCGGGGGCGTGAGAAATCCTGACCAGTTAAGAATGTTGATGAGAGCGGTTGAGTTTGTCGATGGTTTCTTTGCAACTGGAAAACCGGTGGCGGCGATTTGTCATGCACCATGGACGTTAATCGATTCGGAAGTCGTGAAGGGAAGAACAATCACTTCGTGGCCGTCATTGAAGAGTGACTTGATCAATGCGGGAGCACATTGGGTGGATCGAGAAGTAGTGGTTGATAAGGGATTAATAACAAGCAGGAAGCCTGCCGATATACCCGCGTTTAATAAGAAGATGATCGAGGAGTTTGCCATGGGACGGCATTCGCGGCAGATAGCCGCGTAACAGGAGCAGGAGCAGGAAGGCAGAGCAGCACACCTCGAGTTTTCCTGTTCCTACTCTCTGTAGAAATAGGTCCTATACGTCCCAATAGGACCTATATTTGTCTTAGATCTTTTTAGCGGTTTGCCCGAGCTTCACAGTTCCGCTCTGGACCACTTTCGCGTTGATGCCGCGCAAGCACATCTGCTTTCCGAGGTCTGAATTCACGAACTGCATCGCCTCGAGACCGAAGCGCGAGACGAACTTATGACAGCCCGTGTGCGGCAGTGGGCTCACCTCCAACACTGCCGAGCCGACCGCGATGCGTGAGCCGGCGGGCAAATTCTCTTTACTCAAATCCATGTCGATGTAGAGTTGATCTCCGGCTAGCGCCCAACGCTCTTTCTCCTGCGCGACGAGCGCCGTGACGCGAGAGTTCATGATGTTGATCTGCATCTCCGGATGCGCAGATCCGTCGGGAGTTTTTTTACTGCCGCGCACTATCCAGTTGTCGCCGATGAGACCAGTCGTTACATCAAGCTCAGCTTCATCCAGCACTTCTCGCTGGTCCTCGTCGGGCCGCCGCACGATCAAATGCAACACACCGTCATCTTTGGGGGACTCGCGCAGATGGTCCAACGCCGCTTCAAGCTCTGCCGTCGTTAAATGTTTCACTTTTGACTCCATGGCTCAATTCGAGAACGCGTACTATAACCGAGTTTGGCGGGCAAGGCTAAAGACGTATAAACTTTCGCTTCAATGCTTCCCCAAATCTCCCAGGATGGTTTGTCTTACGAGCGTTTGCGCCTTCTGCTCGACGTAAATAACGCCGTTGTAACCAACCTGGATCTTCACGATTTGCTGCACGCCATTTCCGTGACGCTGAGTGAATATTTGCCTCACGATTTCACCGCGCTCGCGATCTACGATGAAGAATCGAAACAGTTGCGCGCGCACGCTATCGAGGCTGGCGGCGAACGAGGTTTCGTCGCTGAAGGTTCACCGCTATCGATGGACGGCACGTTCGCCGGCGTTGCGATCAGCAAACGCCAAACGATTCTGCGTGACACGATCGATCTCGAGGAATTTCATGCGCCGCGAATTCGCGAAGGTGTTGAAGTGCTCGGCCTAAGGTCGGTTCTTGTCACGCCATTGACTCTTCAGGGACGAATCGTTGGCTCGATTACGCTATCGAGCAAAACTGAAGCAGCCTTTTCAAAAGAACATGCACAACTGCTCGAACAGGTCGCGGGCCAGATCGCGATTGCCGTCGAGAACGCGGTCAACTTTCGACGCGCGAAGCATGAACGCGATCGGCGACAATTGTTGCTCGAAGTCAGTAATGCCGTCGTTTCAAATCTCAGTCTGAAAGAACTGCTGTTTGCCGTTTCCGGCTGGTTGCGGAAGTTCTTCCCGCTCGATTTCGCCAGCATGGTGATCAAGGATGACGAGACTGGTCTGCTGCGCGTTCATGCGCTCGATGCTCCGGCGCCGGGCGGCATTCTTGATGAAGGTGCGCTACTGCCGCTCGAAGGTACACCGCCTGGAATCGCCATCGCGACAAGACGGACGGTGCATCGCGATCGCCTGGACTTCGATGAGTTTTACTCACCGATCATGCGCGAGGCTTACAATGCCGGACTGCGTTGCGGGATCTCGGTGCCGCTCATCTGTCACGATCGAGTTCTCGGCACGATCAATGTCGGCAGTCTCAAGGAATGTGCGTTCACTCGGGAAGATGCGGAGCTGTTGGAACAAATCGCAGTCCAGGTAGCAATCGCGGTTGAAAACTCACTCGCTTTCGGCGAGCTCGCGACACTGAAAAACAAACTCGTCAGCGAGAAGCTGTATCTCGAAGAAGAGATTCAAACTGAGTACAACTTCGAAGAGATCATCGGACAAAGCGCGACGCTGAAGAAGATCCTGCAACAGGTCGCGACCGTCGCGCCGACTGATTCCGCGGTGTTGCTTTGCGGAGAGACAGGCACCGGCAAGGAACTGATCGCGCGCGCGATTCACAATCTGAGCAATCGACGCGAACGCACGCTCGTCAAACTCAACTGCGCTGCGATACCGACTGGATTGCTCGAAAGTGAGTTGTTCGGACACGAGAAAGGAGCGTTCACCGGCGCGATCGCCCAGCGTGTCGGGCGTTTTGAACTGGCGAACAAAGGAACGTTGTTGCTTGACGAAGTCGGTGAGATACCGCTCGACTTGCAACCGAAGCTGCTGCGCGTTTTGCAGGAGCACGAATTCGAGCGTCTCGGCAGTTCCAAAACAATTAAGACTGACGCGCGTCTGATTGCGGCGACGAATGTCGACCTGCCGCAGATGGTAGCGGACAAGAAGTTTCGTAGCGACCTGTTTTATCGACTGAATGTTTTCCCGATCACAATTCCACCGCTAAGAGAACGTGTCGACGACATTCCGTTGCTCATCGGTTATTTCACACAGAAACACTCGTTGCGCATGAACAAGCACATCGACAAGATTCCGAAGAGTACAGTTGATGCGCTTTGCGACTATCCGTGGCCGGGCAATGTGCGCGAGCTGGAAAATTTCATGGAGCGCTCCGTGATCTTGTCGAGTGGTGTGGAGTTGCAGGCGCCGCTGGCGGAGTTGAAGACGACAACAACGACGGCGTCAGTGGCGGTTTCTACGCAGACCGTCCCGAGATCGCTCGAAGACGTCGAACGCCAGCATATCGCTGAGACTCTCGAGCAGACGCGCGGAGTTATCGGCGGCAAAGGCGGGGCCGCCGAGATCCTGGGCCTCCCGACGTCCACATTACGCAACCGGATGAAGAAATTGGGCCTAAAGTAGGTCCTTTTTAAAGTTCACAACTCTTAACAAATTTTTACCTCGCCTTGACATAGCGCGGCATGTCGGGGCGTATCCTCGGCGCTGCCATGAAGTCCCGAAGAGAAAGCAACACTCGTTTCCGGCTTATCCTGACGCTTGGCCTTGCAGTCGTGCTGCCGGCTTTGACACTGATCTTCGTCAACTTTCAACACGTCAAGTCGATCCAGCGCGACAAGAAAGTCGAAGCGCTGATTCATCGCGACTTTCAGTACCTGCTTTCAAACTCCGCGAAGAAGATGAGCACTAAGGCCTACGAGCTGACTGAAGACGCCAAAGCCGCCTTTCCGTCTGACGGTGACTCCGACGACGAGAAACGAAGAAAGTTCGATCTCATTCTGGAGAAGAGCCCCTGGTTCGGACACGCGTTTCTCTACGACTCCAAAAAAGGACTGATCATTCAACAGCAGCGCGGGCATGCGGACGAAAAAGAGATCGCGATTTTAAGCAAGCTGTACAACGGATGGTTCGGTCTTGAAGGCCCGTACCTGGTGGACCAGTTGTGCAAGAAACCCAAGCCGATCATGTGGAACAGCTCGGAGTCAGAGGGTCCGGACGGCAATTCCAACTACACTTCAACCGGAATCTTCACATTTCCTCAGCTCGGAAAGGATCGAACGGTATTGGGTGGCGTGAGCTTCGATCCGGTTTATTTGAAGCAGAAGTTTTTCCCGGAGATACTCGAAGATTCCACTTCACTAAAACTCAACGACGATACGGGACACAGCGAGGCTCAGTCCTTTTATGAGTTGACCTCGCAGGGACTGAAAGAGCACGAGGAGCAACGCCTGGCGATGCTGGTTTATCCGGCGGATGGCTTAAAAGCGGAGCCCGATCGGCCGTTCGCCACGTCGGCAGGATGGAATGGCGGCAAGCCTGAGGTGTCGCTCAACCTCGATAATCCTTTTCGCGGTCTCGCCCTCGGAATCAAGTTTCAGGGTACAACGGCGCAGGCAATCGGTAACCGTTGGGTGTTTCAGAGCTTTTTGATCCTCGGTGTTTTATCGGTGCTGATGATTGGCGGTTTGGTGCTGACGTATCGCAGCGTCAATAAACAAGTGGCGCTCGCGCGTTTGAAGTCTGACTTTGTTTCCAACGTCTCGCACGAGCTGCGCACGCCGCTTGCGCTGATTCGACTTTACGCTGAAACACTCGAGCTCGGGCGCATCACGAAAGACGAGAAGAAGAACGAGTACTACAGCATCATTCGCAAAGAGAGCGAACGGTTAACGGCTCTAATCAATAACATTCTCGACTTCTCGCGCATCGAAGCGGGACGCAAGGAATACGACTTTCGCGAAACTGACATCGCGGAGCTCGTGCGTAACACGCTCGACTCTTATCGCTTTCAGATCGAGCAGCAGGGTTTTGCGCTCGAAGAGCAGATCGATCCGGGCATTCCGAAGATGAAAGTCGATCGCGAAGCGATTGCGCGTGCTCTCGTTAACCTCGTGAACAACGCGCTGAAGTATTCCGATCGTGAAAAATTCTTAGGCATCAAGCTCTATCGCGACAAGGCTGTGCTTAAGCTCGAAGTGAGCGATCGTGGTATCGGTATCGAGCGGGACGAGCAGGCGCGAATCTTCGAGAAGTTTTATCGCACGTGCGATCCGCTGGTCCATAACACGAAAGGCAGCGGGTTGGGATTGTCGCTCGTGCGACACATCACGCGCGCGCACGGTGGTGACGTTGAAGTTGAGAGCACGCCCGGTCGCGGCAGCAAGTTCACGCTTTTATTGCCGCTGGTCCAACCGGACACTGCAGGGGGCATTTAATCATGAAAACGAAAATCCTGATTGTCGAAGACGAGCCGGCAATGGTTGCCGGGCTGCGTGACAACTTCGAATACGAAGGTTACGACGTAATCAGCGCTGAAGACGGCGTGAGCGGTCTCGATCGCGCACTCGCCGATAATCCCGACCTCGTTGTGCTCGACGTGATGATGCCGCGCATGAGCGGGCTCGACGTCTGCAAGCAGTTGAAAGCGAAACGTCCGTCGGTGCCGATCATCATGCTCACCGCGCGTGGCCAGGAGATCGACAAAGTTGTCGGCCTCGAGCTCGGAGCCGACGACTATGTCACCAAACCATTTTCGATTCGCGAACTGATGGCACGTGTTAAAGCGGTGTTACGACGAGTTTCTTCGCTGGCGCCCGTGCTCGAGATCTACAAATTTAGCGACGTTGAAGTAAATATTCGTAGCAACGAAGTGCGACGTGACGGAGAGGTCGTCGATCTCTCAGCCAAAGAGTTTGCACTACTGGCTTATTTCATCGCGCATCCGGTCGAAACACTCAGCCGCGATCGATTGCTCGACGCAGTTTGGGGATA
>Ga0126376_10000480_pt1 | contig 19533 bp, 13 predicted proteins | sample PanSoiMetPlot_15_FD_92760 | JGI IMG/M metagenome (GOLD analysis project Ga0126376, IMG submission 92760) | Tropical forest soil microbial communities from Panama - MetaG Plot_15 | ecosystem: Environmental > Terrestrial > Soil > Tropical forest > Bulk soil | place: Panama | collected 2016-02-17
GTGCTTTCCACCCTCAACATCCAGCACATCGAAAGCATTTCGCCCACCGTCCGCAACATTACGGGCATCACGGTTCGCGAAACGGTTCCCGACTGGGTTCCCATGACCGCCAACGAGACCGTCATGGTCGACCTCACTCCGGAAGCCCTTCAGAACCGTATGCGCCGCGGTGATGTGTATTCCCAGACCAAAGTCGAGCAGGCCCTCGACAATTTCTTCCGTCGCGGCAACCTTATCGCTCTTCGCGAACTCGCTCTTCGCCAGGTAGCCGAACAAGTCGATCGCAGCCTCGAAAACTATATGGCCGCCAAGGACATCCAGAAAAACTGGGCCGTCCGCGAACGCATCGCCGTCTGCGTCAGCTCCAACCCCGCCGCGCAATATCTCATCGCGCGCGCCGCCCGCATGGCTCGCCGTCTCGATTCTGAGCTTTACGTGATTCACGTCGACACTGGCCGCGACTCCGATCAAGACAAGCGCTCCATCGACGCCAACCTCCACTTCGCGGAGAATCTCGGCGCCACGATTCTTCGCTTAAAAGGCATGAGTGTCGCGGACACGGTTGCCCGGGCCGTGCGCGAAAAACACATCACCCAGGTCATTTTTGGCCGTTCCGTCGAACGAAGCTGGAAGAAGTATCTCTACCTTTCCGCCGCACACCGCTTCTTGCGGGAATCCCCAGAGGTCGACGTTCACATCGTCACGCATGAGCCCGACTGACGGCCTCGCCTTCCTACGGCAACAATTTCTTTCAATAAATCGTTTTACTAAATCCTCGCCCTGCGCTATCCTCTTGCGGTTCGCTGCTCGTGGTAGCTCGTTTCCAAACAAATTTATCGCTTTCAGAGTCGAGACAATGCGTTTACATTCTTTCCATAGTGGCTTCCGCCGTTCTTGCTCGCTTGCAAGTTTCGCGCTTTGGGCCTCTTCGTTCTTGTTTTTGTCTCAGCTTACTCTAGCGCAAGCGCCCTCCGCTCCTTCGTCACCGAAATCCGTATCCCAGCTGAACGATCCCGCCATCGAAGCGCGCGTCGAGGAACTCCTCAAGAAAATGACTCTCGAGGAAAAGGTCGGCCAGCTTGTTCAGTATTCCGCTGGTCAGCCCACCGGACCCGGCACCGGTCGCACCGATTACAACGACATGCTCGCCAAAGGGCAGATCGGCGCGCTGTTCAACATCGTCACCGCCAAAGACACCAATGCCTTCCAGCGGGTCGCCGTCGAAAAATCCCGACTGCATATTCCCATCTTGTTCGGTTTGGACGTCATTCACGGCTTCCGAACCGAATTTCCCATTCCTCTGGGCATCTCAGCCACCTGGGATCCGCAACTCGCTGAACGTGCCGCTCGTGTCGCCGCGCGTGAAGCCTCCGCCACCGGAATTCGCTGGACGTTTTCCCCGATGGTGGATATCGCGCGCGATGCGCGCTGGGGCCGCACCGCCGAAGGTAACGGCGAAGATCCGTTCCTCGGCTCGGCCTTTGCAGCCGCTTATGTTCGCGGTTATCAGGGTCGGCATCTCGACGCGACTGAAAGCATCCTCGCCTGTCCCAAACACTTTGTCGGCTACGGTGCCGCCGAAGCCGGGCGCGACTACAACACCACCGAGATTTCTGAGCACACCCTTCGCGAAATCTATCTGCCACCCTTTCGCGCCGCCATCGACGCCGGCGCTGGTTCCATCATGAGTGCCTTCAATTCCCTCAATGGCGTTCCCGCTTCCGCGAATCCCTTCACACTCAAGCAAATTCTTGGCACGGAATGGGGCTTCCGCGGAATCGTGGATAGCGATTGGACTTCCATCGGCGAACTCATGAATCACGGCATCGCCAACGACGGCGCCACTGCTGCCCGCAGAGCCTTCCAGGGCGGCGTGGACATGGACATGGTCAGCAGCCTCTATCACGATCACCTCGCCGACCTTGTTCATTCGGGCCAAGTGTCTGAATCGGATATCGATGAATCCGTGCGCCGCGTTCTTCGCGTCAAATTCGCGCTTGGCCTCTTCGATCATCCTTACGCCGACGAAAAGAAGGAAGCGTCCGCCATGCTCCTTCCCGAAGCCGTTGCGCTCTCACGCGAAGTCGCCGAGCGCTCTTTTGTTCTCCTGAAAAATGATCTCCTGGCTTCTGCCACGCCGCTCTTGCCGCTCTCTCCAGACGTCAAGTCCGTCGCTTTGATTGGTCCGCTCGCGGACGATGCCAATGCCATGCTCGGCTCTTGGGGCGGTCTCGGGGACGGCAAGGACGCAATCACCCTTCGCACCGCGCTCGTTCAAAAGCTCGGCGAGTCCCGCGTCCACTATGCGAAGGGCGCCGATTTCTCTACCGCCACCGACGCAGCAATCAAAGCCGCTGTCGATGCCGCTAAAGCTTCCGAAGTCGCCGTTCTTGCCCTCGGCGAACAGGGTCAGGAAATGACCGGCGAAGCCGCGTCGCGCTCCCGCCTCGACCTTCCCGGCCGCCAGGAACAGCTTCTCGAAGCAATCGCCGCAACCGGCAAGCCTGTCGTTCTGATTGTCTTTAGTGGCCGGCCCCTCACGCTTCCTTGGGCCGCTGAGCATATCCCGGCCATTGTTGCGGCTTGGTTCCCTGGGATTCAGGCAGGCGCCGCTATCGTTCGCACGCTCTTCGGCGAAAACATTCCCACCGGCAAACTCAGCATGACTTGGCCGCGCAGTGTGGGACAAATCCCGATCTACTATGACGCGCTTAACACCGGCCGTCCGAAACAACAGGACGATTTCACGCCATTTCCTAACGGTCATGACGAAAAATTCGTCTCGCGTTATCTCGACGAACCGAACTCGCCGCAATTTCCTTTCGGTTTTGGCCTCAGCTACACCACTTTCCGCTACGGCGCCACGCAATTGAACAAACCGGAGTTGCGCCTGGATTGGTTGCGCGAAGGTCTGACTGACACTTCCTCTTCTGCTCCGGCAAACTTGCAAGCCAGCGCGGAAATCACGAATACCGGATCGCGCACCGCCTCGGAAACCGCAGAACTCTACGTTCGCCTCGAAGGCACCAGCGTTTCTGAGCCGGTCCGTGCGCTCAAAGGTTTTCAGCGCATTACGCTTGCTCCCGGCGAAAGCAAACGTGTCATTTTCTCCGTTCCTCCAGAAGCTTTCGCTCTCTGGAATGACCACAACTCATACGCGATCGAACCCGCTCGCGTCACAATCTGGATCGCTCCGGACTCCGCTTCCGGCACCGGTGCGAAAATAGAAATTCGCCCTAAGTCCAACTAGGTTCGAAGCCGTTGTAGCGGCCGCCTTCCGAGGGTGGACCATCTTTTGTTTTTGCGCCTATAAGCAACAGCGCCAGCCAAGAAAAAAGAAAGCGGAGGCGAGCACCCGCCTCCGCTTCGTCCTCGGTTGCACTCTATTTATTGTTTTAGTTGTGGGGAAGCCTTCTGCAGCCGGTTTACGAGCTTTGTTCCCGCTGCCGGCGTCTCGACCTTCGATTCCAGCACAATCGTTTGTGCTGTGGCGTCTCTGCCGTATAAGCGGTGGTTCGCGTCCTTGTCCGGACGCAGCGTCGATCCTTCGAGCGATATTCCTACGAAGACGCCGCGCGCCCGCGAATAGCTCAGCATCTCCGCGCGCATGTACGCGTCGGTGTCCGCCGAAGCCGTGCGCCCCTTCGGGCCGGCCGCGACCGTCGCGTCCGCGCCCAGTTTTATTTTGCTATGCAGCAAACTATCCATGCCACGGTTGTTCATTACGAGGATGACGAAGTCCGTCGCTTCGCCGCCGGCCTGCAAGCCCACGCTGCCGCCTTCGAGCGCATACATCGCGGGAGCGCCCCACGGGCCCGCGAAGTCCTTACCCGTGCGGCACACCATCGTGCCCCGGCCGTAGCTGCCGCCGACGATGAATGCCGCCTTCACTACCGACGGCATGACCACGACGCAGCGCGCCTTATCCAACAGATCTTGCGGAATGTCGTCCGGAACGTTCAGGATTTCGTCCATCACGGTGCCGGCGTTTTCCAACCGCTTTGTTTCGTCTTTTGCGTATTCGTCGCCGCTGCGCGCAAACGCAATCGGCGCGATCAGCAGAGCCCCCATGAGAACAGCTTTCGAGCGTTTCATTGCAAAGTGCTCCTTCGTTGGTTTTGAAAAACTTGTCTCGAAAATCGCTCGCATTCCCTCAAAAAATCAGGTTCGAGTTCGCCGGTTCAAATGTCCCAGCAGTGATGCGAGAGAAAGAATCACAAGAAAGAAAAACGAACCTTTCGCAACTCCCGCAGCCGCCGCTGCAATTCCGGTGAATCCGAAAAGCGCGGCGATCAATGCGACGATGAAGAATGCCAAAGCCCACCGCAACATTTCACCTCCTCAAGAGAATCTCATTTTTTGGCGAGGGAATTATTGGGCGTGCCCGGCTTCTAGCCTTCCAGCCAAGTAAGCATAGGTGCAATCGCGGTGCCGTTGTCGGAAAAATCTTCTATCTCTTTGTGTTTGTGTGTGATGTGTCCCGCAGTGGCAAATAAATTCACCTGGCAAAATTTACCTGGCGAAACCTTTTGGAGAGGGTCCGTGTAAAAACTCCAATCTGCGCATTTCTACGTACTAGAACTGCAATAAATTTCTTTTTTTCATTTGCTCATTTCCACGGGGCGATCGTAGCCGGTCATTTCGAGATAGCCGACGCCACGCGTTGCTTTGTTTTCTCGCGTGCCGGAAAATTCCATGGCACCTTCCCAATAGCTCGGCGCAAATTTTGTCTTACCAGTCAGCTCCTGTTGCGGCAGCTTTGTTTTTGCAATGAGCGACAGAGACAGCTTCGGGACCGAGACACGCCACTCGATCGGGTATACCGCTCCTGTCGCCGGACTCTTCCAAGTGGCGCCTTGCGGCTGTAGAGAAAATTCCGCAGAGCGCAGGTGCACGGTTTTCCCCGCGGTGTCGACATAAGTTCCAGCGGAAAAGGGATCGATAGATCCGTCCTTGCGGCGAAGAATAAACAACATCAGCTCCGTTTTGTCTTCAAGCTGAATGCTAAACCAGTCCCAGCCGGTTTGCTCCGAGGAGAGTTGGTGAGTGAAAAACTCATGATCCATCCAGGAGAGGCCAGAAACTTCAAAGCGTTTTCCCTTTAACGTGAGGGAACCGCTTGTTTTGAGACGCGTTTGCGAAAAATAGTGGCTTGCCCGCCCGGTTCCATCCGCTTTTTGGCTCACGCCATTTTCGCCGTGGATCACTGGAGATTTTTCCGGTTTCAGCAAGAACGAAAATGCGAAATCGTCATTTTGCGCTGCGAGCTGCTGCGCGCCGCCGCGCTGCATCCAGCTTACGGACCAATTCCCGTTCCAAACCTTTCCTTGTTGCAAATTGACTCCCGCGATTCCTGGCCCAGCGCGATTGACCCGTTCCAGGTGATAGAACTGGCCGCCGTCGAGATCGCTTAACGCGAGATGCGCGAGGTAAAGATCTTGCACATCCCACGCACCGCGTTTCGTGTCGTCTCGATCGATCGACTGGCGGAAAAAAGTAAGCTCGAAACCGAAGGCTTGTCCATCGGCGGTCTTCACGTTTCCGGTCGTGTACCACCATTCCGTTTGAAAATCGGGATGAGCGAAGAAATCTCGCGGGAATTCGTAGCGATAGCCTGGTAAGGCCACTCGGTACGAAGTGTCCATCGCCGGGAAGATCGCGAAGACGAGCGCCGCAGAAAGGGCCCTACTCTTCATGGACGACCTCAATCGGATTGAGCCGCACAGCGATGCGGCCGGGATAGAAACCTGCAAGTACCGTGGCGGCGAAGATCAGCGAAATTGCGCCGCTCAGTACGGCGACGGGCCAATGAAAGCGAATCGTCCAGCCGAACGACTGCTTGTTGATGACGAAGACCAAAATAAGCGATAAGGCAAAACCTAGAACAAGCCCGGCCGCATTGGCCAGCAATCCAAGCAACGCCGCTTCCGCCAGGATCATGCGGCGAATTTGCGCGCTGCTCGCGCCGAGAAACCGCAACAAACCAAGTTCACATTTTCGGTCGATCACGAGCGCGAGCAGCGCGCCTGCGACGCCCATCACGGCAACCAACACGGCTACCGCCTCCAGTGCATAAGTAATCGCAAACGTGCGGTCGAAAATGACAACTGCCTGCTTCCGCAAATCAGCATTGGAAAAGATCAGCACACGGTAGTTGGCGGATGCTTGTTCGATTTCCGCGCGGACCTTCAAGGAGTCGCTTCCGCTTGCAACGTAGACCGCGAGATTCGAAGGCGCTTCTTCTGGAAGATACTTTTGCATCGCGCTCCGGTCCATCAGGATGAAACCGCGTTCGCTGCCGTAGTCGTAGTAGACGTCGACGACGCGAAATTCGACGAGGGATGAACCGAGCGGCAGAGAAATCGTGTCCCCTTGCTTCACGTTGTGTTTGTAAGTGAAGGGCTCGCTCACGACAACGTTGTTTCCGGCGCGAAGCTCTTCCAGGACTTCCTCAGACGGGCGACCGGAGAAAAAATCGCTGCGGCCACGCTTTTGCGATCCGCGCAAGTCCGCCCCTGCTACGGTTGTGGGCACCCCGTCGTAATCGACTTGATAAGCGCGCAGACGATGTACCGCTTTGACGCCAGGCAGTGTGTCAAGTTTGTCGGCGAGTTCCGGCGAAATCGTGGGGTGACGATCGACGGAATGGCTGCCTGCAGGACGAATGTAGAAGTCCGCTGGGACTTCACTTTCCATCCATTGGATGACGGTCGTGCGAAAACTGCCGACCATGATGCCGACGGCGGTCATCATGGCGACGGAAGTCGCGAGCGCGCCCACGAGAACCGAAGTGCGCCGCAGCGAACCGAGCAGACTACGCGAAGCAAGCAGAAAGGCGACGCCGGATTTTTTCAGCGGCGCGCCACTGAACTTCATCACTGCGTCCACGACCGCGGGAATCGCAAGCGTTCCCGCGGCGACTGCGAGCAAAGTTGCCAAATAACCGAACAGCGGTTTGCCGGAAATCGCAGGCAGCTTCGCCGCAGCCCAGGATCCAAGCGCCAACACGACCGCTATCACAAGATCGCGCTTCTTGTGGATGCGAAGCAGAAATTCCTTGCGTCCGCGGGCCATAGCCTCCACGGGAGAAATGATGGCCGCTTCGCGAGCGGGGGCGTACGCCGCAACCACAGCGACGCCAACGCCAACCACAAGGGCAGTCAAGACCGAACTGGGGCGCAGCTCTATCGGACCGGGCGTGCTGCTGACGTAGAGAGCATCGACAGTGGAACCCATTAACTTCACGGCTCCCGTTGCCATCATGCGGCCAAGCGGAACACCGAGCGCTGCGCCGGCCATTCCCAGCGCAGCAGCTTCCCCAGTGAAAGCAAAGAGAACATCGGCGCGGCTTGCTCCAAGCGCTCGGGCGACGCCGACTTCGGCGCGACGACGGACGACGGAAACCGAAATCGTATTGTAAATGAGAAACGCGCCAACGATCAGCGCGATGTAACTGAGCAACTTTAGATTCCAGCGAAACGCGGCGAGCATCTTGCGATTTTCTTCCGTGCCGATTCCAACCGGGCGCAATTCGATTCCAGGAGGAAGCAGGTAGCTGATTTGTTTCTGCGCGTCAGAGTTTTGCGCTTCTGGTGTGCGAAGAAGAATTCGGTCTACTTTTTCTGCGCGGCCGAAAATACGCTGCGCCGCCGCAATATCGAGAATGACCGCCGGCTGGTTTTGGTCGTCGTAAATCCCGCGCACGCTAAATTGCCGCTCGCGGTCGCCGATTATCAGGGAAACTTTCTGGTCCTTATTCCAGCCTAGACTCTTTCCAGCCCAGACGTTTTCGTCCGAGGACAAATCCTTTGCTAGGTCAGTCGCAGTGGCGCCAGACCGCGCATTTGAAGCGACAGCGATAGCGGGAAGCACATTCGTTTCGCCGATGAGATCGAGCCCGAACACCACGACAGATTTCTTCGTGTCTCCGACGACGCCGAAATCCTCCATGCGCGGTGAAACGGAGAGGTTCACCGGGAGAGTCGCGAGCTGACCGACAATGGATTCGGGGATGCCGCCTGTTGCCGTAATTTCAAAGTTGTAGTTTCCGTTGAGAGTTTCGAGGGAAGAGCGAAACGAGCCGGTGGCTGCGGTTCCGGCAAGATCGATAGCGAGGACGACAGCTACGCCAAGCGCAACGGCGAGAACCGTGAGTCCCATGCGAACCGGTTCGCGGCCGAGGGGTCGGACCATGAGGCGCCAGAAGAGTTTTACGCGCGAGATCATCGGCGGTGGACTCCGGCGATTTTGCCGTCGCGGAGCTCGATGATGACGTCTGCGATGGCGGCCGCTTCGGCGCTATGCGTGGCCATGAGAGTCGCCGTGTTTTGTTCGCGGGTGAGGCGCTTGAGAAGATCGAGAATTACAGCTCCGGTAGTCGTGTCGAGATTACCCGTAGGCTCGTCGGCGAGAAGAATTTTGGGTCTGTTTACGAGTGCGCGGGCGATGGCGACGCGCTGCATCTGCCCGCCGGAGAGCTGGTAAGGCATGCGGTGCTCGAGTCCGGCGAGCTCCACGGCGCGGAGACGATCTAGAGCGACCTGCCTCGCGTCGCTCACGCCTGCGAGCAGGAGAGGAAGCTCAACGTTTTCGACGACGCTCAGCGTGTTGATCAGTTGAAAGGCTTGAAAGACGAAACCGACTTTTTCGCGGCGAAGCCGCGTGAGGGTTGCTTCGTCGCGCGAATTCGTGCTGGTGCCGTCTAGGCAAACGTCGCCGCTGGTTGGAAAATCCATGGCGCCGGCAAGATTGAGCAGAGTGGATTTGCCGCAGCCGCTTCGACCGACGAGGGCGACGAATTCTCCGGCGGCAACTTTGAGCGAAATGCCGTTGAGGGCGCGGACGAGCTGGCCGTCAGCGGGGTAATCTTTCACCACGTTGAGGAGATTGACCGTCAAACGGGTCCCCTTGCTTTGACGCCGGCGGAGCGGGCTTCGGTGTGAAGGGAAGCCGGTCCTGAGGCAGAAAGTGCAACTTTGGTTTTATCGCCAAACGGCGGGGAAGGCAAACGGGGAGGGCGTGGCCCCTCCCCCCTTTTTCTCCTCGTAAGTATGAGGAATAAAGGACTTATGGGAGCGGTGCTCCCTGTCAGGTAAAGGCTCCAATTGGGTCGAGCCCAGTTGGCAAAGACTAAAGTCTATGCCACAGAATCACCAACCGGTGCGATAGTCGCGCTGGAGGTATTGATTGGCCTCGGGCACGTTGGTGACTTTCATGTTGGCCGGATCGTAGTGAATCTTCTTGCCGGCACGCAGAGCGACGACGCCGAGCAGCATGATTTCAGTGAGCTGTGCGGCGTATTCGAACGGGCACGAAGCCGCGGTGGTTCCTTTGGCGGCGTCCACCCAGTTCAGTTCGTGATTCTGGCTCTTGATGCGTGGAAGAGTCTTGGGCGGCTTGGGCGTGGAATGCGCGAGCGATTTCGGAAGCAGGCGCGGATTGAGACCGTAGGTATCGTGCAGCAATTTTCCTTTGCTGCCGACGATCATGACGCCGCCATCCTTATTCACTTCTTCCTTTTCGTCGAGCTCTTCGGGCTTAGGAGGCAACAGGCCACCGTCATACCAAGTCAGATGAACGGCAGGCATTTTGCCGCGAGCGGGGAACTTGAAGAAGGTTTGCGTGGCGTTCGGGAAAGAAACTTTGTTGAAGGGCGTGCAAACGGTTTCGATGCTGGTTGGCAAGCCGAGCTTGAGGGCCCAGAGCGAAACGTCGAGAAGATGCGCGCCCATATCACCGATTGGACCGCAGCCCCAATCCACCCATCCGCGCCAATTGAACGGATGATAGATGGGGTGGTAGTCGACTTTGGGTGCGACACCGAGGAAAAGGTCCCACGAAAGCGTGTCAGGCACGGGATAGCTGCCCGCAAAAGATGCGGCGAGGCGCTTGTCTACGCCTTCTCCGTTCCACTTAAGGCTGTCGGCGGGAGCGGTGAGCGGTTCGGGGCGCGGAATGCCTTGCGGCCAAAAGCCGAGCGGGCGATTGGTCCAAACGTGAATTTCGCGAACTTCGCCAATGGCGCCGGATTGAACATATTCGACCGACATGCGCGCTTCATCAGAGGAGTGGCCCTGGTTGCCCATTTGCGTGGCGACTTTGCTTTCCTTGGCTTTCTTGGCAAGCTGGCGGGCTTCCGCGACGGACCAGGTAAGGGGCTTTTGCACATAGACGTGCTTGCCGAGCTCCATTGCGGCAAGCGCGATCGGCGTGTGCATGTGGTCGGAAGTCGCAACGACGACGGCGTCAATGTCCTTCTGTTTTTCGAGCATCTCCCGATAGTCTTTGTAGCGCTTGGCCTTGGTCCAGTGTTCGGTGTAGAGGCGCTTCATGTTGGCGAGCTGTTGTTCGGGAGTCGTAGAGTTGAGGCCGGTGCGCGTCTGCGATTGCGCCTGGCCCCCAGCGGGAGGCTGATTGATGCGCGCCTGAAGGTGTTCGATGTCCGGGCCGAGGCGTTCGAAGGCTTTAGCGGCGTAGTCCCAGTCAACGTCGCAGAGCGCGGTGATGTTCTGGCCGGCCAGGGCAATCAAGTTGGCACGGCCCATGCCGCCGATGCCAACGCCGGCGATGTTGAGAAGGTCGCTGGGAGGCGTCATACCGCGGCCAAGCACATGGCGCGGCACGATCATCATGCCTGCGGCGCCGACGGCAGTGTTTTGGATAAATTTGCGGCGAGTGAGATTGCTCGATTCGATTTGAGGGTCTTTCTTTGAGTCGTTCATCGTTTCGCTCCCTTTTACAGCCCGACAGTATCACCCAAGAAAGGAAAGGCGGCGAGAAAAATTTTTCGAAAAGCGACATGTACGGTGCGCCGCAAAGATTCGAACGTTGAGCGAGGGTGAGCGCTGTTGTAGACTCCGCTAGTTCGATTTTGGCCGCGGATGAGAAGCGGCGACTACCTTTCAAGCAGCGCAAGCCAAGGCGGCCCGGCGGGGCTCCAGGGAGAAGCGGATGCTCTTTGCGGCAGCGGTTGCCACTACGCACAAGGCGCTGGCCAATGTGGATTTGACGATCATCGGCGCGTACTTCTTGATCGTGTTTGGAATCGGGTTTTATTTTTCCCGCAAAGAGCGGACGAGCGAAGAATATTTTTTGGCTGGACGGAACGTAGGGTGGTTCTTTATCGGCGCTTCGCTGTTTGTTTCGAACATTTCCACGGAACATTTTATCGGACTTTCGGGGACGGGGGCGTCGTCGGGGCTGGCTGTCGGGCATTTCGAATGGCTGGCGTGCGTGATTTTGCTGATTCTGGGTTGGGTGTTCGTGCCGTTTTATTTGCGGAGCAACGTCTTCACCATGCCCGAATTTCTGGAGCGGAGATTCAGCCGGCAGTGTGCGGTCTATTTGGCAGGGATTTCGATTATCGCCTACATCTTCACGAAGATTTCGGTGCAACTGTATGCGGCGAGCGTGGTGCTGGAGCGCGTGGCGGGTTGGTCACTATGGAAGACGGCGGTGGTGTTGGTGATTGCCACAGGAATTTACACGGTGGCCGGAGGATTGGCGGCGGTGATTTATACGGACACGGTGCAGACGCTCATTCTCATTACTGGGGCGGTCGCGCTGACCGTGATTGGTCTGCACCGCGTGGGCGGATTCGCGCACTTGCAGACGATGGTGCCGCCGGGCTATTTCCACATGATCAAGCCGGCTTCGGATTCTGCGTTTCCGTGGACGGGAATATTTTTTGGCGCGCCGATTCTAGGGATTTGGTATTGGTGCACGGACCAGGTGATCGTGCAACGGGTACTTTCGGCGCGAGACGAAGGGCACGCGAAGGCAGGAACGATTTTTGCCGGTTTCCTGAAGATTCTGCCGGTGTTCATGCTGGTGCTGCCGGGAATCATTGCTTATGCATTGTTCAAAGACCAGGTGACCGCGAACCCGGATTATGCCTATCCGACGCTGGTTTTGAACTTGCTGCCAACGGGTCTAGTCGGGCTGGTGATGGCGGCGCTACTGGCGGCGGTGATGGGCGCGATGAGCTCGGTTTTCAATTCGGCGTCGACGCTGGTGACACTGGATTTTTATAAGAAGATCAACCCGAACGCCTCGGAGAGGCAACTGGTGCATTTTGGACGAATTGCCACGGGAGTGATGGTGCTGCTCGGGCTTTTGTGGGTGCCGTTCATTCATTTGTTGAGCGCGCAGCTTTACATTTACTTGCAGAGTGTGCAGGCGTACATCAGCCCGCCGATCGCAGCTTGTTTTGTGTTTGGAATTTTGTGGCCGCGGCTGAATGGACAGGGCGCGATTTCATCGCTGTTGGTTGGATTCTTGCTCGGTGTGGTGCGATTCGTGCTGGCAGTGATAGACAATAGCGGAAAGCATAATTGGGGCGCGATCGCCTGGCTCGTAAAGATGAATTTTTTGCATTACGCGATATTTATGTTCGTGGTGTGCACCATCGTGCTGGTAGCCGTCAGCTTGATGTTCCCGGCGCCAGAACGAAAGAAGCTGGCGGGACTGACGTTTGCGACGGTGGATGAAAAGCTGGACACCGTTGATGCAAGCACGCCGCATCTCGCGAGAGAAACGAAGCTCGAACACGCGCTGAACGTGGGATTCGCGGCGGCGCTGCTTGCGACAGTTGTTGGACTTTGGATCCGGTTCCGCTAAGCGAAGGCGCCGAAATTGTAGCAGGAGAGGGGCAAGTGATCCGTAGCCTGAAGGCGAATGTAAGCCAAGAGGAAGCGGTTCGAACGCTTCGCGGAGGCGGGTTATTCCGCCTGCTTCGGCGTTTAGGGAGCGGGCCGCTGCGGCGAATCGCCGATGTTTATGTGCCATTCCGGCTTTATCGCGTCCGCTACAAGATGAATAAGGAAATAGCGCAGCGAATTTTTGCCATGGATGCGGTGGATGGATCGCTCGATTTGTTTGAGTTTCGAATGCCGCCAACGGAAGCGGAGCTGAATGAATTACAGACGCGCAATTGCTTGCAGAGTTCGCTTACCGAGGAAGAGAGCCAGCGGATGCTACGAGAGAAAGTCCTGCGACTCGTTTTTCAGCAGGGATTTTTCAGGTTGCGCGAGACATCGCTGGAGATTGAAGTTTTGGCGGGGGAAATTCATCTGCCTTATTGGCTGGGATTTTATGGCCCGAGCGACGCACTTCGGTGCCGAGTGCTGGATGCGGTGCGGAGACGAGTCGAGGGCGCGAAGGCATCCACTTTTTTTGAGCAATGGTTGGTTGCCTAAATCTTCCAGGTCCCTCAGGTTGTTCGGCTGTGCGGGAATTCACGGAGGTCGTTATGTTCGGAAAGACACGGCGAATCTTTGCGCTGTGCGTAATAACCGCGGTTGCTGCGACGGGCGCAGTGGCGCAAGGGTGGCAGCATGTCGGGGCGGTGCAGAAGGTCGTGAAGCTGAGCGACGGCGTCGAGTTGACGGCAGGAAGAGCGAAGGTAAGGATTACGGCGTTTCGCGAGGGAATTTTTCGCGTTCGTGTGGCGCCGGAGGGAAATTTTCCCAAGGATTTTTCTTGGGCAGTGATTGAAGAAGCGGCACCGCCGGCGATGAAGATCGAGGAGACGAGCGACGCGGTAAAAATGAGCGCGGGCGCCATGGCTGCGCGCGTAAAAAAATCGCCGCTGCTGATCGATTTTCTGGACGCTACCGGAAATGTGGTCGTTGCCGACGAGCCGGAGTTGCCCATGGCGTGGAATGGTTCACGGATCCACGTCTGGAAAAGGATGCCGCTCGAGGAAAGCTATTTCGGTCTCGGCGACAAGGCGGGACCGATGAACCGTCGCTCACGCTCCTTCACCATGTGGAATACGGACGAGTTCGGCTGGCAGGAATCGACGGATCCGCTCTACAAAACAATTTCGTTTTTTGAAGGATTCCGGAATGGAACCGCTTATGGAATTTTTTTCGATAACACCTGGCGGAGTTCATTCGATTTCGGAAAAGAGTCGCGAGATTACTATTCGTTCGGCGCAGACGGCGGCGAAATCAACTACTACTATTTTGCCGGCCCTGATCCGAAGAAGATCATCGAGGACTACACGGCGCTGACCGGCCGGGCGCCGTTGCCGCCTTTGTGGACGCTGGGATATCAGCAGTGCCGTTATTCGTACTATCCGGAAAAGCGCGCTTATGAAATCGTGGAGCGGTTGCGCGAAGACAAAATTCCCGCGGATACGATCTACTTCGATATCGACTACCAGCAAGGGAACGCACCGTTCACGGTCAATCGCGAATATTTTCCGCACTTCGAACAGATGATTTCGGATTTCAAGAAAGTCGGGATGCACACGATTTTAATCACGGATTTGCACATCAAGCAGGACCCGAATCATGGCTACGCGCCATACGACACGGGTATGAAGCAGGATGTGTTCGTCAAAAAGGCGGATGGGTCCTTGTACGTTGGGCCGGTGTGGCCGGGGCTGAGCGTGTTTCCGGATTTTACCTTGACGCGAGCGCGGGAATGGTGGGGTGGGCTCTACAAAGAGTTCGTAGGCATGGGAGCAGCCGGTTTTTGGAACGATATGGATGAGCCCGCGGTATTTTCGTATCCGACAAAAACAATGCCGCTCGACAACGTGCACCGCACCGATGACGGCGGCAAGCATCCGCACACAGAGATTCACAATGTTTATGGCATGCAGAACGTGCGCGCGACGTATGACGGGCTACGAAAACTCGAAGGCGACGAACGACCATTTGTGCTGACGCGCGCGGCGTATTCTGGCGCGCAGCGGTATGCGGCGACGTGGACAGGCGATAACACGAGCAGCTGGAACCACCTTGGAATGAGCACGCCGCAGCTGTTGAGCATGGGAATCTCCGGTTACGGAATGGTCGGCGACGATATCGGCGGCTTTGCCGGGACACCTACTCCGGATTTGCTGACGAGATGGTTTGAAGTTGGTGCGTTCAATCCGATTTATCGCGATCACACCGCGAAGGGGACTGGCGATCAGGAGCCGTGGGTGCACGGGCCGGAGCACGAAGCGATTAGGAAGAGGTTCATCGAAGAGAGGTACCGGTTGATGCCGTACATTTACACCGGTGTCGAAGAGATGTCGCGGACGGGCGTGCCGCTGATGCGGGCGCTGTATCTTGAATATCCCAAGGCGGCTGGCATCGAAGGTAACGATCACGATTTTCTGTTTGGCAGGGATTTGTTGGTTGCGCCGGTGACGACGGAGAAATTGGACGCACAAGTCGTGCAACTGCCGCCGGGGGAATGGTACGACTACTGGACAAGCGAGAAGCGCAGCAGCAAGGAGCCGCTGACGCTGCATCCGGAGTTGGATCAGATGCCGCTGTATGTGCGTGCAGGCGCGATTGTGCCCATGCAGGCGCTGGTACAGCACACGGGAGAAACCCCCGCGGGTGGACTGAGCTTACGTGTGTACCCCGGGCCGGATTGTAGTGGCGCACTATACCAGGATGACGGACACACCTACGCGTATCAGAAAGGCGACTTGCTGCGGGTGAAGTATCGGTGCGCAGCGAGCGACGCCACGGTGACGATTACCGCGAATGTCGAGAAGAACGGATACAAACCGTGGTGGAGTAGCACGGAGTTGAAGGTTTTTGGCGCGGCGACCTCGCCGAAAAGTGTGAAAGTCGACGGACAAGAGAGCCACGTCTGGGGCTATGACCAGAAGACGCAGGCGGTGACACTCGCAGTGGATGGCGGGCCAAAGGATTGGAAGGTCGAGATTGACTATTAAGCGAGACTCAATCGAGAGAAAAGATAGAGAGAGATTGCGGAGGAGCGGTGACGGAAAAGCCGCCCGCGGATACGGCTATTTGTCCTCTACCGTAGAGGAGCGTTCGAGACGAAGCCCCAGCGGCTGGCGTATCGACTGTTGGGATTGTGAGCGTGCGCGATTCTTTGGCGTTGTTGAAGACGGTGAGGATGCGCTCTTCGTCGGACTGACGCAGGAAGACGTAGGAAGAATCGTCCGAGAAGAGATGCCAGAGTTTGCCGCTCTCTAGGGCCGGGTGTTCTCGTCGGAGGCGGAGAAGTTTTTGGACTGTTAGGAAGATTTCTTGTTGTTCCGAAGTGCGTCCTTCGGCGGTAAAGGCGTTGTTGCGGTCTTCTTTCCAACCGCCTGGAAAATCGTGGCGATTGTCCGGATCGGCCCCGCCGGGCATCGCAAGTTCGTCACCGTAATAAAGCTCCGGAATACCGCGCAGCGTGGCCACCAAGCCAAGGGCGAGCTTGAGCTTTTCCGGTGTTGCGCCCGCGGCGCTAGTGAAACGCGGCACGTCATGGTTTGCGAAGAACACAACAAGCAGTTCCGGATGCGCATAGAGAGAATCCTCGCGCAGGACGTTGGCGATACGGCCGACGCGTGCATTGTTCAGAAGCACATCGCGGATCGCGAAGAAGAGGGGAAAATCGAAAACGGTCGTGAGGCCGGTATCGACGTTGTCCCAGCCTTTTTTGCCACCGACGAAAAAGGAAGTGACGGTTGCGTCGGGATGGAAGACTTCGCCGACGGTGGAGAGTTGCGGATAAAAGCGGCGTAAGGTCGCATGAAACTCCGACCAAAATTTGCGGGAGACGTAAGGGAAAGTGTCTTCACGAAGACCGTCGAGGCCGGTGGATTCGATCCACCAGATGAGATTTTGCTGTAGATATTGCTCGACGAGACGGTTTTCTGTGTTTAAGTCGGGAAGAATGCCGAAGAACCACCCCTCGGTGAGATTGCTGCGCAAGCTTTCCGGCGCGTGCGGATCGGCGAGGGCTTCGAAAGGGTCGTTATCGATCGTCTTTTTTTCCGGGAGGCCATAGAAGGGTTCTTTGACAGGTGAAAACGAGTCGAGATGTTTTTGTGGCGTGCCGTGAAACCAATCCGGAAGCGGCGGTTTGGCGACCCACGGATGGAGAGGGCCGACGTGATTTGGCACGGCGTCGAAAAAGATCTTCATTCTGCGCTGGTGAGCGGCCGAGACCAGGTCTTTGTAATCGTCGAGGGAACCGAAATGGGGATCGATGGAGTAAAGATCGACGGCACCATAGCCATGGTAGTCGTCGATCGCGCCATTTTTCACGACGGGAGTAAGCCAGAGCGTGGTGACACCGAGGTTTTGCAAATAGTCGAGATGGTCGCGGATGCCGCGAAGGTCGCCGCCGTGCCAGGCGCGCGGTTTTGCGCGGTCGTGCGAGCCGAGAAACTCAGCAGGTTCATCGTTGGTGGGATCACCGTTGGCAAAGCGGTCCGGCATGATGAGGTAAATGACGTCGCTCTGCGAGAGACCGTGAAAGCGCATGGCGGTTGGCGCGCGCGCGGCGATGGGGAGTTCGAACTTGGCTTCGCCTGTGGGAGTGAGAATGCGGCAGACCAGAGTGCCACTGCGGGCTTTGCCGGTGAGCTTCAACCAGACGAAAAGATAGTCGCCTCGATGCGCGGCTTGCGTGCGCGAAACGACCACTTCGGGAATGTTGCAAGTGAGTTTTGTGGCCTGCAGGTCGTGGCCGGAGAGAAGAAGCATCACTTCGGGAGTGAGATTCAGCCACCAGTTGGGCGGCTCGACTTTGCTGACTTGCGGCGCGTGGGGATTTGGTTCTTGCGCCGGAAGCGAAACAGGAAATTGAGCCGCGGCGAGAATGGACAGAACCCAAAGGCCACGAAGCACTGCCGAACTCATTTTGGTTCCGCGGGCGGCAGGAATTTCAGCTTACCGAAAGCGGTCGGTACGTGAAAGTTTGGTTGCGGAGTGTTGGTAGGGCGCCAGGAAGAGTAGAAGCGAGGCTCGGAGGGGCCTTCCACGCGGAAGAAATTTGCCCGCCACACGGAAGAAGGGCCGAAATGAAGAGCGAGACTGCGCAGAGGTATGGCGACTTCCGCAGTCCAGGCCTTCGCTTTTTCGTCTATATGAGTGCGTGACTTCATGCCGGAGTTCGGGTCGGAGCGGTCGCCGTGTTCGATATCCAGGTCAATCCAATAGCCATTGGGACTGACTTCAAATTCAAAGTAGTGGCCAGGATAGGTGGGATCGGGTTGAAGGAAGACTTCGACGACATCGCGATCCCACAGGTGGTCGCGGCGCCCGTTGGAGTCCGCATCAGAAAAAACGGTCAGGGTGCGATAACGGGAATGGAAATGAAGATACAGCGTCTCTGCGGTCCACAAGAGGCGCACCTGCGTTTCGAGCTCGGGATCGGAATTTTTTCCCTGCCAGTCGGAATTGAAGAAAATAGGGTCGGCTGTATCCCATGCGGCGGAGGGTGGATAGCCGTCTGGAGCAAGCGCTTGCGACAGGTGAGAGACGTTGGCCGTGTCCGATGTTGCCCAGGGACCGAGAACGGAGAGCAGAACGAGGGGAGAGAAGGCGAGAACCGCGTCGCGAGAGTCGTGGAGATGGTGGTATGCAACTGCGAAAGCGCCCACAGCAAATGCACCCCAAAAGAGTTTTCTTACGAGCATGAACAGGCTCCGAAGATGCCGAGGCGGCTTGAACGCTGGGGTCAGGATAACTGGAAAGCCTGCCAGAAATGGAAAGAAAAGCAGGGCGTGTCTCCGAACTGGCAAAAAGACCAAAGACTCTTTGCGCACGCATGAAGAAGCGAAACGGGTTTGGCCTCACTCTGCATGTTAGCATCGCGTATACGGATGGAATTTCGGTCCGAGCGGCCACAGGAGAAGTGTCATGGTGGAAACGGTAAATCCCGAAGAGTTTCTGACACAGCAAAAGAAGAAGCGGCTCGAAGATTTCGAGTACGTGAAGGTGCATCTCGACGGCAGCGTGGCGCGCATGACGCTGAATCGTCCGGAGCACAACTTATTGCATGAGCCGATGCTGCGGGAGCTTGCAGAGGGCATCGACGTCGTCGGGCAAAGGGATGACATCAAGCTAATCGTCCTCGATTCCGCCTGCAAAGTGTTTTGCGGCGGGATTGAGGTTGGCGAATACACTTCGCAGCGCGTGTTTCAGATGCTGGACGCGTTTCATTCGGCGTTTCGAGGAATTTTGGAGACGGCCAAGCCGGTCGTTTGCGTTGTAAACGGGCCGGCGATCGGCGGCGGGGCGGAATTAGCGGCGTTTGGCGACATGGTGATTGCGACGCCGAAGGCGCGATTCGCACAGCCGGAGATTTCAATCGGAGTGTTTCCACCACTTGCTTCGACCGTATTGCCGTATCTCGTCGGGCCCAAAAAAGCTCTGGAGCTGGTGCTAACCGGTGAGCCGGTAACGGCGGAACGAGCCCTGGAAATGGGCTTGGTGAACCGGTTGGTGGCCGAAGCGGATTTGGAAAAAACCGTGAGCGATCTCGTAGCCCGCATCACGAGCCACTCCGGACCGGTGTTGACCATGGCGAAGAAGGCGATTTTGAGCGGCATGGGGCTGTCGTTGAAGGACGGATTGAAGCAGTCGATGAACATTTTCCTGAATGAATTGTACCGGCTGGAAGATTCACAAGAGGGCTTGCACGCACTGGTCGAAAAGCGGAAGCCGAACTGGAAGAACCGTTAGCCGTATTTCCTTATCCCCTGACTATTTCCGCGAGTGCGCCTCACGCAACTTATTGCCTCGCAATGGGTTCTAAATAGCTTGCGAGTCGCCCAGA
>Ga0126376_10000481_pt1 | contig 19532 bp, 13 predicted proteins | sample PanSoiMetPlot_15_FD_92760 | JGI IMG/M metagenome (GOLD analysis project Ga0126376, IMG submission 92760) | Tropical forest soil microbial communities from Panama - MetaG Plot_15 | ecosystem: Environmental > Terrestrial > Soil > Tropical forest > Bulk soil | place: Panama | collected 2016-02-17
CGGCCAGATCGACAAGTGGATCGTGGACGGCGCGGTCAACGGTCTGGCCGAGGCCATCATCGCGGGCGGCCGCCAGCTGCGCCGCATCCAGACCGGCCGCATCAACAACTATGCCACCGTGGTCGCCATCGGCGCGGTGGCACTGATCGTGATTGCATTCCTGGGTCAATGAGGAACGGATGAAGATCAAGCTCACGCTGATTGCAGTGCTGCTGACGCCGGCTTTAGCCTGGGCTCAGCAGGTCCCGACCGGTCCAGCGCCCAAGCTCGAGGTAGCGCCGCGCCAGGTCGTGCTGTCCTCGGGCACGCAGCCGGGCGCGCAGACGATTGCGCTCCGCAACGTCGGCACGGCGCCGCTCGAGATCCGCGCCCTCCGGATGGCGCCGGGCTCGGAAGGTTGGCAGATCACGACGCCCATGCCCGCGCAGACGCTGCCTCCGGGCGCGCAGCTCCAGGTCCGCGTCGCGTTCACGCCCGATGGCAAGCGCCGGCAATCTTTTGGCGGGCTGCAGATCGTGTCCAACGACAGCACGCAGATCGACGACCCGCACACGCCCGAGATCGACTATACGACCGGCGTTTCGTTGCGCGCCGGCTCTTCGTGGCTGCTCTCGCTCATGGTGTTTTTCCCGCTGCTCGGCATTCCGTTTCTGTTCATGGTTCCGCGCGGCAAGGAGCACCTGACCCGGTGGGTGGCGGTGGCGGCGGCCGCGGTGCCGATGGTGGCGGCAATTTACCTTTACCAGCACTTCGATCCCAACTGGGGGGTCAAGAACGGCAACAGCGGCCTCCAGTTCATCGAGCACGCGGTGTGGGTGCGATCGTTCAACATCGAGTTCTACATGGGCGTCGACGGGGTCAGCGTGATGATGGTGATCCTGACCGCGCTCGTGTGTCTGATCGCGGTCGGCGCGAGCTGGTCGGTGCCGCTCGAGCGCTCCATCCGGGGCTACTTCACGATGTTTCTCCTGCTCGAGACCGGAATGATGGGCGTGTTCTGCGCGCTCGACTTCTTCCTGTTCTACGTGTTCTGGGAGGTCATGCTCCTGCCGATGTATTTTTTGATCGGCATCTGGGGCGGGCCGCGCAAGGAGTACGCGGCCATCAAGTTCTTCCTGTACACGCTGGCCGGATCGGTGCTGATGCTGTTGGCGCTGATCGCGCTCTACTACAACAGCGCGCCCACCTACCTGGTCGATGGGACGCCGGCCAGCCACACCTTCGACATCCTGAAGATGGCCTACGCCAATAGCTACGCGAACGTGCCCCCGATCCTGGGCATAAACTTCGCGCGGCTGGTCTGGGTGGGCCTTTTCATCGGGTTCGCGATCAAGGTGCCGATGTTCCCGTTCCACACCTGGCTCCCCGACGCGCACGTGGAAGCGCCGACCGCGATCTCGGTCATCCTGGCCGGCGTGCTGCTCAAGATGGGCACCTACGGGATGATGCGCATCAACTTCCCGATCCTGCCCGAGGCCACCACCTGGGCGTCCGTGGGGGTGGCGGTGTTCGGGGTCATCAACATCTTGTATGGCGCTCTGTGCGCAATGGCGCAGAAGGACCTCAAGAAGCTGGTCGCCTACTCGTCGGTCAGCCACATGGGCTACTGCCTGCTCGGGATGGCCGCCTTCACCGGCACCGGCATGTCAGGCGCGATGCTGCAGATGTTCAACCACGGCACCATCACGTCGATGCTGTTCATGCTGGTGGGCGTGATTTACGACCGCGCGCACACGCGTGGGGTCGACGAGTTCGGCGGGGTGGCGCAGGTGATGCCGGTGTACGCGGCCTTCTTCGGGTTGGCCTTCATGGCCTCGCTGGGGCTGCCCGGCCTGTCGGGCTTCATCAGCGAGGCGCTGGTGTTCCTGGGCGCCTTCCCGGTGTTCAAAGTGATGACGATTCTGGCCGCCACCGGCGTCATCATCACCGCCGGCTACCATCTGTGGGCCATCCAGCGCATCCAGCTGGGCCCGTTCAACCCGCGCTGGGAAAGCGCGCTCAAGGGTCACGATATGGACCGGCGCGAGTGGGCGACCCTGCTGCCGCTGGCGGCGATCGTGCTCGTGCTCGGCTTCTACCCGACGCCGGTGCTCGACACCATCAAGACCGGCATGGGTGACCTGGTGAACCTTTTGGCCCACGGCCAGGGCGCTGCCAGCATCGCAGGATTGCCGTGACCGGACTGTCCAACGTCGCCAGCCTGTACTGGTTCAGCCCCGAGTCGGTGCTGACAGCGGGCATCCTGGTCATCCTGGTCTGGGATTTGGTGGTGCGGGGCGTGTCGCGGCGGACTGCGGGCCTGCTGACACTGGCGACGCTGGCAGCCATGCTGGTGGCCACCTTCGTCACCCATGACCCGAGGCCGCGCGGCCTGTTTGGCGGGCTGATCGCGCGCGACCCGTTCTCCGACTTTTTCAAGATCCTGTTCGCGGTGACGACCGCGATCGTGGGCATCATGGCGCTGCGCGCCAAGGACGCCATCGACTACGACGACGGCGATCGCGAGGCGGGTGAGTTCTTTGCGCTCGCCCTGTCGGTCACGTTGGGCATGAACCTGATGGCGGCGTCGACCGATCTGCTGCTCGCCTACCTGTCGCTCGAGTTCGTGTCGATCATGTCGTACATCATGAGCGGCTTCACGCGCCGCTCGCGCCGCAGCGCCGAGGCCTCGCTCAAGTACGTCATCTACGGCGGGGTGGCGTCCGGGGTCATGCTGTACGGCATGTCGATCCTGTATGGGCTGGCCGGCACCACCGACCTGGTCAAGATCCGCCTGGCGGCGCAGCACGCCAACCCGGTGGCGGTGTTCGCGGCGGTCTCGTTCTGCATGGCCGGCTTCGGCTACAAGATCGCGAGCGTGCCGTTCCACATGTGGTGTCCCGACGTCTACGAGGGCGCGCCCACGCCGGTGACCGCATTTCTTTCGGTCGGGCCCAAGGCGGCCGGCTTTGCGCTTTTGATCCGCTTCTTCGCGGGCGCCATGCCGGCCGAGATACAGACCGAGTCGCTGATGGGCGGGGCGCCGTGGGCGCTCATGCTGGCCTGCATGTCGGCGGTCACCATGACGCTGGGCAACCTGGCCGCGATCCCGCAGCAAAACCTGAAGCGCATGCTGGCCTACTCGTCGATCGCGCACGCCGGCTACCTGCTCATGGGCTTCGCGACCGGCACCGCGGAGGGCCGGGGCGCGGTGATGTTCTACCTGATCGCGTATCTGCTCATGAACCTGGGCGCCTTCCTGGTCGTGCTCGCGATTGCCGAGGCCGGCCTGGGCGAATCGATCGACGATTACAAGGGACTTGGTTATCGCAGCCCCTACCACGCGGCCGTGCTCGCGATCTTTCTGATCTCGCTGACCGGTGTGCCGCCGATGGTGGGCTTCGTGGGCAAGTTCTACCTGTTTGCGGCGCTCATCAACAAGGGCGGCTCGATGTTCATCGCGCTGGCGGTGCTGGGCGTGCTCAACAGCGCGGTCTCGCTCTACTACTACGCGCGCGTGCTCAAGGCCATGTACCTGGATCAGCCGGCGCGCAGCGAGCCGGTCCTGGTGGCGCGCCAGCACACGCTGCTCTTGGCCCCGCTGGCCGGCTTCACGATTGCGTTCGGGCTCTACTGGTCGCCGGTTTACAACTGGGTCGTGGGCTCGCTCGCGATGTGGCTGCCGCAAGCGCAAGCCGCCACCGCGCAGCTGCTGCGCTGACGCCTGCCGCCGCTCGGTTTTCTGGCGCTTGGGCATCAGATTTCCGTCGCCCGGACCGGCCAACTACCCGAAATCATGACTGGCACAGCCATTGCTGCCTGTCCGCCCATGACGCTTCGCTTGAGCTTTTTGCTATTGCTTGTCGGTGCCTGTGGGAGCGGCCGGCCGGGCGCCTGCGCGACCGACGACGACTGCATCTTCCGCACGAACGCCGGCTGCTGCGGCCAGTGTCTGGCCAAAGACGATCCGGTGCCGCCGCCGATTCCGTGCCGCGCCGCCTGCCCGCAGTTCATTCCGTCGTGCCTGTGCCATCACGGGCAGTGCGGAATCGGCACGCTCACCCAGGGCGCAGCCTGCGACCTCCAGCGTGACGACTGCGCGGTCGGCCTCAAATGCTGCGCGACCTGCTGCGGTGTCCCGCCGCCCGATGGCGGCACCTACGATCCGCGGCCGCAGTGCGTGCAGCCCGCGATCGCGCCGCCGCCGGGCCCGGGCGGCTACTGCCCGCCGGTCGCGCTCGGTGGCGGAGCACCCGGAGCACCCGGTGCCGCCGGTGCGCCGGCCGCCATCACCGTCTTGAGCAGCTCGCCGGGCGGCACCGCTCCCAGAAGATCGTAGCGCTCGTTGACGATCGTCTTGGGCACCGCGCGGATCTCGTACTTGCGCGCCAGATCGGGATACTCTGAAGCCTCGATCACGTCCGCGCGCACCCTATCGGTGGCGATCGCGAACCGGTAGGCCAACCTGGCCATGGGCGGGCAGTGCGGTCAGGTCGGGGTCACGAACACCTGGATGTGCACGTCCTCGCTGAGCTTGGCCAGCCCCTCGGCGATCGGGGCCGGAAGCGCATCCGTGTCCTCGCCGCCCAGCTCCAAAATGGTGGCGATCACCGTCGACAGCTCGTAGCCCGCGGGCAGCCCGAAAAAGCGCAGCTTGGCGCTCCCGGGCGCACCGAAGAGCAGGGCCGGCAGTCGCTCCGCGCCCAGCTTGCCCAGCTGCTGCTCGTCCGACGGCTGCACATCCCGCACCTCGAGCTTGATGCGTGGCGACTGCGCGGCCACTTCCTCGAGCAGGAGCCGCGCCTCGCGCCCGTACGGCACCTCCTCACCCGGCACCACCAGCGCAGATTCGTGGGTGACCAGCGTCAACGCGACGTCGCGCTTGAGCGCAGCAAACTCGGTGCGCAGCAGCTGCTGGTCCGATTCCGACAGCAGAGCCATGCTCAGGTCACGGTCCAGGTCTCGTTGCCCCTGAGCAGCTTCTGCAAATCACCCTCGCCCAGCTTCTCGCGCGCCTTCCGCGTCTGCTCGGTGATGAGCTGGTCGTAGGTCGGCCGCTCGATCGCGCGCAGCACGCCCAGGGCAACCGGAAACTGCGGAACGTCCAGATGCGCTTCCAGGAATGCCAGCGACGGCGAGGCCGCCTTCTCGTCGTGCACCAGAAGGCTGGCCGGATCCAGGTCCTTGAGGCTCACCACCTCGGGCTGGAAACCCGATCCCACCCGGATGCCGCGGTCCTTGGCCTTTCCGAACACAAGCGGCTTGCCATGCTCGAGCCGCAGCTGCGTGTCTTCCTTGACCGCTTTGTCGGTTGCGAACGCAAAGGCCTCGTCGTTGAACACGTTGCAGTTTTGAAAGACCTCGATGAACGCGCTTCCCTTGTGCGCGGCCGCGCGCCGCACCACCTGCTGCAGGTGCTGCACCTCGGTGTCGATCGAGCGGGCCACGAACGTGGCCTCCGCGCCCAGCGCCACCGAGAGCGGGTTGAACGGATAGTCGACCGAGCCGTACGGCGTCGACTTGGTCTTCTTGCCCAGCTCCGAGGTCGGCGAGTACTGACCCTTGGTCAGCCCGTAGATGCGATTGTTGAACAGCAGGATCTTGAGATCCACGTTGCGGCGCATGGCATGGATCAGGTGGTTGCCCCCGATCGAAAGCCCGTCGCCGTCGCCGGTCACCACCCACACCGACAGCTCGGGCCGCGTCATCTTGAGCCCGGTTGCGATCGCGGGCGCGCGCCCGTGGATGCCGTGGATGCCGTAGGTGTTCATGTAATAGGGGAAGCGGCTCGAGCAGCCGATCCCGCTCACGAACACCATATTCTCGCGCCGGATGCCCAAATCCGGCATAATCTTCTGCACTTGCGCCAGGATCGCGTAGTCGCCGCAACCCGGGCACCAGCGTACCTCCTGATCGCTGATGAAGTCCTTCTTGACGTACTGCGGTTTGTCGGTCGGGGGGGAACTCGCACTCTCGCTCATGACCGCACTACCTCTCCACCGCGCGCAGCGGCGTCACCGTGCGCGCCTTGCCGGCTGGGCCGGTAAGCTCTTCGATCTTGGCGGTGATCTCGACCACCTTGAACGGCTTGCCCTGGATCTTGTTGAGGCCGATTGCATCGACCAGATAGTCCGCGCGCAGGAGCCGGATCAGCTGGCCGTTGTTGAGCTCGGGCACCAGCACCTTGTCGAAGCGCGCGATGATCTCGCCCAGATCGGGCGGCAGCGGGTTCAGATGGCGCAGGTGCACGCTCGACACGCTGTAGCCCTTGCCGCGCATGAACCCGACCGCCTGCGTGATGGCACCGTAGGTGCCTCCCCAGCCCACCACCAGCAGGTCCCCGCGCGGCTCGCCCAGGATCGCGGTGGGCGGGATGTCCTGGGCCACGGCCGCCACCTTGGCTGCGCGCGTCTTGACCATGCGCTCATGGTTGATCGGATCGTAGCTGACGTTGCCGGTCAGGTAGTCCTTCTCCAAGCCGCCCACGCGATGCTCGAGCCCGGGCGTGCCCGGGATGGCCCAGGGCCGGGCCAGCGTGTGAGCGTCGCGCAAGTAGGGGAAGAATCCCTCCGGATCGGTGCGGAAACTGACCTTGATGGGCGGAATGTCGGCCGCGTTCGGGATCTGCCAGGGCTCGGCGCCATTGGCCAGGTAACCGTCGGACAGGAACACGACCGGCGTCATGTGCGTGATTGCGATGCGCACCGCCTCCAGGGCCGTCCAGAAGCAGTCGGCGGGCGAGCGCGCGGCCACGATCGGCAGCGGGCACTCGCCGTTGCGGCCATACATCACCTGCAGCAGGTCGGCCTGCTCGGTCTTGGTGGGCAGACCGGTCGAAGGGCCGCCGCGCTGGATGTCCATGATCACGACCGGCAGCTCGAGCATCACGGCCAGACCCATGGCCTCCGACTTCAGCGCGACCCCCGGACCCGACGTGGTGGTCAGCGCCAGCTTGCCGCCGAAGGAGGCGCCGAGAGCAGCGGTCAGGCCCGCGATCTCGTCCTCGGCCTGGAACGTGATGACCCCGAACTGCTTGTAGCCAGCCAGCTCGTGCAGGACGTCCGAGGCCGGCGTGATCGGGTAGCTGCCCAGAAAAAGCTGCAGGCCGCTCTTTTGCGACGCGGTGACGAAGCCGAGCGCAGCCGCGCCGTTGCCGGTGATGTTGCGATACGTGCCGGGGGGGAGCTGGGCGGGCCGCACCACGTACGACGCGTCGAAGATCTCGGTGGTCTCGCCGTAGTTGTAGCCGGCCTTGAACGCACGCAGGTTGGCCTCGGCAATCTGCGGCAGCTTGGCAAACTTGGCCCGGATCGAGTCGTGCTCGCGCTCGGTGGGCCGGTTGTACATCCAGAACATGAGACCGAGCGCCCAGAAGTTCTTGCAGCGCGCGACCTCTTTGGTCGACAGCCCGAGCCCGTCGCAGGCATTCTGCGTGAGCTTGGAGATGTCGATCTTGTAGACCCGGTACTTGTCGAGCGAGCCATCCTCGAGCGGATTCTGCTTGTAGCCCGCGCGCTCGACATTGGCGGGCGAAAACGCGCCCAGGTTGACGATCAGCATGCCGCCGGGGGCGAGGTCCGAGATGTTGGTCTTGAGAGCGGCCGGATTCATGGCCACCAGCACGTCCGGCCGGTCACCCGGCGTAAACACTTCGCGGCTCGAGAAATTGATTTGGAAGCCCGATACACCGGCCAGCGTGCCGGCCGGGGCCCGGATCTCGGCCGGGAAGTCCGGGAAGGTGGCGAGGTCGTTGCCGTACAGCGCCGAGGCACGGGTGAACTCCGAACCTGTAAGCTGCATTCCATCGCCCGAGTCCCCACAAAATCGAATTACGACCGTCTCGACCTCTTCGGTTTTCCTCGGGGGAGGGGTCATAACGGGAAGCGATGGACCGCGGGTTTCACCTTCCATTGGTTTTCCTTATGAGAATCCCAGCATCGGCAGGAAGCAGGAAAGACACGAATAATTCTAGCAAAAACCAACTCTGAGTCAAGCCAACCCACAAGCCCACCACCCCGACGCTCACCTGCCCTGCCGAGGCCGGAACGCCATATAAACGATCCGGGTCCAAATGGCAAGGGGGGCTAGCGGACGCAGAAGCGAGTCCCGGTTGTAGGGACGCCCTCGAGGGCGAGTGGGCTCTGTACGCCGACGCACGTACCATTCACCAGAGCACATTGGCTATTCGCGGTGCACGGGAAGAGGCACTCCCGAACCCCATTGTGATTGGCGCAGATCAGGGTCTGGCACTGGCTGTCCATCGTGCAGGGCGCGAACAGACCGCCGCCGGGTGCCGGGCTCGTGCAGCGGCCGACGATCGAGCCAGCGACGACATAGAGATCGCACACGGCGCCGCCGTTGCAGTCCTCGATGGAGAGGCAGGGCTGCCCGCCCGTCGGTGGTTGGCAGTAGCCGGCCGCGCATGCGGAGCCGGGCGGGCACGTGCGGTCAATCACGATGTTGCCCGTGTCATCGCAAGTGCCGCTGGCCCCGCCGCCGGCACACACGCGCTGCCCGGGCATATTGCACTGCGGTATCACGTCAAAGCCCCGCGCGTCGACCGAAGCGTCCGGCGCGCGCGCGTCGACGGACCCGTCGCGTGCTCCCGCGTCGGGGCACATGGGTGCGGTCGCCCGCAGCGCAATCGTCAGATCGAGGCGCGCGTTGTCCATCACCGGCCGCGAGGCGGAGCCGCTTGCGATGGCGCAGCCGGCCAGGTCGCGCGCCCATACCGTCACCACGAACAGGTCGGTCGCATCGCGCGGCAGGACCACCACGAAGCTGGTCTCGACGCCGAAACCGCCGCTGGGTGCGTTCCAGATCTGCGGCGCCATGGCGGTGCGGACGCCCAGCCGGAAGTCGGCCTCGAGCTGCATGGTCTGCGCGGGCACGCCCAGCACGGTCACCAGGATCCGGGGCCCATCCTGCTGGCCGCAGCCGAGCGCGACCAGCACGAGCGCCGACGGTACCAGCCGGTGAAGCCCCATCACCAGCTCCGATTATACAGCCGCGGACGCTCAGCGCGCGCCCGCCTTGCCAATCCGTACGCGGACGCTGGCCAGCTTCCAGGTCACGACCACCCGGTAGACGCGCGGCTCGCCGCCCAGCATGAGATGGAGCTCGATGTAAGGCTGAACGAACGCGGGCGGCGGCTGCAGCTTGATCTCATCGAACGCCGCCAGCACACACTTTTCGGCGCGTGGCCAGTCGGCGCCGCGCGATTTCGGCCGCACGGCGCGCGGCTCCAGCAGATGCCCCTGCGGGTCGATGGTGGCGGTCAGCGTCAGCGCGCCCACAGCGGCCCACTGCACGCGCTCCAGGCAGGCCGCAAACCGCGGCAGCTGCCGCACAGCGGGATCGCTGAGCGCCTCCTCCCACGCGTCTTTTTCGCGCGCGTACGCGTCGAGGTCATCGAGCTTGATCAGCGAGCCGTCGGCGAAGCGGCACAGGGTGGCCCCATCGGAGGGCTCGACCCGAGCCGCGTGGAAATCGGGGCAGTCGAACCCGCCCACGCCGTGCTGGCGCGCCTCCGGCATGCGACGCGACGTGGTCGTTAGCACGCTGAAGGCCTGGCAGGCGAGCAGACCGGTACGGTTCCGGCACGACGCCGAGAGGGTCAGAGCCGAGCCCTCATTGGAGCGCAAAAGGCGCACCGGCTGGCCCGCCACCGTCCAGGTGAGCTCATCGAAGAGCGCCGTGCTGGGCGCGCTCGCAGCGAGCAACAGCCACAGCAGCCGTCCCACCCAAGCCACTCGCATCGTATCCGTGCCTCACTCCTGCGTCGCACCCGCGCGCCTGCGCGCGGGGCCGGGACCCGCCCTTTCTATACCACGGACGAGCTCGCCTCCGCGTAGAATACCCGGGTTCATGCACATGGACGTTCCAGCGCCGCCTGCGGTTTTCGTGGGACGCGAGGCCGAGCTCGTGCGGATTGCGCGCGCCCTGGAGGAGCTGCGCCTGGTCGTGATCTACGGGGTCGCCGGCGTGGGCAAGACCGCGCTGGCGCTGCGCGCGGCCCACGAGCTGTCGGCGCAGCGGGGCGCGCGCCTGGCCTACCTGGCGTGTCGTCCCGGCGAGAGCGCGACAACCGCAGCCACCGCGCTGGCCGCGCAGCTCGGGGTCGGGAGCGGTGCCGAGGGCACGGTGCGGCTCGATCCCTTGCGGGCGCTGATGGAAACCGCTGCTGCCGCGCCGGTCGTGGCCTGCATCGACGACCTGCAGCGCTCGGACCCGGGCCTGCCCGATGCGCTGGCGCATCTGGCGTCGCGGGGCCTGCCGCTCTGGATCTTTGCGACCGCACGCGAGCGGCTGGCTCTGTCACCGGTTGCGGGCGATCATCTGCTGGTGCTGCTGCGCGGCCTCGACCCCGCCGAGGCTGCCGCGCTGTGGAGCCGGCTCGAGCAGATCTACGGCCCCCGGCCCGGTCAGCGCGCCCCGACGGCGAGCGCGCACACCCCGCTCAGCATCAAGCAGGCCTTCATGGGGCCCGGCGCTGCCGCCCCGGCCGATCCGTTGGGATTGGAAGCGCTTCCGCCGGCTGAAGCGCGCCTGCTGGCGCAGTTGTGCGCCTTCCGGCGGCCGGTGCCGACGGCAGCCGTGGCCACCGATCCCGAGATGCAGGGCGTGCTGGAGCAGCTGGAAGCGCGCTTTCTGGTCGAGCCCGCGCCCGGTGGGGCCTGGGCCGTGCATGATCTGGTTCGCGAGGCGGTAGCGCGCTCGCGCAGCGGGCCGGGCCGGGCCGAGCACGCGCGCTGCCGGGCGTTCTTCGGCACCCAGGCTGGAAGCGATGAGGTGCGCTTGGAGATCCTGCACCACGCGGTGGCGGCGGGCGAGAATGCGTGCGCGCTGGACCTCCTGGTTGCGGAGGCGGGTCGCGTCGCGCGGGTGCCCCCGGGCAGCTCGGTGTTCGAGCGCGACCTTGGCGACGCGATCGACCAGTTGGCTGCGCGCATCGAATTGCCGGCTCCGGTGCGAGCGCTGCGAGCGAGCATCCGGGCACGCCAGGGCGAGCCCGCCCGAGCGTGCGACGAGCTGGCTGCGCTGGTGGACGAATACCCGCAGGCCCGACTCGACTACGGCGCCATCGCGGCGGCGCTTGGACGCACGCGGCAGGCGCGCGCGGCGCTGGCAGGCGCGCTCGCAGACGAGACACTGGGCCCGCTGGTGCGCCTGCTGGCGATGGCCACGCTGTGCGGCGCCTACCGCAACGACGGCGATCTCAAAGGTGCATGGCAGGTGCTCGCGGGTACGCGGCGGCTGGTCGATTCGACGGGGGCGCTCGGGCAGGGAGTGGCGGCCTTCATCGAAGCGTTGCTGACCTACGATGGCGGCCGCTACGGCGCCGCCGCCGATGCAACCGAGCACGCGCGCGCTGCGCTCGAGCGCGCGGGCGTTCCGTTCGCGCTTCCCCTCTTGACGTCGGTCGAGCGCGCGGTCGCTGCCGCGCGCGGACAGCCGCCGCCGGCCGACCACGCCGGTGAGCCCGACGAGCTGTTCGACGAAGCGCCCTTCTTACGCCACTCGGCGCGTCTGTTCCACGCGGAGGAGCTGGTGCGACGCGGTCAGGCGCGTGCGGCCACAGCGCTGGCCGGTGAGGTTGCCGAAGCGGCGTCTGCTCTCGGTTATCCGGCCCTGTCACGTGGAGCTGCGCGCGTGATGGCGACGGCTGCGGAGGCCTTGAGCGGGCACCGGGGGCGCCCGGCGAATCTGCAGCCGCGCCGCGCGGGCGCGCGCGCAGAAGGTTTCGATGCCGCCTCGGAGCGGCTCACGCGCGCAGAGTATTCGGTCGCGGTGGGCCATCTAGCGGCCGCCGAACGGGACGCGATCGCGGTCGAAGCGGTGGCCACGCCGGCGCGCTGGCGCCACCTGTATGCGCGCGCCCAGCTCGTCCGCGCCGAAGCCGCCCTGCGCCGAGGCCGGTTCGACGAGGCCCGGCCGCTCATCGCGGCGGTGCGCGCGGAGGCGGCCCCGCAGGGCTATGCACCGCTTGCGACCGCATGTGACATCCTGGACGCCGCGCTGGCTCGCGCGAGCGGGGCCTGCGCACCGGTTCGCGACGGCGTGCTGGCGGCGCGGCTGGGCCTGGGCGCCGAGCCCACGCTGCTCGTGCGCGACGCAACCGGTGTGCGGGGTCTGCTCGCACCGACCCAGCTCGGCGAGTGGGACCTGTCGCGCTATGCGACCACGATCGATCTGGTCCGCCGCCGCGTGCGCCTGCGCCGGCGCATCATTGATCTGACCCGTCGGGGCTCACTGATCGACCTCATGCGCGCGCTGGCGCGCGAGCCGGGCGCGCTGGTTTCCACGGCCGAGGTCGTGCGCGCGGTCTGGAACCTCGAGTACCACCCGCTACGCCATCACAGCCGCATCACGATGGCCGTGCTCCGGTTGCGTCACCTGCTCGGCCCCGGCATCATCGAAGCCCAGCCCGAGGGCTACCGGCTGGCTGTCCCGGCGCCCTGGATCGTCGTGGAGCCGCGTTGAGAGTGGCTGCTACCCGGAGGTCCCATGCAACTGCACTGTCACCGAGGAGCGACAGTCCGCTGCAGAGAGGGGTTGGCAGCGCTTGGGTCAGCCGTCCCCGCCTGTGCGGCTGCCCCGCCACGCCGACCCTCACGATTTGGCCAGGATGGCCTCGCGGCACAGGGCTTGCTGAGCGAGTCGGCACCATGAGCTTACGCATCGGCTTGGTTTTGTTGCTGTGGGCTGGCTGTGGACCGACTGGGATCGGCGCAGACGCGGGAGGCGGCGGGATGGCGGGGGCCGGCGCGGCCGGTGGCTCCGGCGGCGGGGGCGGCGGAGGCAGCGGGGGCGGCGGCGCGGGCGGCGGGGGCGGCGGGACCGGAGGCGCAGGTGGCGGCACCGGCGGCGCAGGCGGCGGCGCCTGTCAGGCCAATCAAACGCGCCCGTGCTGGCCCGCCAACGCACCCCCGACCGCGCGCGGCGTGGGTGCGTGCCGCGATGGAACCCAGACCTGCGTGATGTCGGGCGAGTTCTGGAACTGGGGAACCTGCGTGGGCGCGGTCACACCGATGCCCGAAAACTGCACCAACGGCATCGACGACGACTGCAGCGGCCTCGCCGACTGCGCCGACCCGTCGTGCGCGACCAATCCGGCCTGCCAGAGCGCCTGCACCGCCGGCCAGACCCGCCAATGCTACACCGGCCCGCCCAATACCCAGGGCGTGGGCACCTGCCGCCCGGGCACGCAGACCTGCACCAACGGCCAATGGCCGACCGATTGTCCCGGCCAGGTGCTGCCGGGCCCTGAAAACTGCGCCGACGCGATGGATCACAACTGCAACTTCCTGCCGGGTTGCCTGGACCTGTTCGCCTGCCTGACCGCGCCCAACTGTCAGCCCACGTGCCGGCCCGATCCTGGATGCTCCTGCCCGACCGGGAGCGTTTCGGGCGACAACGCGATGTGCCCCGCCGGCACGCACGGCCAGTTCACGGGTGGCGGCATCGACTCGGGCGGCTTCATCGAGTGCTGCCCGTGCACGCCCGCCGACTGCGCCGACCTTTCCTGCTGCGCCCAGGCGGTGTGCGCCAATAGCCCGGCCTGCGGGGGCGCGAGCTGTCGCCCGCTGCCGGCCGCCTGCAACGGCATGGTAAGCTTCGACTGCGACGACTTCCCGGAGGACTGCGACCAGCCCTGCTGCCCCTGCACCGACGGCTCGTGCTGATCTGACAATCGGTTCGAGCGGGCCGGCTCACCCGGCTCAGCGTACTCCGAAGCCGCCCTGCAGCAGGAAGTGCTGCGGGCTCACCGAAAGCGACGGGCTCGTGATGCCGAGCTGGGCGCCGACCGGCAGCCCGAACGCGCCCAGCGAGCTCGGAATGGTGAACGATGGAATGGGCAGCGCGGGCAGGCTGCCGTTGAGCGCGCGGTCGACATACTGCTGAACCAGTGGCCGCAACATGCTTTCGAGCATGGCCTGCTGGCCGGCGTCGAGGCTCAGGGCATCGCTCGAGACGTGCAGCTCGTCGATGGTGATGCTGCCGAAGGTCAGGGCGTCGCCCACCAGGCTGACCGTGGTGTGGGCAGTGGCCCCGAGCGCGATCCGCAGATCGGCGGGCAGCCCGCTGACGTTGGCGGTTCCGACCACGCCGCCCAGCTGAAGCGTCACCGTTCCCGCAGGATCGATCAGCGCCACCGGCGGCAGATGGGTCTCGAATACAACACCGCTCAAGGCACCGTCGAATTCGCCGGCCCGCCACAGGGTGTGCAGGAGCTGGTTGAAGATCCCGACGTGGGCCCCGACGGCGGTCGAGGTGGCGCCGCCGGGGTCCAAAAGCACGCTTCCCGGCGGCAGCGGCACGCCCAGGCTGGGTATGGACTGCGCGGGCATGGCCGTGAAGCGAGTCGACAGCCCCACCAGCATGCGGCTCGCGCTCGTGTCGAGCAAGGAGAAGCCGACGCCGAAGCTGACCGGGATGGCTCCGGCTCCGCCGATCCGCGGCACCCCGAACGTCGCGCCCAGATTGCTGATGTTGAGCCCCGAGACCAGGCCCGCGAGCACGCTGTTGAAGTTGTTCGTGATGAAGTTTTGCAGCGTGTTGGCGACCAGGTTGCGCAGCGTACCCTGGGCCAGGCTGGCGATGAGGTTGATGATCGCGCCCGAGATACCGGAGAAGTTGGTGCTGATGGAGCCCACCGAGACCGATACCGATCCCGGGCGCACCGTGATGGCCGGGCGACCCGCTCCATCGAGCCCGGCATCGAGGATCAGATCGATGTCGACCTGGGAAATGTCGACCGTCCCGGTGGTGTCGAACCCGATGCCGGCCGCGCTCCCGCGCACGCGCAGGACCAGGCGGATGTTGCTCACCCGGGCGTGCGCCTGTACGCCGCCCGCGACCAGCGTGAGGCTGGCCGTGTTGGGACCCGGCAGCTGCGAGCTCAGGTACGTGACCTCCGAGCTCAAGACGCATGCGCAGCCGATCAGGGGCACGCACACCTGCTGATCGCAGCTCGACGGCTTGAGCGGGTTGGCGGCCAGAAGAGCGCCATCGAGCGTGCTGGCCAGACCCGCGCTGTTCAGCACCACCGACAGGATGTCGTCGAAGTCGTCGAGCCCGCCCGCACGGCTGCCGTCGTCCCAGGCGGCCTGGCGCAGGGACAGCGAGACCGCATGGGCCAGCGAGCCGCTTTCGGCCTGCCATTGGTCGGCGACCAGGAACGCGCACACCTTCGAGTTGGCGACCCCGTAGGAGTCGCTGGCCGAAACGTCGACGAAGTTGATGCCGAACCGGGTCGGGAGCGACACCTGGAATGTCCCGTCGGTGGCCAGCGTGACCGGGGTCCCGTTGACGCTGACCGAGGCGACGCCGTTGACGTCGCTGGCGGAGCCCGCAAACGAGATCATCGAGCCGGGGGCCAGACTGAGCATGCTGGCATCGGCGGGGCTGTCGCAGTGGATCACCGGCGGCAGGCTGTTGACCACGAGCTGGAGTGAGGCAGTCACGGGCAGGTTTCCGTCGGTGGGTGGATCGACGCTCGCGTTGACCTGGTAGCGGCCCTCGCCGCCGTAGCGAAACTGGTCCGGCGCCAGGGTCGTGATGGGGCCAACGCCGGTGATGGCGGTGCTGGTGATGGTCAGGGGCGCGTTGTCGATCGAATTGCCGTATCGATCCGCCACCATGTGCGTGATCTGAACGACGTCGCCGACTGGATAGACGCCGAGATCGGGCAACTTGCCGATCATGAGATGTGCCGGCAGCGCAGGCACTACCTGGACGTCGACCCCGTTGCCGGTCGCGCCTGCGAGCTGGCAGCTGGCCTGGAAATGGCCGGCGCGGGTCATGAGCGCCGAAAGGTTGGTGATGGTGTTGCCAGGATCGGACGGCATGAGCGCCAGCGTCGGGCTGGCGTCGGTGATCGGGTTGCCAAACGCGTCCGACACCTGGCAGGTCGCCGTGATGCTCTGGCCGGCCGTGACCGGATTGGGCGCGACCGAGGTACGCAGGTTCAAAGGTGGCCCCGGCAGCACGTGCACCAGAGCGGGCGTGCTGTCGATCAGGTTCGGCAGCGCGCAGGCCACCGCAATGTCGCCGGCGCGCTGGGCGATGATGAGGTTGCCCTGGCGTCCGACCGCATCGGGCGGCGTGACCCGCACGTCGGCCTGAACGATCTGAGCCATGCCATCGCGCACCAGCGTGCAGGTGACCGGAATCATGTCGCCGGCGTGGACCTGCGCCGGCGCCGAGGTTTCGAGCGTGGCATTGCCTCCTCCGCCTGGAGGCGGTGGCGAGGCGTCGTCGCCACAGGCCGCGAGCCCACCCCCGCAAGCCGCGGCCAAGCCGAGCAGAACAAACCTACGCGGGTTCCCCATTTTTCCAGGGTATCACGGGCGCGCGAGACGCATCAATCAGGCTCGCCGCGGCCAGGCCGGCCACCATCCCCGATGCATTTCTGCCGCACCTGAGGCGCCCCCGCAGCAGATGCGGAACGCAATCGCGGCGCGCACGGACACCCTGTGGTGAGGCACACGGGTTGCACAAGCGACACGCCCACAAGGAGGCACCCATGAGGCATATCTCTGTGCTGTCATCGTTCGTGGTGCTCTCAACATTCGTGCTCGCTTGCTCCGACGAGCAGGGCGGCGACGACGGGCCGTCGGCGCGCATCGATGCCGCGCACCGGGACGGCCGAATCGACGCCCCGCCTCCCGGCGGCGGTTCCGATGCCGGTGCCACCGGCGGCGGCTACGATCCCACCCATTGCGAAATGGATTCCCCGGCGGCGCCTCCGGCCGCGAGCGCCCGCTACATCATGCCGACCGGGCAGGGCGCGGCCGACGGGACCAGCTGGGCAAACGCGGCCGCTATGACCGCTCTCGACGCCATGGTGGCCGCAGTCGGCGCGGGCGGAACCGTCTACATTCGGGCCGACGCAGGCGAGTACGTGTTCACCCAGGATCCGGCGGTGCTGGTCGCCCACGGCGGCGTGGACGGCAACCCGGTGACGATCCTCGGCGTGGACGGAGCCCTGAAGCCGACCAAGGCCGTGCTGGTGGGCTATCGCGACGCCTGGACCTTGCCGGCCGACCCGGAAGCGGTCACGGACGTCTCCTCCTGGTCCATCGGCCCCGACATCTTCCGGCTCGCCCTCGGCGCCGACCACCTCACGTTCCAGTTCTTCGACTTCCAGCGGGCCGGGCAGCCGTTTCATCTGACCGCCCCCACGCACACGGGAATCACGGTCGACCATGCCTCGGCCTACAACTTCCGGCGCTTCTTCGAGCACGACCCAGACACGTCCCACATCGGCACCCGGCTCCACTGCATGACCGGCACCGGCTTCTCGAAGACCGCAATCCGCATCCGCGGCGACAGCCATGACGTGACGCTCGAAGACATCTACCTCGACAGCGGCCGCCAGGACGGCGACAACTTTGCCACGGGCGTCGAGCTGAACGACACCGCGCACCAGGTGACCATGACGCGGGTCACGGCCAAGAACACCCACTGGACGCACTTCGGCGCTCCCGACGCTTTCTGGAACGGGGACGGGTTCGCCAGCGAAATGGGGAATTACGACATCACCCGCATCGATTGCCTCTCCAGCGGCAACACCGACGCCGGCTACGACGACAAGGGACAGAACATCCGCTACATCGGTTGCGTGGCCGCGGACAACGCGAACAACTTCAAGCTGTGGGGCTACAGTCACGTCCTCGAGAACAGCCGCGCCCTCGACCCGCACAAACGCGGCGGCAACGGCTCGCAGGCGCAGGTCTGGCTGGCCGGCGACTACTTCCTGGCCGGGCGCGGCGCCGACGTGGTCTTCCGGGGCGGCGAGGTCCGCGACAACGACCCGGCCACCACCGTCTTCCTGGCCGAGTGTGGGACCGCGGGCTGTAACGCCGAGATCCGCTTGATCGACGTCGCCATCACGAAGAATCCGGCGGCAATGCAGGAGATGACCGTGGCCGGTGCCTACAACAGCATCTTCCTGTACGGGAGCGCGTCGGACACAACGCCTCCGACCATTACCTCGGCCGGGGCGATCAGCGCGCTGGCAGGGGTCCCGCAGGCACTCATCCTGCGGGCCGACAAGCCGCGCACCTGGTCGATCGTGAGCGGCGGCGGCGCCGGCTTGGTCGATCTGCTGCCGAACCGCCGGCTGGGGATCCTGCGCGTGGCCGCCTTCAGCTCGGGCACGCGTTCGGTCACGGTGCGCGCGCGCGACGCCTCCAACAACACCAGCGATCAGACGATCACGGTGTCGTTGGGTGGCGCGGCCACGACCTTTTTCGGGGATGGGTTCGCCCGCGCCGACGGCGATCTGGCGAACAATCCCGACTGGGTCTTCGTCGACGGGGCCGGCGCCCCCAGCGACCTCGCGGTGCGCAACCAGAAGCTCTCGATCTTCAGCACCGATCCGCTGGGCATCCTCTACAAGTCGCCCGACCTGGGCTACAGCGACCACTACGTCCAGGCGACGGTCGCCTCGGTGCCGCCGCAAGCCGTGGGCCTGTTGTGCGCGCGCGTGGTCGATAGCTGGAACACGATCGGCGTCACCTTCGGCGCCACCGGGATCGAGCTGGGCTCGCGAAGCGCCGGGTATTGGACCGCGCTGGCCTCGACCGCAACCCCACCAGCGGTCGGGGACGTCCTGCGGCTCGAGCTCAAGGGCACGACCGCGACCGTGAGGAGGAACGGCGCGGTCATCCTGGGGCCGGTCGCGACCGGGGGCGTGGGCGACGGATCCATCCTGCAAGGCGTGATCGCCTTCGGCGCGCCGGTCGACCCCTGGATTGACGATTACGAGGTGGGCCCGCTCTGACGCGGACCCCAAGTGCCGCGCAGCCCGGCAGCCTTTCAGCGGAAGGCGAGAGGCCTGAGCGTGCGAGGAGACGAATCATTTCCCTGGTGCGTCTGCGCGGGGGCGGGGACTCCGAGCCCGTCCCGGATGGTCGCCAGCGTCGTGGGCAGCTGGTCGTGCTCGAAAGCCGTGCAGTGGGTTGCATTGGTCAGCACGTCATAGGTCTTGCCGGCGCTGTTGATCTGGTTAAAGAGGCTCGCGCCGTTGTAGGCGACGCCGAGGCTGGTATCGGTCAACCAGGTCGGCGATCCGCCGATACCGACGTTGATGACAATCGGATGGTTGAGATCGAAGTTGCCCGGGCGCGCGCCCGGGACTTGCGGGTTCATGCTCGACGCGTTGAAGCACGCGTTCGGCGCCCCGGTCAGGCACGCATCGGTCACGCAGCCATAGTCGATGATGGCAGTCTTGACCGCGAAGCCGAGCGGGTTGAACGGGTCGTCGTCCGAGCCGGTGGGCTGCGGGAACGCGCACTGAAAGCCGTTGCACGGACTGTCGTCGTGGCAGGAGGTGGCCGGGTCGTTCTCGCAGATCCCCCAGTACTGCTGGAAGCTCGCGCACGTCGCCGGCACGTCCCAAGCTCCCGGCACGGGCCCGGACAGGTATTGATAGCTGACCGCCCAGTCGAGGCCATACCAGAGGATGGGCGCGAACGTCTGGATACTGCCCCCGCTGCACCCCGACGTGCCAAGGCTGACGCTGGGCGGCAGGTGAGCGCGGATGA
>Ga0126376_10000482_pt1 | contig 19520 bp, 12 predicted proteins | sample PanSoiMetPlot_15_FD_92760 | JGI IMG/M metagenome (GOLD analysis project Ga0126376, IMG submission 92760) | Tropical forest soil microbial communities from Panama - MetaG Plot_15 | ecosystem: Environmental > Terrestrial > Soil > Tropical forest > Bulk soil | place: Panama | collected 2016-02-17
CTCGATGTGGTGCTTCGCCACCAGGCGTTCACGCTGGGTGTATTTTTCGCCACCATGGCGTTGACCGGCGTCATGTTGATTACCATCCCGAAGGGATTTTTTCCGATCCAGGATATCGGTTTGATCAACGGCATAGCCGAGGGTGCTCAGGACATTTCTCCCGAGGAAATGATGCGCCTGCAGCGCGAACTCGGCGAGGTGGTCATGCGTGACCCCGCTGTCGCCGGATACGGTTCCTCGACCGGCTCGACCGGCAGCGCCAAGACCGCGAATACAGGGAATTTCACCATCGTCCTCAAACCGCGTGACGAGCGCGAACTCACCGCCTCGCAGGTTATCGACCGATTGCGGCCGGAGCTCGCAAAGGTCGCCGGAGTAAATCTATTCCTCCAGCCGGCGCAGGATATCACCGTCGGCGGCCGGATCGCCCGCGCCGCGTTCCAGTTTACGCTGCAGGATCCGAATGTCGCCGAACTTATCGAATGGTCGCAAAAGCTTTTAGACAAGATGCGGACTCAGCCGGAGCTGATTGACGTATCGAGCGATCTTTTAGCGAGTGCGCCACAACTCAAGGTCACCATCAATCGCGACCAAGCCGCGCGGTTTGGAATTTCGGTGCAAGCGATCGACGACACGCTCAACGATGCTTACGGGCAGCGCCAGATCACCCAGTTTTTCACCCAGCTCAATACCTATTGGATAATACTGGAAATTCTCCCCGAGCTGCAGAAGAGTCTCGACTCGCTTGATCGCATCTACGTCAAGTCGCCGCTCACCGGCGCCGCCGTGCCGCTCTCGGCGCTGGTCGATGTCGATTCATACAAAGTCGGGCCGCTGTCCGTGAACCACCAGGGGCAGTTTCCGGCGGCGACCTTGACCTTTAACCTGCGTGCCGGCGTTGCGCTCGGTGATGCAGTGAATGCGATCAGCAAGGCAGTGCGCGATATCGGCATGCCAAGCGCGGTGATCGGAACATTCCAGGGCAACGCCCAGGCCTTCCAGTCGTCGCTGTCGAGCGAACCGGCGCTGGTCGCCGCCGCGCTCGTGGTCGTCTACATCATTCTGGGGATGCTATACGAGAGCTTCATCCATCCGCTGACCATCCTGTCAACGCTTCCTTCAGCGGGGATTGGCGCGCTGCTCGCCCTGCAGCTCGGGCATATGGATCTCTCGGTGATCGGTATAATCGGTCTCATCCTCTTGATCGGCATCGTCAAGAAGAACGGTATCATGCTGGTGGACTTCGCCATCGTGGCGGAACGTGAACGCCACATGCCGACGATTGCGGCCATCCGCGAAGCCTGCCTGTTGCGGTTCCGTCCGATCCTGATGACGACCGCGGCCGCCATGCTGGCCGGCGTGCCGATGATGTTCGGCCACGGTACCGGATCCGAACTGCGAAGGCCGCTCGGCTATTCTATGGTCGGCGGTTTGGCACTGAGCCAGATTCTCACTCTCTACACGACCCCGGTGGTGTATCTCTATCTTGCCCGCTTGCAGGCCTGGGTGTACGGCAAAGCAATCCAGTATGAGCCACGAGAGGAGGACATCCACGCTGTCGCGGCGGAGTGAGGAAACGACGGCTATTCCTGGGGCGCGAAGCCGAACTGCCGCGTGAAGCGTTGCGCATAGACCGGCCACACCGCCGGATTGACTTTTCTCAGCACCGATTTGCCGTCAAGCGCATCGAGCACCTGCTCGGCGGCGATCTTGCCCATGTTGAACCGCGTCTCGCGGGTAACACCGGCGGTGTGGGGGCTGACGAGGACATTATCGAACTTCAACAAAGGGTGCTCGCAAGGCGGCGGCTCGGTCGCCCATACGTCAAGACCGGCGCCGGCCAACTGCTTGTGCCGCAGGGCGTCGGCCAGCGCCGCCTCGTCATGGATGTGACCGCGTGCCGTGCTGATGAGATAAGCGCCCGGGCGCATCAGAGCGAACTGCGCGATGCCCACCATCCCGCGGGTTTCGGCCGTGAGCGGGCAGTTGATCGATACATAGTCACTGCGGCGCAACAGGTCGTTGAGCGCAACCTTTTCGGCGCCGCGCTCGGCACACACTTCGGCCGTGAGGTAAGGATCGTAGGCGAGCACCTGCATGGCAAATAGGCCGCGGCACAGTTGCGCAATGCGGCTGCCGACATTGCCAAGCCCAATGATGCCGATGGTCTTGCCGAGCACATCGTTCCCCATATAGGCGACACGATCGACGAGGCGCTCGCGACGCATCACCTGGTTTGTTTCAGGAATGCGCTTCGAGAGTGCGATCAGCATGCCGAGCGCATGCTCGGCGACCGCCTCGCGATTGCCGCCGGCCTGGTTCACCACAAGAATACCGGCATCGGTGCAAGCCTTGACGTCGACGGTGTCGTAACCGGCACCGCTGGTTGATATGATGAGAACGCTCGGCATGCGCGCGATCAACGCTGCATCGACGTGAAACTTCCGCACAATCTCGTCCCGTGCCGAGCCGACCTGGTAGACATGGGCCGCGGCGAGAACCGGCCCGGCGACCTCATCAGGACTCTCGTTTTCCAGCCGATCGAGCCGAACATCGCCACGACGTCCTAAAATATCGGCGTAAACCGGATCGGCCAGGTACTTCACGTAGAAAACGCGTTTTGTATTGACGGACACGGATTTCGGCCTTTCTGTCACTGCGGGCGCGCCGGATTTGTGATGCGCGGTGCATGTTCTAGCCGAATTTTCCGTGGTTGCGACAAGCCCCAGCGGCCACGGGCTCGACACGATCTCCCATTCAAGTGATAAGCGGTGGATCGGAGCCCCGGCATTGCCGGGCAAGGAGGTCTTCCAATGATGCTGCAGCTGCGCGCCGGCCTCACAGCGGCACTTGTGATTTTTTCCTCATATGCTGCCTGCGCCGCCGACAAATCCTATCATCGAGATGATCTCGCTGAGGCCGCCCTCCGCCTTGAAAGCCAGATTAAGGCCGATGCCGGGCCGGTGACGAAACCGGCGGCGCCCCTGCGCCGCGAGGCCGATGCGGCATTCGCCCGCAACGATCAGCGGGCCGCCGCGCAGTTGCTTGGGCAGATCGCGGCGGCGACCCCCGGCGATGCCGCCAACTGGCTGCGGCTCGCGAGGACCATCCTGCAGTTCAGGGCGAGCGATGCCCGCGAGCGCGCCACGCTGCTCGAGCGTGCCGCAACTGTCGCTTACATCGCCTACCAGCGCACGAGCAACCGCAACGAAGAGGCCGATGCGCTTGTCATTCTCGGGCGCAGCTTTGCGGAGCGCTCCTTGTGGCGGCCGGCGCTCGATGCCACGCGCTTGTCGCTCGAGCTGCGCGAGGTCGCTGACGTTCGCGCCCAATACGAAAAAATGCGTGACGATCACGGCTTCCGGCTGCTCGACTATTCGGTTGATTCCGATAGTACCTCGCCCCGCGTCTGCTTCCAGTTCTCCGAGGAATTGCCGGCCAAGCGCACCGATTTCTCGCCGTTCGTCAGCGTTGCCGGCCAGGATAAGCCGGCGTTGTCGGCGGATGACAAGCAGCTTTGCGTCGAAGGGCTGCAGCATGGCGAACGCTATGCCGTTACGATGCGCGCCGGCTTACCTTCGACCGTCAAAGAAACGCTTGCCAAGACAGCGGACTTTTCGGTCTATGTGCGCGACCGTAGCCCGTTCGTGCGTTTCACCAGCAAAGCCTATGTGCTGCCGCGCACCGGGCAGCGCGGCATTCCGGTGGTGAGCGTCAACACCCGAAGCGTCGCCATCAAGGTCTTCCGGATCGGCGATCGAAATCTGCTCGAAACCGTGGTGGGCGGGAATTTCCAGCGCAGCCTTGGCCGCTTCGAATTGCAGCGGCTCGCCGCCGAACGCGGCGTTTCGGTGTGGAGCGGCGAACTCAAAGTCGAAAGTCCGCTCAATGCCGAAGTGACGACCGCTTTCCCGGTCGATGAGGTGATTGGTAACCTCAGTCCCGGCGTCTACGTCATGTCGGCAGAGGCAGCAGGATCGAAAGCTGACGACTACGTGGACCTTGCCATCCAATGGTTCATCGTTTCCGATCTGGGGCTCACAGCCTTCTCGGGCAACGACGGTATCCACGTCTTCGTGAATTCGCTGGCGACCGCGACCGCCAGTGCCCAGACCGATATCCGCCTGATCGCCCGCAACAACGAGGTGATGGCGACCCGGCGCACCGACGCCTCCGGCCATGCTGTGTTCGAGCCCGGCTTTGCGCGCGGCGAGGGCGGACTTTCGCCGGCCCTGTTGGTCGCGTCCGATCAGCGCGGCGATTACGGATTTTTGAGCCTCAAGGCTCCGGCATTCGATTTCAGCGATCGCGGCGTTGCCGGTCGAACTGTGCCTGCGGGGCTAGATGCCTTCGTCTACACCGAGCGCGGCGTCTATCGGACCGGCGAAACCGTGCACGTTACTGCGCTGCTGCGCGATCCGCTCGGGGTGGCGGCGCTCAATGTGCCGATAACGTTGGTGATCGAGCGGCCGGACGGTGTCGAATATCGCCGTGCCGTGGTTGCCGATCAGGGTCTCGGTGGGCGCAATCTCGACGTCACCATTGTGCCAACCGCGTCCACCGGGACTTGGCGCGTGCGCGCGTTCAGCGATCCCAAGCGTCCGGCCATCGGGGAGACGAGCTTCATGGTCGAGGACTACGTTCCCGATCGGATGGAGTTTGATCTCGCCAGCAAAGCCACAGCGATTACCAAGGGCCAGGCGTTCGAGGTGACGATCGAGGGTCGCTTCCTCTACGGGGCGCCCGCAAGCGGTCTGGATATCGGCGGCAGCGTGAAGGTACAGGCAACCTCCAATCGGCCCGGATTCGCCGGCTATCAGTTCGGCAGTGCAGATGACGACGAGGCCAAGGGTGCGACGGAGCAACCGCTTGAGAATCTCCCGCAGACCGATGCGGCCGGCAGGGCAAAATTTGACGTCACCATCGACAAACTGCCCGAAACGACCCGTCCGATGGAGGCGCAGGTGACGGTCAGCATGGCGGAAGCCGGTGGCCGCGCCATCGAGCGCAAGCTCACCTTGCCGGTGATGCCTGCTGCCGCCATGATTGGAGTTAAGCCGCTGTTCGCCGGCGCTTCGCTTGGCGAAAACGCGAACGCGACCTTCGACGTGGCGGTGGTAGCGCCGGACGGCAAGGCGGTTGCGCGCTCGGGCTTACGTTACGAGCTCCTCAAGATCGAGCGCCGCTACCAATGGTACCGACAGGACGGCAGCTGGAACTACGAGCCCATCAAGCAGAGTAAGCGGGTTGCCGACGGCGTGTTGGACGTCGCCGCCGGTCAGCCGGGCCGCATTTCGGTTCCGGTTACCTGGGGGCGCTACCGCCTCGAAGTGTCGAGCTCCGACGGCAGCACCGCGATGACCGCAGTCGGTTTCGATTCGGGTTTCTACGCTGAGTCGAGCGCCGACACGCCAGATCTGCTCGAGACCGCGCTCGACAAGCCCGAATACAGCCCCGGCGAGAGCATGACGATTGCCGTGACAGCACGAACCGCCGGAAAGGTGATGCTTAACGTCATCGCGGATCGGCTGATCACGACCCTTCATCAGGACGTTCAACCGGGGCTTAGTCAGATCCGCATCCCGGTTGGACGCGATTGGGGCAATGGCGGCTATGTGGTAGCGACGTTGTTGCGGCCTTTGGACGTGGCAGCCCAGCGCATGCCGGGGCGAGCCATCGGGGTGCAATGGTTCTCAGTTGGTCGTAACGCAAAGACCCTTACGGTCAATCTTGACCTTCCGCCGCTGTCGCGGCCGACCCAAACGCTGCGCGTGCCGGTCAAGATCGACGGCCTTGCCGGGCAGGAAGCGAGGCTGGTGGCGGCGGCGGTCGATGTTGGAATTCTCAACCTCACCAACTACAAGCCGCCGGCACCGGACGACTATTTCTTGGGTCAACGCCGCCTGACCGCCGAGGTGCGTGATCTTTACGGCCAACTCATCGATGGCATGCAGGCGACAGTTGGCCAGATTCGCTCCGGTGGCGACAGCGCCGGCGCGGAGTTGCAGGGCAGCCCGCCGACCCAGCCGCCAGTCGCGCTTTACTCGGGCATTGTCACCGTCAACCGCGACGGCACCGCGGAAGTTGCCTTCGAGATTCCGGAATTCAACGGGACCGTACGGGTGATGGCGGTCGCCTGGTCGCGTGACAAGGTCGGCCGCGCGATGGGCGACGTGACGGTGCGCGATCCGGTGATCGTCACTGCGACCCTGCCACGTTTCATCCTCGTCGGTGATCGCAGCACCTTGCAGCTCGAGATCGACAATGTAGAAGGACCGGCTGGTGAGTATCGCGTTGCGGTAGAAACCGACGGCCCGGTGCGCCCCGGCGTCGGCACGCCTCAGACGGTGCAACTGCGCGCCAAACAGAGAGGCCGGCTCGCGGTCCCCATGACGGCCTCGGCAGCCGGTATCGCCAATATCAGGGTCCGAATCGCAGGGCCGGAGAATTTCGCGCTCGACCGCAACTATGTGCTCGCCGCGAAGCCCGCAACCCAAGTGCTGACGCGCCGAACGGTGCGAACCATCGCGGCGCGCGAGAGCCTGACGCTGTCGGGCGATCTGTTCTCTGACCTCGTGGCCGGGACCGGAAGTGTCGCGCTTTCGATCGGCCCATCAACAGCGCTCGACGCTGCGACACTACTCAAGGCGCTCGACCGTTATCCATTCGGATGCACGGAGCAGATCGCGAGCCGCGCGCTGCCGCTGCTTTATGTCAATGAGTTGGCGGTTGAAGCCCAGCTCGCCTTCGATACCGCGGTCGATCAGCGCATTCGCGACGCGATCGAACGGTTGCTTGCGCGGCAGGGCTCGAACGGTTCGTTCGGCCTGTGGTCGGTCGGCGGCGACGACGTTTGGCTCGACAGCTACGTCGCCGACTTCCTGACGCGAGCGCGGGAACGCGGATTTGCCGTACCGGACTCCGGCTTCAAACTTGCAATCGACCGGCTGCACAATCTTGTCGTTAACGCGCCGGAACCCAGCAAGGACGGCGGGGGTAACCTCGCTTATGCGCTCTACGTGCTGGCACGCAATGGCGCGGCCCCTGTCGGCGACTTGCGCTACATTGCCGACATCAAGCTTGGCGATGTCGCCACCCCGATTGCAAAGGCGCAGATCGCCGCGGCACTCGGTCTGCTGGGTGATCGTGTGCGGGCGGAACGAGTCTACACCGCTGCGCTCGACTCACTCGTGACGCCGCGTTTCGAGTTCGGACGCGAGGATTATGGCTCCACGTTGCGCGACGCTGCGGCGGTCGTCACGCTGGCGACAGAAGGCAACGCACCACAGCCAACCATCGCGACAGCTATGCAAAAGGTCGAAGCTGCACGCGATGCTGCGTTCTACACATCCACCCAGGAAAATGCCTGGATGGTCCTTGCCGCCCGCGCCATCGGCAAACAGGCCCGCGTGTCGCTCGATGTCGGCGGCGAGGCGCGCCAGGGCCCGCTTTACCGCACAGTGCGAGCCGGCGAACTGCTGGCGAGCCCGCTCAAGGTGACCAACACGGGCGATGCGCCGCTGCGGGCCGTCGTATCCGTCAACGGGGCGCCGGTGACGTCGGAGCCCGCGGCCGACCGGGGCTTCAGGATCGAGCGGCTTTACTACACGCTCGACGGCAAGCCGGCTGACCCCGCTACGGCACAGCAGAACCAGCGTTTCGCGGTGGTGCTCAAGGTTACCGAGCCGACGCCGCAATATGGGCGTGTCATCATCGCCGACTACCTGCCGGCGGGATTCGAGATCGACAATCCGCGACTGGTATCATCGGGCGACGCCGGCAGGTTAAGCTGGATCGCGGATCCCGCCGAGCCGGTCTATTCCGAATTTCGCGATGACCATTTTGGCGCGGCCTTCGATCGCAACAGCAAGTCTCCCGCGATATTCAGCGTCGCCTATGTGGTGCGCGCGGTGTCGCCCGGTACCTATGTGCTGCCGCAGGCCTTTGTGGAGGACATGTATCGCCCCGATCGTTACGGCCGCACCGGCACCGGAACGGTTGCCGTCGCGGCCCGCTGACGGCGGATGTATCGAAGTGGTGGCCGCAGATGAACCGCCAACACGTCGTGCCGCACGCGATGCGGCTGATTGCAGCGGGCCTTGCGGCGGCGATACTCGCCGCGGCGCGTGCGATGACGCTTTGGATCGCCTCGCTCGGTCCGGTGCCGCTCGGCGAGGGGCTGGAATTCTCGACTACAGTGGTCGATCGCGAAGGCCGGCTGTTGCGCCCCTATGCGACGGGCGAAGGACGCTGGCGCCTGCCGGTGCGGGCCGATGGCGTCGATCCCCGCTATCTGGCGATGCTGATCGCGTATGAAGACAGGCGGTTTCGCGAGCATTCCGGCGTCGATCCTCTCGCTTTGCTGCGGGCCGGCGGGCAGATTCTCGCCCATGGTCGCATTCTGTCGGGCGGCTCTACCCTCACCATGCAGGTGGCTCGGCTGCTGGAGCCGCGTGCCGAGCGCTCGCTCGTTGCCAAGTTGCGTCAGGTCATTCGTGCGGTGGAGATCGAGCGGCAGCTCACCAAAGACGAGGTGCTCACGCTTTATCTGAATTTGGCGCCCTATGGCGGCAATCTCGAAGGCATTCGCGCCGCATCGCTCTCCTACTTCGGCAAGGAGCCGAGGCGGCTCACGCTGAGCGAGGCCGCGTTGCTGGTCGCGCTGCCGCAATCGCCGGAGGCGCGTCGCCCGGATCGGTCGGGGACGGCAGCTGCGCGAGCGCGCGACCGCGTGCTCGACCGCGTCGCCGCCGCTGGCATCGTCGATGCCGCGGAAGTCGCGCGCGCCAAGGCCGAGCCGGTGGCGGCGGAGCGAAAACCAATGCCGATGCTGGCGCCGCATGCCTCTGACGATGCGGTCGCAGCATTGCCGGGGCGATCACTGGTGCGACTCACCATCGATGCGCCGTGGCAGGCGAGCCTCGAGCAATTGGCGCGCGAGCGAGCCCGCACCCTCGGATCCAATATTTCGGTCGCGATCCTCGCCGTCGATCAGGCTACCGGCGAGACGCTGGCGCGGGTTGGCTCCGCCGATTATTTCGACGCAGAGCGCTCCGGCCAGGTCGACATGACGACGGCAATTCGTTCGCCCGGCTCGACCCTCAAGCCGTTCATCTACGGACTCGGATTCGAGGACGGCATCATTCATCCGGAGACCCTGATCGAGGATCGTCCGGTGCGCTATGGCGCCTACGCGCCAGAAAATTTCGACCTCACGTTCCAGGGAACCGTATCAGTGCGCAAGGCGCTGCAGATGTCACTCAACGTGCCGGCGGTCGCTGTACTGGACCGGGTCGGTGCCGGGCGGTTCGCGGCGCGATTGCGCCAGGCCGGCGGCGCGTTGGTACTACCGAAGGGTGAGGTCCCCGGGCTCGCCATGGGCATCGGCGGCGTCGGGGGGCGGCTTTCCGATCTGGTTATGCTTTACGCGGGGCTGGCGCGGCTCGGCACCGCAGCGCCGCTGATCGAGCAACTCGCCGACACCTCGCTTGTGAACGCCGACACGGGAACCGATGCACGACGGCTGATGGAGCCGGTCGCGGCTTGGTATGTAGGCAGTATTTTGCTTGGCACGCCGCCACCCGAAAATGCGCCAGGCGGGCGCATCGCCTTCAAAACCGGGACCAGCTACGGCTATCGCGATGCCTGGTCGATCGGATTCGACGGTAAGCGTACCATCGGAGTGTGGGTCGGACGGCCCGACGGCGCGCCGGTGCCAGGCTTGACCGGACGCGCTGCGGCGGCGCCGATCTTGTTCGATGCTTTTGCGCGTTCCGGCAAGCTGCCCGCTCCGTTGCCGGCGGCCCCACGCGGCGCGCTGTTTGCCAGCAATGCCAAGCTGCCGCCACCGCTACAGCGGTTCCAGTCGGGCGGGTTGCCGGGCGAGGACGCCGCACTGCCGCTGCGCATCCTGTTTCCGCCCAATGGCGCACGGCTCGAGCTCGTCGCCGGCGAGCACGGCGGCATCGATCCGCTGGCGCTGAAGATCTCGGGCGGCACCGCGCCGCTGACTGTGCTGGTCAACGGCATTCCGCTCGGCGGCGCCAGTACCAAGCGCATGATATTCTTCGCGCCCGATGGGCCTGGGTTCGCCCGGCTCACCGTGATGGACGCTAGAGGCTTGGCCGACAGCGTGACGGTACGGTTACAGTAAAGCGGCATGCATATAGCGTGCGCCGATGTCCGGCATGATCTCGCAGTGGTCAATCATGGCGATACCCTCGGAGCTTCGCACCGCCTCGCGTGTGCCACTTTAGTAGCCATAATTCAGATTGCTTGCGATCAAAGGGGGGAGTAGTTTAAGTCATGGCTGAAATCACGCTTATGCAGACTGGCGAACGATTAACCCGTCTCGGCCATGCTCTTAACCGTATCCGCCGCCAACTACGGGGAGCAGGGCTTCTGGAAGAATCTGAAAGCATACGGGTTGCAGCACGTGAATGTTGGCGCGCCGGCCGATTGATTGAACGAAAACCCGCAGCATCGGATGCTTTCAGGGAATACCTTCACAAACACCCGGAAGACGCCGATGAGCCGGATGACGACGACTTGGACGCTGAACTCGAGCGCTTGTTCTCGGCAGAATAGATTCAACGGAAACTGAACGGCGTCATTAGGTAATGGCGTCATAACCGTCTTCGGCAAGGGCTGTCACCAGAATATTGCTTGTGCGCCGGCGGCGATGTTGCGGTTTTGCACCACTCGGAAATTTTCCATGTCCTGCCGCGAGTTAGCAGGCGTTCGCGCGGCCGCGAAGCTTGTTTGTCCGACGCCTGCGTTCTAAGGTGACGCAGGGCTGCGTTATCTGCAGCGAACGAGGTTGCGAGAGCACAAAGCGCGTCGAGACAGCGGTATGGCCGTCATTGCCGAGCTGAAGGCAAGAAAGGAATCTAGGAATTGGAGGATCGCGGCCCTGATGGGCTATGCGACTGCCTCCCATTTGCGTGCGGTCACCGTGCTGGCGATCATATCACTTGCGTCGTTTCTGCCGGGCTTTTTCCAGATTCCGCCGGTTGATCGCGACGAGGCGCGGTTCGCCCAGGCGAGCAAGCAGATGATCGAGACCGGCGACTATATCGACATCCGCTTTCAAGATGAGACGCGCTACAAAAAGCCAGTCGGCATCTACTGGTTGCAGGTGGCGGTGGTTGAAGTCGCGGAGACCTTGGGTGTGCCGCGTGCCCGAACGCAGATCGGGCTTTATCGGATTCCTTCGCTGATCGGCGCCATCGGGGCCGTGTTGTTGACCTATTGGGCTGCGCTCGCCTTCCTCTCACGGCGGGCGGCGCTGATGGCCGGCGCCATGATGGCGACGTCGATTCTCCTCGGTGTCGAGGCACGGCTCGCCAAGACCGATGCAATGTTGCTGCTGACCGCGGTTGCGGCATTGGGTGCGATGGCGCGCGCTTATCTGGTGGAACAGGGCGATCGTGCAACCGGTATGCCCCCTTTGGCCATCGCCGCGATCTTCTGGAGTGCGATCGCGGCCGGAATTCTGGTTAAGGGACCGGTGATCCTTATGTTGGTGGGTTTCGCCATCATCACGCTAGTGGTGGCGGATCATTCCGCAAAATGGTTGTGGCGGCTCAAACCGGCGATCGGCGCGCCCTGGGCGCTCGCATTGGTGATGCCATGGTTCGTCGCCATCTTGATTCGCAGCGGCGGCAGCTTCTTTATCGACTCACTCGGCGAGGACATGTTCGCCAAAGTGACGGGCGGCCAGGAAACCCATAGCATGCCGCCCGGCTTTTATTTCGTGGCATTTTGGGAAACGTTCTTTCCGGGCGCTATGCTGGCAGGTCTTGCGGCGCCGGCGGTGTGGCGCGCGCGCACCGAACCCGGTTGCAAAGTTTTGCTCGCTTGGATGGTGCCATCCTGGGTTGCTTTCGAGCTGATGCCTACCAAGCTGCCGCATTACGTTCTGCCGCTCTATCCGGCACTCGCGATCCTGATTGCGGGTGTAATCGACAGCCACTCGCTTTCGCGCCATCGCTGGCTGGTGCGCGGAACGATTTGGTGGTTCATCATGATGATGGTGGTGGCGCTGTTTCTGATTGCGTTGCAAATCGTTGTCGGCCAAAGGCTTGGGCTGCTGACGTGGTCGTTCGCGGCGGCGACCGTGGTCTTTTCGCTGTTCGCTTGGCTGCTCTATCAGGTCGACGGCGCCGAAGTGTCGCTCGTACGGGCCATGGCTGCGTCGCTCATGCTCTCCTTCGCGGCCTATGGGGCAACCTTTCCAGGCTTGCGTGCACTGTTTCCATCGGTGGGTCTCGCTAATTACATCCACAGCACCAACTGTACCGAGCCGGTCGCGGTAACAGCGGGCTTTCACGAACCGAGCCTCGTTTTTCTCGCCGGCACCAACACCAACCACGGTGTCGGCTCCAGCGCGGCGGATTTTCTCTTAGGTGGACCGTGCCGGTTCGCGTTCGTCGAAAGCCGTCAAGAGCGCGCTTTCGTGCAGCGTGCCGATGCGGTCGGCCTGCGCTATACCGTGGGGCCGCGCGTCGAGGGCTTTAACATCAACGGCGGCCAGGCGGTCAACATTGCCACTTACCGTTCGGAGCGCGGCCAATGACGGCGTCCGGTGGGATCAATGCGCATGACCTGGGTGCCGTTGCGGTACGCGCGACGACGTTCTTTGAAAATGTTCGTGGCGGCCTTGGCGCCGCATTGCACCGGCCGCGGCGGATTGCGACGAACTTCGTTCCGGCGTGGCGACGCCTGAAAATCCACGGCGCCATCGCGATCTGCGCGGTAGCGCTTTCGATGCTGTTTCTCGACTCGCCCGCGCATGAATTTGCCGCCGGGCTGCCGCTTTGGCTGGTCGACGTCGCCTATGAAATTACTGATTTTGGTCGCTCCACGTGGATTCTGGTGCCAGTCGGCACATTGATCGTCCTGATTGCATTCCTCGCGTCGCCGACGCTCGACTACATGTCGCGTGCTGTGCTCGCTATGGCGTTCGCAAGGTTCGGTTACGTGTTCGTCGCGGTCGGTCTGCCGGGGCTTGTGAGTACCGTGGCGAAACGATGGATCGGTCGGGTGCGGCCGTCCGCCGTTGGACCGTTCGCCTACGAGCCATTTTCGTGGCGGCCGGAATATGCGAGTTTCCCGTCCGGCCATGCCACGACGGCATTCGCGGCGTTGGTAGCGTTCGGCGCCATCTTTCCTCGCATCCGTCGCGTGCTATGGGTCTATGCGTTGTTCATCGCGGCTAGCCGGGTGTTGGTTTGCGCGCACTATCCAAGCGACGTAATAGCCGGCGCGGCGTTCGGAGCATTCGGCGCCTTGTTGGTACGCGATTGGTTTGCCGCGCGCCGACTTGGGTTTTTCGTCGGCGCCGATGGTGCCGTCCACACCATGGCGGGCCCGTCGCAACGGCGAATCAAACAGGTTGCCGGCGCGCTCGTTGCCTCATAACGCCCGATCACATGTGGATAGTCCGTCGGCAGGGCTCATCGAAGCCGTTCATTTTGTCGCATTTCCCGCCGCGGCCGGAGTTTCGCGATAGCGGAATATGCCGGACGGCAGAAGCGAAATTCCTGATGACCGAGGACAGTTCATTCCCGTCCAGTGCCGCGGTGCCGCGCATCTCGGTCGTGGTACCGGCGCGCAATGAAGCCGGCAATATCACGCCGCTGGTCGAGGAGATGGTGCGAGCGCTGACGGCATTCGCGCCGATCGAAATCATTTATGTCAATGATGGGTCGTGCGACGGCACCGAGACCGAGCTGAGTTCCTTGATGAAAAGGCACGGTTTCCTGCGCCAGATCAAGCATGAGGTTTCGTGCGGTCAATCGGCGGCGGTACGCAGCGGCGTCATCGCTGCGCGCGCCGCCATTGTTGCGACGCTCGATGGAGACGGCCAAAACGATCCTGCCTTTCTTCCCGCCCTGATGGCGGCGCTGGAGCGCGACCCTGCTGTAGGGCTCGTGGCCGGACAGCGCGTCGGCCGCAAGGCTACGGGCTTCAAGCGGCTTCAATCGCGGATCGCCAATGGGACGCGCAAGGCCATTTTGCACGATGGCACCCGTGATACCGGATGCGGGCTCAAGGCGTTTCGTCGCGAGGTCTTTTTAGCGCTTCCCTATTTCGACGGTCTACACCGGTTTCTGCCGGCGTTGGTGCGACGCGAGGGCTACCGCATCGCCTATGTGGACGTGGTCGATCGGCCGCGCCTGCACGGCGTCTCGAATTATGGCCTGTGGGATCGGTTATGGGTCGGCATTCTCGATATCGCGGGGGTATGGTGGCTAATCCGGCGCAGAAAACGCGTGCCACTCGTTTCGGAGGTTGTTCGCGATGCTGGTTAGCCTGTCTCAAGCGGTCGGCGACTATCTGCAGAATGTTTTCTTTTTGCAGCTGAACTGGTGGATATTGCTCGGCTATGCCGGACAGTCGCTGTTTGCGATGCGCTTCGTCGTCCAATGGGTGGCATCCGAACGGGTCGGCCGTAGCGTGATCCCCGTCGCATTCTGGTTCTTCTCGATCGGCGGCGGCTTGCTGTTGTTCGTCTATGCGCTTTACATACGCGATCCTGTTTTTATCATTGGCCAAGGGTTTGGCTTGTTCGTCTATTTGCGCAATCTCTATTTCGTTTTTCGCGAGCGTAAGATAGTGTCGGTATCATGATCCGGCTCTCAGTCATACCGACTGCCATCAAGTAGGCGGGACGATTCCCAATTGACTATTGTTCGCAATGCGTTCTGATATCCCCATGAGTATCGAGCGATCAGCGCTGCCTTTGGAAGACGATCGAGCCCGTTTGCAGCCTCAGGGCGGGTTTCCGGTGCTGTCTTTTGCCAAGCGATATTTCGACTTCGGACGCCTCTGGATTCGCAGAGCGGCGGCTCCCGGCGGCGTTAACGGGGTCGTCATGGCGCTCGTTTTCATCGTCCTCACGAACGTCTTTCTCTTATTTATGCGGTATATTCAGGAGCTGCCGCCTGTCGCGCTGACATTCCTGATCCCGGTCGTCGTGGCCGCTATCCGTTGGGGCACGCTGTCGGCCGTCTTGACGGCCGTCGGCGGCGCCCTGACTCTGACCCTGTTTTTCTACAGTCCGTTCTATACAACCAGCGCCGACTCGCGATCGCGCGTCCTCGGCGTCGTAGTCTTCCTCATCGTCTCGCTGGTGCTTGGCTATCTTGCGGCCAAGACGCGACGGGATGCCGCTCGCGCGCTCAAGCGGGAAAACGAGATCCGCGATCTCTACACGTTTTCGCAACGGATTTCAGCCGCCCAGTCGCCCGCAGGAATCTTCGAGGCGATGCAACAGCATTTGGAAACACTGGTGGGGCGCAAGGTCCTGCTGTTCGATTCACTTGGAACCTTGGAGGCAAAATCGGAACGACTTGGCGATGTTGAAATTCCCAAAGCAGTGACCGAGGCGGTGGGCAGGATGCCGGTTGCCGGAACCTCCGGCTTGAAGGACATCGTGGTCGACGATCATCGCGGCAGCGCCTGGTTGGTGCGACCGGTCTCGACCAATACGGCGGACTTCGGCGTCATTGCTGTCGATCTCGGTCGCCCTTCCGACGTGTTCGATGAATTGCGTGCGCGCGTCGTCGCCTTGATTGGCGATGCCGGATTGTCGCTCGAACGGTTGGGACTCGCCCGCACGATTTCGGAGGCGCGCACCCGCGCCGAGACGGAGCAGTTTCGCGAGGCCCTGATCGGTTCGGTGTCGCACGAATTGCGCACACCATTGTCTTCGATCCTCGGTGCATCGACGGTGTTGTCATTGGCGCCGGAGATTACCGGCGATGCGCGCCTGAAAAAGCTCGCGGCGCTGATCCACCAGGAATCAGAACGGCTCAATGTCGAGATCCAGAATATTCTCGACGCGTCGCGCATCAGCAGCAACGGTCTGCAGGCGAAGCTCGAATGGGCAGAACCCGCCGACTTCATCAATGCGGCACTTCAGCGTTGTCGCAACCGTCTGGCGAGCCGCGCGGTCGAGGTAACGCTTCCGGACGAACTCATTCTCCTCCGCATCGATTCAGTGTTGATGGAGCGAGCGCTGGGGCAGATTCTCGACAATGCGGCAAAATATTCGCCACCGGAGTCCGCTATCAACGTCCGCGGGCATCTTGAATCGGGTCATTTCGTAATTTCAGTCTCTGACCAGGGGGCTGGCCTTGACGCCGACGACCGGACGCTATTGGGACAGAAGTTCTTCCGTGGGAATCGTCACTCTCAGGTTACGTCAGGCCTCGGATTGGGATTCTGGATCGCCAGCGCTTTCGTGGCCGCCAATAACGGAACCATTGAGGCAACCAGCGAAGGCGTCAATAAGGGTATGACGGTCACGGTTCGGTTGCCCTTGCCAATGAAGGAGAACCATAAGGAGTGACATGACGGACGGCGATCAACATGTACTTATCGTCGACGACGAGGCGCAAATTCGTCAATTTGTACGGGCCGGCATGGAGCTCGGGGGTTACCGGGTAACCGAAGCGGCGAACGGGACCGATGCCCTGCGCGAGATCACGCTGCATCCGATCGACCTTGTGATTCTCGACTTAACGTTGCCCGACATCGACGGATCGGAATTGCTGGAGCGGATTCGCGGATGGTCCGGGGTTCCGGTCATCATCTTGTCGGTACGGGCTGGAGAGACCGAGAAGGTCAAGTTGCTCGAACTCGGCGCCGATGATTATGTCGTGAAGCCGTTTTTCATGTCGGAGTTGCTGGCGCGGGCAAAGGTAGTGCTGCGGCGTCAAAGCGAGCGCAAGGACGGCGAAAGTGCGTTGCGGTTGGATCGCCTCGTCATCGACTTTGCAGCCCGAACGGTTGAGCTGGACGGTAAACGCCTTAATCTTACGCCTAAAGAATATCGTTTGCTCCAAGTGCTCGCCCAGCACCCCGGAAAAGTCATAACGCACCAGAACCTGCTTAAGTCGGTGTGGGGGCAGGCGCACGTCAACAATACGCAGTACTTGCGAATCTTCGTGCGCAAGTTGCGCCAGAAAATCGAGGTTGATCCAAATCGGCCCAAGATCTTGCTGACTGAGCTCGGCGTCGGCTATCGACTCAGCGATCCGGCTGCGCGAGATCACACGCGCCCTGAATAAAAATCCGAATTTATAAGATAAGTATTCCTGAAATTATTACTTGGCCGTAATGAATTTGTAATTTAAAAGTAACTTGTATTCTTTTGCGAATAGCGATCTCATTGACGCAATCAATTCTTCTGAAGGAGGTCGCAATGCTCAAGATAATCACTGCCGGCGCAACCGCACTGATGCTCATAGCGGGAGCGACCGCCTATGCCCAACAGTCGCCGGCCGTTCCAGACTTTGGGAGGCGCCAGCAGTTTAGCGCAGAAGATCGTGCCGCATTCCTCGATGCGCGCATTGCTGCGTTGCATGCCGGATTGCGATTGACTCCTGAGCAGGAAAAGGCGTGGTCCGCCTTCGAACAGGCCTATCGCGATCTCGCAGCGACGCGTGGCGGTCGAACGGCCGGTCCCCGCACGGAGCAGTCGCCCGATCCGGTCCAACGCGCCCAGCGCAATGCCGATGCACTGGCTGCCAGCAGCGCCGCACTCAAGCGTTATGCTGAAGCCATGGCGCCGCTCTACCAAAGCCTTGATGACAACCAGAAGCGGCGCTTTGGAATCCTTTCGCGTATGGAACGGCCCCGTTTCCACAACTTCGCTTTCTGGCGTGACAGCGATCGCGGCGAGTTTCCGTCCCTGCGCTGAACGTAAGGTCGGGCGCGTTCCTCCCCGCGCCCGGCGACGAGTCGCCGGTGTCGTCCCCGGCGGCTCGCTCGCTTTCGCCATACCAAAGCTATTTGATCTTACGAACGATCTTCCCCGGAAAATCCGAAGGTCTTCGCAGCATCGCAGTGTGATACCGTGGCCGCGAAGGCCGCAAAGCCTTCCTCAAGATCGGCGATGAGGTCGCAAACATCCTCAAGCCCGATGTGGAAGCGAACCGTCGGACCACCGGGCGCCCACCGCGTTGCGGAGCGGATCGGCGCGCAGTCGAATGGGATCGCGAGGCTCTCGAAGCCGCCCCATGAAGCGCCGATACCGAACAGCGTCAGCTTATTCAGAAAGGCATGCACCGCCTCGACAGGAGCCGGCCTGAATACGATGCTGAAAAGCCCGCAGGCGCCGATAAAATCCCGTTTCCAGATCGCATGGCCAGGATGGCTCTCGAGTGCCGGGTGCAACACGCGAAGTATTTCCGGGCGTGCTTCCAGCCAGCGCGCGACTTTCATTCCGGCAGCGTAATGTTGGGCGAGGCGCACCCCCATAGTGCGCAATCCGCGCAAGCCGAGAAAGATGTCGTCCGGCCCGACGCAGAGCCCCATTTCAAAGACCGTTTCCTTGAGATTCTTCCAGGCCGATTTTTTGGACGCGACTACGCCAAGCATCACGTCCGAATGGCCGCCGATATATTTCGTGCCGGACTGGATCGAAAGGTCCACGCCTTTCTCAAGCGCGCGGAAATGGATCGGGCTCGCCCAGGTATTGTCCATCAGCACCACAGCGTTGCGTGCATGTGCGGCGGCCGCGATCGCCGGAACGTCCTGGATTTCGAATGACAGCGAGCCCGGGCTTTCGAGGAAAACCGCGACGGTGTTGGGTTGCATGAGCGACGCAATACCAACACCGACGGTAGGATCATAATATGTCGTCGTCACACCATAGCGGGGGAGGATGGTGTCGCAGAATTTACGCGTCGGGCTGTAGGCGCTGTCGGTCACGAGAATATGGTCGCCGGCACGAACGACCGATAGTACCGCTGCCGAGATGGCGGCAAGCCCTGACGGCAACAGCGCAACCGCCTCGCATTGTGGTCCCTCGATGTCTGCGAGCGCAGTTTCCAAGGCTTCGGAGGTCGGCGTGCCGCGTCGACCGTATTGGTAGCGGCCGCTATGCGCGATGTAGTCCTCCGCGCTTGGATAAAGCAATGTCGAAGCATGATAGACGGGCGTGTTGACATAGCCATGATGGGCGAAGGGATCACGCCCCGAATTGGCGAGCTGGGTCCCCACCCTGTGATCGCGATCATTGTTGCTTTGACTCTTGCCTGTCATCTCATCTGCCGGTCTTGATCCTGGTCCACAGCCGGTTCATTAGCCGCGTCGTCTTGGGGTCGTGGGCATTGATGGTGTAGAGCCGCGCCATAATGGCCTCGTCTGGATAGACGGTGCGGTCGTTGAGGATCGCGGGATCGATCATGGACTGACTGGCGAGATTGCCGTTGGCGTAGGATAGGAAGTTGGTGTTCTTCGCCGCCACTTCAGGCCGCAGCAGGTAATCGATGAATGCGTGCGCTTCCACAGGATTGCGGGAGTCCTTCGGAATCGCGAGATTGTCGAAGAACATCTGGGCGCCTTCCTTGGGCACGGCGTAGCTGATCTCGACGCCGTTCTTTGCCTCCGCGGCGCGCTTTTGCGCCTGCTTGACGTCACCCGACCAACCCACGACCAGGCAAATCTCGCCGCTCGCGAGCGCGTTGAGGTATTCCGAGGAGTGGAACTTACGCACCGCAGGCCTC
>Ga0126376_10000483_pt1 | contig 19489 bp, 16 predicted proteins | sample PanSoiMetPlot_15_FD_92760 | JGI IMG/M metagenome (GOLD analysis project Ga0126376, IMG submission 92760) | Tropical forest soil microbial communities from Panama - MetaG Plot_15 | ecosystem: Environmental > Terrestrial > Soil > Tropical forest > Bulk soil | place: Panama | collected 2016-02-17
GCTTGGCGCCGACACTACCTACGTGCATTGCTGCACCCTCAACGACACCGAGTGGAAACTGATCCGCGATACAGGCGGCACCGTCTCGATCGCCGGCTACGTGGAGAGCTTGATGGGCCACGGCATTCCGCCGACCCAGAAGGCGATCGACACCGGCATTCGCCCAAGCCTTTCAGTCGATGTCGAAACTTCGGTGCCGAACGATTTCTTCAGCCAGATGCGCACGGTGTTCTCGCTACAGAAGCGCGAGGTGTGGGAGCGCCGCCATGCCGGCGACAAGAACCCGCCGGCCTTCCTCACCATCCGGGAGGTGCTGGAATTCGCCACCATTGAGGGCGCGCGGGCGAACGGCCTCGACCGCAAGATCGGGACGCTGACGCCCGCCAAGGAGGCCGACATCATCCTGCTACGCACTGACCGCCTTAACGTCATGCCGATGAACAACGCGGTCGGCGCGGTCGTAACCAATATGGGTCCGCAGAACGTCGACACCGTACTGATCGCCGGCAGGATCATGAAGCGCAACGGCCAGATGCTGGGCCTCGATTTCGCCCGGCTCGAGCGCCTCGGCGACGAGGCCCGCGACCGCGTCTACGCCGCCGCAAAGGTCAAGAACAGCCGCGTTTGAATAACCCCGGTGGACAACAACTGCCCTATTTCGGTGGCGCGGTTTCGCCGGCCGGAGGCACCAGATCAGCCGTCCAAGCCTTGTAATCATCTTCCGAAATGTCGGGAAGTTTCTTGATGAACGCGGCGATTGTCCAAATTTCCTGATCGGGCATCCAGATTTCCTGATCGGATACCTTAATGAGACCGAATCCCGGCATGCCGGTCATATTGATGCCATTACGGACGATCCAGAAAACCTGCGCGGGGGTGAGGTCCCTGGTCTCTTCCTTGAGATCCGGAGGATCGGGGCGCAGACCTTCGGAGAATTTTGCCCACATGACCCCCGGGCCGCCGTGGCAGCTCGTGCAGCCACGCGACGCGAAGGCGCGGGCGCCAGCCTGTATCGTAGCCGGGTCGTCCATCGAAACCGGCGGCCTATCAACCGCATGCCGGTTGATCGAGGCGTCGCGGATGTACCCCAGTGCCCAGGCGACGACGCCGGGGTCGGGTTCGGTCGCGGCGACATTATAAAAACCGCCGAAGAAGAACACGACCGCCCCCACCGCAACGATGATGGCAAAAGCGCCGATAAAGCTGAGAACTTTCATGGCGAACCTCCGGTTTTCCGGAGCGGTTTCCGGTTCGGTCGAAGTCGAATCGGAAAAAACCGCGGCGGGTGGGCTAGTTGCATTCTCGTGAGGCGAAGCTGTGGCCGGCGCCGCCCGAGGATGTTTTGGATCGCGCCGGAACTCTAGAAGCGGAATTACATAGCAAAGAACACTACCTTCAGGGAAGCCGCAGACTGCATCGATGCCCATGAGCACGAACCCCGGATGCTGGCATCCGGAGTTCGTACGCATCGATGGTCGATACGGCGCAGCGGTCTCAATAACAAACGTTCACCAAGCGCACCACCGGCCCGTAAACGGTATCAACAATCTGACGCTGCAGGCAGGTATTCGCCACGATCGCGCTGCCCACGAGCCCGACGCCGAGGCCCACTCCGAAGCCGCCCCAGCCCCTGTGGTGCCCGCCCCAGCCGTGACCCCAGCCGCCGTGACCCCAGGCCGACGCGGAAGTTGGTGCAAGCGCAACTGTGCCAAGGGCCGCGGTCGTAGCGAGAACAAAAGCCATTTTACGGAACATGGTGGTCTCTCCTTTGTTAGGCCGGATGCATGTTTCTCATCATCCTGCAAGTCTGTCGTTCGTACCCGCGGCATGGTTCAAGGCGTTGTGCTTACCCTGCTATTAATCACAGAAAAGCCGCTGGCCCTTTGCGGGGGCATGCGATCGGTTCAGACCTTGCAACGGCGTTCACGCGATCCGCTGATCGCCTTTAATCTGGGTGCGATGCATCACCCGCCGTGTCGTGGGATCGAACGCGTCGCGACGGTGCAGCACGGAAAGATTGTTCCACATCAGCACGTCGCCCACCCGCCACGCATGGCACATGGTAAAACGCTTCTGCGTCGCATGCGCCCACAGGGCATCGAGCAACGCCTCGCTGTTGGAAACGCTCATGCCCACCACGTAACTGTTCGGCCGGCGGCCAAGAAACAATGCCTTGCGACCGGTGCCTGGATCGGTGCGCACCAGCGGGTGCCTCGCCCCGATGGTTTCACGGACGTCGGTGACTTCTTTATACCCCTTGCGCAACATGCCGGCACTGTTGCGCGAGGCGTCCTGCACCACGACCCTGCCTTCGGCAGCCTTTCTCAGCGCGTCCGGCAATGTTTCGTAGGCGGCAAACATGTCGGCGAAATAGGTATTGCCGCCCTCGGGCGGCACTTCAAGGGCATGCAGGACCGCCGCCTTGGGTGGCACGTCGACATAGGTCATGTCGGCATGCCAAACCGCCTCGCCGTCACCAAGACCGCCGATCGGCTTGCCGTTCTCGACCACGTTGGAGATCACGTTGATTTCCGAGTAGGCCTTGTTGAATGGCTCGCCATAAGGATTAGGTCCGGGCGGATCAAGCTCGCCGAAGCATCGGCTGAAGGCGAGAAGCTGCGGATCGGACAGAGGTTGTCCGTGGATCACGACCACAAGTCGTGTGCGCCATGCTTCCGCGATGGCGTCGATGTCGCCTTGGAGGAGCGGCTTTGCGAGATCGACGCCACGCACTTCGGCGCCAAGCGGTGCATCAAGGTTCGATATCGCAGCCGTCATCGTGGCTCCTGGACTTCCCGGCGACGTTGTCGGCAAGGGCCCATCGACGTTACCACGGCCCGTGATGCAAGACAGCTCTGCGACCAAGGCTCAATTTACCTGCACAGAGGCAAGGGTGTTCGGGCACCGGCCCAGGGGCCTCGGCTTGCGTGCGTTGGGCCGGACATGTGGAATGACAGCGTTGGCAGACCCGATTTGCGGATGTACAGTAAATCAGGCCATCCGCAGCAACGCGGATGTCGCTCAATAAGGGGGAAGGTCCATGAAGAAGCTGGCTTTCGCACTACTTGTCCTCCCGCTCGCGCAGAGCGGAGTTTCGGCCCAAACTGCGGGCAGTCCCGCGGCGGGAAAGGCATACTGGGATCGGGAAGCACCTCGGGCGACGCTGTGCCGGAACTGTCACGGCAGCGCCGGGGAGGGCGCATTTGGGCCGGATCTCGCCGGCCGTGGGCTGAGCGCCGCACAAGTTGTACGGGCTGTTCGCCAGCCCTGGGGCATCATGCCGGCTTTCGTGGAAAGCCAACTCAGCGACCAGGATGCCGCCGATCTGGCTGCGTACTTCGCTTCGCTGCCGAAGCCTGCAGAACCCGGCAAGTGGCGGTTTGAGGTTCCGGCCGGTGCACCGCCCGGACAGGCGAACTTGATTAATATGGGCTGCGGGCAGTGCCACGGGGTCACGTTCAATGGACCGCGCGGCAATATCGGCGCAGTCGACATGGATTTCGATTACTTCGCCAATCTTGTCTACAATCACACCACCGCGATGCCGCAGCACAGGGCTGTCCTTGGGAACAACGCCACCAACCTGGACATGGGTAACTACTCCAGGACGCGTCTGTCCGCTGGGACCTTGCTGTCGATCTATTTCTGGGCCCGTGATGAAATCGGCCCCCGCGTGCCGTTGACGGGCGTTCTCAGCAAGGGGGAGACCGGACCCAGTGGCGTGACCTACACCCTGACGGTCGCGAACGGCGGCTTGCAAGGCAAGGGCCTGATCGCGGAAGGCATAACGGTCAGCCTCAACATCCCGGCTGATACAACGGTCGTGGCCGCCACGGGCACCGGATATCAGGGTGTTCGCACGGACGAGAAGACCAAGGCCAGCGTCGCCGTGTGGCAGGTGCCGCGCAGCGCTCCCAAGGATCAGGAACGCATCACCTTAACGCTGTCCAAAGCCGCAACCGCTGCCGCCAATCTGCGCGGTGAAATCCGCTGGGCGAAGCCTGGGCCAAAGACCGGCCCGAACCTGGATGTGGCTGCGATCGCCCCCGCGCCGCTGTAACGGAAGAAGATGCCCGTGCGTGTCGCGGGCATCCACGTCTCTGGCCGAATGGCCCGCTGAAGCTGTGAGGCGCTTTCCCTCCCCGTCCAAGCGAATTCGGCTGATGCCGAATTCGACATGTGTAGCGCAGAAATCCGGGAGACCCGATCTCGGCTGGAGGGGAGGGTGGGGTTCGGTTCCACAAACCGGTAGTGGGGAAAGAGCCCCATCAGGACCCTCCCCGAGACGGGGAGGGAGAAGGACCAAACAAACAGCACAGGCCACAGGCATGGTAACCCCGATTACCGTCGGCGCATCCGACGTTCTTGTCATCGTGGACGTGCAATACGATTTCTGTCCCGGCGGGCGACTGGCGGTCCCGGATGGCGGTGCGGTCATTGACCCGATCAACCGGCTTGCAGGACGGTTTGCCAATGTGGTTTTAACGCAGGATTGGCATCCGGCCGGACATCTGTCGTTTGCGTCGTCGCATCCGGGTTGTGCGCCGTTCGAGACGATTGCGATGCCCTATGGACCGCAGGTGCTGTGGCCGGACCATTGCATCCAGGAAACGCCGGGCGCTAATTTCCATTTTGCCCTCGATATCCCGCATGCGGCGCTGGTGGTGCGCAAGGGCTTTCGTAAGGCGATCGATTCCTACTCGGCGTTCTACGAAAACGACCACACGACGCCGACCGGCCTTGCCGGCTATCTGCGCGAGCGCGGTCTCGCGCGCACATTCTTCGCAGGCCTCGCCTTCGATTTCTGCGTGCGCTATTCGGCCGAGGACGCCGCCCGCGAAGGGTTCGGAGTCGTCGTCATCGAGGATGCCTGCCGCGGCATCGATCTCGATGGGTCGGTGGCGACGACGCGGGAAAGCTTTGCGGCGCGCGGGATCGCGTGCGTCACGGCGGATGCGATGGCCGCGGCGTAGATTGCGGTCGATCATTCCGCTATCGTGGAGGCGGCGAAAGACGCCTCAAGGAGGAGGTCTAATGCGCGCCCGATCTATGATTGCGGCGCCGGTTGCCGCAGCACTCGCCGCCCTAACCGGTTTCTTGAGCATGACCGCGCCGGCGTGCGCGCAGCAGCCCATCATCGTCCGGGCCGGAACCCTCCTCGACGGTAAGGGTGGCGTGCTGCGCAACGCCGTCGTTGCGGTCGAAGGTTCGCGGATCGTCAAGGTGGGTGACGGCGTGACGGAAACTGCCACCTACGATTTCCCGCGGTTCACGGTCCTGCCCGGGATGATCGACGGGCATGTTCACATCGGAGCACATTTCGGTAAGGACGGCCGTGCTTCAACCCCTGGCGAACCACCCGCAGAAGCGGCGCTTTACGGTGCCGCAAACGCCTACGCCGTGTTGATGGCTGGCTTCACGACGGTGCAAAGCATTGGGGCGCCGAGCGACGTACCGTTGCGCGACGCGATAGCAACAGGACGACTTCCGGGCCCGCGGCTGTTGACCGCCGTCACGCCGCTCACCGACACCAGCCTGACGCTCGATCAGGTTCGGGCTCATGTCCGCAAGGCTGTCGCCGACGGCGCCGACGTCATCAAGATTTTTGCCTCAAAAAGCATTCGGGAGGGTGGCGGGCAGACGCTCAGCGATGATCAGATCAACGCCGCCTGCGGCGAAGCGAAGGCGCTGGGCAGGCGGGTCTGGGTGCACGCGCATGCAGCCTCCGCGGTACGTGCAGCGGCGCTCGCGGGCTGCACCACCGTCACCCATGGCTCGCAGATCACCGACGCGGAGGCCGACCTGATGGCGACGCGCGGCACCTATTTCGAGCCGCAGACCGGCCTGCTGTTGCAGAACTACCTTGAGAACAAGGCGCGCTACATGGGCATCGGCAACTACAACGAAGCCGGCTTCAAGTTCATGGAGGAGGGCATTCCGCTCAACGACGCCATGTTCAAAATGGCAATCCGCCACAAGGATCTGAAGATCACCATGGGGACGGATGCCGTGGCCGGCGCCCACGGGCGCAACGCCAACGAGATCGTCCATCGCGTCCAGGTGGGCGGTCAAGGCGCCATGGACGCCATCGTGGCGACGACCTCGCTCAATGCCGAGGCGCTCGGTTTGCAGGGTACGATCGGCACACTGGCGCCCGGCATGGAGGCCGACCTGATCGCAGTCGACGGCGATCCGCTGAGCGACATCACGGCGTTGCAGCGGGTGGTGTTCGTGATGAAGGGTGGCAAGGTCTATCGGAACATGGCGGGGCGGTGAGCGGACGTTAGTACTGTCCTGCGAGAGACGTTTCCAACGAAGCAATCTCATTTCATTAGACGTGAGGTCCAACAGGCGATAGACAACAGCGTCGATTTCGCGCTCCGCCGCTTCGATTTCGGCGGTCATCCGCTTCACCTCGGCAGCATTTTCGGCAAGGTATTTTTCCCATTCGGCGCGCTTTTTTTACTGGAATAGCCGCATGGAACACGCGCTCGACCTCGGCGCGGAAGTCTACCTAGGCGCCGTCCTTCTCGTTCACGCGAACATCGCCGCGGTCGGCGAGGGGCGCGAGGTATCGCCCTTTTCGGTCGTGGCCACAATACCCTTGCGGCTGAACTCCGAGGTGTCGTCGAGACCACGGGTGCCGTCGTCCGGCATGTTGGTGTCGAGAAAGACGATCGAGCTGACGTGTGGCAATACCTGCTCGACGGCACCCGATATCACCCAGCCTCCGTAGGGGTGGCCGACCAGGAGGTCCTCCGAGCACATTGGAGCGCAGCGCGTTTTGTCCTATAGTTGTGCCGGTCATCTCCTGAGCTTCTGTGCGTCAGTTAAAGAAAAAATCTCACAAGGGGAGTGAACGATGTCACGAAAACTTCTTCTGTCCGCGTCGGTACTGGTATTGGCCGCCGGCGGGCTCATGTGCGCTGCCCCGCAGGTCGGGGCGCAAGTGTTTGTCGGCACGCCGACGCCGCAGCAGTTTGCGGGCCAGGGACAGCCTTCGACCCGAAACGGCGAATGGCCGACCAATGGCGCCGACGTGAAGTTCACCAGGTACTCGCCGCTCGATCAGATCAACGCAGCGAACTTCAACAAGCTGGAAGTAGCGTGGCGCTTCAAGACCGACCCGTTCGGCCCCTATCCGGAATACAAGCTCGAAGGCACGCCGCTCATGGTTAAGGGCGTGCTCTATACAACCGCCGGCACGCGGCGCTCGGTGGTGGCGCTCGACGCCAAGACCGGTGAATTGATCTGGTCGCACAGCCTGCGCGAAGGCCATCGCGCCGAGGTCTCTGCCCGCCAGTTGTCGGGACGCGGGGTTTCCTACTGGACCGACGGTCGCGGCGACGAGCGCGTCATCTACGTGACCACCGGCTATCGCCTCGTCGAGCTCAATGCCAAGACGGGCGCGACGGTCCCATCCTTCGGCGACAACGGTATCCTCGATATCAAGGTCGGCGTTATGAAGGGCAACAACGAGCAGATCGATCTGGAGGGTGGCGAGATCGGCATCCATGCGGCCCCGACGGTGACCGGAGACGTGGTGATCGTCGGCTCCTCCATGCGCGAGGGGGCGACCGTGCCGACGCACAACAATACGAAAGGCGTGGTGCGTGCTTTCGACGTGCGGACCGGCAAACAGCTGTGGCGCTTCGATACCATTCCGCGGCCCGGCGAATTCGGCAACGAGACATGGGAAAACAATTCCTGGGTGGACAACGGCAACACCGGCGTATGGGCCCATATCACGGTCGATGAAGAGCTTGGCCTCGTCTACATCCCGGTAGAAACGCCGACCTCGGACTATTACGGCGGACATCGTCCCGGCAACAACCTGTTCGCCGAGAGCCTGGTGGCGGTCGATGTGAAGACCGGCCAGCGCAAGTGGCACTTCCAGTTCGTCCATCATCCGATCTGGAATTGGGATATGACGTCGGCGCCGATTCTGTCCGACATCAATGTCAACGGCCGCCCCGTCAAGGCGGTCTCGGTCACTTCCAAGCAGGGCTGGCTCTATGTCTTCGATCGCGTAACCGGCCAGCCGGTGTGGCCGATCGAGGAACGGCCGGTGCCGCAATCCGACGTGCCGGGCGAAAAGACGTCGCCGACGCAGCCCTTCCCGCCGGATGCGCTGCGGTATGCACACAACTTCCTCAGCAAGGTTCCGGACGATCTGATCGATTTCACCCCCGAACTGCGACAGAAGGCGGTGGACCTCCTCAAGCGGTACAAGGTGGTGGAGTCGCCGTTCGCGCCGGGCGCGCTTGGCGACGTCAAAGGCGCGCTCGGGGCGATTGTTACCGGCACCGCGACGAACTGGCCGGGCTTCGGCTACGATCCCGAGACCCACATCGCCTACATGCCGGCTGGGAACACCCCTGGCGTGCGGTCGCTGGTGGTGCCGCCTGGTGAGTTCTCGGATATCCGATACGTTGCCGGGGTCGCCGGACAGCAGTTCCGGGAAATACTGGGGCCCGGCGACTGCTGCGCCGCCGGCGCGCCTCAGACCGAAGCGAGGGCGCGTCTGGCGCGGACCAATCCGACAGCCGCGAATGCGAGTCCGCCTCCGGGCGGCTTCGGTGGTTTGAACGTCGACGGGTTGCCGATCACGAAGCCGCCTTACGGTCTCCTCGCCGCCATCGACCTCGATAAGGGGCAGCTGAAGTGGCAGGTGCCGCACGGCGACACCCCCGATCAGGTGCGCAATCACGCAGCGCTCAAGGGGCTCGACATCCCGAAGACCGGGCAGGCGCAGACTTCGGGTGCCGGCCTCGTCATCACCAAGACGTTGGTGATCTTGGGTGATCCTGTGGCGACCACCACGCCGGAGCATCCGCGCGGCGCCATGTTGCGGGCTTACGACAAGGCGAGCGGGCAGCAAGTCGGCGCCGTGTTCATCCCGGCACCGCAGAGCGGCACTCCAATGACTTATATGGTGGACGGCAAGCAGTACATCGTGGTGGCGGTCAGCGGCGGCAGCTATTCGGGTGAATATATCGCGTTCAGCCTGCCGAACTGATGCGACAAGGCCGGAAGGGTGGCAAAGGCGCGCTCCTGCGCGCGGCGCCCACCGGGGGCGTGGCCCCTGGTGGGCACGCTTCGTTTTTCCCACCCTACGACTAGGTAACGCCCCGTGCGCAGGCGTGGGCTTTTTATCGTTAACCTGCTGCCGCCACCCCGTCCTCCACCCCCATTGCGTCGGACGGTCGCGACGGCCAATTTATGTAGGCCGGCAGCCAATGCGCCGACATCCACTGCCGGCCAAGAAAGGGTTGCCAAGAAAGGGTCGCAAAAAGGGGTCGCAAAGCCATGGCGAAGTCGCCGGACGATCGCGCGCCGGCGCCGATCGGAAAGGGTACCACGCCGGCCGGAACTTCATCGCGTGCCGAAATCGATGCGTTTCTCGAGCACGTGCGCACGATCGAGCGCGCCGCGCCGGCAGGCCAGCGCGGCCGCTTGATTTTCGCCCTCGATGCCACGATGAGCCGGCAGCCCACCTGGGACACAGCTTGCAAGCTTCAGAGCGAGATGTTCCTGGAGGCCCAGGCGATCGGCGGGCTTGATGTGCAACTGATCTATTTCCGCGGCTTTAGCGAATGCCGGGCGTCGCGCTGGGTGTCGGAACCTGCGGCGCTTGCCGCCCTGATGGAAGGGATCGACTGCCGCGGCGGTCACACCCAGATCCGCAAGGTGCTGAGCCATGCGCGCCACGAGACCGAGAAGGCCAAGGTACAGGCCCTCGTTTACGTGGGCGATGCTATGGAAGAGTCGGTGGACGATCTCTGCACCAGAGCGGGCGAGCTTGGATTGCGCGGCGTTCCGGCCTTCCTGTTCCAGGAAGGGAACGATCCGGACGTCGAGAAGACGTTCCGTGAAATCGCACGGTTGACGCGCGGCGCCTATTGTCGCTTCAATGCTGGCGCCGCCCATGAGCTGCGGGAATTGCTGCGCGCGGTTGCGGCCTATGCGGCGGGTGGCATGAAAGCGCTTGGCGATCTGTCGGCGCAGCGTCATGCCGGCGCGATGCGGCTGCTGGAGCAGATGAAATAGTCATGCCGACACTGTTTATCGGCCTTCTTGCGCTCATATTGGTGCTGTGGCTACTTAAATCGCTCGCACACAGCGATCCGAAGTACTTGATCAAGCTCGCAAGGACGACAGGCGGCATTCTGGCGCTTGCCAGCGCGGCTTTTCTCGGCTCGCGCGGACAGATTTTTGTGGCGGTGCCGCTCGGCGTCACGGGCCTCAGTTTGTTGGGCTGGCTGCCGGCGGGCATGCGTGGGTATTGGTGGCCGCTCGGGCAAAAAAGCAGCGGCCAAGCGTCGCGCGTGCGCTCCAATTTCGTCGAGATGACACTTGACCACGATACCGGCGCCGTGAACGGCACGATCGTCGCCGGCCGCCTCAAGGGCACCTCGCTCGATGCACTCGAATCGTCCGTGCTGGTTGGCCTGCTTAGCGAGTTCGATGAGGAAAGCCGTAACCTATTGGCAGCGTATCTTGACCGCCGGTATCCCCGATGGCGTGAGGACGTTCACGACGGTTCGGCAGCGGGGCGCGGAGGCTCGGCGCGATCCGGAAAAATGTCGGAGGAGGAGGCCTATCAAATCCTTGGTCTTCAGCCGGGGGCGAGCACCGAGGAAATTGGGCGTGCCCACCGCGGGCTCATGAAGAAACTGCATCCCGACCAGGGGGGCTCGACGTATCTTGCTGCCCGCGTCAATGAAGCGAAGGATGTGCTGCTTCGACGCCATTGATAACTCCTACGCATTACGCAACAAGGATTCACAACCTCGTTAAACGCTAACGAGCGTAACCAAACTCCTGCTGTGGGTCGCCCAACCGTTATGCGATCGCTTTTTTGCGATCCAACTTAGTTGATTTTCGGGCCGTCAATTCTTGATAGTCATACAAGCGATATCGTTACGTTTTAGTTGCCGGCAAATCGCTTCTGCCTGATCTTTTTGCACGCCGGCGAACCGGGCGCGGTAAAGCGTCTTGTCGCCCATTACGACCGCCTCGGTGAACGGACTGGCGTGTTTTAATATTTGCCCGACCTTGGCTTGGACGGTGCTGAGCCTCTCGCGTGCTTCCCGCTCGACATCGAACGCGCCAACCTGGACGATCCAGCCGGAATGGAGCGACGGCGCAGGTGCCGCGGGGTGCGTAGCAGCGCCGGGGGGTGGCGCGGTCTCGCGAATAGCCTCGGCAATCAGGTCCCGCTCCGGCTGTCGCTTCGCCTCCTCCACTGTGGCAACTTGTGGAGCCACTGTTGCGGGCGGGGTGCGATCCTGGGAGGCGTCCTGTGCAACGATCTGCGCGGAACCCAGTGCGCCCGGCGATAAGGCGGTGGCCTGTGTCGACACCATTTTGACCTTCACGGTCTTGACCTGAATTGGCTTGATTGGATCCGTCTCCGGCTTGGCAGTGGGCGCCGAATTGGCTCCGCTTGGTGCCGCCATTGCTGCCGGGGCCGATTCGGTGGCCGGCGGGCTCGGGGCGACCGCGCTAGGCGTCGATACGGCTGGCGCCGCCGCCGATGTGGGCGACATGTCCGCTCGCTCATGTGATGCGACCGAATAAATCGCTGGCGCGCCTGATCCGCCAGCCGGGCGGGTGTCGGCGGCACGGGCTCCCTGCGCTGTCGGGCCCGCCGGATCGTGCGCCTTGGCCGCCTGCTCCTTGACCATACGCGTGGCGGCAGGCTGCGCCTTGGCGGCAGTTACTTCCACGGTGACGTTCTTTTGAGGCGAGGCCGCGACAATGTATTCTTCGATAAGACTGCGCATGCGTGCGTCGCGGGCACCAGCCGAAGTGCCGCCCATCACCACCGATACAACGTGCCTTTTATTGCGCCGCACCGAGGCGACCAGATTGAAACCCGACGCCTGGGTGTAGCCGGTCTTGATGCCGTCCATACCTTCGACTTGGCCCAGCAGCTGGTTGTGATTGCGCATCGTTTGGCCCCGATACGTGAAGGAGGGCGTCGCAAAATATCGATAGTGACGCGGAAAACGCTCCTGTATGGCGCGACCAAGCAGCGCCTGATCGCGCGCAGTCGTGACTTGTTCGTCGTTGGGCAAGCCTGAGGCGTTGCGATAGATTGTCCGGCTCATGCCGATCGCATGGGCCTTGAGGGTCATCATCTCGGCGAAATCGCGTTCGCTGCCGCCGATCGCTTCGGCGACGACGACCGCAGCGTCGTTCGCGGATTTAGTCACCAACCCCCGAATCGCATCTTCGACTTCGATTGACTGACCCGGTTTGAGCCCGAGTTTCGTGGGAGCCTGCGCGGACGCGTGTTCTGATACCGGAAGCGGTGAATCGAGTCGAAGCTTGCCGGCTTCGAGCCGCTCAAACAGCAGATAAAGGGTCATGATCTTGGTGAGCGAAGCGGGATGGCGCAATTCGTCCGCCTTTGCGGAATGCAACACATTGCCGGAATTGGCGTCGAGCACGATCGCCGCATAGGGTGGCGTGTAAGTAGACTCGTGCCTACCGGGCCGCGATTCATGAGTTCCATGCGAGGCATGTGATGCTTGATGCGGGGGGGAATGGCGCGCGGCGGCCGGATGGATTGCAACCGTGACGGCGAGAACGCCGACCACGCCGGCGCAAATGCGCGGCCGTCCGCGCAAAGTCGGATGATCTGCTGTCAACTTTGTCTCCCCAATCCGGCGATTATGACCGGACGTTCCTATGGACTAACGTTGCGCCCCAACGTGAACGTCCCTTGATCTTAATCGTGGGCCAGAACCGTTGGGCCAGGACCGCAAGGTCGCCACCACCAATGTCTTTCACACTCCGCACCCGAAATCGTTACCTGCCGATGAAAGCAGGCGGGACCATGGCATGCCTCACAAAAGTAGTTTTTCGAGGTTGCTAAGTTGTTAAGCGGTCCAGTCTGAAATTTGAGCGCAAGATTTTTGCGATGCAAAAAAATTCTTGACTTATTGTGCGGTGCGGCATAAATAGGGCTCGACGGCCGCAGGGGCCGACCCCAGGGTGCCGTTTGTGGAGATGACGATGCTGAAGAACTTCGACGATATGCAAAAATATGGCAAGGAGCAGATGGACTCGACCATGAAGGCTTGGGGCCAGGTATCGAAAGGGGTCCAGGCGATCGCCGCCGAGACCGCCGATTACTCCAAGAAATCGTTCGAGGAGGGCTCTGCAGCACTAGAAAAGCTGCTCGGCGCCAAATCGCTCGAAAAGGCAATGGAGATCCAGACTGCCTATGCAAAAACCGCCTATGAGGGCTTCGTCGCCCAGGCCACCAAGATGGGCGAGCTGTACGCAGATCTCGCCAAGGAAACCTATAAGCCGTTCGAAACTTTCATCAGCCAGACTCCGGCCGTGAAATAACCTTTCCGGGCGCTCGCGTGTCATCTTGATGCGGCGACGGACGTCGTGGTTTAGGCACCCGTCCGGTGGTGTTTCCTTATCTTTGTGATGACGTTCGTGACAACGAGGCCCGTCCGGCGTGCTGGACGGGCCTTTTCATATCATGCCGCGATTTGCGGTCGGTGGCCCCGAATTTACTCGAACTCATGGCCGGAACTCATGGATTGGATTTGACGACTTTAGTGTTCCGCTGCAGCGGCGGTACGATGCGATCATTGCCGGCCGGTCGCGCTGCCGGTACCATGCGCTTCCTGTTTAGAACAGGCCAACTGACGTCTCATTTTTAACTACAAGATCGCTTCGGTTTGCGGCATTCTTGTCGCGAACCGGAACCAACAAGCTGCCTCGATCCATGACTACGTCCGTTCGTCATCTCTCGCCGGAACCTCGGTTGTCAGCCGCACCGCGTGCGGCGGATGACGACCGCAAGCGACGTAACGGGCCAGGCGGGCCCGGCACCGCCGTCATCACTAAAACCAAGACGCTGACAAAGAAGCCAAGTCTCTACCGGGTCCTGCTGCTCAACGACGATTACACGCCGATGGAATTCGTCGTTCACGTGTTGGAGCGATTCTTCAACAAGGATCGGGAGGCGGCGACGCGCATCATGTTGCACGTTCACCACCACGGCATCGGCGAATGCGGCATTTATACGTACGAGGTCGCAGAAACGAAAGTGACGCAGGTGATGGACTTTTCACGAAAACACCAGCATCCTCTGCAATGCGTGATGGAGAAGAAATGACATCCGGTCGGCCGTGAGTACAGTAGGCCGGTGATCGCATCGGTGGCATATCGGAGTGTGCGACCATAGATTATAATTGGGAACATGGAGTGTGATGGGAAGGCGTGACGATAGGGGTGTGAGGATACGGGACGACACCGAAACATGAGTTCCGGGGGGAACGTGCAACAGCAACCGACAAAAAAGAGAATCTTATGCCAACGTTCTCGCGCAGCCTAGAGCAATCGCTCCATCGAGCCCTTGCGCTCGCCAACGAGCGTCATCACGAATACGCCACGCTTGAGCACCTTCTGCTGGCGCTGGTCGATGACCAGGATGCCGCCGCCGTGATGCGCGCATGCAATGTGGATCTCGACAAGCTGCGTCGTAATCTCGTTAACTATGTGGAGTCTGAGCTGGAAAATCTCGTCACCGACGGCTCCGAGGACTCAAAGCCTACTGCCGGCTTCCAGCGCGTGATCCAGCGCGCCGTGATCCATGTGCAGTCTTCGGGTCGAGAGGAGGTGACAGGCGCGAATGTGCTGGTGGCGATCTTTGCCGAACGTGAAAGCCACGCCGCCTATTTCCTGCAGGAGCAGGAGATGACGCGCTACGACGCCGTGAACTACATCAGTCACGGCATTGCCAAGCGGCCCGGGCTCACCGAATCGCGCCCGACCCGCGGCGTCGACGAAGAAACCGAGCAGAAATCGGGCGATGAACCTAAAAAGAAGGGCGATGCCCTCGACAATTACTGCATCAACCTCAACAAGAAGGCGCGCGAGGGCAAGATCGATCCGCTGATCGGCCGCGACCAGGAGATCAACCGCACCATTCAGGTCCTGTGCCGGCGCCAGAAGAACAATCCGCTGTTCGTCGGCGATCCGGGCGTAGGCAAGACTGCGATAGCAGAAGGCTTGGCGCGCCGTATCGTCCACGGCGAAGTCCCCGACGTGCTCAAGAACTCCACCGTGTTCGCCCTCGACATGGGCACGCTGCTGGCGGGCACCCGCTATCGCGGCGACTTCGAGGAGAGGCTCAAGCAGGTCATTAAGGAGATCGAGGCCTATCCGGGTGCGATCATGTTCATCGACGAGATTCACACCGTGATCGGCGCCGGCGCGACCTCCGGCGGCGCCATGGACGCTTCCAATCTGCTGAAGCCCGCGCTCGCGGCCGGCACGGTGCGCTGTATCGGCTCCACCACCTACAAGGAATATCGCCAGTATTTCGAGAAAGACCGCGCCTTGGTGCGCCGCTTCCAGAAGATCGACGTCAACGAGCCGAGCGTGCTGGACGCGATCGAAATCATGAAGGGCCTCAAGCCGTATTTCGAGGACTATCACAAGCTCAAATATACCAACGAAGCCATCAAGGCGGCCGTAGAACTCTCGGCGCGCTACATTCATGACCGCAAGCTGCCCGACAAGGCGATTGACGTGATCGACGAATCCGGCGCCGCCCAGATGCTGTTGCCGGAAAGCCGACGCAAAAAGACGATCGGCCTCAAGGAAATCGAGACCACCATCGCCACCATGGCGCGAATCCCGCCCAAGACGGTGTCGAAGGACGATGCCGAGGTGCTGGCGCATCTCCAGGAGACCTTACAGCGCGTCGTCTATGGCCAGGACAAGCCCATTGAAGCGCTGTCGGCCTCGATCAAGCTCGCCCGCGCCGGTCTGCGCGAGCCAGAAAAGCCAATCGGCTGCTACCTCTTCTCCGGCCCGACCGGCGTCGGCAAGACCGAGGTGGCCAAACAGCTCGCTGCCTCGCTCGGCGTGCAGCTCATCCGCTTCGACATGTCGGAATACATGGAGCGGCACACGGTGTCGCGCCTTATCGGCGCGCCGCCCGGCTATGTGGGTTTTGACCAGGGTGGCCTGTTGACCGACGGCGTCGACCAGCATCCGCACTGTGTGCTCCTGCTCGACGAAATCGAGAAGGCGCACCCCGACCTGTTCAATGTGCTCCTGCAGATTATGGATCACGGCAAGCTTACCGACCACAATGGCAAGCAGGTCGATTTCCGCAACGTGATCCTGATCATGACCACCAACGCGGGTGCTCACGACCTTGCTAAGGCCGCCTATGGCTTCACCCGCAACAAGCGCGAGGGCGACGATGTCGAGGCGATCAACCGCCTGTTTGCGCCCGAGTTCCGCAACCGACTGGACGCCATCATCACCTTCAATCATCTCACGGCCGATATCATCGCCAAGGTGGTGGAGAAGTTCGTGCTGCAGCTCGAAGCCCAGCTCGCCGACCGCGACGTCACCATCGAGCTGTCCGACGAGGCGACGAAGTGGTTGATCGAGCGCGGCTACGACGAACAGATGGGGGCGCGGCCGATGGCCCGCGTGATCCAGGAGCACATCAAGAAGCCGCTCGCCGACGAGGTCCTGTTCGGCAAGCTCAAGAACGGCGGCCATGTGCGCGTAGTGGTCACCAAGGAAGAGGGCGGTCAAGACAGCACCGCTCATCACCATAAGGCGGCCGCTCCGGACAAGCTCGGCTTCGAGTTTCTCGATGGTCCGGTGACCCCGAAGCCGGAAAAAATTCCGCCGGTGCGCCCGAAAGGCAAACGCCGCGGCGGCGGTCGCGGTCCGAAGCGCGCCAAGCCACAGCCGCCGGGTCCGCGCGGCGACGGCGGCACTCCGCCGCCTAGTCGAGGGACGGTGCCGAAGATCCCGCTGGTGAGGGTGTAACCAATCAATCTCCTCTCACCAACCGGAATCTCTCACTAACCGGAATCCAAGATTGGCGGGTGGCTTTCCGACCGCGCAACCGCCCGACCGCGCGTCGCGGATGAAGTCGGTCACGTATGTGCGATGGCGTCCTTCCACCACCCGAACGCCACAATTGGTCGTCTTAACCGTCTCCTCGCCTGAATCACGCATTCCAATCCGAATAAAGCAGGTGTCGGTCCATTCCCAAACATTGCCGGCGATATCGAGCAATCCGTTTTCATTTGCACCGAAGCTGCCAACAGCCCGCGGCGTCTTGTCGATCGGCTCATCTGCGAATTCGCTGTCGTAGCGGGCGAGCCAGCGCTGAGCCGGATCGCTGTTATAGACCTCCGGCCATCCCTCGTCGCGAAAACGACGTCCTGCTGCGAAGGCCCACTCCTCGTCCGTCGGCAGGCGATAGCGTTTTCCGGCCTTGCCGGAATACCAGACGGCATAAGCCTCGGCATCGCGCCAGCTTACGCCGACCATCGGCTGATCTACGGATGCCGGGCCAGCAAGAACCGCGGCGGGGCACCCTCGGTCTTCGACGCATTTCCAGTACTCGGCCTGCGTCACCTGATGTTTCATGATCTGCAGACCACGAGCAAAATGCACGGTCTTCAGCGGCGCATTTATGGATTTGCCGGCACGCGTAAAATCGCCGGCAGGCGGGTAGATCACTTCTCCCGCCTGGAGCGCGATCATCTCGGGTTCGATCAGCTTCGCCGAGGGCGCAGCAAGCATCGCCACCGAATAGGCAATCGGTGCCGCCAGCGCCGCCGCCGCCGGAAGCTTGAGTTTCAGGAACAACATGAACGAGTTCTCCGGGCGGAGAGCTGCCGAAATCGGCAGCTCAATCGTTACGGATTGCACGGGGTGAGCAGACGGGCGTTTACCGAACCGCGTTCTACTTTGACATCGCCGCGATCGGCCCCGGCGACTTCACCTGCATCATCAGGTCGTCGTCCCATTTGCCTTCGACTTTGAAATGCGCAGTCGCGCCGAGCTGGACGGCTTCGATCAGGTTGTGCGTGAGATAAGCGTAGATGCCCGGCTGCCGGAACGTATAGAGCGCGGCCCCCGCCGAGCCACCGCGGATGAACCAAGTTTCGAGGTCGGTCTCCGGCCGGTTGGAAAATTTGCCGGTCTCCCACACGTAATCGCCGTGCCCGCCGATCAGGTGTGGACGCGAATCGCGGTTCGCCTGCGAGTGGACGATCAGCACGGTTTCGCCGACGTTGGCGGTCAAGGCGGCCTTGCCCGTGAGCGCGCCCGCCCGACCGTTGAAAACCACATGGGTCGGAGTCAGTGTCCGCATCACCTCGGCCGTGTCGGCATAGGCCTCTCCGGGAGATCCGTACGACTTGAATTTGCCCTTCTCGTCGCGCGGCACATAGAAGTCATTTTCGCCGATGTAGTAGATGCGGTCATAATGAAGCGACTTGCCGTTGCCTTCCTTGAGGCCGTCGCGCGGCAGCACCATCACGGCGCCGCTCATGCCTGATACGACATGCCACGGCGTCATCAATCCACCGGGCGCGCAGTGATAAACGAACACGCCCGGTCGGGTCGCCTTCCAGCGCAGCACGACCTGCTCGCCGGGATTGATCAGCGTCAGCGTCCCGCCTCCCAGCGCGCCGGTGGCAGCATGGAAATCGATGTTGTGGGGCGTCGAGTTCGTGGCAGGGTTGACGAGAGTGAGCTCCAGATAATCGCCCTCGTGAACAACCATCATGGGCCCCGGGATAGAGCCGTTGAAGGTCATGGCCTGGAGCTTTGTGCCTTCATCATCGATAACAATCTCTTTCTCCTGGGTTTCCATCCGAAATGCGACGATCTTCGGCTTCTGCTTCGTCGCCTGCTCATGGGGATGGACGAGAGGCGGCGCAACAAGCTCGACTTGCTCGCGCTCAAGGGCGAGATCGTTCGCCAGCGTCGGCATCGGTGCAACGAGGGCGGGGAACGCTGCACCGATTATGGCGGTTCTTCGGGTTATGGTGAATGCATTCGTTAGCGACGTCATGGGGATAGCCTCCTGCCTGGCGTGAAAATTCCCCCTTTCGCATCCCTCTCAGATGCGTATGCCCCGACAGCACCGAATGGCCCTATATGAGAAACGGATGACGGCACCTCCTGCTAGTAACTCTCATGCTACACTACCGATGCATGCGGGTGAAAGGGGGCGTAGCACTGTTTGCGCTAGGACAGGGGCATGGCTTCTATGCTGATGCGACGCACGGTATTTGCCGGCGTCGCGACCGGCGCGCTCGCCGTCGTGGTCAGTATGGGTGAGGGGAGGGTAAAGGCTTTCAAAAGTCAGTGTCGTAGGATGAGTTGAGGAAGGCGCCAGGAGGCTGGCGCGATCCGCTGGTGAAAGTCCAGCCCAGGTAAGGCGTAGCGAGCCACCTGGAGGCGAGTGTTGCGTGAGCCGAAGGCAACGACGGCCACGAAGCGTACACAGCTGCTGCGAGGGGTGTGTGATTGAGCCACGAAATATCCTTGTCGCTGGGGGCGGAGACTTTCTCAACGGTCGAACGCAACATGGGCAGGACCGCTATGCAAGGTCCTGTTCACCCTGCCGGGGTCGAAGAGCACATCACGCGCAGAAGGATCGCGTCGGAAACTGGGATATCCC
>Ga0126376_10000485_pt1 | contig 19487 bp, 17 predicted proteins | sample PanSoiMetPlot_15_FD_92760 | JGI IMG/M metagenome (GOLD analysis project Ga0126376, IMG submission 92760) | Tropical forest soil microbial communities from Panama - MetaG Plot_15 | ecosystem: Environmental > Terrestrial > Soil > Tropical forest > Bulk soil | place: Panama | collected 2016-02-17
CCGCGCGCACCCAGCGATAAAAACCACCTTGCACGGGCATCGCGGTTGTGAGTTCAGCGGCGACGAGCGAAATTGGTATGCACCAGAAGAAGGGAATCAGCAAGTGATAGAGCAGCGTCATGCCCGGGCCGGAAGTGGTGACTTGCTCTTCGAGGCCAAAAGGCCCGCCCGTCGTATACGAAAACATGACGAATACGAACGAGAAGATGCCTGCTTTTTTTGCGACGGACTTCAGTGTGCGGTTGTCGGCGTCGGCCACGGGTAAGAAAAAACTTCAGTGGCGGGATGCTACGCGGTTTTGTCCACGCGCGCAACACCGTTCAAAGGCCAACCTAAAATTTTCGCGAGTGTTCCTTCGCCCAGCGCTCGACAACTACCTTTTTGTCGGTGTAAAACTCGATCGCATCGCGCCCCTGGCCGTGCATGTCACCGAAGAAGCTGTCCTTCCATCCGCTGAAAGGGAAGTATGCCATTGGTGCCGCGACTCCAATGTTGATGCCAATATTCCCTGCGGGCGCCTCATAACGGAAGCGGCGCGCGGCGGAACCGCTCGACGTGAATAGCGACGCCTGATTGCCGAAGGGATTCTTGCTAAGGAAGGACATCGCTTCGTCCAAATCTTTGGCGTGAACGAGGCTCAGCACTGGTCCAAAAATTTCCGTGCGCGAAAGTTCGCTTTCCACGGGAACTCCATCGAGGATCGTCGGCTTCACAAAGTTCCCGTTTTCGCCGCCGGAAATCTTTGCATTACGGCCGTCCACTAAAATTCTCGCGCCCTGCCTTTCACCCTCGCCGATGAGGGACTCCACGCGGCTCTTGCTTTGTGGCGTAATCACCGGCCCCATCTGCACGCCTTCTTCGAGCCCGTTTCCGACACGCAGTTTTGTCGCCGCCTCGGCAATCGAATCGCGGAATGTTTTCTGGGCGTCGCCAATCGCAACCGCGACGGAAACTGCGAGGCATCGTTGCCCCGCGCAGCCGAACGCGCTGTCGCCAATGATTTGCGTGGCCATGTCCATGTCCGCATCCGGCAACAGAATCACCGGATTTTTCGCACCGCCCTGGCATTGCGCACGTTTTCCGCTCGCCGCAGCGCGCGCATAAATATATTTCGCCACGGGCGTGGAGCCAACAAAACTAACGGCGCGCACTTTCGGGTGGTCGAGAATCGTGTCCACGGCTGTCTTTCCGCCGTTCACCATGTTCACGACGCCTTTCGGCAACCCGATTTTCTCGAGCAACTCAAACGCGTGCTTCATCGTTAGTGGCACGCGCTCGGAGCACTTCAATACAAATGTGTTTCCCGTGGCAATCGCATAGGGCAAAAACCAGAAAGGAATCATTGCGGGGAAATTGAACGCAGTGATTGCCGCCACAACGCCCATTGGCTGGCGAATCATCGTTTCATCAATGCCGCGCGCCACGTCTTCCAGGTTGTAGCCCTGCATCATTGTTGGAATACCGCAGGCGACTTCAACGTTTTCAATCGAGCGCCGCAGCTCGGCTTTTGCTTCCGTCAGCGTCTTTCCATTTTCAATGGTAATCAGCCGCGCAAGTTCGTCGATGTGTTCCTCGAGCAGCATCTTCAATTTGAAGAGCGGCTGGATGCGGTCTTCTGGGGGGGTGCGCCGCCATTCGGGGAATGCCGCCGCGGCTGCTTCAATCGCGGCATTCACTTCGCTCGCTTCGGCGAGCGGAACTTTTCCGAGCGCAGCGCCCGTCGCGGGATTAAAAACATCCTGCCAGTTGTTGGACGTGGAAGCGGTCCATTGGCCGCCAATGTAATGCGGAATGCGGACGTCGGAAACGGCTGTAGCGCTCATGGAAATTACCTCGGCGATCGCATAGAGTAGGACTCAGAAAAGTTTACAGGAATTTGAGGCAATGCGAAACGAGTGCGGCGCACCAGCGGCTCAAGCGTCGTGTAACCATGCCTCGATGGCAAAATCTCCGCCAAATTCTTTTTCGCGGTAGCGATGGCTCCGGATTTGCAAATCCGGGACTATTCCGCGCACAAGGGGAAGCGTCACGCGCCCGGCGATTCTTGGCGCGTAAAAAAGAACGAGCTTGTCTACAACTTTCGCCGCAAGCGCTGCCCCGTTCAGTGTCGGCCCCGCTTCAAGCAATACGCTGAGAATCTCACGACGGCCCAATTCCTTCAGCACGGATTTCAGATTGAGCTGCGCCCCTCTTGCAGGCAAGCGCACAAGTTCCACTCCCAAGTTTTGTAGCTTGCGCGCAGTGGGCGAATTCAGCGCGGCCGCAGTGAAAACGAGCAGATCATCGTCTAGCGTTTGGACGATGCGCGATTTTGCGGGGAGGCGCAAGTGCGTATCGAGAATAACCCGCAACAAGCGCCGCCGGCGCGGCAACCCACTGCGATCGGTCAGCAATGGATCGTCGGCAAGAATCGTCCCGATTCCCGTCAGCAGCGCATCGGCTGCATGGCGCATGCGCTGAACTTCCGCGCGTGACTCTTCCGAGCTGATCCATTCGCGTTTTTTCCCTTTGCCCTGATTCGGCAACGCAAGCTGGCCGTCCAGTGTCAACGCGGACTTCAGCGTTATGAATGATCTTCCCGTCGAACTCCAGCGAAAAAAGGCTTCGTTCAATTCGTTTGCTTCGAGTTCGATGTCGCTTGGGCCAAGTTGAGCAACAATTCCCGCAGCTTGGAGCCGCCCCACTCCTCCGCCATTCACTTTTGGATTTTTGTCGCTCGCTGCAATCACCACGCGCTTTACGCCTGTTTTGAGAATCGCTTCGGTGCATGGACCTGTACGCCCGGTGTGATTGCATGGCTCGAGGCTCACGTACATCGTCGCGCCGCGTGCCTTTTCACCTGCCGCTTTCAGCGCGACAATTTCCGCGTGGTCGCGCCAGTCGTATTGGTGAAAGCCTTCGCCGACAATTTCGCCGCCGCGGACAATCACGCAGCCCACCATCGGATTCGGGCTGGCCAGACCTATGCCTCTGCGCGCCAGCGCCAGCGCATTTTGCAGGAAGCGAATGTCGTGTTCGTTCACGGCTCAGTCGAAGAGGGAATTGACGTAGGTTTCGGCGTCGAACGGAACGAGGTCATCAATCTGTTCGCCCGTGCCGACAAAACGAATGGGCAAACCAAGCTCGCGCGAAATCGCCACGACGATTCCGCCCTTCGCCGTGCCGTCGAGCTTCGTCAAAATAATTCCCGTTACGCCTACGGCAGAAGTAAATTCACGTGCTTGGGAAAGGCCGTTTTGCCCAGTGGTCGCGTCCATTACGAGCAGAATGTCATGCGGCGCGCCAGGAATCACTTTCGCGGCCGTGCGCTTCATTTTTTCAAGCTCTGCCATCAGATTCGATTTGGTGTGCAGGCGGCCTGCGGTATCCACGATCACCGCATCGGCGTTGCGCGATTTCGCCGCCGCCACTGCGTCAAACACCACTGCCGCAGGATCGGCGCCGGATTTCTGCTTCACGATCTCGACACCGTTGCGTTGCGCCCAAATTTCCAGTTGCTCGATGGCAGCTGCACGAAAAGTATCCGCAGCGCAAAGCACAACACTTAATCCCTGTTGCCGCAGCCGATTCGCGAGTTTGCCGATGCTCGTTGTTTTTCCGACACCGTTCACGCCCACAATGAAAACAACGCGGGGGCCAGTGCCGTTGGTTGCCCCACTCGCAACTTCCAACTCCGTTTCCGGCCTCAGAATTTGCGCAATTTGGGATTTGATTTCCTGCTTTAATTGTGAAGCGTTGGAAAGCGCGTGGCGATCAAGCTTTTCTTTGACGGAATCCAGCACTTCGCGAGTCGTTTTCACGCCGATATCTGCGGAGATCAGCGCTCTTTCGAGATCCTTCAAAATCGAAGGATCGATCGCGCGCTCGCCGAGAAAAATGGTGTCAACGGTCTCCGCCAGCGCGGCTTTGGTCTTGGTGACCGAAGCTTTCAGACGCTCGAGCAGAGACGGCTCAGACTTTTCCGCCTTATCATTTTTGCCAAACAGGGACAACATAGTTCTCTAGAAGTGTAACAGAATGGTTCGCTCCGCCAGTTTGTAGGAGAAGGCTACTCTTAGGACGGGAAAGGCTTTCCTAGAGGTGAATTCCCTCCGGTCAAACACCACTCGCTCGCTTCTCTATAAGCCACAGAGAGGATTGGATCCGACTTCCAATTTTCAAAGAACTTCCGAATAGGTTCTTGTTCAAATAAATGCTCGATGGTCGAGCTCACAAGGCACAGGCGGATTTTTGCATCTCCGCTTTTGTATAGAATTCCTAGCCAATCTCTAAGCTCGGCAAGCAATTCTCGCGGCACATCCTTGTCTCGCCAGAGCGCTCCGAAAACATTCACCATTTCCCCGCCGGCGATATATCTACTGCTTGCCCACTCACCTTGGGGATCCTCACGGAGGCACCGTTCAAAATAGAGCTTTATGAAGCCTACGTACTGCCGCTGAGAAATAGAAGGCTCGATTCTAAAACGATGGTCATGAATCAATGCGTGTACGAAACCAAGAACTTCAACACTGTCGCTTGTGCTCCGCCCAAGCACGTCGTCCAATGCGACGACATCTCCTTTAGGAATCCATTCGCTACGTTCAACGACCACCCAGTACTTCTCAATGATTTGTTGGAGAGTTTCGCTCAAGGATTGGGCCCATTGAAGGAATCGAATTATGCGCTTCAGACCTGAACTTCGACGGCGGAGAGTCGTATCTTGCCAGACGCAATCGCAGAATCAAGCGCGTTCACCACGACGCCGTCAAATTTCGATCCTGCCAGCGCTTTGATGCGGCCCAGCGCGTAGTCCAGATCCATCGCCGTCTGATACGGACGATTCGTCGTCATGGCGTCCAGCGTGTCAGCGACTCCGATGATTCGAGCCATTAGAGGAATCTGCGGGCCGGAAAGTCCGTATGGATAGCCGCGTCCATCAATGTGTTCGTGGTGCAATTCGATGCCAGGCAGCATTTCTTTCAATTGCGAAACTGGGCGCATGATGTTCGCGCCTTTCACGGTGTGCTGCTTCATCAAATCGAATTCTTCCGGCGTCAGCGATCCGGGCTTTTTCAAGACGCGGTCGTCCACACCGATTTTTCCAACGTCGTGAAGCAGCGCGGCGATGCGCAACTTGTCCAAATCCTCAGCCTTCAAACCCAATTCGCGTCCAATGATCTGCGAATATTTTGCCACGCGGCCGGAATGGCCTCGGGTGTACGGATCCTTTTCGTCGATCGCGGCCGCGAGCATGCGAATGGAGCCGATAAACAGCTCGCGATTTTCTTCCGCCGCTTCTTTCAGCTTTTCGATGTACTCTTCGATATCACCGGCCATCTTGTTGAAGTTCTCTGCCAGCTCGCTGATCTCCGAAGCCCCGCGCACCGGTGAGCGCTGGTGAAATTCTCCGCGACTGATGGCGCGCGTGGACGCCGCCAGGCTGCGCACCGGGCCGCTGATGCCCACGGCAAAAAAATAACCGATGAGAATCGCAACGAGCACCACGATGCTCACGAACGCGAACGCTTGTCGGTTCAGGTCCGCGAAACCCGCGTCATCGCGCGCTTCGCTCAAGCTGCGCTCAGCCACGATGGCCCAGTTCAATTCGCTGAGGGTGCTGTACGTTCCAATCATCTCCACGGACCGTTTTCCCTGTTTGTCCGTGTAGCGTATGGTTTCTGTGTTGTGCAAATCCTGCGGAAGGCTCTTAATCCGCTCCACGACTTTGTCTGCGCTGGCATCTTCCCCCGCGATAAATTTGCGGGTTTCGGGGTGCGCGATTAACTTCCCACGATGATCCACGATGAAGACGATTCTGTTTCGCACGCTTGCGTCTTTCAAACGCTGCAAAATCGGCCGCATGGAAACCACCGCTGCCAACATTCCCGTGAATTGATCGTGTTCGATAAGCGGAATCGCAATCACAAACGCCGGCAGGTTGTTTGGCGCCAAAGCCAGCGGCTCGCTGCGAAACTTAACAATGTTCAACTGCTGTGATTGCTGACAGATTTCCAGCGCGCGGGTAAGAACTTTGCTGACGAATGGATCCTGCTCCGCGCGGAAATTCCCCTGGGAAGCGCTCGTTCCTTTTCCATTCTTCCCGACAGCCGTCATGTACAGAACGGTCGAGCGGTTGCTCTCGACAAAGTTCTCCAACAGGCGAGTGACTTTAGGCTCTGCCGCCGGATCTTCCACGTCTTTAATTGCGTCCGCCAACTCCAAAATTTGTTGCTGGCTCAAGAGCTGCTGCGTCAGGTTGGAGTCGAAAAGTTGCACTTCCTGTGCCAGCGAACGCGTCAAATCCGACTGTTGCACGCGCTCCGTGTCCACCAATTTGTCCTGGCTAAGCTGCAGAACCTGGCGGTGATACAGGGCAATGGGCAGCGCGCTGACGAGCAGCATCGCCCCCAGCACGAGCCACAGAATGCGTATCCGGCCGGACCGCATCCGATTCACAGCTTGTTTCCAATTTAGTTCCATCGCCGTCCACTATTTTAAAATGGCGGCAAGCGGTAAAGGCGGCGATGCGGGGTTTGGGTGCGGATTCGCCAATGGAACCAAGGTACTACTCCGCCGCAGTCGCTTTATTCGCGTTTTTGTGGACGATCCATGATTTCGCGAATGGCTGCGGCAGGTGCTTTCCCTTGCTGCAGAATGGCGTTCACTTGTTCGGTGATGGGCAACTCGATTTGATTCTTGCGGGCGAGCTCCAGAAGAGCAGGCGCTGTACCGACTCCCTCGGCTACCATTTTCATGCCAGTCAAAATGTCCTTGGGTGAGCGACCCTTACCTAACTCCAATCCTACGTATCGGTTACGGCTAAGCGCTCCCGTGCAGGTCAGCACGAGGTCGCCCAGTCCGGCAAGCCCGCTCAGCGTCTCCGGCTTTGCGCCGAGCGTCATAGCCAGCCTCGCCATTTCTGCTAGCCCGCGCGTAATCAGAGCAGCCAGCGTGTTCGCACCGAGCCCCAAACCCTGGCAAGCGCCGGCTGCGATCGCAATCACATTTTTCATTGAGGCGGCTAGTTCCACGCCGAGTACGTCCGTGTTCGTATAAAGCCGCAGTGTCGGCCCGGCCAGCTTTTCCTGGAGCATCGTTGCCACACCGTCGTCTTCGCAAGCCAGGACAACCGCTGTCGGCTCGCCCCGGGCCGCTTCCAGGGCAAATGATGGCCCGCTCAACACCGCAATCCTTGATCCGCTTTGCCCGGTCGTCTGCGCTATCACTTCGCTCATGCGCGCATGGGTCGCTGGCTCTAGTCCTTTCGTTGCGCTGACTATGTTTGCGTTGGTGGGCAAAAAAAGCGCCGCCGTTCCGTACACTTCGCGTGCATGCGCGGACGGCATCGCTCCCACAACGATTTCCGCGCCGGCAATCGCAGCTGCAATTTCGGAATGTACGGAAACCGCCGGTCCAAGCATTAGCCCCGTTAAGTATGTCGCGTTCTCACGCTTCTCTTGCATCCTGCGGGCGAGTTTCGCGTCGTGCACCCTTAACGAAATCTGATGAGCTTCCCGGCTCCGCGAAAAAAGAATCGCCAGCGCCGTTCCCCAACTTCCTCCGCCAAGAATCGCAATCCGGCTCATTCCGCTTCTTTCTCTTCGCTCTTTTTGTGCAAGGAAAACTTTGGCTCCCGGCCTTCCACGAGCCGCTGCAGATTCGCGTCATGTTTGTAGACGATGAGCAAAGCCGCCGCGAGCGAGCCAACCGTCACTGAAATTGGCGGAGCAAAATGTGGCGCCCACAAAAAATAGATCAGCAAGGGCATTGCCGCAGCCGCGGAAACCGACGCCAGCGAAACGTATCGCCAAAATCCCGCCACTAACGCAAATACAAGCAGCGCTCCGACCGCCGCAGGCAAACACAGCACCAGAAAAACTCCCGCCGCAGTCGCCACGCCTTTTCCGCCGCGAAACTTCAACCAAATGGGAAAACAGTGCCCAAAGAGCGCGCCGAGCCCCGCCAAAATTTGAAACGCGGCATGGTCCGGGAAATAGTGTCGCGCCAACCACACGGGCACTGCACCTTTCGCTGTGTCCAGCACGAGCGTCAGAATTCCCGCTGACAGTCCCACACTGCGCGCTACGTTCGTCGCCCCAATATTGCCGCTGCCAGCTTTGCGCACGTCCGTCGCGCCCAAAAGTCTTCCTAGAATCAATCCGAATGGAATCGAACCACAAAAATATGCGGCAAGAGCAATCAGGAAGGGTGTGAATTGCGTCTGCATTCAGAGTTCGCGCGCGCCCGAAAACGATTCGAGCGTAGTGTACTCCGCGCCCGTGGATTTTAGCTTGCTCTCAATTAAATGAAATACTGAAACGTTCATCTCGCCGAATCGGCATGCGGAATAACTCTCTAGCGCGCTCCGAAGCTTTTCAGAAGCCTTTCCATCCTTGCTTCGTGCCAGAGTCAGATGAGGCGTGAATTCCCGCTCTTCCTGCGGCATGCCCACTTTCGCAAGCCCTTCTTCAATTGTCGCTGCCAGCGCGGGCAAACTTTTCGGAGCCTCCATTCCCACCCACAGTACACGCGGCCTCCGCTCATTCGGGAAAAATCCCAAGCCGCGAAATTTTAGAGGCATTGGCCATTCGCAATTCACGAAGCTGAGCACTCCCTTGATGCCCCCCAATTTTTCAGGTGGAATTTCGCCCAGAAATTTCAGCGTGACGTGCAAATTCTCCGCGCGAGTCCACTTCCAGGAACTGTCCAGTGGTTTTAGTTCGCGAATTAGCGCCGCAATTGACGCGCGAACCTCTTCCGAAATTTCCAGCGCGACAAAAAGCCGCACCGGTCAGCCTCGCTTCGCCGAACCGTTATAAAGAAAATGCACGCGCACCAAGTCCAGCGCCGCCTGCGAAGCCTGCATCCGAATCATGTCGCGGTCGCCGGGAAATCGCAATGCGCGGGCCTTCGTTTCGCCCGAACTCGCCAGCGCAATGTGCACCGTGCCAACCGGCTTCTCTTCACTGCCTCCGCCCGGGCCGGCGATTCCAGTTATCCCCACCCCCAGCGTGCTTCCCACTCGCCGCCGGATTCCCTCCGCCAGCGCAACCGCCACTTCCGCGCTTACCGCGCCTTTCGCTTCAATTATTTCCTTTGGCACGTCCGCCCATGCCGTTTTCATCTCGTTGCTGTAGCAAACCACTCCGCCCAAAAAGTAGACCGAGCTTCCGGGAATGCTCGTCAAACGCTCCGCCAGCAATCCGCCGGTGCAGCTCTCGGCAGCCGAAATCGTTGTGTTATGCAGCGTCAAAAGGCGCGCGACCACTTCATGCAACGGCGACCCGTCTCGCGAAAAAATTCGATCCGTCAGCGCAATTTCAAATCCTTGCTCAATCTCCGCGAACGTTTTCTTTGCGTGCGCCGCATCGTCTGTCCACATCCGCAAATGCACTTGCACTTCGCCTGGAGATGCCAGCACTGTTGTGTTCACGTCCGCAAAGCGCCTGTAGATCGGCTGAATCCGCTGGTCCACCATGGATTCGCCGAGCCCCGTCACGCGCAGCTCGCGATGAAACATTTTTATTCCGGACGCGCGCCGCATCACACGCGGCACGACCTGCTCCAAAAAGAGTTGCTTCAATTCCACCGGGGGGCCTGGTAACAGCGCGATCATGTGCTCGCCGTCTTCAATCCACAACCCCGGCGCAGTTCCACGCGGATTGTTCAGCGGCTCCGCGCCTTCCGGCACCATTGCTTGTCGGACATTCGTCTCCGGCATCTCGCGCCCAAATGACCGAAAGCGCGCTTTGATTACATCCACAATTCTGTCGTCGCGCTTTAGCTTGCGGCCCAGCAATTCCGCCACAGTCTCGCGCGTCAAATCGTCTTCCGTCGGCCCGAGACCTCCGCTGGAAACAATCAGCGGCACGCGGTTCAACGCGTCGCGAAAGGCTTCGCTCATCAATTCGCGATCGTCGCCGACAATCGTTTTCCGCAAAACTTCAATGCCGAGCTTGTTCAGCTCTTCCGTCAGGAAAAGGGAATTGGTGTCCAAGCGATCCGGAGTCAGAAGCTCCGACCCGACCGCGATAATCTCTGCTTTCATATTTTGAGAAGGAATTATATCAGCCCAGCAGCGGCAGCCCGTGCACGTCCCAATCGAGGCTGTAGAGCGCGTTTACGGTCACAATCATCGCGCGGCCAGTGGGCAGCAGGGCCATCCCAACAATTTGCGAACCAGACAGGACAAGCTCAGCGTAGCCTTGCGGCGAAATGCGCACAATTCCACGGCGTCCGCCATGCGAAGCCGCAACATACAAGTTCGCATCGCGATCAAACGCCAAACCCTGCGGCCTTCCGAGCCCGCGGTAAAAGGTTGAGACTTCGCCATTTCTTGAAATGCGATACACGCGATCGAAGCTCGAAGTGGTTGGTCCCGTTGCGTAAAGCTCGCCGTCCGGATGCAACGCCAAGTGATACGCGGCGACGGACGGCTCGAGTGTCGCAAACACAAAAATTTCGCGGTTCGAACTGATCTTGAAAATCGTTCCGCTGCGGTCACCGACGTACAAATTCTCGTCGTGGTCAAACGCGAGGCCGGTCGCGACGCCCATTCCTTCAATCCATTCTTCCGATCGGCCGTCCGGCGTGATGCGGTGCACTGTTCCGTCATTTCTGCACGACACGAACAAATTTCCTGAGCGATCCAGCGCCAGCCCGCTCGGATTCATCAGCGAAGTCACATACGGCTTCACGTTGAAGTTCGCTGTCACTTTGTAAAGGGAAACCGGAACACGCTGCCCACGCGGCCCGCTGAATGTCACGTAGGTATTTCCTTCGAAGTCCACAGCTGGATTTGCCACCGGTTGCAAATTGTCCGCAATCTGCATCGCAACGCAAACCGCGAACGGCTGGCTGCGGTGCCCGTCGCTTTCGATCGAAACCAGTCCGCCAATCGCATTTTCCGGAACGCGGGCCACCACGCGGTTCGGACTCACCAAAGAAAGTCCGCCTTCCGTTTCACCAAATCGCACAACGGGCTTCGACGCGCCCCGAGAAGCGAATCCGCTTCCGATCAGCGCGACCTCGCCACCGGGAATCGCCGCACCGGGCAATACGCGCTCGATGCGCGGGTTTCCGTTTTTTTCCGTGGACGTTCCGAACCCGAATTTCATAACAAACCAAAGTGTAGCGCGACACGCAGCAGAATGGCAGCGTACACGCCAGCGAGCCAATCATCCGCCATGATTCCCCATCCGCCGGGAAGGTTTTCCAAGCGGCGAACCGGATACGGCTTCCAGATATCAAAAATCCGGAAAAGGATGAACCCCGTCAGCAAGTATTTCCAGTTCACCAAACTAAGCGCGGCAAAAATCGCGTAAATCGAGAAATCCATGTGCGATTGTAAATTCGGCATCGCAATTGGAATCAGCGGCAGCAACAGAGTGAGATGTTGGCCCGCCACTTCGTCAATCACCACGAATTGCGGATCTTTTATTCCCGCGTAGTCCGCTGCAACGTGGGAAGCCCACACACCAGCCAGCCCCAAGAGAATTAGCAGCGCGGTGGCGCACGCCAGCGGAAGCCATAATACCGCGTCATGGATATCCGAACCCGGCACAAGAAAATGCTGGTCCATCAAAGTTGAGTTTGCCAGCGGATGTAGTGAAAGCAGGTCACTCCAACGCGCGGGCCGTAAGAAAAAGACCGCGGAAATAAAAATCGTCACCACGCCCACAAGCGACCCAAAAGTTCCTGGCGACTTCGGCGCGTAACCTACTCCCAGCGCCGTAGCAATCGCCAGCGCCAGCCGTGGTTTTTGTTTTTGGGTGGAAGGCTCAGGATTTGGTGTCATCGGTCTCGTTCAAACCCAGAATAATGGTCTTGCGGTCGTCTTCCGTCTTTTCCTGTTCCGCTTCATCGAAAATCCGGTCGGACACCACGTATTTTTCGCTCGACCAATTGCCGAGGTCCATCGTCCTGCAGCGCTCACTGCAAAAAGGGAAATCCTTGTCCTTTTCGGAAGCGGTCGCCTTTTTGCAAATGGGGCAGCGGTAGATCATGGGTCTGGGAATTAGGACAACAATCTTAACCTAGCTCACGCACGTGTGTTAGCCAATCACGCGCAGCGGCGCGCCTGTCGTGATTCGCGTCAATGCTTCTGCCGGAACTGACGCATCCTTGGTCTTTGGTTCGAGCCGCACCTCAATTTCGACGACGCGCCCAATCAGATCGTATGCATCCGTCTTCTCAATCTCCACGTGAACCATATCGCCCATCGTGGCAATTTCCCCGCTCGGCAGCTCAACGTCGGTCAAATAGAGTCGGCCGTCGATTTCCGGCGCCATCCCTTCCAGCCGCGCTTCCCATACCAGCGGATTTTCTTTCGATTCACCCTCGACCAGCGCGCGAACCGTTTGTCCCTTGAATCGCCGCAAATTTTCGCGCGAAATTTTCTTCTGAATTGCCATCAAGCGGTTGCGCCGGTCGCTGATCGTCTCGGCGTCCATCTTGCCTTCCAGCGGAAAGCTTGCCGCATTGTCTACGTCCGAATATTCGAAAACGCCCATCCAATCGAGCCTCGCGGTGCGCACAAAATCGCACAGCTCTTCAAAATCCGTCTCTGTTTCGCCTGGAAATCCCACGATGAACGAAGTCCGCAGCGAAACGCCCGGAATCGTCTTGCGAATCCGCTCGAGCAATTTCAGGAAAGCGTCGCCGTTTGATCCGCGCTTCATCCGCGCCAGCACATTGCGGCTCGCATGTTGCAACGGCATGTCCATGTACTTCACCAGCCGAGGATGCTCGGCAATCGCGTCCAGCAATCCTTGAGTCACGCGATTCGGGTACGCATAAAGAAACCGCACCCAAGCAAGCTCTTCAATTTCCGCCAGCCGCGACAGCAATTTCGCGAGCCCGTCGCGCAAACCCAGATCTTCGCCGTACGAAGTCGTATCTTGTCCGATCAGCGTCACTTCCCGCGCCCCGGCTGCCGCCAAATTCGTCGCTTCCTTTACAACCGACTCGAACCGCCGGCTCCGAAATTTCCCGCGTAGCTGCGGAATGATACAAAAACTGCAAGGATGATCGCAGCCTTCTGCAATCTTTATGTACGCGGCGTGTTTCGGCGTCGTGACAATGCGCGGCGTCAAATCGTGGTACAGAAACGCGGGCGGCTGCGTCGGCAGAACTTTTAGATCGCCCTCAACGGCTTCGATAATTCTTTCCACTTCGCCCGTGCCGACCACCGCGTCCACTTCCGGCACATGCTCCAAAATCTGATCGCGATAACGTTCGACCAGGCATCCGGCCACAATCAATTTCTTTGCCGCGCCGAATTTCTTGTGCTCCGCCATTTCCAGAATCGTGTCCACCGATTCTTTTTGCGCGGACTCGATAAAGCTGCACGTATTGACGACAAGGACTTCCGCCTCCGCCGCGTGCGGCGTCAGCTCGTATCCCTCGCGCGAAAGAATACCCATCATCACCTCGCTGTCCACGAGGTTCTTCGGGCATCCAAGGCTTACGAATCCTACCTTTGTCATAGCGTGCTTTTTGCTCTCTCAGCCAATTCATAAGTATAACATGCGTGCAAAAAAGCCTTGGAAAACGGCATTTCCACTCGCTGCCGTGGCATTTGACTTTATTTTGGGATTGAAAACTTAGCGCGATCTGATCGTGGAACGAATCTGACCCAGCAATTCTTGTAAACGGCTTGTGTCGCAGGATGCGCTGCCAAATCGCGCCGCCGAGTAAAGTTGTGTGAATTCCTGCACTGCACCCGCTAGCTTGATTTCCTTCAAGCCGGCGGCAAATTCAGTTGGCGTTTGCGTTTCTTCGCGGACAAGTCCTGCCTTCTTCAAGATGCGTGACATCTCTAAATACAAACGAGATGCAAGTTGTGAGTCGTTCCGCCCCGAAGGCTTCCCCCGCAACTGCAAGAAGAGGCGCGCGTAACGCACAATTCGCGCAATCAAATTGAATCGCAATACTAAAAGAAACGTCACCAGTGCGATCGGTAACAGCATTCCCATTGATCCGTGCCGGAATTGCCATCCGCGAAGCAAACCCTTGCCAGCACTCTGTTTGCGATCGAACCAATTGCGCGCCGAGTCCAGCCAGTTGCGCGATTTCGTCTGCAGAGATTGCGCCAATTGCACCTGATGGCCAAAATCATAGTTGACTACCCATTCGTTCCAGGTCAGCTCGAGCCAGTCTGCAATTAACGCAAGGCGGGAAAACATTCCTGGTGCTGTCGCAGTGGCCGGAGGTGTTGGATCGAAAACAAGCCAGCCGGTTCCCGGAAAATACACTTCCACCCAGCTGTGCGCATCGCTCGTGCGGACAATGTAGTCGCCGCCAAGCGTGTTGTATTCACCCGGCAAGAAGCCGTTCACTTCCCTTGAAGGGATTTGCAGCGTGCGCAACATAACCGCCATTGCCGAAGCGAAATATTCACAGTGTCCTGCATGTGTCTCGAACAGGAAATGTGCCAGTGGATCTCCGTTCGGTTTTCCCGTCAAGTCGAGAGTGTACGAATATTTCGTGCGCAAGTAATTTTCGATCGCAATTGCTTTGTCCACGGGTGTTTGCGCGTTTGCCGTCACGCTTTTCGCAAGCTCGGGAATTCGCGGATCGAGTTTCGGCAATTGCAAATAAACATCCGTGACCGGGGCCGGATAATTGCTGCCAGCAGCGCGCAATTTTTCCAATTGAAATTGAGGCAAACGCGAAACACCGGAATACCGCATCGCCGAATAATTGTGAAATGGATTGAAAAAGGAATCGGAGCTGTCGCGGAAGAGATAGCCACGCCGCCCATATGGACTCGCGCGATCGCCGTAAAAGCTCCCGCGAACCGAAACACCAATCCCCGGAATGAAAACCGCGTCGCTCGCCATCGGTTCCAGAATCACAGTGTATTGCAGAATTTTCCCACGTTCGCCCGTTTTTGGCTGGGGGCTGCCCAGAGGAATCCAGCCGTCGCTGTTTGCGAGCACGGCGACAGCGCCGTGTCCACCGGAACTCCAGCGCATTCCATCAAAATTTGCCAGAGCAATGCCGCGCCAGCGCAGTTGGTTGTATTCGACAGGCGCGCCGGTCTGCACGCGCATCACCACCGCGGTGTTCTTCTTGATCTCGCCGATTTCGCCGAGCTCCACATTATCCGTAAAGCCGGACATCAGGGTTGTGTTCATGCTGGTGCGGCCCAGATATCCGGCGCTGAATCGAGGGAAGAAAAAGAAGAGCAAACTGCCGGAAATAATCGCGCCAATGGTCACGCAAAAAACAGCGACGCCGAGGGCTCGTGCGAGGCGTTTTTCTCGTTCGCGCGGATTCGGAAGTTGCGTGGACAACGCTTCCGCCGCGCCGCGCCGCAATTCCAGCGACGCAAATGTGGCGACGGCAAACAGAAGATAAACAAAAAACAAGATCAGAAATGTCGTGTCAACGGTAAGAACCGCGGAAGCGAGAACCGCCGCGAAAGAAAGCATCGAAAGAAAAAGCGCGTCGCGATCCGTCGTCGCGCTGTACAAACGCACCAGCGTGATGAAGAAAAGGAAATGGATTGCAGCGATCAAGCCGCCGTAAAGCGCTGGATTCGGCGATCCGGCTGCGTATATTCGAGACAAAACAAAAATGTCCACAGGGAAAAAAGCAAGATATCCGGTGACGAGCCAATTTGCGGCTCGCGCGCTCAGTTCCGTCGTGCGGTGATTCCACCAACGGTGGCCTTTATAAAGAAGCCCAGCGACGGCAAGCACGCAACTCGGCAAATCGAGTTTACCGGTGGAGATAACGCAGACGGTACCTATGAGCATGAGCAGGAAAAGAGAAGCGCGAAAAAAACGCTCGGCAGGCAGTTCGGAAGAATGGAAATTTGGAATCGCGGCGGTCATGATGAGTTTTCAGAATAGCACCGGCGCGCGAAACATCGCGACGCAGCGAACGAAAGAATAACGCTGCGTTAGAGGGCTTTTTCTTTGAGCGCGGCGAGACCGCGTTTTGCAATTTTCCGTGTGAGGTTCGAAATGGCAAGGTCAGTGACGTTTTCGAGCGAAATCGTTTTCGTCTCCCGGGTTTTTGGCAGACGGCCAACGCGAACCAAGAAAGGATGAACTGTGACTTTGCGATAGGTTACAGAATGTCGAACGGGAGGAAGTCGCAAAAATCCCGACGATCGCGGAACTTTGCAAGCAAAGAAATGTTTCCATGCGTCATAGCCCGCCTTAGCCGCGTCTCCATTCGTGGAAACAGTAGGGAAGTGCCACAAATTTGCGACGAGAGTCGGGACATGGTCGGCCAAGTCTTCTTTGTTCTTTTGCGCCGGCGGAGGCAGCAGCAAAGTCTCGCCTCGCGAATTCGCCAGCACCAGGCTCGCAAGTGCGACATCCACTGTGTCGCGCTTCTTGCGCGCCTCCGGCAGATCTTCAGCGATTCCTAGTTTGCGTCCTTCGCAGTACATTGAGACCGGACAGAGCAGACATTGCGGCGCGCGCGGCGTGCAAAGTGTTGCGCCGAGCTCCATCATGGATTGGTTCCAGTCGCCTGGTGCGTTCGGATCCAGCAAACAGTCCGCTTCTTTCTGCAGAGCAATCCATTTTTCTGATTCGCGCAAGTCACCGCGCACCGCGCCGAGGCGAGAAAGCACACGCGCGACATTGCCATCGAGCACGCCGCATTTTTCGCCAAACGCGATACTTGCAATCGCGGAAGCGGTGTATTCGCCGATTCCTGCCAGCGAAAGAATCTGTTCGCGCTTCTTCGGAAACTGTCCGCCGAATTCAGTGACAACTTGCCGCGAGGCCCTTTGCAAATTGCGCGCTCGGCTGTAATAACCGAGACCCGACCAGAATTGCAGCACCTCTTCTTCCTGCGCAGCAGCAAGCGACTGCACATCGGGGAATCGTGCGAGAAAGCTTTCATAGTAAGGAATTACAGCGGCAACGCGTGTCTGTTGCAGCATGATCTCCGAAAGCCATATGCGATAGGGGTCTTTCGTCTTTCGCCAGGGCAAATCGCGCTGAAATTGGCGAAACCAGGTGAGCAAGGATTTGCGAAACGAAGCGCGCACGCGGCGGTTGAGTTTCATCGGCTCGTATTCTCGCACAGCCGCAAGGGGGAAGCTTTAGTCGACAAAATCGTCGAGGAACAAAACGTACGAGGTATGCCAAAGCGCGGCGGGGATGGAGCCGTGCTTCTGACTAGTGACGATGATTTTGAAGATGTCAGGAGCAGAAGCAAGGTCCTGCATCAGTGTGTGAGAGGGATCGAAAGGGAGCGGCTGGACTCGGGCAAGATGTTCGAGAATTTGAAAGATTTTTTCTTTGGCTGCACCGACGGAAATGTCAAATCCCGGACTGCGATATTGAAGTTGCGTGCCGCGCTCAAAGAAGTGCCACGCCAGACCGGCGCAAAGCGTGACGGCTTTCTCGAAACGTGGATTACGAGCTTCCGGCGAAGAAGGAACCGCAATGTCCGAGGGGAGGTGCGGATCGAGCACAAGGAGTACGCGAAAATCCTCTTCAAGCGTGAATTCGCGCACCATTAGCAAACCAAGGCGTGCCGAGGCTTTCCAGTGCACGTGGCGCGCGCTGTCGGTCGGCAAATATTCGCGCAGAGCGTATAGATCCTGGCCACGGCCTTTGGACATGCTTTCGAGCGAGCCTTCGATCCCGGCAAAAACTTCAGAAAAATCCGCAAGCGTTTCGACGCTGGGATAAACGAGGACTTCTTTTTTCATTTCCAGGCGGCGCGCCTTTTGCAAAAAGCCGAATGGAAATCTCGTAACGATACGGAACGCGTCCTGGCGATAGACGCCGCGCCGCGGAAACGTAACCGGTACGCGCTGGCGAAAAGATTCCCTTCGAGGTAAATAGGAGAAGTAAACTTTGGACTGCAACACTGCCGCCGCCGGGTTTGAATTCTTGGGGGTGACGGCTTCGACCATCAGCGAGAAAGAGGGCACTGTCAATTTTTCGTTGTTTAATTCGACGGTGGCGCGTTCCTGCTGGCCTGCAAAGATATGTTCCGGCATTTCAAGTTGCAGTTCGACGCCGGAAAGGCAAATCCAGGAAAGAAAGCCGGACATTAAAATAATGGCAATCAAACAGGCGAGAATCAGGAAGAGGAGATTGTTGCCCGTGTTCAGCGCGGCTAGCGCAACGACCAGCGTTCCTCCAATATAAATCCATCCGGCGCGCGTGACTTTGTACTCCATTTTGTAACCGATCCAACGGAGCGGCGTGCGCTTGGCCAGAGTGGGGACGAGTGTGACGGCAACCCAACCTGCGACCGCAAGGGCAAGCAAGGCGCAGGTTCCAGCGAGGATGACGTTGCCAAATTCCGCTGCGACGCCGGAATAGAGCGCGAGAATCAGCGCGACAGCGAGCGCGGAAATGGAAAGAAAAAACGCACGAACGCCGGGTCGGTCGGCTTTCGCCCAGATTTGCGCGAGGGTGGATTGCTGGCTCACGAAAAATCTTAGAGCGGAACGCGAACGGATTCGACGATTTCGCGCAGGGCGGTTTCCGTCGTTTCCGATTTTCTTTGTAGCGAAGCGTGGCGCGCACTGGTGACGACGCGATGAGCAAAAACCGCGACCGCAAGTTGCTTAAAATCGTCCGGCAAGCAGTAATCGCGGCCATCCAGAAAGGCGCGCGCTTGCGCGGCACGCTGCAGCATCAGAGTACCGCGAGGGCTGACGCCGAGCGCGAGCTGATCCGATTTGCGGGTGCGATTCACAATTTCGAGTGCGTAATCCTGCAAACTTGAATCCACTTTGACGTGCGTGACGGCTTCTTGCATCGCGAGAACTTCGGCGACATCCGCAACAGGCTGCAAAGAATGCAGTGGATCGTCGTTGGCACGTTTGCGCAAAATTTCCTTTTCCGTTTCGTGCGAGGGATAACCCATTTTGATACGCATCAGAAAACGGTCGAGCTGCGATTCGGGAAGCGGATACGTGCCATGATGCTCCACGGGATTTTGCGTGGCGATGACCAGAAAAGGCTGAGGCAGCGGAAAGGTCCTGCCGTCGATGGTGACTTGTGCGTCGTTCATGGCTTCGAGCAACGCGGATTGCGTGCGCGGCGTGGTGCGATTGATCTCATCGGCGAGAACGACGTTGGCAAAGATCGGACCGGAACGAAATTCAAATTCGCGGGACTCGGGATTGTACACGCTGACGCCGAGAACGTCGCTCGGAAGCAAATCGGAAGTGAACTGAACGCGCTGGAATCCGCATTGAAACGATTTCGCAAGAGCTTGTGCGAGCGTGGTTTTTCCCACGCCAGGGACGTCTTCGATAAGCAAATGGCCGCGTGCAAGGAGCGTGATGAGCGCGAGCTGAATGGCTTCTTCCTTACCGTAGATGGCGCGCGCGATCGTGCTCTTGAGTTGCGAAACGACCTGAGAGGTGGCGGTCGGCATTGGTTGAAAACCCGGGCCCTTCCTGTTACAAATGAAGTGGAGCTGGGCGACTAGCTCAGTTGGTTAGAGCGCTCGCCTCACACGCGAGAGGTCAAAGGTTCAAGTCCTTTGTCGCCCACCATTCCCAATTCCAG
>Ga0126376_10000486_pt1 | contig 19470 bp, 15 predicted proteins | sample PanSoiMetPlot_15_FD_92760 | JGI IMG/M metagenome (GOLD analysis project Ga0126376, IMG submission 92760) | Tropical forest soil microbial communities from Panama - MetaG Plot_15 | ecosystem: Environmental > Terrestrial > Soil > Tropical forest > Bulk soil | place: Panama | collected 2016-02-17
CGGGACACCAATCAGGGTCCACCTTGCCTTTCAAATCCGCCATCGTAACGTGCCACTGGTTCGCTATCGCCGTCGCCATGGTGCATCGTCTCCTTAAACCAGAATTTCGTGCTCAGGTACTGACATGTGAGATGTGCCGCTCAACTGCTCCCTGACTGCGTTGACAATGTGGTGGGGCATGAATGGCTCGCCATCGTACTTTCGAATGTAGCCATCCGGTACGAAACTGGTCTCGCTTCGCAGATAGCGCGCGAATTGCCCGCTATAGTTGTTTTCGACAATGATCGTATGCTTCGCATCCTTGAGGATGTCGAGAATCTCATCGCCATGCAGAGGTACGAGCCACCGTATTTGCAGTTGATTCGCTGTAATTCCTTCATCCCCAAGCAACTCGCAAGCTTCTTCGATGACTCCTTTGGTGGATCCCCACCCGATCAGCGTGACATCCGCATCTTTTGGTCCCCACAACTCTGGAGGAGGAACAGACGCAGCGATTCCGGCCACCTTGCGCATTCGTTTTTCCATCATGGCCCGACGCTTGGTCGGATTGGTGAACTCGTCGCTGATCAGGACGCCGTCTTCGTCGTGCTCATCGCTCGCTGCGGTATGCGTGTGGCCAGGGACCCCGGGTATAGCGCGGGGTGAAACTCCGCTCATCGTGATCTTGTAGCGCTTGTACCCGCCGTTGCCATTTGACTCCGGCGCAGTGATCAACTCTCCACGGTCAATAATGGGCTCAAAGTTCAGTTCCTGGGGATCTACGCTCAGCCTGCCTTCTGAGAGCAGCAGGTCGGAGAGCACGATTCCCGGACATTGAAAGCGGTCGGCAACGTTGAAAACCTCGGCGATGATTTTGAAGCTATCCGCAATGTCGAGAGGACATGCAATCACACGCGGGTAGTCTCCGAAGGCGGCTCCCAGCATCTGCCACAGGTCACCCTGTTCCGTCTTTGTAGGAACACCGGTCGACGGCCCGGCACGTTGGCAATCAATTACAACGACGGGAGTTTCCATCATGGCTGACAGTCCCAGGCCTTCACTCATCAGAGCAAAACCGCCGCCCGATGTGGCACACATCGAGCGAACGCCTGCATGAGCCGCTCCAATCGCCATATTGACGACACCAATCTCGTCCTCTACCTGTCGGACCATGATCCCGGCTTTACGGGCGTGCGCCGCCATCCAGTGCAGAACTCCCGTCGATGGGCTCATGGGATAAGCACAATAAAATTTCACTCCTGCTGCGGCACCTCCCATCGCCATCGCGATGTTTCCGCTCATTACCGCATAGCGGTTCTCGGTTATGGGCAACGGCCAGGCGAAGGGCTGGAAATTTGCGGTCGCGTATTCGTAGCCTGCTTTTCCAATTCCGACGTTCTCCGCAACTACTGCGTCGCCTTTCTTCTTGAACTGCTCGCTGAGCACTTCCTCTAGCGCTTGGAATCCGACGCCTGCCATGCTTAGCACCGCCCCCACCGCCAGCGTGTTCTGCGCCACCTTATTGCGGGTAATGTCAGCCAGTTTCGAAACCGGCAGTGGGCAGAGTTGGACACCCTCAGCAACGCTTCCCGGTTTGATCGTGTCAGCGTTGTAGACGCATGCCGCTCCAGCCGTCAGCAGCCCGAGATGACGGTCCATCGAATCCTGGTTAAGCGGAATCAGCATGTCGATGCGGTCCCCCATGTTCGTAACCTTCTCGGGACCAGTCCGGATGGTGAGGAAAGTATGTCCGCCCCTAATAATCGACTGGTAGGCGTTGTACGCATTCAGATGTAATCCGCGGCGGCTGAAGATTTTGGCGAAAATATCACCCGGTGTCGCAACCCCCTGGCCTGCTGCACCTCCAATGCCGATAGCAAAGGTTTTCTTCATAGCGGTCTCCTACCTGGGATATGCTCCCGAGATATAGCCTTCCAATTCCTGGATAGTTTGTGCCTGACCGGAAATGATCCACTTCACCAGGTCTCCAATCGAAACAACGCCAACCACAGCGCCTTCCTGCAAAACGGGAAGATGACGGAAATGATGTTTCGTCATGATGGCCATGCATTCGTCCACGGTGTGCAGGGGATTTACGAAAACGACTGGAGCGGTCATGATCTCGCTTACCTTCGTTTCCTTTGACGAATGTCCTTTCAGAATCACTTTGCGGGCATAGTCCCGTTCGGACAGGATTCCAACCAGCCGTTCTTCTGCAAGTACCAGCAAGGCCCCAACGCTGTGCTGTGCCATTTTTTCGATCGCCTCATAAACGGACTGATCCGGCTCAACAGACAGCACACGACGTTGATCCTTACTCTTCAGCAGCAACCCGATGGTGTCAGACAGTTTCATCGTGCGCTTCCTACTCTGGAAGTGGCTTCCACGCATTTCCGGACGACGGCCACACCGCGATTCTTTGAAAAATGATTGGAGCTCTCTAGTTTGCGGACGTCAGGCACATGCGGATAGCCGCAAAGAGAAGGGCTGCAGAGGCTTGCGCTCGCGGAAAGTTCGAAACCGTCTGGCACGGCATCTCCCTCGTTGCTAACCGAGGATCCCATGGGGCGAGATGCCTGATATTTGTCGACATGCCCCAGAGAAACCTTTCTAGATCAGGTCCCCGGGTTGCCAATTACGCGATGGATAAAGCCGTAACGAGCGCTTTCCAGAAAGAAAGCAGAATCGTACACCGGAATGACCCATTCGGACCAGAGAAAAACTGCGAATCTCTTCGTTTCCAGAAACTTTGGAGGGGCTTGAACATCCCACGACCTAAATGACCCATCCGATGTGTTGCGATCGGTCATTGAACTAGCTGTCGGCACTGGAACTAGCGCCAGTGGTTTATCGAGGGCTCCGGTCTTAATCTCCTAGAAAGTCCTGATGTCAAAGCCGTTAACGCGAGATAAGCTGGACTCATGGTTGGCCACTGGGTCCGGGTTCTTAAGGTTTTAGAACTTAGAACATAGAAACGGATGACTGTCCGCCGACCAGATCAGGGAGGTGAAGCATGAGTTTCGAGCCAATCGAAAACTACGGTGCCATCGGGAACATGCGGTCCATTGCACTCGTGGGGATGAACGGCTCGATTGATTTTCTCTGCTTTCCGAGATTCGATTCACCGACCGTTTTCGCAGCGTTGCTTGATGACCAACTCGGCGGCCGGTTTCAGATCCAGCCGCAGCTTAAGCACTCTCGAGTACGCCAACTTTATCTGCCAGACACGAACATTCTGCTGACCCGATTCTTGTCGAATGACGGCCTTGTGGAACTCACTGACTTCATGCCGATTAGTGCCGAGGCAGAGCAGCCCAATGAGCTTGTCCGGAGCGTCGCTGTGATCAGGGGAGACGTTTCTTTCAGCCTTCTCTGCCAACCCAGATTCAATTACGGGACGTGCGGGCACAGGGTCGATGTGAACGGTCTGTGTGCGACCTTTTCTTCCGAGAATCCAGCTTGCCCGCACATGGCACTCTATTCGACCGTTCCCCTGTCGCAAGAATCACAGGATGCGAAGGCTCAGTTCAGGCTCAGAGCGGGCGAGAGAGCGACATTCGTATTCGGTGGAGTCCGTCCTGAAGGGCAAAAGCCGGAGATGGAAAGCGTGGAAGATCGTTTCCATCAGACTGCACGCTTTTGGAAGGGCTGGATCGCAAAGTCCAAGTACAAGGGGCGGTGGCGCGAGATGGTGAACCGCTCCGCATTGATCCTAAAGCTGCTCATCAGCCGCGAACACGGGTCTTTGATCGCTGCTCCCACATTCTCTCTGCCCGAAGAGATTGGCGGCGTGCGCAACTGGGATTACCGCTTCACATGGTTGCGTGATGCAACGTTTACGTTATATGCCCTGATTCGACTTGGGTTTATCGATGAGGCCGAATCATTTATTCACTGGCTGAAGGGTCGGTTAGGGGACGATGCCGAGCGGGGACCTTTGCAAGTGATGTATGGGATCGATGGCAGGCAAAAACTCGATGAGAGTGTTCTGGATCATCTCCGCGGATATGAAAATTCTCGGCCAGTGCGCATCGGAAATGCAGCGTATCAGCAGCTGCAATTGGATATTTATGGCGAGATGATGGATTCCGTGTATCTTGCCAATAAATACGGGGATCAAATTTCACATGGCGATTGGCAAGATGTGCAGCGCATTTTGGGCTGGCTGGCCAAGAACTGGCAGAGGCCAGACGAAGGCATTTGGGAAGTCCGTGGCGGCGCCCGGGAATTTCTGCACTCGCGCTTGATGTGTTGGGTAGCGTTCGACCGGGCTCTGCGGCTGGCGCAGAAACGCTCTCTTTCTGGACCACTGGAAGCGTGGACGCGTGTACGCGATGCAATTCGTGATGACATCTTCACGAATTTCTGGGATCCGGAATTGCAGTCGTTTGTACAGTCCAAGGGGTCCAAGGCCCTGGATGCAGCGGTATTTCTCATGCCCATGATGCGATTCATCAGTCCTGTGGACCCCATGTGGGACTCGACGATGAAGGCCATCGAGGCCCGGCTGGTGGAAGATACGCTGGTGCATCGCTATGAGGCGGAGAAGACCCAAGTGGATGGGCTCCCGGGCGGCGAAGGCAGTTTCACTGCATGTTCATTCTGGTATATCGAATGCCTGGCGCGAGCCGGGCAACTGGAAAAGGCTCAGCTGTTGTTTGAGAAATTGCTTGGGTATGCCAATCACTTGGGTCTGTATTCGGAAGAGCTAGGTGCAAACGGCCGGCACCTGGGCAACTTTCCGCAGGCCTTTACACACCTCGCCCTAATCAGCGCTGCCACTTATCTGGATCGCGAGCTCTCAGGCACCAACAACACTCCGTGGCGTTGACCGCGTGTGCGATGGCGAGGTGACGAGAATTAACCAGAGATTAAATCGGTGAGAGAAGCTGCTCTTGTCAACAAACAAAACTTTGTTGGCACATCTCACAGTTGTCCAGAAAGCACGTGAAGCCAAGTCTTGGAGCAGCCAGGGCAACAACGGCTCCAGCGTCCGTTGATCACACCGATCTACGACATTCAGCTTCCAACAGCCACAAGATCGCTGATGTCCAGCAAAGTGATGACAACCCCATCGATCTTGTTTTCCAAAGTCCGGTATGGAGTGATGCGGAGCTTGTACGACTTGTTGTCGCGAGCACGCACCTGTTCTGTTTTCATCGTAACGTCACGCATCACATCAAGCATCCAGCGCTCAAGTTGTGGGAGTTCGATGTTCAGTGGAAGGTGAGTAAGTGCTTTACCCATGTCGTGGTTGGAGAAGCCGAAAACCCGCTCCGCTTCGGGTGTGAATCGGCGGATGTGCAAGTCTTGGCCTAACATGACGATGGGAATTGTGGCGCTATTGAGAATATTGATGAGATCGTTGCTGAGTTGCGCCAATTGCTGATTGCGATTCTGAATTTCTTCGTTGACTGTGTTTAGCTCTTCATTGGCGGATTCGAGTTCTTCCTTCGAAGTCTGCAGTTCTTCATTTGTGCTCTGCAATTCCTCGTTGCCGGATTGAATTTCCTCGTTAGCTGACTGCAGCTCTTCGTTGGTGGCCTCCTGGGCCTCGATGATTGATTGCAGATACTCCTTGGTGCTGGCGAGTTCTTGCTTGAGCTGAGAGATCTGGACGTCTTTGCCGTCGGCAGCCTCCTTTGCGGACTGTCGAGGAGCAGGTTTCAGCTCAACCGGCTTGTGACCATCCTTCTCCTCGAATAGAACGAGGAAGTGCCGCTGGTCCCGCGCGGGAGTCCGGAAGGGAATGATCTCCAGTCGCACGACAACCGCCTCATTCCCATCTTCAAGTACTATGCCTTCCTTGGAAACGGGAATCGAGTTTTTGCGGGCCTTCTCGATCAGGGCGCGCAATTCGTAGAGCAGCCCGGACCGCGCCATCTTAAGCAGATTGAGACTGGCTCGACCCGTCGGGAGTTCGAGATACCGGCTCGTTCGGCCCCGGCTCTGCAGGATTTCTAAATCGTCATTAACGACCACAGCGGAGGGAACGTACTTTGTGAGCAGGAGGCGGTCCGCTTCGCGCTGTACATCGGCAGGTGTCTTCGCGAGTTCGTCTTCCTTTCTTGGATGGTGCGCTTTCTCCTGGCGGCCCCCAGCAGTCTCGTGAGCGCTGATGGTTAGCCCGAAAGTAACGGGGGAGGGAACGGCCTTTTTCTGATAGATTTTGGATTTCCTGTCGACGAGATCAAAGATTTCGGCGCCCGATCCCAGCAGGCCCTCGGTATTTCCGACCAGCAAAAAGCCAGTCGGCTTCAAGGCGTAATGGAAGATGGGAATGACCTTCTTCTGCAAAACGGGGCTGAGATAGATCAGTACGTTGCGGCAGCTGATCAGGTCCATGCGCGAAAACGGCGGGTCGCTGAACACGTTTTGTCGGGCGAAAACACACATGTCGCGGATCGACTTCGAAATCTGATAGCCATTGGGGACCTTATGGAAGAAGCGGCGCAGACGGACTTCCGAGACTTCGTTGGCAATGGCCTCTTTGTAGATTCCGGCTCGTGCTTTTTGAATGGCATTCTCACTGAGGTCCGTGCCGAAAATCTGAATCGGCACCTCAATGCGGAGTTCGGAAAGCGTTTCGACCAGAGAGATCGCGTGGGAGTATGTCTCCTCCCCGGTTGAGCAGCCCGGTACCCAAACCCGCACAGGCTCCGAAGGCGAGCGATCAACGAGAAGCTTCGGGTAAACAGTTTCGTGGAGGCTGTCGAAGACCTCGGGGTTCCGGAAAAAACTGGTAACGTTGATCAGGACATCGCGGTAAAGAGCCTCAACTTCCTGCGGGTTACGATGAAGCAGCTTGACATAGTCGCGCAGCTCACCGACGTGGTTAATATTCATGCGGCGCAGGATCCGCCGGCGGATGGTTGCGACCTTGTAATCGACGAAATCGACCTTGCTATAACTCTTCAGCAGCCGGAAGACATCCTTCATCAGGCGTTCTTTTCCGCCTCCGTCGAAAGCGTCACTCGCAGGTTCATGCGCTGATGGCCGCGTCTGAAGGCGAATGAGTTCCTCCGCAATCCGGTCGGGTGAAAGCACGTAATCGACGACGCCTGAAGCGACGGCGCTGTTTGGCATACCGTCATACTTTGCGGTGCCATCCTGGGCAAAAGTAATCCCGGCACCGTCTTTAATGGCGGCCAGGCCCAGAGTGCCGTCATTTGCGGTGCCCGATAGGATCACTCCCACTGCATTTGAGGCTTGATCATCGGCGAGAGATCGCAAGAACGTGTCGATCGGCATGTGATGGCCGCGCTCCGTCCCCCGTCGTACGAGATGCAAGACTCCCTCGGAGATAGTCATCTCCCAGTTTGGCGGAAGCACGTACACGCTGTTTACTGCGACTCGCATACCTTCTTCGGCTTGAAACACAGGCAGACGGGTCGTCCGCGACAACAACTCGACCATTGCGCTCTCGTGAGTCGGATCCAGATGTGGGATGAATATCAGCGCAATCCCAGGCTCGGCGGGAAGAGATCGAAGCAGATTGCTGAAGGCTTCCAAACCGCCAGCGGAAGCTCCAATCGCAACAATTGGGAAAGTCGCAGGCATGTTGCCGGCAGGCGCTACAGTCTGGCGCTTCGGTTTCTTGCTGCGCACCTTCTTCTTGGGCGCGTTTGCCATGAACGTACTCCCGGCTGCTCGGGGGATTTAGGGACGACACATTTTAGCGCGGATGATGAGGATATGTGGGGAATTCTGTCCAGTTTCCGAGGGCATTTTCCACCGCATAACAGCATTATGACAACCTTTATTCGATCGTAGGCTGCAACTTGATCTATCCTGTCCCAGACTTGCGTGGACCCTCAAAAATGGATCTGCCAGAACTTTCCAACAAGCGTCGCTGGTCAATCGTCAACCTTCTCTTTGCCGCATCTCTAATTAATTATTTGGACCGCGCCACTATTTCATTTGCTTTGCCGCTCATCACGACAGAATTTCACCTCACGTCGCAGAGCAAGGGGCTGCTGCTTTCCGCCTTTTTCTGGTCCTACGCGCTGATGCAAATTCCGATTGGTTTGTCCGCCGACCGATTCAACCTGCGTTGGCTTTATGCTGGAGCATTCACCGTTTGGTCATTCGCGCAGGGGCTAACGGGACTAGCTGGCAGTTTGACGACCCTGCTGGTGTTCCGAATTCTCCTTGGCGTTGGAGAATCCATTTACCTTCCAGGGGGAACGAGAATCGTCAGCTTGCTGTTCTCGCGGAAAGAACGTGGCCTGCCGTCTGGACTTTTTGATTTCGGAACACGGACCGGACTTGTCCTCGAAGGCATACTGGTTCCTTGGTTGTTAGTGCATTTTGGATGGCGTCGCACGTTCGTCACTTTGGGATTCACCGCTCTGCTCTGGCTTGCGCCTTGGCTATGGATTTTCCCTCGGCGCTTGCAAGCCGTGAACCCGAATACTGTGCCAACTAACCCCTCTTTGGGCACCGTTGGTCGATCGATGCTCAATCGCAATCTTTTGGGAATCTGCTTGGGATTTTTTTGTTTTGACTACTACTGGTACGTGCTGGTGACGTGGCTGCCTGACTACCTGGTGACCGTTCGCCGGTTGAGCATCGTGCAAGCCGGCTTTTACGCGTCGCTCGCGTTCTTCACGTTCGGCATTGCTGAGCCGATTGGGGGATGGATCGCCGACAGCCTGATCCGACGCGGTTGGGATGAGACGGCCACACGGAAGACAATCGTCGCAATTGCTTTCAGTATGGGCATTTTTCTTATTGCAGCCGTGCATACTGCTCATACTGGAATTGCGATCGGGCTGCTGATGGGAGCTTCCCTCGTCGGTCTTGCAACCGGGAACCTGCTCGCGATTCTTCAGTCATGTGCTCCAGGCGAGGTAGTGGGAGTGTGGACCGGAGCAGAAAATTTCGCCGGAAACCTCGCTGGAATCATAGCGCCGCTGGCGGTAGGGTTCCTGATTACGTCGCGAGGCTCGTATGTTCCCGGTTTCGAACTCGCATCGATCATTCTGTTTGCAGGCGTGTTCGCCTACTGGTTTATCGTGGGGGAGCTAAAGTCAGAAGCTCCTGAGGCGGAGATTGCGACGGCCCCATCGGCTCAAGGTGTTTGAGCTCCCTGAGTGTCAACGTAGACCGCGTATAGGGACTGGCTGGCGGCCATGAACAACCGGTTCTTCTTGCTCCCTCCGAAACACAGATTGGCACAGGCTTCGGGGAGGTGAATCTTCCCGATCAGAGTGCCGTCGGGCGCAAACACGTGCACGCCGTTGTAGTCTTCCGGTCCCCATCCGGCCGCTGACCAGACATTGCCGTCGACGTCGCAGCGAATGCCATCGGATGATCCCGGGGCCATATTTACAAACAGCCGCTTGTTTGCCAGCCGTACGCCATCGACCACGTCATAGACATAGATGGGACGAGGGTCGCCTGCGCGTTTTGGGAGGCCTGTATCCACGAGGTAAAGCTTCTTCTCGTCCGGGGAGAAGCAGATACCGTTGGGCTTGTCTGCATCACTGACCACCACGGTAGCTTCGCGCGTCTTCGGGTCCAGACGATAGACATTCGTGGGCAACTCGAAAGACGCCTTGTGGCCTTCGTAGTTCGTCATGATTCCATAGCCCGGATCAGTAAACCAGATCGCTCCGTCGGAGTGCACGGCCATGTCATTCGGAGCGTTTAGCATTTTTCCCTGATAGCGATCCATCAGCACGGTGACCGTGCCGTCGTATTCTGTTCGCGTTAGTCGGCGCGCGTCGTGCTCACAGGTGAGCAGCCTGCCCTGGCGGTCACGGGTGTTGCCGTTACTGTAATTCGACGGACTGCGGAAGGGGGTGACCTCACCGGTGTCTTCCAGCCAGCGCAACATCCGGTTATTGGGGATGTCGCTGAATAGCAGATAACGCCCGTCTCCAAACCAGACCGGACCTTCCGCCCATCGCGTACCCGTATAGAGGCGCTCGACCGCTGCATTAATGACTTTGTATTTTGCGAAACGCGGATCCACTACTTCCACGGCGGGATCAGGATATGTCGCCAGCTTTTTCCCGTCCTGCCCGCTCCCAAATCCGAGTGGCTCAAATGCAAGCGCCGTAGTAAACCCGGCGGCCATGTTCATGAATGTGCGCCTCTGCATTTGCTTCCTCCAAAAAAGGCGAAATCCGGTGCGTGACACCTTAACATGGCTGAGGCAGCCCAGGACAACAGCTTTCTTGAAATCCAGCCGCCCGGCTATGTGATTCTCTGCGCCCACTGGTGAGTTCCAGCACCTTCAGCAGTGCGACGGCAGTCGCACGTAGGATTCGCTCAGAGCGCTAACGGAGGGACATCCCAGCAGTTTGAGACACCTCTCGAGGTCGGATCGTATTAGGTCAATCGCCCGTGCAACGCCCGCCTCCCCGTCCGCAGCGAGGCCGTACGCATACGCTCGTCCGCAAAGAACGGCGCGCGCACCCAGGCAGAGTGCCTTGACGATGTCCGATCCGCGGCGGATTCCGCTATCAATCAGCACTTCAGTTCGACCCTCGACGGCCGCAACTACTTCCGGCAGGACGTGCAGGCTCGCGGGAACACAGTCAAGTTGACGGCCTCCGTGGTTAGAAACAACCACTGCCGCCGCCCCATAATCGAGCGACCGCTTGGCTTCTTCAGCTGATAACACGCCCTTGATGACAATTGGCCCCTTCCAGAGGGCACGAATCCACTGCATGTCTTTCCAAGTGAATGCTTCGCGCTTCATCGCAGTGTGTGCATCACGAACCCGCAGTACGCCTTTTTCTGTGACGATGTTGGGCATGCTCGGAAGTCCTCCGTCGAGAAGAAAGCGCGCCAGCCAACGCGGGTGAGAGAAAATATCCGGCAGAAATGGAATTTTCGACCAGGCACTTCCGCGCAAAAGCTGTTCCATTCCGTCGCGTGCCTCGCGCTCACGGTATCCGATGACGGTCGAATCAATAGTAATCACAAGCACCGTGTAGCCCACATCCATCGGTCGTCGCATCGCACTCTCTTCGGCTGCTCGACCGCCAGTGAGATAGAACTGATACCAGACTTGCCCACTTGAAGCCGCTTTGACGTCCTCGAGCCGGTACCCAGACACCGTCGACAGAATCGTCCCAACGCCGGCACGTCCCGCCGCCCGGGCGGCGCCAATTTCACCTTCTGGGTGCATGACGCGCAGATATCCAACCGGCGCCAGCAGTAGAGGCATGGACAACTCCACCCCGAGCACGCGAGTTCGCAAGTCGCACGCCGGAACTGCAACCGCCTGTTGCGGCCGAAATGTAACCTCGTCGAATGCACGGCGGTTTTCCCGAAGGGTCCATTCGCCTTCCGCACCACCGTCGATGTAGTTAAAAACAACTTTCGGAACGCGGAGTGCTGCTAGTTCCCGTAAATCCTCGATGCTCACCGCTTTCGAAATGCGTGTCATCAGGCGTCCGCCCCGGGGCCGATGGCGACAACGAAGTATTTAGCCGGACCCGTGCCGACGTTCTTAATGCCATGCTCCTCATTCGAATGAACGAACCCTAGCCCTCCGGGGCCCAAGCGATGGGTGGTTCCATTGATCGTGAGTTCGACGGTTCCTTCACGAATCAGCCACATTTCTGAATGGACGTGGTGATGCGCCGGATGCGGAGATCCATTTGGCGGCAGAGTCGTCTCGTGGGTTTCGATATGTTCTCCGGTTGCGAGTTTGCCTTTTATGATCGGTCTGATTTGAGCGTGGCCGGAGTCTTGAACGGGCAGGCTTTCGAATGCGAACGTCGCAGAAGGTAGCGAATCATCTTGTGTGCCTAATGTGGGAAATGTTGGTCCTGCCGTAACCAGCGCCGGAATCACACTGCAAACCTCTCGCCTCGTCCAAGACATGTTTCACCTCACAGAAAATGTTGCCAGAGTATTACGACTGCCAATCTGTCCTGTCAACTGAGGTAAATTAGAAAACCTCAAGGGAACGAACTCATGAACGATAATCCGCTTCTAGTTTTAGCCGCACCCGGCGACAGCAACATCCCACTGCTAGCTGAATTACGCCAGATGGCAAGGATCGTGGTCGGTGATTCAACGGAGGATTTTGCTAAGGCTGCTGCCGAGGCGGAGATTATCTTCAATTGGTCAGCCTCGCTTCCTCTTCTCCGTGATGTATTTCTTATATCGCCACGCTTGAGCTGGATCCACTCCCGATCTGCCGGTTTGGAACAGAGTCTGTTCCCAGAGTTGATCGAAAGCGAGGTCGTGCTGACAAATGGCAGCGGAGTTTTCAGCCCTTCACTCGGAGAGTTTACTCTGGCGGCGATCCTTTACTTCGCCAAAGATTTTCGCCGCATGATTCGCAACCAGACGGCTGGAATCTGGGAGCAGTTCGATACAACGATGGTGTCGGGCCAAACACTCGGCATCGTCGGGTACGGAAGCATCGGACGTGCCGTGGCCGCTCGGGCCCGCGTACTGGAGATGAAGGTGCTCGCACTCAGGCGGAGTCCTGGGCGGTCCAAGGAGGATACTCTGGTCGATCACGTCTACGATTCTGGACAGCTGTTGGAGATGCTTTCGCGATGCGATTACGTGGTGGTAACGCTGCCACTGACTGCAGAAACGCGAGGTTTGATTGCAGAACCCGAATTCGCAGTCATGAAGAAGAACGCCGTGCTAATTAATATCGGCCGCGGTCCTACGATCAATGAACGAGCAATGATCAATACGCTTTTAGCGAACAGAATCAGAGGCGCTGCCTTGGACGTGTTCGATGAAGAGCCACTGCGGCCGGGACACCCGTTTTACTCGATGGAAAACGTTCTGTTGTCGCCACACTGCGCCGACCACACGCCTGAGTGGCTGGAGGACGCGATGCGGTTTTTTCTTTCACAACTTGAACGATTCAAGCGTGGAGAGAGCCTTTTGAATGTAGTCGACAAGAGATTGGGATATTAAAGGCGGGTTCTCTCAGAATTTCTTGTTGCTATCTACTGCGCGCGGCGGCACATTTTGATTCAGGCAGAAGAAATTGTGCGGATCGTACTTTGTCTTCACGGCGACCATGCGGTCCCATCGTTCCCGGTAGGCTTCAGGGACACGATCCTGCTCATCGGCACTCATAAAGTTTACGTATACACCAGGTTTCATTGCGGGGCGAAGCTTGCTGAAGACCGCGCGAACCCATGATTGGTGAACATCATCCTCAGCGGCATCTTCCCACTGCGCCAAGAGATTCATAATAAAAGGAGCGCTGCGATCGCCGAATGCCGTTTCGTCGGCAGGAACCTGCGATGCAGCGCCACCGAGATAGGCGAGTTCAATTTGGGTTGCCGCTGAGGGAAGCGACATAACTGCCTCCATCAGGCGATCGATCGTGACGTCATCCAGATCGTTGAAGTAGCCCGATTTCGTGTAATAACGCTGGCCGTGAGGGAAGCAGTGATCCGCCATCGTCTGAAGCTGAATGAACGAAATGACGCGGCTGGTCACGCTATCCGGATGACATAAGGCGAGGGCCCGGGTCAGATGCCGCCTCCCTGTTTCAGGTACTCCAGTCCAGACCAGAGAGCTGCTTGCTACAGGACGTCCGCGAAGATCATCTGGCACGCCTTTCGTGGCGGGGGCGAGCCGCAGATCGACATTCCACTTCAGATCGATCGGCGCATCCGCCATGAAGTCTCTCCAGAATGTGAGTAGCCTGCGAATGTCGGCCTCGCAAGACAATCCCTGCGCGAGGATTACTGACGTGAGTGGATGCAGCCGGACTTCAAATTCAGTTACAACGCCAAAGTTACCGCCGCCTCCTCGAAGCGCCCAAAATAGATCAGGGTTTTCGCGCGCGTTGCAACGCACCAGTGAGCCGTCTGCCGTGACGAGTCCGAGACCTTCCACGTTATCGCACGATAATCCGAACCGCCGTGTAAGCCACCCCGTTCCACCTCCCAAGACCAGTCCAGCGGCGCCCGTATGCGAGACGACGCCCGAGGGAAACACCAGGCCAGCTTGCTGCGTTGCGTTGTCAATCGATCCGAGTAGACATCCGCCCTCGAATTTGGCGCGGCGCGCGTCAGGATCTAGGGTGACTCGACGCATTCTCGAAAGATCGATGACCAGCCCGCCGTCGCATGTGCTGAAACCCGCAAGGCTATGACCTCCGCACCGGACGGCGGTAGCAATTCCCGCCGCCGAAGCTGTCCGCACCGCCGTTTGTACATCTCCCACGTCGGCGCAGCGTGCTATGAGGCCAGGCGTCTTTGCGACCATGCCGTTCCAAATTGCACGCGCTTCTTCATAGTCATGATTTCCGGGTTGGAGCAGATCGCCTCGAAATTGTTTCTGCAGCGAGGAAAATACATCGTTGGCTGTTTCAGCCATTGTTTCGGTCTCCTGATGTCTCCTGCCGCTTGATGCTCAGATACAGCAGCGAGATCAGACCCAGAAACACCACGAATGCCGGGACGGACCATTGCAGTCCGTCGACGAAGAACGTGGTAACTGCAATTGCTGCGATCAACAAAATCCCAAGAACGGTGAATGCGGGGTGAGCTCGCAAACGCATGGGCAAACTGAGCAGGCGCTCGCTCGTGAGACTTCTCCGAAAGCGAAGGTGAGTGTTGAGAATCGTCAGCCAAACGAACAACATCCCGGCAACGGCGGATCCGTACAACATGAGAAAGGCGTTCTTCGGCGCAAAAATGGCCAACAGGATCGCAGCAATAATCCCCGCAGTCGAGGCTAGCAGGGCGCGATGCGGGACTCCGTTGCGACTGACTTTGCCCATCCAACGCGGGGCATATCCTCCTTGTCCCAAGGAGTAAAGCATTCTGGTGGAAAGATAGAGATTCGTGTTCACGCTGGAAAGCGCAGCTGTCAGGACCACGAAATTCATGATGGCGGCAGCAAAGGGAACGCGTGCCGCGACGAATGCGGTGACAAAGGGGCTACCGGAGATTGTGGACGTATTGCTAGTCTGATTCCACGGAACCATCGCTACCATGATCGCAATCGCCGCGACATAGAACAGGATGAGTCGCCAAACAATGCTGCGCATCGCGCGAGGAATGGTCATTTCGGGACGCTCGGCCTCTCCCGCAGTTACGGCGATGATTTCCACTCCCATGTAACTAGTAAGCGTTATCGTGAGCGACAGCCAGACGCCCTTCCATCCGGCCGGGAGAAAGCCACCGTGCTGTGTCAGGTTCGCCCATCCTGTTGCGCCGCGAGAGCCATCGCCGCAAATCAGATAAAGGCCCACAACAATGAAGGCCAGGATCGCGGTTACCTTGATCATGGCCAACCAATATTCAAACTCACCCAGGCGATTTACTTTCATGGAATTGAGCGCGATCAAAGCCGCTGAGACGGACACAACCCAAATCCATTGCGGAATATTGGGGAACCAAAACGAAATGTAGATACCAGCCGCTGTTACTTCTGCACCGATCGCGATAATTTGCGCTGCGCCGTAAGTTGCACGCACAGAAAATCCGGCCCAACGATTCAGATAGGTTTCCGCATACACCCCGAACGCGCCCGCCACGGGATGAACGACCGCCATCTCAGCGAGCGCGTAGGACATGATCAAAGCGATCCCGGCTCCCAGTAGATAAGAAAGAATCACGGCAGGTCCGGCGAGTCGGATGGTCACGCTGCTTCCAAGGAAGAGTCCGACCCCGATGGCACCGCCGATTGCCATCATGGTGAGCTGTCTCTGGCTGAGACGACGATGCAGTCCCTCGATCTGCTGCGAGGAAGGCGCCTTCTCGGCAGGCTCTGTGACTTGCTGGTTAGTCATGGCTGGCAGCGGTTGGAGCAAGCACCATGAGATCGATGTTCTTCTTCAGGATCTCTAGCACGGCTTGGGCGTCGTCCATTGTGTTGTACACATGAAACGAGATCCGCAGGCCGTCATAACGGTTCGAGGCGACGATGTCGTCTTCGGCCAGTTTCTTTACTAATAAGGTGGAGTCCTTGGAGTGCAGCACGACCAAAGGCCCGGTGCTATCTTCCGGAGTTTTGGTGACGATGCCCAACTCACTCGCTGACCGCAAAAGAGCCCGCGCCAGGCTTTTTATGTGGGCCGCGACGTTCTCCATACCGATTTTTTCTAAGAGCTGAAATCCTGGCACAGCGCCATAGACATTCGGCACGGACGGAGTTCCCGATTCGAATCGACGCGCCGTTGGGGAAAGTTCGAAGAGTTGCGGATTGTAGGCGAACGGGTTCGCCTGCGCGAACCATCCGGTAATCGACGGGGTTAAAGATGAGATGAGTTCCTTGCGAACGTATAAGAAAGCGAGGCCAGGAGGACCAAGCAAATACTTGAGAGTTCCAGTGAGATAGAAGTCAAGGTCCATGGCCTTCACATTCACCGGACGGGTTCCGCAGTCCTGGTAGTCGTCGAGCATGACCAACGCGCCAGAGTTGTGAGCGATTTCGGTAACCGCACTTACCTCTGAGCGAAAGCCGTTCTTGAAACAGACGTGGGTGAGCGGCACGATCAGGGTATGGCGGTCGATCGCCCTCTCGTAATTCGCTATTGGGATACCGTTCCCGTCAGCGCTCACGAACCGCACATCGGCCCCGCGAGCGCGCTGTCCAAGCCAAACATGTCCCATGGTAGGAAATTCGAATTCGCCCATCACAACCTTCTGCCGTTCGCGGAAATCGAAAGCACTTGCGATGCTGTTGATGCCGGCGGAAACGCTGGTCACGATTGCAACTTCATCCGGGCTAGCGTTGATGAAGTTGGCAAAGGCTGTTCGCGCCGCTTCGTAGTATTCAACCCAACGCTCCCAGGGCGAGCCCTGTTCATGCCAGCTTGCGATGAAATCGTCGAAGCCGGCTTCCACAGCGTCCGACAAAGCACCTTGCGAGCAGGTGTTCATGTAGATTTTGCGATCGAAAATTCGGAAGCGGGAACGAATCTGCTTGATTTGCGCGTCGGTCAACATGACTTTGTAATCTGGGCCAGGGCGTCAGCGAACAACTGGACTTCGGCCAGCGTATTGTAGTGCACCAGCGATGCCCGGACGGCACCCGTCTCCGGAGCAATTCCCAGTTGGCGCATAAGTCGCGGCGCATACATGTGACCGTCGCGCACTCCGATACCTAGCTCGGCAAGTTCTTCGGTAACTTTGGACGGTGGAATATTTGGCAAATTGAAGCAGAGTGTCGGCACGCGCTCCTGGATTCGTTGCGCGCTGCTTACACCGTAGATTGTGGCGCCGCAATTGCGCAGAACCCGGATCATTTCCGCTGAGAGGACCTTTTCATAAGCACGAACGACCGTGAGTGCTCGGTCCAAACGGGCACGCGCTGTTTCCTCTCGATCCGTTCTGCCCAAACTTTCCAGATAACGTACCGCTGCATCCATACCAGCTACGTTTTCATAAATGAAGGTGCCCGCCTCAATTTTTCCAGGCGGCTCATCGGGAATAAAGTCTTCTCGGAAGGTCTGAAGCCGTTGGAGTAGTTCGCGGCGTCCCCACAGAAATCCCATGTGGGGCGCAAAAATCTTATAGCCGGAACACACCAGGTAATCGCAATCGAAGGCTTGCACATCGATCAGCCCGTGAGGACCAAAGTGCACGGCGTCAAGGAAGATTTCAGCCCCGACCGAGTGCGCCACTCGCGCGGCCGCGGTTACATCTACGATGGAACCGATAGCATTCGAAGCGAGCGTGCAAGCCACTAACCGAGTCGCAGAAGAGACGAGAGGAACCAGATCGTCGGCATGCAGATTGCCGTCCTCTCGCATTCTCCACCAGCGGATGTTTGCCCCGTTCCTTTCCAAGGCCAACCAGGTGGCAACGTTTGCCTCGTGGTCCATGTCGGTGACGACAATCTCATTCCGACTGGCAAGCGTTTGTTCAATTGCTAAACTCACTAGCCGAATGAATGAAGTCGCATTCATTCCAAACGCGATCTCGTTCGGATCTCGCGCATTCACTAAGTCTGCGACGCTCTGCCGCGCACGCTGGATCGTTTCATCTACGGCACGACTCTTGGCATAGCGTCCGCCTCGTTGCACGTTGCACTCGATCAGGTGGTGGTTTACGGCATCGAACACGACTTGTGGAATCTGAGCACCCGCGGCATTGTCGAAAAAAAGGAATTCCGGCTGGCGATTCAGGGCAGGGAAGCGGGCACGAATTGCTTCTACCGGGAAATCTAAGCCTGGTCCGGATGGGCTTTCTGTGTTCAGAACACTTTGAGAACTATCCTGCAAACCTTTACTCCGCGGGTTCTTCAATAGGCACTAAAGCCGTCGATGAACCGAACTCCGACAACCTATACTGCAGTGCATCCCCCGTCAAGAGCGCCAATCCGCCCTTCTAGGCTAGAATATGGCCTCTTCTATCGGGAGCAGGATCAAAGCCGGAACTCGTTAGATGCCAGTGTCCCTCGCCAATTCGAAACTAGTTTACGAAGCGCTGAAGGAATGCGACATCAGGCTGGTGTCGGCTTTGCCCGAAACCTGGCTTGTTCATCTGATTCGAATGGCCGAAGAGGATCCGGTGATGACTTTGGTGCGACTGGCCAAGGAGGAAGAGGCGGTTGGCATCTCCGCCGGAGCGCACTTTGCCGGCGTAAAGTCAGCCTTGCTGATGCAGAATCATGGTTTTCTGGCCGCCGTGAACGGCATCGTTTCGTTCGCCCATTTATATAGAATTCCTCTCCTAATGCTCATCAGTTATCGAGGCTCGTTTGGAGAAAGAGATCCATGGCAAACACAGGGCGGAAACGTCACCGAACCCCTTCTTCGGGCCTTACGCATTCCGTATATTTTTCTGGATAACGTCGATACCGCCAAAAAACGTATTCGTCAGGCGCAAACACTGGCCGAAAGCAGTCTGCAGCCGGTCGCGATTCTTCTGATGCGCGACCTGATGTGGGAGGAGTAATGCTCCGCCTCGAATGTCTTCGCTCGGTGTATGCAGATCTCGAGGGCTGCCTTGTCGTGACGATCATGGGAGCGGTCGCGGCAGAATTGCAATCTCTAGGCCACCGGCCCAATTTTTTCTACCTGCAACACGCCATGGGTTTGGCGTCCTCAACCGGGTTGGGCCTCGCGTTGTGTCTGCCGAATCAACGTGTGATTGTTTTCGATGGCGACGGCTCGCTGCTAATGAACCTCGGCAGTCTGACAACGATGGCGCGTTATCGTCCGCAAAATCTCACGCATGTCGTTTTCGATAACGAGAGCCTGCTTTCCGTCGGCGGATTTCCAACGGCCACCAGCACTGGCACGGATCTGGAAGGGATCGCTCGTTCTGCGGGAATCCCGCGAGCCGTCACCGTACGCGATATCGAGAGTTTTGGGTCTGTCCTTCGTGAAGCTGCGCAGGGCAGGGAACTGACAACCATCGTCGCAAAAGTGGATGCCACCGGACCTTCGGGATATGTGACCGATTTGTCTTTGCTCGAGAATCGATTTCAATTTCGCCGATACATTCAGTCGTTGAAACAGCATTAGCGAAGTCGACAACGTGACTTTACTTAAGAATGCTTTGCGTCCTCTGCGGATTTTCTCAGCGC
>Ga0126376_10000487_pt1 | contig 19455 bp, 17 predicted proteins | sample PanSoiMetPlot_15_FD_92760 | JGI IMG/M metagenome (GOLD analysis project Ga0126376, IMG submission 92760) | Tropical forest soil microbial communities from Panama - MetaG Plot_15 | ecosystem: Environmental > Terrestrial > Soil > Tropical forest > Bulk soil | place: Panama | collected 2016-02-17
GGAAAACACCAGCCATGGTTCAGGTATTCGAGAGCCGTTAGTGCTGGGTTGCCAGAGCGAACGCTGTCGGCAATTGCGGGAGCAGGGAAATTCATCGGAGGTTTAGCTTCTGCCGTGAAGAATGGCGATTGGGCAATCACGGACGGGTTTCGAGGAGACCCTAGAAATAGGCGAGAGGCATTGGAGGAACTGTGAATTACGCGGGGCTTTTGCGGTCCGCGCTTGTAGGCCTGACCCGGAACAAGATGCGCAGCTCGCTAACGGTCCTCGGAATTACGATTGGGATCGCGGCAGTGATTTGCGTTGTGGCCATCGGCAAAGCGGGGCAGGCGCGCGTCGAGCAGCAGCTGAACAACCTGGGAGACAACTTCGTTTGGATCGAGGCGGGTGGACGCGCCGTGAATGGAGTGCGGACCGGCACGCACGACACAAAGACGTTAGTGTGGGCCGACGCCGTTGCCATCAAAAACCAAGTGTCGCTGATTAAGAGCGTCTCCGCGAACGTGGACGACCCAGTGCAAGTCATCTACGGCAATCAAAACTGGCACACATCCTACCGGGGCGTTTCCCCGGAGTATTTCGACATCAAGCGATGGTATGTGGACCAAGGGGCGTTCTTTTCTCAAGATGACGTGGACCGTGCTGCGGAAGTGTGCGTAATCGGCCGAACTGTGCGCGATCAGTTGTTCGGTGTGGACGATCCCATAGGAAAAGTAATTCGTATTAACAATCTTCCCTGCAAAGTCGTGGCTACTCTTGTTCCGAAAGGGCTATCGCTTTCGGGGCAAGACCAGGACGATACGGTCATTGTGCCGTATACGATGGCGCAGAAAAAAATCAAAGGAATTACCTGGCTTGATGACATTCTCTGCTCGGCGGTCTCGCAAGAGTCCGTCAAGACGGCGGGGCAAGAGGCCGCCGCCGTGTTGCGGGATCGGCATCACCTTCGTCCTGAGCAAGAAGACGATTTCAACATCCGCAACCCCGAAGACATCATCCAGGCACAACTCGACGCCAGCAAGACACTAACGGTTCTGCTCATCGCGATCGCTTCGGTTTCACTCATCGTAGGCGGAATCGGAATCATGAATGTGATGCTTGTTTCCGTTACGGAACGGACGCGTGAAATCGGAGTTCGCGTTGCCGTGGGTGCGACTGAAGAAGCGATTCAACTGCAGTTTCTCGGCGAGTCCATCATGTTGAGCCTCGTGGGAGGAAGCGCGGGAGTGCTGTTCGGAATAGTCGGATCTTATTTAGTTGGACAAACGCTGCACTGGCCGATGGAGATGTCGCTCGAGGCGATTGTGGTGGCGGCCATGTTTTCGATTGCGGTCGGAGTATTTTTCGGATACTACCCGGCTCGAAAAGCTTCGTTGCTCGATCCGATCGAGGCACTGCGCTACGAATGAAGTCTTGACCCGTTGTTTTTAACCCTGGACAAAGGCGAAATGAAGGCCAAAAACAGATGGATTATCGGCGGGACTGCAACAGTTCTAACGGGCTTGTTGCTGTTTATTGCCATGAACCGCTCTGCCGAGACGCAGCACTTCACGGCCAAGGTGGAGCGCGGCGACATTAGCAACGTGGTGGAATCCACGGGAACGATCAATGCGGTCATCACAGTCCAGGTGGGTTCGCAGGTTTCCGGAACGATCGCGAAGCTAAATGTCGACTTCAATTCCCGGGTGCACAAAGGCGAAGTAGTCGCGCTGATCGATCCCGCCCTGTTCAAAGGCGCTCTGCTCCAGACAACAGCGGATCTCGAGAATGCGAAAGCGAATCTGGTTGCGGGGCACGCGAATCTCGACAAGGCGAAGGCGTCTCTCGTTCAGACCAAGGCGGACTATGACCGTGCGATGGGCCTGTTTCGCGACGGGGTTACGAGCCAGCAACAACTTGACCTCGCCAAGGCCAACTACGATTCCGCAAGCGCGGCAGTAAACGGCGCTATCGCCAGCGTGAAACAGGCTGAAGCGCAGGTCAGTCAAAAACAGGCGGCCGTGGAGGTAGCGCAGACGAACTTGAACTACACCGTGATCCGTTCGCCGATTGACGGAACCGTTGTGGCGCGCAACGTGGACGTGGGGCAGACCGTGGCTGCCTCCTTGCAAGCGCCGACGATTTTCACAATCGCCCAGGACTTGAGCAAGATGTGGGTCTATGCGAAGACCGATGAATCAGACGTCGGCAACATCAAAGTCGGACGGCCAGTGACCTTCAAAGTCGATGCCTTCCCCAAAGACACGTTTCACGGCACGGTGAGCCAGGTACGAATGAATGCAACCACTGTGCAAAGCGTGGTGACCTACGACACGATCATCGAGTTTCTGAACCCCGAACTGAAGCTCTTCCCTGGAATGACTGCATACGTGACCATCCCCGTAGCCACAGTGCAGAACGTGCTGAAGGTTCCAAATACCGCGTTGCGCTACAAGCCGCCTATGTCGGCCGAGGAAATTCTGGCCGCCTACAAACAGTACGGAATCGAAGGGGGCGAACGTGAGGTTGGCGCCAGAACTTCCGGCGTTGTCGAAGCAGCTGAGCAGCCGAGCCAGGCAAACGCGAATCCGCCGCGTACCCCGAAGGGAGATATGGCCGTAGTTTGGAAGCTTCACACGGACAATACTCTCGAACCGGTCAAGGTTTCGCTTGGCATCACGGACCACGCATTCACGGAAGTCGTGAGTGTATTAAAGGGACAGCTGAAGGAAACCGACGCGTTAGTGATCCGCTCCGTGGTTCCGAAGAATCAAGCGCCGGGTACGTTACGCCGGTGACGAGCCCACGGATAAATGCGGCGAAGGTTGCCGATTCGGACCGAATCGAGGCAAGTGTCTCGCCAACCACGAACGCGGTTATCCGCGTGGAAGACCTTCACAAATACTACGAATTGGGCGAAACACGCGTTCATGCGCTGCGCGGGATAAGTCTGGACATTGAGGCCGGCGATTTCGTCGCCATCATGGGAGCAAGCGGAAGCGGCAAGTCGACGTTCATGAATATCTTGGGTTGCCTGGACAAGCCGACCTCCGGCAAGTATCTGCTAGAGGGCATCGATGTCAGCAATCATGACAAGAAAGAGCTCGCGCACATCCGCAATCAGAAACTCGGCTTTGTTTTCCAAGGATTTAACTTGCTGGCGCGGACTACGGCTCAAGAAAACACGGAACTCCCGACGATTTATACGAAAATACCCAAAGCGGAACGTGAAAAGCGCGCAGCCGAGGCTCTCGCGATGGTGGGGTTAGCCGATCGCGCCCATCATTTCCCTTCCCAGATGTCGGGAGGACAACAACAGCGGGTAGCGATTGCAAGAGCTCTTGTGAACAAGCCCTCGATTCTCCTGGCGGATGAGCCCACGGGGAATCTGGACAGCCGGACCTCGGTTGAGATCGTGGAGATTTTGCAGAATCTGAACGACAAGGGACTGACGGTCGTTCTGGTTACGCACGAGCACGACATTGCGCAGTTTGCCAAACGTGTACTGGTATTCCGGGACGGGAAAATTCGGAAAGACGATTTGGTGGTCAGCAGGCCAAGGGCTGTTGAAGTCTTAAAGACACTTCCTACTCTCGAGGACTAGCCTTTTGCCCGCCTTTTGAATCCTGTCGAGCCGTAACTTTCATACCTGCGGATATCGGCGGAACGGGTTATTCGTAGCGCAGGGCTTCGACGGGGTCCAAGCGGGCTGCTTTCATGGCCGGCCAAACGCCGAAGATCAATCCGATACTCACGCTGACGACGATTCCCGTCGCGGCTGCCCAGATCGGCACAATTCCCGACCAACCTAGCGTCGCGCGAATCAAAAACACCAGCCCATTCACGAATACTAGCGCCAGCACGCCGCCTGCTCCGGTCAGTGTCATCGCTTCCAGCAGAAATTGCCAGGTTATGTCGCCGCTGCGCGCGCCAATCGCCTTGCGAATTCCAATTTCGCGCGTCCGCTCCGTTACGCTCACCAGCATGATGTTCATCACGCCGACGCCGCCGATCAGCAGTCCAATCGCGCTCAACACCAGCGTGGCTACGTATACCATCAACATAATGCTGTGGAACTGTTCGACTTCCTGCGCCGCGGTGCGAATGGAGAAATTGTCCTTCGTTCCGTGCGCCACATGGCGCCTGCGCCGCAGCGCTTCCGTTGCCTGATCCACGGATTGATCGAGCAATCCCGGGTACGCCTGGAATCGCATGTTGACTTCATCCGCTGCGGGATACACCTTCGCGAATGTGTTGTAAGGAATCAGCACGCGCCGGTCTTCATCGCCACTGCCGAATCCGCCCTTTGGTTTCTCAACGACTCCCACCACGGTGAACGCCGATCCATCGATGAACACGTCTTTGCCAACCGGGTGCCCTTCCGGAAACAAGACCGGCGCGACGTTTTCGCCGAGCATCACAACTTTTTCTCGGTGCTGGTCGTCGCCGTCGGCGATGAATCTTCCTTCAATCGTCGCCGCGTTCGCGTACACCTGGCCGAAATTCGGCTGCACTCCCCGGAAATCGATCCCCGTCACCTCTCCCGCTTTTGTCCGCACGGCATGCGATTGCTGCCAGTTGGTTTGCAAAAATGCCGTGACGTTCTTAACGGCGGGGCAGGATTCCTTGAGGGCGGCCGCATCATCCAGAGTCAGCGGCTTTCTCTGCCTTTCTTCGAGTGGCGGCGGCCCTCCGTGCATTCCTTGATCCCACTTGGAAACGAAGGCAGTGTCCGCGCCGTATTGCTTAACCATTTCCTGCACTTGGTTGTCGAATCCCGTTAGCAGCGCCGCTACCAGCATGATGACGCTCACGCCCAGCACCACTCCGAATACCGTCAGTGCGCTGCGCAATTTGTGCGTCCGCAGCGTATCCATCGCCTGTTTGAGGTTTTCGCCGTGTGCTTGTGCCATTCTGCCCTACCCATCCGCCCGCAGCGCTTCAATCGGGTCCAGCTTCGCTGCCCGCATCGCGGGGAAAATCCCAAAGAACAGTCCGACCAATGTCGAAATCACCAGTGAGGTCACCACGGCAACCGTCTGCATCTCCATGGGGATCGAAGTCGTCGCTCTCCCCAGTAACACAATGCCGTACGCGCCGAAGACTCCAATCAACCCGCCCACCGCAGCCAGCACCGACGATTCCGTCATGAATTGGAACAAAATATGTTTCTTTCGCGCTCCGAGCGACCGGCGAATGCCGATTTCCCGCGTCCGTTCCGTCACGCTTGCCAACATAATGTTCATGATGACGATGCCACCCACCACCATGAACACGCTGACCAATCCAACTGCCGCCCCTGCGAGTGTACCCGTTAGGTCGTGCCACAGTTTCATGATCGAGTCCGAACCGAGAATCGCGAAGTTGTCTTTCGCGTCGTAGGAGAGGTGCCGCCAGGCGCGCATCAGCATGCGCGCTTCGTCCTCGGTCGCTTCCATCATTTCCGCACTTGGCGCCTGCACAAAAAGCGTCAACCAGTCGTTTTGCCGGTGCATGCCCTTGGCGTAGGTGTGAATCGGGACAATTATGAAGTTGTCCTGCGATTGGCCAAAAACCGTTCCTATTGCTGTGGCGACTCCGATCACTTGATACTCTTGCGTTTCCGCTCGAATTGTTTTGCCGATGGGATCGACGTTCGGAAAAAACTTTGCCGCGACGTCCGCACCGATAAACGCCACGTCGGCGCGATGGTCATCGTCGGATTGCGTTATGAAGCGTCCTTCCGCCACGCTGATGTTTTCGACATCCGCGTAGTTCGCCGTAACGCCCTGTACGTCCGTACCCTCGAGTTTTTCGTTTCCGCTCCGTGTCTGGACACGCCGGTCATCCAAAGCCGCTACTTGTTTCGACGTCTTCATGTTGTCGCGCAAGCGCTCATAGTCTTCCATGTTTATGAGAGGTCGCTTCTGCGCCTTAATGAATTCGTCGCGACTGGTGATAATTCCGAATCGATCTACGATAAAAACGTTCGCGCCGAGATTCGCGATCTTGTCCGCGACGTACGTATTCATACCCGAAACGACGCTCATCACCACGACCAGCGTCATCACCGCGAGGATGACGCCCAACAGCGTCAAAAAGCTGCGCAGCTTGTGCGCACGCAAAGAGTCGAGCGCGAGCCACAGCGTCTCAAAGAAGGTCACCAGAGACTTGCGCCAGGTACCGAGCCTCAGACGGCCGGTCTTGGCCGGCGCCACTCTCGACAGACCGCCGATAGAAATAACGCCCAAACCGACCCTCCCAGGTGACACCAACCGACAATTGTATTACGCGCGAGCAGGGCTCTTCGTTCCTTTAGACGCCGATTTTTCGTAACTGCATCGGCAAAACCTCTGGAATTGTGGGAAAAGCGCACGAGAGAAGCCATTCTCCGCGCTAACCAATTCTTTTTCATATACTTACGCCGCCTAGGCGCTCCAGACCCTTGCCAACACGGGCACTCTTTTTTTGCCAACCCTTCGCGCACGGTTTTTGTACACTAGGCTTGAACAGCCTAAATTCCACCGGGAATCGAGCGCCGAGCGCTATGCAACACATCAGAGTGCCCCGGAATCCAATGCTCAGCCCACTTCCAAATCGACCGATGACCTCGATCCTCTTTCGCCTCCGCCTGGCCGCGCTGCTCGTTTTGCTTCCCCAAATGCAAGGGTTTGCCGGTCCACTAGCCGAAGCGCCGGAAGGGGAACGCGTCGAGTCCACGCGGTTTGCCAAGGCTGTAGAAGGCCTGAAGGAAACGGAAAAAGCGCTCTATCTATATGAACGCGTGGAACGCGTCGAAGACCGCAAATCCATGAAAGACGGCAAACCTTTTCAGGTCAGAGTTTCCCGCGTCTTCCCTGCCGGCACGGGGATTGCTCACATCCAGCTTGGTCAGGACGCCGCGCCAACGGATACCGTGAAATATCGCGCGGATGTGGAGAATCTTTTGAACGCGCTGACCTGGGCGACGCAAAGCGGCAAACAACAGCGCGAGGCATACGAAAAAGTGGCGAAAAAGCAGAAAGAGCGTTCCGATCTGATCGATCAGACACGCTTGGCGTTTATTTTTAGCTATCTAGGAGAGGAGAAGCGCGGCGACGGTAAACTCTTGAAGTTCCAGATGGACCCAAATCCGACTTACAAGCCGACGAGCCGCGGGGCGTCCATCTTTACGAAAGTAAAAGGAGTCATCTGGCTGGACGAAGCGTCCGGCCAAATGGCGCGCATTGAGGGCGACGTGACCGACGACATCTCTTTCGGAATTTTCCTGGGCAAGATTTATAAAGGGAGCCACTTTATGCAGGAGCGCTACGAATTCGCGCCGGGCGTCTGGCTGCCGACGTTTTCTCAATACGATTTCGACGCGCGAAAACTCTTTTCTCAGATTTCCATCCACCAGAAAACGTATGCGTCGGGCTATCGCCGCGTCGGCCCGCCCGCCGATGCGATTCCTCTTGTCAAAGCCGAACTCGAGAGGTTAGTCTCCGCCAGCGACAGAAAAACCGGAGCGAGTTAATGAAGCGAATCCTTCGAATCTTGCTGGCCATGGCCGTCGTTTTGTGCGCGTTTCACGCCAACTGCGCCGCGGAAGAAAAATCGATTGCCATCGTGCATGCCCGCATCATTGACGGCCTTGGCGGCGCGCCGGTCGAAGATGGAACGGTGATTCTTACCGGCAAGCTGATTCAGTACGCGGGTCCGTCCAGCGGCGGGAAGATTCCTGCGGGTGCGCAGATTCTGGACGCGACGGGCAAATCGGTTCTGCCCGGTTTGGCGGATATGCACGTTCACCTGCAGGGGGGCTGGGACGGCATCAGCGTGGAGCTGCTGGGCTATCAGCGTTACTTCAACGCGATGCTCTACTCGGGCATAACGACCATCTTAGACACGGGAAATTATCAGCCGTGGGTTTTGCAGTTGCGGCAGGAAGTTGCCAGCGGCCGCTTGCTTGGCCCTCGCATTTATTGCGTGGGCGCGATGATCGACGCGGCCGATCCGGCTTGGCCGGATTTGGCGTACGCCGTTTCTTCACGCACTCAGCTTCCGGGCTTTGTTGCGCGCGACAAAGCAGCCGGCGTGGATTTGCTGAAAGGCTACGCCAATCTTTCCGATCGCATGTTGCATAGACTCGTCGACGAAGCGCACAAAGCGGGGTTGCGTGTCATTATCGATCAATGGGAACGCAACGGCTCGCCGGACCTGGTGCGAACGGGAATTGATGGATTCGCTCATGCGCCCACACGCAAAATGTCCGTGGACGATCTGGAGGTCCTGCAAAAGAGCGGACTTTTTGTAATTACCACGCTCGTAGTCGAAGAATATTCCGGACGGCGGCGGCTGGCCGATTTGCGGTTTCTCAAAGAGCCGTTGATCGCGGACACGACACCGCCTTGGGTACTCGAAGAACTAAGCACGGAAGCCAGGCGGAAATTGAATGACAAGGAATTGAGGGACACAGAACAAGCGGCAGCCGGATTCGACGAGATGAAGCGCAACGTGAAAAAGCTGCTGGATAAGCGCGTCTTGCTTGCCGCGGGAACCGACGCGCCTTACCCAGGGGTTTTTCAGGGCGAAGCGCTGCATCATGAACTGGAATTGCTGGTCGCGGCGGGAATGACGCCGTTAGAAGCAATTCGCACGGCAACATCCAACGCGGCGAGGATCATGAAGGCGGAAAACGACTGGGGCAGCTTAGAAGCCGGGCGCCGGGCGAATGTTTTGATTGTCGCGGGGAATCCGGCAGCGAACATCAGCGACACGCGCAAAATTGAAACTGTCATTTTGGAGGGGCGCATTTTAGATCGCGCGAGTCTGCGTTTTGACCTAAAGCGTGACCCCGGTTTTCGCGCGGTTCCGGGTCAGTTTTCTTCGCCGCTCGAATAATCGCGGGCTATTGCGCGGAGACGGTCGTCCACGGATAAGCCTTCATGTCGCGCAATTCCGGTTTTTGCCAAGAAAGTTCGGGGTGCGCGGCGAGGTGTTTTGCGGCGAGGAAATCTTTGCCGCAAGCGTGACCGGCCGCCGCCGTGAAGGAAAGCTTCGCCGCCATCGTCGCGTCCGTGGCTTTATTCTGTACTGCGCCGGCGGTGCCGAAGGGCGGCTGCCACGCGCCCATGCCGCGCGGCGAATCTTCGACGTGGCCGCAGAGTGTGCGTTCGCTCGCTTCCGTTTTTCCAGTGAAGGAGTCCACGTGGTCGGCAAGAAATTGCTGCGCCAATGCAACGTCAATTTTTCCTTTGTTCACTTCGAGCAATTGCGTCCAGCGTCTGTGGCGCGCGTTTGCGCTAATGGAATTGTCCTTTAAATTGAAATTGGTTTCCTCGGCGGCGAGTTTCGGATTGACAGGAAAATTGGAACCGGCGAAGTAGCCATCGGTTTTGCGTTCGAGCGTTACGTTTTTCAGCCCGAGTTCAAGGCTGGCGATTTCATTCTTTTTTGTGTCAGCGATGAGCCAATCGTTGGCATAGCCGCCGTTGTTTCCTTCCTTGAAGTTGTTGGCCACGTCGTCGATCGACGCGGAATACTGCATCGCTTTGCGCGCGCGGACAAATTCCGGAACGCCATTGAAATCGTAACCGGAGAAACCGGTGATGGTCGTTTCGGTGATAACGATGCCGGCAGAATTCACGGCAAAATCATCGCCGCTGTGAATGAATCCCGGCAGCGTATCCATGATGAAGCGATAGCCTTTCGCGGGAACCACGTCGAGTGCGACCGTCCAGCGCGCGCCATCGAGATAGCCAGTCCAATTATTGTGCGCGATGACGATCTTTCCGTCTTTGGTGTAGCTGCCGGTGGCGACAAACGCGCTGCAATGATCGGGCGCGACGACGGTGGAGGGTGAAGGGATGCCGTGGTCTTTGTCGTACTGGCCCACGTAATAGCTCCACTCTTCGGCGGCGTTCATGGCGACAACGTCCCAGACGTCGGCTTTCACGCCCCGCGCGTTCAGGCCGTCGGCAATTCCCTCTAACTCTTCACGATATTCCTGATCGATTTTTGACCACATGACCTTCTTGGCGGCTTCGCGAAAGAAATTCCAGTCTTTGCCGTTGTCATGCGCAAGCTCGAGCTTGAATACCTTTTGGAGGTCGGCGATTTCTGCGGAAAGCAGATAACCATGTTGAAAGCCGATTTCGGAAGGCGTGCCTTGCACGTGGACAAAGGTCCATCCACTGGCCGCGGGCTTGCGAAACGCACCTCGCAGGCGATTGTCGTGTGCGGGCGAAGATTTGCCGTGAGTGACGGCAACGAAGGAAAAAACGGCGACCAAGAGAGTCGCGGCGAGTGCAATACCTCTACGCATGAGACCTCCCACGGGAAACATGAAAATATCGCGAGGCTTGAAGATTATCAAGAACCCGGGCGAAATAGCCTAAGGCCGAGTGAGAGCGTCGAGGTTTTCGCGCGCGAGCGTGTGCTGCGGATTGAGTTCGAGAGCGCGGCGAAGGTGCCGGATGGCTTCCGGTGCATCGCCAGCGGCGGCCAAGGCCGCGCCAAGGTTCGCTTCGGCGTCCGCGTCTTTTGGGCGGAGCGCTACGGCTGCGCGCAGGTGTTCGATGGCCTGAGGAAATTGCCCGGCATTGGCGAAAGCGAGGCCAAGATTGTATTGCGAATCGAAATAATCCGGGCGAGCTTTGACGGAAGCGGACAAATGTTGGATGGCCTTCGTCAAATCCTGCGCGGCGAAGTAAGCGCTGCCGAGGGCGTTTTCGACGGTGGCATCACCCGGACGAAGCGCGAGCGCGCGTTGATAGTGCTCGATGGATTGAGCTGTTTCGCCGCGCGCCTGGAGCATGGCGGCGAGATTGTAGTGCGCTTCGAAATCGGCGGGATTATTTTGCAGGTGATGGCGCGCGATGGCTTCCTCTAAGACGCGGCGCGGATCGCGTGATTCTATTGGCGCCGATTGCGGCAGAACCTGCAGCCAGAGATGAGCCATTTCGTCGGTGGCCCGATTTCCTGCAACGACGCGTTGCGGCGGGGTGTTGGGGTTGGACGGATTGTCTTCCGAGTTGTCATAGCGGTAGCGCATAGAAATGGCTGTGCCGGCCGGAAGTGAAATGGCCCGCTTATATGTGAAGACGGCCTGCCAGTTGAGGTCCCAACGCGGGATGTGCAGGAGAGTTTTCGTTTCGCCGTTTGGGAATTTCGCTTGCGCGAGCATGTCGCGGCCAAGGTAGTGCGCGTGGGGATAGATTGCGAGGAGCGAGACGGGTTCCGGCAAAGTAAATTCGTCGGTCACCACGAAATTCTTGTCGCCAGGCGGAATGTCCAGCTTACGATCGTTTTCGAGCTGAAGCAGCAGCGGAAATTTCGTGGCTGGCTGGTTCGTGAAGTAAATGCCGATAGATGGCTGAATTTTTTCAGATTTGCCGGAAGGTTGAAGGTGTGTGTTGAGGACTAGATCGTTGCCGGGATCGAGACGCAGCGCCATGTCGTATGGTTCGGGCTCGAGAATGGTTCCTGGTTTCCAGAAGAAGAAGTGGCCGTCAGGATCGAAAGACTCGGATTCGATTTGCAGCTCCATGCCCGCAAAGCCGCTGCCCGGAGACTTTTCCTGGCGGCGGGAAGATTCAGAACGATCCACGATGAGATTGGCGTGATGCACAAGGCGTCGTTCGCCGGGACGGATCTCGATGGCCTTTATCCAACGAGTTTGTTCGAGCGGGACGCGGAAAATGAAGTTCCAGTAGACGTCGCTGCCGCTGGTGGGAATTTCGTATGAAGAGTCCGCGCGAAGGATTAAATCGGGCTCACCGAGCTGCCAACCCGAATTGAATTTTGGCGCGGGAGGCAATTCAGCCGGCGCACCTTCCGGCATGCCGGCATCCACCCACTTGCGAAATAGAGAGATCTCCTCGGGGGTGAGATGCAGGTCATCGTTGAATTGAGCTGCGCCGGGCTCAGGGAGCCAAGGCGGCATGATGCGTTTCTCGGTGAGGTCCGCGATCTGGCGGGCGTGAGATTTGACATCGCCGTAAGTGAGCAAGGAAAAGGGCGCGGCTTCACCCGGATGGTGGCAAGGCGCGCAGGTGCGAAAGACGATGGGCGCGAGATCGCGATTGAAGGTGGTTTTTTGACTTTCCGTATACGGCCGCGCGGCGGCGCGAACAAACTTCATTTCCACGACCACAAATGCCCCAATAGAGAGTGCGGGAAGAAGAAACTGCCAAAGTGGCGCGCGCGGATTCATTCGAGATCGGAGATGTAACAACCGACGGCGGGAGCAGTCAGAACGGGCGAGGGCTTGCCCGCGAGAGCGGAATCGAGTACGGATTGCAGTTCGTGAGTGGTCGCAACGGGGCGAGACCGGCCGGAATCGACATACCAATTATCAATACGGCCGTGATAGAGCAACGCGCCGCGGGCATCGAAGACGGCGGCTTCGGGTGTGATAGAAGCGGAAGCGCGCTTTACCAAGGCGTGATGCGGATCGCGCAGCGGCGGAATCGAGTAGTGATACTCGCCGAGATGTTCGCGGATTTGTTTTGCAGTGGCGCGCTTATCCGGATAAACGAGCCAGAACTTTACCTTGTTTGCGTATGCGCGTTGCATTTCTTGAAGCAATGGCGCGTAGCGATTGGAAAGGGGACAGTCCGTACGAACAAAAACGAGGACCACCGGTTTTCCGGAGGACGCGGCGAAGGGATCGACAGATTGACCGTCGAGCGTGAGCGCCGATTGCGCGAAGACGCCGGCCGCGGCTACCGAGAAGGCAAGCGAATGAAGCAAAACCGCGACCCAGCAAGAGCGGTGACGAATCTGTGAGGACCAGCAAAGCATACGGAAGGGAGTTCCGTCCGAACTCGCTTTTATCTTACACGGTTCGAAGGTGGCCGGAAGGACCGTCCGCAACTCTGTGGTATTAGCTGGCCAGCTGGACGGCCGACAGCTGGTCAACCGCCGGCATGGATTCAGGCACGGTGAGCGTGCGCGCAGGAACCGTTTTTTCGCCGTAAATGGCGGAAGCCATCAAACGGATGGCTTGCCCCGCCATAGCGGGAACGACGACGGTTGCCGTGAGGAGCCCCTCGCGAATCCAGGCCTGGCCGGTTTTCTCGAGGCCGTCCACACCGAGATACGGAAGGCGCATCCAATGTTCGCGTTCTTCGTGATTGGAGAGCGTGGAAAAGACTTTTCGCGCGCCGATCGCCATGACGTCATTTTGGGCGACGACGAGGTCAATGCGCGTTTTGACGGACGCAGTCAGCTTCAACCAGGAATTTACGCAGCGCATAGCGCTTTCTTCGGTCCAGTGGCCTTTGAGCATGGTGGTCTGAATGCTTGAGGGCAATACAGATTGGAAGCCGAGCGTACGGTCTTTTGCTGCGCCGGTCTCAGACGGGCCCTGAATATAGAGAACCGACCCGCCACGAGGAAGTAGCGCGGCGACCTGTTGCGCCTGAAAGCGGCCAATTTCCTTGTGATCGGTGGTGACGGTGAACATCGGCGCTTTGGCGGAGCCTCGCAACTCGCCCACATAAGCCGGATCGGCATTCAGGACAGCCCAACCAATCCCGGCAGCGGCTGCGGCTTTTGCGACTTGAGGCAATCCGGTGCCGCCCACCGGCTCAAAGATGATCGCCGTGGGCCGCTGGAGCGGATCGGCCTGGATGGCGCGGAGGAGTTGGGTGCTTTGGGTGATGGTGTCGCCGTCGGCATAAACAATTTCCAGATCAATGCCGATATCCTGAGCAGCGAGGCGGCCCGAGGCGGCCAATTCGAGCTGGAAATCGTTGTTTTGTGTGACAAGAGAAAGAAGGGCGCGAAAAGATTTCATTCTTCCGACCGTCCCAAGGTTTTAAGATTTGTGTTTCTTTATCTAAAGATAGCCGACCACTACAGAGAGCACTAGAAAATCGTTTTGCCTGTGTGCGCGAAGATGACAGATTAGCGCGCTGAGCACCGTATACGGCAGGTATCGGATTCTCTGGACATTGTGGCGGGCGACCTGCACTTCGGGACAGTGGCGCGGGCAACACAGTTGGCCCTCTGACCTATAGAACGAGACAGGCCGGACCTACAAACTGACAAAAGCAAAGGAACGCTTGTGTGGTGTGAGGTTCTAGCTATGGACGGGATTTTGAAGCGGGCCCTGGTACTGATTCTTGCGGCGGTGATTGTATTGCTGCTTGTGCCGCGCGGCGTACAAAGTCAAACGGCATCGCCAACGAGCATTGCAATGGTGCGCGAGAAACTGGCGGGAGCCTCCGCTGCCGACTCGAGCGCGAGTCCGGCCGCCAAGGCAAACGTGCCGGTTCCGCCGCTCAAAGAAATATTGTCGCGAGCCGAAAAAGTGATGGGTGGTTCCGAAGCGTGGAAAAACACCAACACAATTTATATGAAGGGCGTTCTGCAGACGGAAGATTCGTCCGCGTTCGTGGCCATCGAACTGTACAAAAAGGCGCCGGACAAGTCCTTGTTGAAGATGCGCATGCAGCAGGATATCGAAGTGCGTGAAGTGTGCGACGGAAAGACGGCTTGGGCGGAAGATCCACGCGGCGGCTATCACGAATTCAAGGGCGAGGAGCTGGAAAGCCGGCTGCGGCGATCGAAGTTTTCAGAACAGGCGGAAATGATTCTGCTGGCCGCCACGGGAAAGGTGCTCGGCGCGGATAAGATCGGGCTGAAGGACGTCTATGTCGTGGAGTATTCAGCGCAGAAGAATGAAACAACAAAACTGTCGTTCGAGGCCGAGACGGGGCTTCTCGTCCGGAGCGAAGAGACATACGCGAAGCCGAGCGGAGTCTACACGGTAAAGGTGGACATGGATGATTACCGTACGGTGGACGGAATGATGGTGCCTTTCAAGATGAAACGGACGGAAAAGGGCGCGGTCATCAAGATGCGGCTGACGCAGGTGAAGAATAACGTGGCCATCGACGATGAAATGTTTCTGAAGCCGGCGTCGGCGAAGCCGTAATCCAAAAGAAAAACAAGAATATTAAGGGGTGGGCGGCGGGCTCACCCCTTTTTAATTTGGCGATGCGTGCGGCGTGGCGGTGGCCACGGCTGCGGCCGGATCACGCAGCGAATTGTGGAGATTCAGAATGCGCCAGTGGTCGCCGTCCTTGCGACACATGGACATGCCGTGGCCTACGGTGTGTTCTCTGGGCGAATCGATGGTGTAGTCGTAGGAATACCAGAGGGCGTCGCCGAAAAGTTTTACTTCGTGAAGCTCCATTTCGTAAGAAAGCTTCGGCGCATATTGCAAATAACATTTCTCTAAGTAGGTCATGACCTCGGCGCGACCGTGAAATTCGCCTCCCGGCGTATAGAGGACGATTTCCGGATCGAAGCAATCCTCGAGAACTGCGGCGTTGCCCTCATTGAAGGCAACGTTGCACTTGTGCATGGACTCTTCCATCTGGTTGTAAACGGAGCGTGCGTCCTGCTGCGGCGGAGGCATTGAAGCGACGCGACGTTTGAGGTCGATGGTGACACCCATTTTGTCCAGAAGGTCGACGCCGAGGATGCCGTCGATTTTGCCGCCGCAAGCGTTGCCGATGGGGCTTAGATCGATGGCAGGAAGTTTTAGACGGCGGAGATGGTGTTCACCGAAGACGAGTTCGGGAAGGGATACCTCGCGGGCGCTGGTTGGCACGGTGCCGGTCCAGGAGGAGATTTGAATTTCTTTTGAGCGGCCTGCGGAAAAACTCTTCAGGTTCAGGACAGTCGTGGCCGCAGTGTCGAGCAGAAAGCGCATGTCCGTGCCGTCAATGCGGACTTTGACGACGGGAAGCACATCGCAACGCTCGATGGGAATTTCCGAAGCGGGTTGTGGCTGTTGCGCGGCTTGGAGCGCACAAAACAAAGGCGATGACAAAAGCAGCAGCATACCGATCGAGGCGCATCGGAGAAGCATTTCTGGTTCGATGCGCCGGTCGAGAGAAGGTTATGAGGTGTAGGCGAAAAATCTGAACTGGCCCATACTAGGCGCCATGTATCCGGGTCCGGTGTATCTGGCTGTTTTGTTTTCGCTGATTGTGGGCGCCGTACAAGGCGAACTAGTGCGGCGGAATTCGCGGCTGGGCGGCGCGTTCTTTGCTTGGCTCTTGGTCACCGGCATGCTCGCACTCACGGGAAAATTGAGTGATTTTGAACATGGGCCACCGAGGCTGCCGCTGCTTTTCGTGTTTGCGTTTATCGTGATCTATTTCGGAAGCTATTTTCCTCTGGCAGCGAAATTGATTGAAAGCCCCGGCCTGGGGTGGCTGATTGGATTACAGGTATTTCGCGTGGCAGTGGAGATATTCCTGTACCTGGGCCATCGAGCGGGATTCGTTCCGGTGCAGATGACGATGGAAGGCAGAAATTTTGACTTGCTGACGGGACTGACGGCGCTGCCGATGGCACGGCTCGTGGTGAAAAAGAAAGCGCCCAGATGGTTGATCTACGCATGGAATTGCGTGGGGCTGGCGTTGCTGCTGAACGTGGTAGCGATCGCGGTGCTGTCCATGCCGACGCCGCTCAGGCGATTTCACAATGAACCTGCGAACACTTTCGTGGGCTACTTTCCCTACCTATGGCTGCCGTTGTATTTGGTGCAGGTGGCCTGGATGAGCCATTTGCTGATATTTCGAGCGGCGAAGGCTCAAGCAGATTAGCCTGAATACGAAGCCATTATCTCGCTTATTTTCAATAATCTACGCTAAACGCACCTTTCGACTCTTTTCCCGAATCCTTTTCTAGAAAGTGACGCTCTGCACTGATAGAGGAGATCAGAAAGTGAGAACTTATATGAGCGCCAGTGAGGTCAACAGAAAAGAGGGCCTGGCGCGAGAAGCGCAGTGGATCGATGTGCGTTCGGCTTCGGAATACGCGGCAGGACATTTGCCCGGCGCCGTGAACATTCCGCTCGACGAGCTGGAGACGCGGCTCGGCGATATCTCGAACGAGCGGCCGGTGTTGCTGATTTGCCAAAGCGGAAAAAGGGCGGCGATGGCGGCGGATCTGCTCGAACAATGCCGCGACAAGGTTCGGCTGCTGGAGGGCGGGACGAAAGCGTGGGCCTCCAGGGGATTGCCGCTCGTGCGCAGCGTAAAGTCCGGCTGGTCGCTGGAGCGGCAAACGCGGCTCATCAGCGGACTGCTGGCAGTGGCGGCGGTGGCGCTCGTCCTTCTTGTGCATCCTGTGTTTCTCGGGCTGGTGGCGTTCCTAGGGTTCGGGCTGATGTTCGCAGGAGTGACGGACATCTGTGTGATGGGGATGTTGCTGGCGAAACTGCCGTGGAACCGCAGCGTGCGTTCGACGCTCGTAAAGCGCGGTGAAGAAGCGGCGGCCGGTTAGCAAGCGAGAAGTCTGGTGCCAGAATGGAGTGATGAACTTCGAAGAGCTGGCGAACGAAAACAAGGACGCGGTGTATCGGCAAATGTTGCGCGTCTGCGGCAATCGCGAGGACGCGGAAGACGTGCTGATCGAAGCGTTGCTGAAAGCGTATCGCCATTTGGAGACCTTGCGGGACTCCGGAGCTTTTCGCGCTTGGCTGGCCAAAATTGCGCGGCGAGTTTGCTGGCAATTGAAGGAGCGGGAAGCCCTGCTGCCACTGCTGCAGCTCTCGACCCTGGAGGATGAAGGAGTGGGAATCGCGTCGAAGGAGCCGCCGCCAGAAGCGATCGCTGCCTCGCGGGAGATGAAACGAATGCTTCTGGAGGCGGTGGCGAATTTGCCGGACGAGTACCGCGACGTTTATGAGCTGCGGGATGTGCAGGAACGGCCGGGAGAAGAAGTTGCGGCAAAACTCGGCATTTCACAAGCGGCGATGAAATCCCGTCTCTATCGTGCGCGGGAATTGTTGCGCGAAAGATTAGACGCGGCACTGATGCGCGGAGCGTAAGCGCTGTGAGGAGAAACTTATGGAAGTCCTGGTGGAGCATCTGGGAGCGATACAGTTTGAAATTCGGGCGCGCGGCCACGCCATTGTGAGCGACCAGCCGGCGGAAGGCGGCGGTTTCGATGAAGGAATGACCCCGCCGGAATTGCTGCTCGGTTCGCTTGGTTCCTGTGCGGCGTATTATGCGGCACAGTATTTAGGTAAGCACCGACTTGCGACCGAAAGAACCACGGTGCGAGTGACGGCTGAAAAAGCAAAAAATCCTGCGCGCTTGGAGAATTTTCACATCGAAGTGCAAGTGCCGGCGGAGCTTGAAGAACGGCACCAGCGCGGCGTGGAGGAAGCGGTGCATCACTGCCTGATCCACAATACGCTGCTGCACCCGCAAAAGATTGAGCTGGAAATCTCGAGCCTCGTCGCAACGGCCCAATGAGAGTGGCCGTTCATTCCAGAGAACAACGGGAACTCTTCAAAGATCGCGGAGTCTAACCGTTCCATACGGAGCAAGTGCAAAAGGCACGAAGCCGCGTGGGAGAGGCAACCGCCGGTGCGGCTTCGTGCGGCATCGTTCCTAGTGCCACTACCATCGCGCACGCGTGGTTTGCCAACGCGGACAACTCGCGATGAGTGACGCGCATCTTCGGTGACAAGGCAGTTATTTCGTAGGAGTGGAGCGTGGCCTATGAAACGATTCACAGCGGGTGTGTGCGTACTGGTTCTGGCCGTCGGTCCGATCGCGGCAGAAGAAAATCCAAAAACAAAAGTGACGGATGCGCGGGAAGCGAGCGTACCAAGCAGTGCGGAATCCACGCGCCTGCCCGTGCGGCGCGTCGTGCTGTACAAGAATGGCGTCGGGTACTTTGAACATTTGGGCCGTGTTCGGGGCAGCCAGGATGTGCATGTCGATTTCACGAGCGCGCAATTGAACGATGTGCTGAAGTCATTGACTGTGCTCGATCTTTCCGGCGGGCGCATCACCGGCGTCGACTACAACAGTGAAGCGCCGCTGGCACGACGACTGGCCACGCTGCGATTGGCACTGGGCGAAAAGCCAACCGTGGCTGAATTTCTGGGTGCTCTGCGCGGCGCCCGCGTGGAGGTTCGCAGCGGAGCAAGCTTGCCGATCATCGGGAAGTTGCTGAGCGTCGAACGGAAAACGCGGATGGGCACGGCCGGTTCCGTGGAGATGGAACAAATTTCGGTGATTAGCGATTCAGGCGAAGTGCGCAACGTGGACTTAAATACGAACACGGGCGTGCGAATCGTCGATCATGATTTGAATACCGAAGTCGGCAAATATTTGGGGCTGGTGGCGTCGGCGCGAGAGCAGGATGTCAGGCGCATGACGATTTCGACCACGGGCAACGGCGACCGAAACCTGTACGTGAGCTACATCAGCGAAGTGCCCATTTGGAAGACCACATACCGCATCGTGTTGCCGTCGAAAGAAGGAAAGAAGCCGTTGCTGCAGGGCTGGGCGATTGTGGATAACACCGTCGGCGAAGACTGGAACGACGTGGAGCTTTCTCTCGTCGCGGGTGCGCCCCATTCGTTCATTCAACAACTGTCCGAACCGTACTACGGCCGCCGGCCCGTCGTGGCTTTGCCCGAAAGCGTGCAACTCTCGCCGCAGACTCATGCTGCGACGCTTCTCGGCGGCA
>Ga0126376_10000488_pt1 | contig 19394 bp, 14 predicted proteins | sample PanSoiMetPlot_15_FD_92760 | JGI IMG/M metagenome (GOLD analysis project Ga0126376, IMG submission 92760) | Tropical forest soil microbial communities from Panama - MetaG Plot_15 | ecosystem: Environmental > Terrestrial > Soil > Tropical forest > Bulk soil | place: Panama | collected 2016-02-17
ACTGGCGCAGATCCGGCGGCAACAGCAATTGCTGATTCAGATCATAGGAACGAAAGGTTTTGCTCATGCCCGCAGTTTACTTATTCTTTGATCGCTGTCGAGGAGTTTTTTCCGACAGGCTCTGAAAGGGTTCCTCCCGCAACGAACCCTTTCACAGGGTTGGTCGTGAAAAATGATGACGTGATCCCAGGGTTTCGCTGCGCTCCAACCCTGGGCTGAAATTAGCGAACGCCTTCGGCGTATTTGTTTAGAAAATTTCAAACTGACGCACTACCACGAAAGGACACACCGATGATCAAAAGAGCACTCGCTTTGTTAGCGCTTATGCTGGTTGTTTCTGCGGCGCCCGCTCAATCGCACATTGCTACGCTTGATGATCTCTTGACGCTGAAATCGATCGGCGGCACGCAAATCTCGCCTGACGGGAAATGGGTCGCTTACACAGTTAGCTATGGCGATTTCAAGCAGGATGCCTTCGTAACTCAAATCTGGCTCGCGAACAGCGATACCGGAAAGAGTCTTCAGCTAACGCGCGGCGATAAATCTTCGACAAATCCACGCTGGTCACCGGATGGCCAGTGGCTGGCGTTTCTCAGCAACCGGATCGAAGACAAGAACCAGATATTCGTGATCGATCCGAGCGGTGGCGAGTCTCAACAACTGACCAAATCTGAAACGGCAATTAGCAACTTCGCGTGGTCGGAAGACGGCAAGACGATCGCCTACACGGCAACTGAACCCACTGCGCAGCCGTTGAAGGACCGCAAGGAATACTACGGTGACTACGACGTGGTTCACGAGGGTTACAGCTACGTTCACATTTGGACTCTCGATGTTGGCGAAGCGATGAAAGCGCCGATGGCCGGCAAACAGCGTACGAAGAAAACTGATTTCAGCGTTGATTCATTCTCATGGGCGCCCGACGGATCGACTATCGTTTTCAGCGCCACGCTGAATCCTGATTTGATCCAGGGAGTAACGAGCGATATTTACCTGCTAAAGCTGAGCGATGATTCGGTGAAGAAGATCGTCGATCAGCCCGGACCGGACACGAATCCTCATTTCTCACCGGATGGAAAGCAGATCGTTTTCTCTTCAGCCATGGGCGAAAAGCTTTACTTCGCGAGTAATGCCCGGCTTGCGATTGTCGGAGTTGACGGCGGCAAACCGAAGTCGCTCACTGATAGTTTTGATGAGAATCCGGGACTGCTCGAATGGAACCGCAACGGAATCTATTTTACCGGATTGCAGAAAACGGCTTCGCACCTTTTCCGCCTCGATCCGGTGAGCGCGAAAATCACGCGTGTTTCGCAGCCCGATAATGTGATGGCCGGTTCGTTCTCATTCACGCACAACGCCGACCGGATCGCCTTCACTGTTGCTTCACCAACCAGCGTGAATGAAGTGTTCGTCTCTGACACGCAAAATTTTGCGCCTCGCAAATTAACAAACCTGAACGAGCAAACAAAACCTTTCACACTCGGCACGCGCGAACTGATCTCGTGGCAGAGCCAGGATGGCACGACGATCGAAGGTGTTCTAATCAAACCTGCCGATTTCGATCCGGCAAAGAAATATCCGCTGCTCTGCATAATCCATGGCGGGCCGACAGGAATCGATCGTCCGGTGTTGTTGACACCTGACGCTCGTTACTATCCATCGGATATCTGGGCGGCACGCGGCGCGTTGATTCTGAAAGTTAATTATCGAGGCAGCGCCGGCTATGGCGAAAAGTTTCGCAAATTGAATGTGGGCAATCTCGGCGTCGGCGATGCGTGGGATGTTTTGTCGGGCGTAGATTTCCTGATTGCGAAGGGCTGGGTCGATAAGAACAAAGTCGCCTGCATGGGTTGGAGCCAGGGCGGATACATCTCTGCGTTCTTGACTACCAGTACCGATCGATTTGTCGCGATCTCAGTCGGCGCCGGAATTTCAAACTGGGCGACCTACTACTACAACACCGATATAACGCCGTTCACAATCAATTACCTTGGAAACGATCCTGCCGCAGACCCGGCGATTTACCTGAAAACATCGCCGATGAGTTACATCAAGAAAGCCAGGACGCCCACGTTGATTCAGCACGGCGAGCTCGATCGACGCGTGCCGATTGCCAACGCTTACGAGCTGCGGCAGGGTTTAGAGAACCGCGGCGTGAAAGTGGAGATGGTTGTATATAAAGGTTTCGGTCACGGCATCACCAAGCCGAAATCAATGCGCGCCGTCATGCAGCATAATCTCTCGTGGTTCAATCATTACATCTGGGGCGATCCAATGCCTGACTTCACGACGCCGCCCGTGCCGAACAAGAAAGCAAAGGACGCGACGGGCACGATCACCGAAACGTCAAACTAAAGCAAGTCTGCGTTTCTCGACTTCTAATGCCTCGTCATTCAGGCCGAGGTTTCTCAGAGAATTTTCGAGACCGAGCAGAATCTGGAACAACAGTGGGGTGGGTTCGTCATAATTGCGGTCCATGATCTCGCCGGCTTCCCGGTAAAAAGCAACGGCTTCTGAGTACTCCCCAAGACGCGCAAGGATGGTGGCGTGACGGCTGTAGCTCGCTGCGAGGACTATCGGCAGGGGCTGCTGTACCTCACGAGTAAGGCTTACTTGTTGATTGGAATCCTGCAGTGCGCGCTGCTTGTATCCAAGCCGCGTAAAAACTTCGGCCCGCTCCTGTAACAGTGCGACATACGAATCTGAATGTTTGATCTTGAGCTTGTCAAAAAGATCGATGCCTTTATTCAGTAACTCCAATGCAGCCTCATTTCGCCCCATCAGATAATACGCAGGAACGACATTTACAACGGCAGCTCTCCATTCCTCAATTGTTTCCGGTTTCAATAGACGATCCAAGTCGACAATTTTTGCGAGTTTAATACATCCTTCGAAGTCGCCGCTTCTCATCAGCGGCGCCATCTTCCTGATTCGGTAGTTCATTACCTGGACAGAATCTTCGCCATAGATCTTTAACGCGATTTCCAGGCACTTATTAAGTATTGCTATCTCCTCCTGGAAACGAGTCTGCGTATCACGAGCAAAAGCCATGTCATCGAGATACTGCAAAACTATTGGGTGCGTCTCGCCGACGAACTTCACAACTTCTCGAAGCCGCCCCTCAGAAAAAGTAAACGCAGTTTCGAAGCTATCCTCCTGGGCACTTATGTACACTATCTCGAAATACTGCCGTGCGATCTTAACGGTCCTGAGGTCGAGAGGTCCGAGCAAAGCATCGGCATACTTGAGCGCAGTTTCAACGTAACGTTCTGCGTCATCGAGGTGTTCAAGATAAGTGTTCACTCCGCCCATCAACGTTAGCCATTCCATTCTCTCCAGAGAAGGCTGTGGATCGTTATTATCAGTAGCAACGGCTTTCTGGCGCAGAAGCTCCTGTGCGGCCTCGTAATGACTTCGGGTTGAATTTAAATTGCCTCTTAACCGTGCGATCTCGCCGAGATTAGTTTCACATTCGATCCTTTGCTCGAGTGAGGCGGTGTCGCTAGTGGAAAATATGTCTGAAGCCTCGTTTAACAGGGCTTCCCTGCGATCCAATTCGGATAGGTCAAGGACATCAACCAAATACGTCAACACGTTGGCAATGATCGTTTTATCGATCGCGCTCTCGATACTGCGGTAAACAGTTAAAGCCTTTTCAAAGCAGATCCTGGCATCTTCGTTGTTTCCTTGTTGGCTCCTTACTCGACCCAGGTAGACCAAAAAGTCTGCTTCTTCTTTGGCGTCCCAAAGTCTAACGCTGGACTCTTGAGACAAAGCCTTTTCAAGCACTCGCCTGAGCACTCGATAACGATCCGCCGCCCATAACACTTTCCAGCGGTCTTTGAACCATGCCGGAAATTCTGCCGGCGCGGCCAACATCAAGTGTTCGGCGGCCGCAATGATCAAAGCGTCGCTCTCGATATCAAGGCCCGCGCCCTGGTCCACCTTCGCCATCTCATCGAACAAGTTCGCAAGGTATCGATGGACCTCGTGAAACAGAGTGGGCCGGCGTTCCAGCTCGTTTGCTTGCAGTGCGTCTCGCATAAGTGAGTGCATCGCAACTCGATCGCTTGAGGTCGCAGTAATGAAACTCCACGAGCAAAAACTTTTCCAATCCAACATTCCTGAACCACCCAGAAACCGGTCCATCAGCGAAATCATGATCTTTTCATCGAGAATTCTGGGATAAGACGCCAGCCGCAGTTGCGGTTCTTCTTTGCTGAGGTGATCGATAAAACGAGCGAGTATTTCCGGATGAGAGCCGCCAAACTGATCCGGTGCCGGAACGTTGCCTGCATTGACGAGCTTTTCAAACAAGTCGACTTGCAGGTTCAGGTAGAACGGTAATCCGCTCGAACTGCGAACGATGCGCTTGCAGATTTCATCGTCGTCAATCGGGATCGATTTCAAGAAACGCAGTGAGTCGGTGTCCGCCAGCAGTCCAAGCAGGTGCCTCGAGACTATCCGCGACCATTCAGGATCGACTTCTTCCCAATGAATCGCATCGCGTCCGAAGATCACAAACAAAACGCCCGGGCTCTCCTGAATAAGGTTCCGGACCCACTCGTCAACGCGAATTCCCGAGTAATCGGAATTGGATCCGCGATCCTTCCACAGGGCTTCGTAGGTATCCAGAAAGATAACGAGTCGATCGGAAGGTGAGGCAGCGAGGTGATCGTAAAGGTCTGCTCCCAGATAGGTCGGCAACCGTTGCCGGATCTGATCCGCGTTTAGATCATCAAGTCCCTGCAGTACCTGTTTACCGCGGCGCTCCCACCACTCGGCCAGCCTTCCTGCTAACCTCGCACCGTACTTGTAAAGAATGTTCGCGCCGGGAAGCAGGATCGAAGCCGCCGTTGTTGAAGCATCAACGAGCTCTTTACTCCACTCGAGGATGTCGCCAAGAATCTCGTTATCGCTCCTGAAGAGTTCCGGGTGGCGCTGGCGCATGTCGACTCCGGGATTGATCAAAGCGAAGTAACGAGCAAACGCTACGTCAAACGCCGGGAAACTTATTCCGCCATCGCGCGCCAACTGGAGACGCAACGCTAACGTCGCAGTCTCCAACTGTCTCATGGTTGCGTCTTCAAAGTTCGCGCAGCCCCATCTGAAAACGCGATAGACACTCAGGATCGAGTGATCGTCCTGCAGCCTCTTGAGTGTTTCCTGCAATTCATTGCAGAGTGCGCTTTTGCCCTGTCCACCGATTCCGTACCAATTGATAACTCTGTAACCGTCGCGCGCTTGTGCAGTCTGGACTGCCTGGAGAAAGACGGCTCGCGCGTCGTCACGATCGGTGAAAATTCTTGACGCTGAAAACGTTTTGGCTTGATGAGTTGGTTTCATGTCCGGGAAAAACTAAAAGAGCTTTTGGAGGTCTGAGAGGAACGGCTGCGTTTTATATCACGCTTCTGACGAAGATCCAATCATCGCCTGCTTTTGTGGAATGCTGTAATCGCGGAAAAACTTTGATCATTCGCCCTCACATCGCCTAAGATCTCACGCAACTCGGCCTCTCGCCCAGCTCCCGGATCTAACGACAAGCAAAGTTGTAAGCAGAACCCTGATCCCTCAAGCGACAAGGATCTCAAATTAGACGGAGGAGAACTGGAATGCTAAGAATACTTGTGCTGAGTTTGCTTATCGTTGCTGCGCTGTTCGGTAGCTTTTCTGTAAAGCCGAAGCCGGTTGCTGCCGCCAATAACGTCTCGGTTTATGGAGCGTGGCATTGCGGCAGTGAATTCTGTTCGTGGTCCAGCGTACGCAACATGACCGACTTCGATAACCGCAACCACTGGTTAATAGATCGTGGCGATGGTTCGCCGTCCGTGAACCTCGTGGTGCTGAGTTTCGTTCAGCCACTCAAACTGCTGAACAAGACAAACGACGCCGGGACATCGCAAGGCATTCCGCTCGGCATGAATCAGGCAGTGGTCGACTACTTCAAGACTCGCGGCGTTCGCGTGCAGTTGTCCATCGGCGGGATTACTTATGTCGATGCGTGGAACCAAGCGCTTGCAACGAACCCGACTCAACTCGGATTGAACGCCGCCGAAGTCGCGCAACGAATGGGAGTTGGCATTGAGATCGACTACGAAGAAAACACGAATCCGAATCTGGTAGCGCTACAAGCGTTCATCGATGCTTACCGATCAGTGTTGCCTTACGACGCTTCGGGAAACAATCACGCTGCACGCTTAACTATAGACCTCGGTGCCGGCGATCGTTTTCTCATCGGCTTGGCGCGCAAGGCAACTGCTGATTGGCTGAACACGACGACGCCCGTGTTGGATTACGCGAATGCAATGGTTCCCAATAAACAAGCCCCTTCCGCATCAGCGGCCCAGGCGGATTGGCAGGAGCACGTCGATGGTAAGCCGCAGTTTGCGCCTCCGATTCTGCCGTTGGCACCGGCGAAGTTTACCGGAGCGCTCTACATCGTCACTAGTAACCGGGCCGCGCCGGAATGTACCAGTTTCAGCAGTTCGCTGATCAACTCGACGGGCGCGTATGTGCAAGCAGTCGCACCGAACGGCGCGGGCACTACGAGTGGAATGTTAGGTTACATGTTCTGGGCCGCGGAATGTTCCTCGACGCATCGCGTTTGCACGGTACCTCCGAATTCATGCGAAGGTGGCGTAGGAGTCGGCGCAACCACCTACGGAATTCCGATCCCGATGCTGCCGCTGCGGCAGAGTTAAGAACAACCTTCAAAAGGAGAAAATCTCTATGTCCTGGCAAAATGCGCCTCCACTGACCAAGCTCACGGCTGCACAAAATGCCGGCAGCCGCGGATGCGAAATATCGCTGCTGTTGAAGGTTCCAACGGCGCGATCATTATCGGAATCGACGAGGATTATCGCGTGATGACAAACTTTCAATTAGCACCCGGCGCCAATAGCTGGACGAGTTGGTCTGTGCCAAACTGGGCCAACGCACCGCTGAGTTATGAGCTGACAGCCTGCGGCCAGAACAATGGTCGCGCCCAGATCTGGGCCATCACGCTCAAACAAAATCTAACCAGCATCGCGCAGCGCGACGATGCTCTCTGGCCCAATCACTGGTCGGACGAAGACAAGTGACTACGCCGAAGGCGTTCGCTAATTTCAGCCCAGGGTTGGAGCGCAGCGACAACCCTGGGTAAATAGTAATGGAAAGGAATTAACCCTGTATAAGGGTTCGCCGCGTGAAGAACCCTTTTCAGGGTTAATCATTTCTTGTTGATTATTCCCAGGGTTCTCGCTTCGCTCGAACCCTGGGCTGAAATTAGCGAACGCCTTCGGCGTAAAACTAAAAGTTGGATCATTTCCAATTCTTCGTACTCACAAACTCACAGAACATTTCCGCGCGTTTTTAAGTATTAGACAAACGTCTTCCCAGTAGAGTTTTAGCACACACCTTTATTCCGAAAAATCGGAATTCCTACCGGATTTCGTACGAGAGGAGCACCACGATGAAGCTGAAACTGTTTGTCGTCGCCACCATGCTTGCGCTGCACGCATCGAGTGCGGTCCTTGCACAACAACCCGATGCTTCACAGCGTTCGTATCAACAAGCGCGGCGCGTGCTCGACGATGCCATCGAAGCACACGGCGGAGTCGAAGCGTTACGCGCAATCAAAGACTTCACGCTCAAAGAGAGAGGCAAGATTTACGCGCGCTATCAAAGCCCCGCCGCCGAACCACCATTCGCCGTCGGCACGTCGGAAGAGACACTCATCATCGATACCGAGCGTAGCTTTGTCTTCGACGATTTGAAGACTGCTAACGCCGGTTTCAATAACTGGAACGTCACGGTGATCAAAGGCACTGAAGGTCAAAACTACGACATGTGGTCCAGGACGGCCACGCCGGTCGTCAATCCGTCAATAAACAACTTCCGCGGGCAGATGCGTCGACTGCCGCCATTCGTGTTACTCGAGGCGTTGGACCGTGCTGCCACTCTGCGCTGGCTGGGTGAGGAAGAGATCGCAGGCAGGAAGCAAAAAGTGATCAGCGTTATTCGGCCAGACAATCAGCAGCTCGCGCTCTCGTTTGATACGCAAACCAATCTGCTGACCAAGTACGGTTATCTCTACGCCGACCCGATAACGGGCGACTCAGAAATCGCACAAACGTATTCAAACTATCGCACCGTCGGCAAATTGAAACTTCCCGGCGCTCGCGTTCTTTACAACTCGGGTGGGGCAATCCAGGAAGCGGAGTACACGGAAATACAGATCAACACGAAGCCGCCGGAGAATGTTTTCCAGGGTCCGGATGGTTTCGAGAAACTTACGGCGCCACCGGCGACACCGCCGCCACCCGCAGTAAGCAAGATCGCCGAAGACGTTTACGTTTTGAACGGACTCGCGGGAGGCACGCACAACATCATGTTCGTGGCCTTCAATGACTACGTGCTCGTAGTGGAAGCTCCGGAACAGATCATTTACGGAAACAATTCCGTGCAGGCACTCGCGAAAATCAAGGAGACGGTTCCGAATAAACCGATACGTTATCTCGTCCTGACTCATCACCATTCCGATCATGCAGGAGGGTTTCGTGAATACGTTGCTGAAGGTGCAACAATAGTCACCACCGCAGGCAACAAGAGTTTTCTCGAGAAGGCTGCGGCAGTCGACTCTTCATTGCTGCCGAAACTGTCGAGTCAGAACAAGTTGAAGATCGAGATCGTCGAAAACAAGAAGCGCGTGTTTCAGGATGACAATCACGTGGTCGAGTTGTACGACATCGGACCGAATCCTCATGCGAACGAAATCCTCGTCGCGTATTTGCCGAAGGAGAAGATTTTGTTCCAGGCGGATCTACTCAATCCTTTGGCGAATGGATCGATTCCGATCGCACAGGATGCGACGATCAGTTTTAGCGAGAAGCTGCAGCAGTTGGGATTGCAGGTCGAGAAGATCTATGGCGTACACGGCCGCGCTGCTACACCGGCGGAATTGCGAGCCTCGGTTGAAAAGCGACGCGCGTCGGAGTTGAAAACCGAAGTGTCGGGTCCAAAGTAAAAGATTCTCTGCGGGCCTCTGCGTGTCTCTGCGATCTCTGCGTTTACAGGCTTTCTTTAACGCAGAGGCCGCAGAGAGATACGCAGAGACCGCAGAGTTAATTCGAAAGAAGCCTGGACAAAAAAGCGGCGGAGAAGACCACGACCAGCACGAGTGCAAACGCACCCACGAGTGCAGGGAGCCGTGAGGTCTGCGTGCCGTCTGACTCCTCGTCGGAGCTCGTGTTGTCGTTCAGCCAGACATGATGCGTGTACGACTGCATCTCGTCCAATCGTGAATGTACCGGGACGTGAAATCGATTTTGGAAGGGATTGCGGTAGGGATCGTTGATAAGCCTCTTGTTCATGATCTGCTTGCTCCTCGCTAACGTTCGCTGAAGGACTCAGCGCCGCGTTATGACCGCAAGAGGCAATGACCGTGCCCGATAATCAACCAATGTAGTCTCTACGACTTAGCCGCAGCCCACCACGAATCCAGCCGCAGATGCTGCGCATATACGTCAGTTGATACACCAACACGTCTAGAGTTATCCAACCCAAAGCCCTGCGAAGTGTCGAGTGCAACGTGGTCTTCGCAACCGCCATCAAAACGTCTGCGTAACGGCCGCGGCTCCCTTCTCCCGCTTGCAAAAGCAACCGAGTCTTGTTAAACCTCGTCAACGGAATGCCCCCAATAAGGGAGAAGTATCATGAAGAAAACATTTCGACTTCTGCTCTCCACTTTACTTTTGATTTCACTCTCGACTCCGCTCCTTGCCGATACCATTCGTCTCAAAGACGGCAGCGTTATTCGTGGTCAGGTGATCGGCTTTAAGGACCAGCAGTTCACTATCCTGATCGGCGGAAACGCAAGAGGCAGACGCGGGCAGACCACTGTCTATGTTGAAGACGTTGAATCGATTGAGTTTGACGCAAACAACGGTAACGCGAGCGTCACGGACGAAAGCACGGCGCGAAACAATCCTCCTCCCATGAGCCGGCCTTCGAGCCCGGTTAATCAACCGGATAACAACGTTTCGGATTCGCGACCCATCGACACGACACCCGCTTCTTCGGCTCCGACTCCGACGTTCTTTACGATCAAAGTCGCCGTCAGGGCCGACAACGCAAACAACGGTTGGACAAACAGCGGCCTCGTCGTCCGCAAGGGTCAACGGCTCCGCATCAGTGCTTCAGGCCGGGTTTCGCTCGGACACGGACGTTTTTCGACACCGGGTGGACTGGCGGGCATTCAGGATAACGACAAGCTGATGCGCAACGAAGCCACGGGCGCGCTGATCGCCGTAATCGGCGACGATAACGACGACTTTATCCTGATCGGACCGCGCCGGGAGTTTGTCGCGCAGCGGGATGGAGTGCTGTTTCTGGGTGTCAATGAGGGCGATCTGACGGATAATACCGGCAGCTACGATATCGTGATCGAGGCTGAAGCTAGCGGCCGTTAGTGGTAAACTCACGTCAGATCCCCAGCATCAGACGACTGATAACCTCGGAGATGGATAGCTAATCGCTGGCAGCTTTGCCTCAGGGCAAGGCGCCACTCTCCTCGCTTTATTGCCTTCGGGAGTCGAAAACTATGAGATTTAATCGTTCTTATCCCATTTTTGCTGTTGCGCTCTCGTTATTGCTGCTCGGCGCCAGTGTTAATACCGGGTGGTCGCAGTCCAGACGCCAGCCGCCCAGCTCCAACGAAAAGAAAAACAAACGTCCTACCGAAACCAAACCCGGCGAAGACCAGGAACCGCTTCCGAAGGACATTCAACCGACCAAGCCTCAGGACATCGAAAAGGTCAGCATCTCAACCCAGATCGTCAACGTCGATGCCGTCGTCTACCACAAGAAGAGCGGCCAGATCGTTGCGGATCTGAAGAAACCGAACTTTGCGATCTTCGATAACGGCGTAAAGGTTGACATTACAAACTTTTCCACTCCCGAAGCGCCAATCACGGTGGCGATGGTCGTGGAATACAGCAAGTGGTCGGAACTCTTTGGCTTGTACGGCAGTCACGGCTACGAGCCCGGCACGTATGAAGTGATCCGCCCAACCGCGATGTTTCTTTCACAATTCATCAAGCCACCGGACGATTACGTTTCGGTGATCGCCTTTGATATTCGCCCGACCCCTTTGACTGACTTCACCAACGATCCAGCCCGGTTGCAACAAGTCATTTCCCTGCTGTTGAGAAACCAACCAGCATTTCGCGAAACGAATTTGTTTGACGCGCTGAAGTTTGTGCTCGTCGGTGGACGCGGCGACTCGGTGGTGCTGGAAGATTCGAAGTCGGAGAAATCCGATTACGCGGGTCTGGCGTCGGTTCAGGGACGAAGGCGCGCGGTCATCCTCGTCGCATCCGGCATCGATACTTTCAGCAAGATCAACTATGGCGATGCGCGCAAGGTGCTTCAGAATGCCGGCGTGCCCGTTTACATCATCGGCACGGCAAACATGTTCAAGAAGCTCTACGGCGATCAGCTTCCGGCTACCGACAGTTTGTTGGGAATGCCCGGACGCATGAGCTGGTTACAGGCTGACAATACCTTGCAGACTTTCGCGAAGGAAACTGGTGGCGCGTATTTTCCGGTGACGTTCGAAGGCGAATTGCCGAAGGTCTTGTCGAGTATCAACGCCCTGCTGCGTAGTCAGTACAGTCTCGCGTTCAATCCTGGCGACGTCCGCGACGGCAAGCAGCACAAGTTGCAGGTCAAAGTTGACGTCGACGGTGATGGAAACTATGACGACAAAGAGTACGTGGTCCAGGCGCGGCAGTTCTACAATTCGCCTAAGCCAACTGCGCCGAGTGAAAAGAGTGGCGACAAGAATCACGTGCCGTAGATCTTCAACCGAAACTCATCATTAAACGAGACGATCTCCGCTTTGCGGCCGGAGTATCGTCTTGCCTCACGCAGCAACGCCGGCAATCTCTGCAACGAGAGTTTCAGTCCGTACGCAGGATTGGTCAGCACGGCTGCGAGTCTCGGATTCAAACGTTCCGGCATGCCATAACGAATCGCCTTCTGCGCCACGGGCGAGAAGCCGGAACTGCGACGCGAATTCACAAACTCCAGCGAGTGATCAAACACATTCACACGGCTCGGCAGATCTCTTAGCGCCAGATCTCTGTGCGCAAGCATGTTTGTAATCGCTTCCGCAACCGCGCCGCGGTGATAACTCGAACGCGCCGGTACCGGCGAGTCAGCCGCAACACCTCGCGGGGGCACGTCCGAAAGATCACAGTAGCGATGAAGAAAACGCGCGAGCCCCTCGGAAATCGAGAGCAGGTTACCGGACAATTTCACGCGCTCGATGATCGGCGACTGCAGTGAATCACCGGAAAACCTCGTCGCCGTTACCGCTGCTCGCGGCTGTAACTCCGTCACTCGATCGTCTCGGCCAAACAACAACAAACCCGCGACCGTCGGCACGATCTCCTGACCATCGTTCGTAGCCAGCAGCAGATCGCGTTCGAGCACTTCCGCAGTCGGATAACCGACTACAGTCGCTTCCTCAAATGCACCACCTTCAAACTCGCGCAGGTAACTCCACAAATGCGCTTCGTCAATGTCAGCGATCGTCGCGCCGAGCGCGGGCACGTCTTCATAACGAATCGGGCGTGCTTCATCGAGCAGCGACGAGATCTCCTCGCGTGAAGCCTCGCGCTTCTCCGCGCCGATGCGCAGGTAAAAGCGACCGTCACGCGTGCGATACGGGCGTCGTTTGCTTTCGATATCGAGCGCTACGATGCGCCGCCCGTTGTCAAGCGCGATGCGATCGATGTAGGGCACGAGTGGAGGCTGGACTTCCTCGCGACAGAGCCGCACCAAATCCTCCTGAACTCTCTCGGGATCATCAACGCCTTCGACTCTCAACTGATCGTTGACACCGAAAACGATCACGCCGCCGCCCGTGTTTGCCAGGGCCACGATCTCCTGCGCGATCTTCTCGGTGTTGGAGAGTTTGACTTTGAGTTCGAGAAAGGTGTCTTCACCGCCGCGGATCAGGCGCAATAATTCGGTTCGCGAAGTTTGCGGTGCAGGGGTGGAAAGGATGTATTCCTGAAAGGAACGCTCCGTGGTGGGTTCGTGTCGCTGGTTGCTGCGAAATCTTCTGCGAGCCATTTGTGTATTGACGGGGCTCCAAACCCGCCCGGATGCAGCGGAGCATCACTGGATTCAAAGTACCGGACGCGTAGTGTAACACGTCTCTGGGCAAAAGCCTTTGCAGGGTTTTGCGTTGCGATCGTTCGATTGTAGGGGCGGCCACGGAGGGCCGCCCCTACAAAAATCTCGGACGGTATTACTCGTCTGCAGGTTCGCGGACCGCCTCGAGGATGTCGATTTCGCGTCTGGCGAGTAGCCTGCCGTGAAAGTTGATCATCAGCGAATAGAGACCAACCGAAACGAACACAAAGAGTGTCAGCAGGAGAAACTCATTAACCAGACTGCGCGTGAAGTAACCGACTAAGGCCGACACCACCGGAGGGACTAACATCACCAGTATCAGCGGAATCAGAAACAACCCCGCGACTCCCGAAACATTCAAACGCTTCCCGTACCGCATGCGTTTTGGAAAACGAATCGAAAGCCAGTTGCCGATAGTCGCATTGATCGCCGCGAAGATAACGAAGGTCAACGCTAGAAACAGCAGGCTGGCGATCGTTACATCGCGAAAGATGATTGTGTTTAGAATCAGCAACGCGACAGCAAACACAAGCGCGAGGAACGTAACCACGATGTTTTTACTGAGCAGGATTTTGCGCCTGTCGATTGGCGAGAGAATCAGTGTGCGCATTCCGCCTTCTTCAAACGCAAACAGATTGCACGACAATCCAGCGAGGATCAGAAATACGTAGAGCACGCCACCGATCAGTAACAGACCTGAACCATACGCCATGAACCCGTTAGAAATTCCGCGTCGCGTAGTTCCAAACTTTTGCGAGTTAACGAGACGAATGAAGATCACGAGCAACGGCATCAAGGCCATCATTCGTACCTGTGCATTTCGAAACAGGTAACGGAATTCTTTCTCCACGAGCGCGGAAAGAACCGGCGACAGCAACGGCAACTGCCAACCCGAGTAAGCCGTAGCCTCACCAGTTTCAACAACCACCTTTTGCTTGCGACGTCCTTCAATTCCGAGTGCCGCGCGCTGCACGATCCAGTAGGTCGCAACGATCAACACGATCGCATACGCACTCAACGTCAGAAACGCCGTTGCGTAAGCAATCTTGTCTCTGGCTGGGTTCCCAACCAACAAAAACGCGGCGGCTCCGGGCGGCGTCCACCGCAGCGAACGAAATGAATCAGCATGCTTAAAAATTAGCGGCACAATCTGTCCCGCGACCGCGGCGCCAAGTCCAACAACGACACCGAGAAGCGCGACGAGTGTTTCACCACGCGCGCGTTTGCGACGCAGCAACGAACCGATAATCGTCGAAAGCCATTTCGATAACGCCACGCCCACGAGCGCGGCGGGTATCGCAGCGATCAGCGTGATCGCGAGTTTGCCCGAGCCAAGTCCCGCTCCGATCGACAGGGCCAGCACGGCCGGCACAAGAAACACGGAATGTAACGTCGTAAACTCGCTGATGAAATCAACGGCGAACAACTTGCGCAGCGTAACCGGATACATCAGCAGCTTGCCCGCATCAAACTGCTTGCCACCGCCGAGACTCAATGGCACAGTGGCCCACATCAAGTACAAGACGCCGAAAATCGAAAAGAAGATAAACTCCGTCGAGATACTCTCGGGCACATTGCGCCCGGCGGTACGGTGCAGCGCACTGCCAAGACCTTCAGGTTCTGTGAGTGTGTAAGCGATAAGTCCGAGCACCAGCGCCAGCATGAGCGCGAACGCGAATGCGATGACCATGCCGAGGATCGACGCCACCCTGTTTACGACCGCCTTCGACGACCGCAAAGAGTTGCGCAAGAGTCGCCACTTAAGCCAGATTAGTGTGCCTAGTTGAGACATCCTTGATGATCCAGAACGCTTACGTCGGACTCGGTTCCAATCTCGGTGATCGCGCCGGACACCTGTTGCTCGCAGTGCGCGGCATGCTCGACGCCGGTCTGGATGTTATTCGACTCTCCAGCATTTACGAAACAGAACCGGTTGAATACGAAAATCAGCCCGCGTTTCTCAACATGGTCGCTGAGCTGCGTGGCTCGACACTTCCCTCGCCCGAGCAAACGCTCGCACGCCTGCTGCGGATTGAGTATGCGCTCGGCCGCACCCGCGACGTTCGCATGGGCCCGCGCACGATCGATCTCGACCTTCTCATCTTTAAGAATCAACAAGTCGAAACAGAGTTCCTCACTGTTCCTCATCCACGACTACCTACCCGCCGGTTTGTGCTGGTGCCGCTTAACGAGCTCGTGCCGGGCCTCGTTCATCCGGTGCTTGGAAAACCGATTAGTGACCTGTTATCCGAAACGACGGACCACTCCTCGGTGGTGCGCTGGAAACCGGCTAGAGCCACAGATTCCGCGGATTGATTGTGTAATCCGCGAATACTATAATGCCAGCACTTGTTATCACGCCCTCGACATTTCCAGATTTCCCGTTTCACTGGCAATTCGATTGTCCACATCTCGTGGTGTAAAGAGAACTGAAAAATGCCATATTTGAAGCCTGAGAGGCCGGAAAAGGTCAGTGCACCGTCTTTGCGGTTAAGCAAACAACGCGGCGAACGCCTCGTTTGTCTTACCGCGTACGACTATCCTACCGCGCGCATCGTTGATGAAGCAGGCATCGACGTGATTCTCGTCGGCGATAGTCTCGGCAATGTCGTTCTGGGTTATGGCAACACAGTGCCCGTGACGCTCGAGGACATACTGATCCATTTGAAGGCCGTACGGCGCGCAGTGCAACGCGCGTTATTGGTCGTCGATATGCCGTACGGATCTTTTCACACCGGCGATGACGATACAGTCAAAAACGCGTTGCGACTGGTTAAGGAGGGCGGCGCCGAAGCGATCAAACTCGAAGGCGGACACAAACGCGTTCACCTCGTGAAACGATTGGTTGATGAAGAGATCAGCGTGATGGGCCACATCGGCCTGACGCCACAGTCAATTAACCAACTCGGCGCCTACAGAGTGCAGGGTAAAACTGCGAAAGCGGCGCAACAGTTAATCGATGACGCAAAAGCAATGGAAGACGCCGGCGCGTTTGCCGTGGTCCTGGAAGTCGTCCCTCGCGAGATAGCAAAAGTGATCACTGAAAGCATCAGCATTCCGACGATCGGAATCGGCGCTGGTGTTCACTGCGACATTCAGGTGCTGGTCCTGCACGACATGCTCGGGCTGTCGTTTGGTAAACAGGCGCGCTTCGTTCGTCCTTACGCAAACTTGCGTGACGTGATGACGGACGCAGTCAGCCGCTACGCAGACGACGTCAGAAACGGAACCTATCCATCTGAAGCGGAGTCGTATGGGCTACCCGCTGAGACGGCGGAAGAACTGCATATCGATATTCCAGCGAGAGACTCAAAAGCCGAGAAGTCCTAGATCCAACCTCAACTATGGAGATCATCAATCGCCGCCAGCGCATGAGTTCCGTCGCGCGCAAAATCCGCCGTGAACAGGATAGGACTGTGGGGCTGGTGCCGACGATGGGCGCGCTCCACGAGGGACACCTGAGTCTGGTCCGTGAAGCGAGGCGCATGTGTGACGTTGTCGTGGTTACAGTATTCGTGAACCCCGCGCAGTTTGGACCAGGCGAAGACTTCGAGCATTACCCGCGCGATCTGACGAGAGACACGGCGCTGTTGACCGACTACAACGTCGATTACATCTTTGCGCCGACGGTTGAAGAGATCTATCCGAAAGGCTTTTCCACTTACGTAAACGTTGAGGGACTTTCCGAGCAACTCGAGGGCGCTTCGCGTCCGGGTCATTTTCGCGGCGTGGCGACAGTCGTGACGGTCTTGCTCAACACCATCAGACCCGATTTTGCGTTCTTTGGTCAGAAGGATGCGCAACAAGCGTTGATCATTCGTCGCCTTGTTAAAGACCTTGCGTTCGATACTGAAGTTGTGGTGCTACCGATCGTCCGTGAGGATTCGGGTCTTGCGATTTCGTCACGCAATCTTTACCTGACGTCTGATGAGCAGAATTCAGCGACTGTGATTCACAAGGCGCTGGTCCAGGCCAAGAAAGCTTTCAAGGAAGGCGAGCGCAACGCGCACCGGATTATCGACGTGGTTCGTAACACGATTGACGCAGAACCGCGCGCACGTTTGGATTATGTAACAGTCGCTGATGCGGAGACACTCGAAAAGTTGGACCGCATCGACGAGCGACCGACCCTCATCGCTGTCGCCGCGTATGTCGGAAAGACGCGACTGATCGACAACCTGATTTTGAATAAAGTGAAGAAGAAAGACGTTGCCGCTCCACAGTAAGAAGCATATCCATTTCACCCTCAACGGCGAACAGACTGAGGTCGCCTTCGCACCGCACAAGACGCTGCTCGAAGTTTTGCGTGAGGATCTGAATCTCACCGGCACGAAGCACGGCTGCGAGCTCGGTGAATGCGGCACTTGCGCCGTGCTCGTCGACGGGCGCTCGATTCTTTCGTGTCTGATGCTCGGCCTCGACGCCGAGGGTCGCGATGTAAAGACGATCGAGGGAATGGCCCATGGCCCCGAGCTTCATCCGTTACAACAAACATTCGCCGACCTTGGCGCGGCGCAGTGCGGCTACTGTTCACCCGGCTTCTTACTCGTCGCCGAAGAGTTGTTGAAGAAGACACCAAACCCATCACGCGCCGAGATCCAGGAAGCGTTGTCGGGAAACCTGTGTCGCTGCACCGGTTATATTAAAATCTATGAGGCAGTCGAACTGGCCGCTGCACGAATGCGCGGCGAAGAAGTTGAATTGCCTAAGGAAAGTATTTACGGGTTAGACTAATCTGTGAAACCTGTGGATAAAGATCTCAACGTCGTCGGTAAACCTTTTCGCAAGGTCGACGCACGAGCGAAATGCGTCGGGCAGACAAAGTTCGCGGACGACATCGTTTTGCCGCGGATGCTGTTCTGCAAGATGCTTCGATCACACTTACCTCACGCGTTGATTAAGCGCATCGACGTTTCCAAAGCGCTGGCGTTGCCCGGCGTTTTTGCTGTCGTCACGGGGAAGGACTTTCCGATTCCATACGGCATCCTTCCTGTCAGTCAGGACGAGCACGCGCTCTGCGTTGACAAGGTGCGCTTCATCGGCGATCCGGTTGCGGCAGTTGCGGCGATCGATGAAGACGTCGCCTTCGACGCGATGAACTTGATCGAAGTCGAATACGAGCCACTCGAGACGATCTCGTCCATCGACGAAGCCGTGCTGATCGATGAACCGCGTATTCATGATTACGGCGACAGCGGCAACATTCACAAGAAAGTCTCGCTGGAATTCGGGAACGTCGAAGACGGATTTGCTGACGCGGATCTCGTTCGCGAAGACACTTTCTTCTACGAAGGCAACACGCACCTGCCGTTGGAGCAGCACGCCGCAGTTGCGCATTTCGATTCGGACGGCAAGATCACGCTCTGGAGTTCGACGCAAACGCCGCACTACGTTCATCGCGCGCTTGCGAAAGTCCTCGGGCTGCCAGCTAGTCACATTCGTGTGATTGCGACGCCGAATGGAGGCGGCTTTGGCGGCAAGAGCGATCCGTTCAACCACGAAGTCGTGGTTTGCAAGCTGTCGATGTTAACGGGACGTCCCGTGAAGGTGACGTTGACGCGCGAAGAAGTGTTTTATTGCCATCGCGGCCGGCATCCGGTGTTGATGCGAGTTAAGACCGGTGTGAAGAACGACGGCGCGATCACCGCGATGCACTTTCAGACGTTTCTCGATGGCGGTGCGTATGGAAGTTACGGCGTTGCGAGTACGTTCTACACTGGCGCGCTGCAAACAGTCACGTATGACGTGCCGCGTTACAAGTTTCAAGGACTGCGCACTTTCACTAACAAGGCGCCGTGTGGTCCAAAACGCGGGCATGGAACACCGCAACCGCGTTACGCGCTGGAAGTCCATCTCGACAAGATTGCCGAGCAACTAAAACTCGACCCCGTTGATATTCGACGCCCGCATCTCGTCGCGCCTAATTCAGTGACGGCCAACTACCTGCGCATCGGCAGCATGGGGTTGGGCCAGTGCATCGACAAGGTTGTCGAAGGCTCGCGCTGGCACGAACGTTTTTCATGGGATCAGGACAATCGCAAGCTGCCGTTTGGCAAAGGCATCGGGCTCGCGTGTAGTTCGTATCTCTGCGGCGCGGGGTTGCCGATCTACTGGAACAACATGCCGCAATCGGGTGTGCAGCTTCGTCTCGACCGGCAGGGCGGCGTCTGTGTGATGTGCGGCTCGACCGACATCGGGCAGGGTTCAGA
>Ga0126376_10000493_pt1 | contig 19372 bp, 19 predicted proteins | sample PanSoiMetPlot_15_FD_92760 | JGI IMG/M metagenome (GOLD analysis project Ga0126376, IMG submission 92760) | Tropical forest soil microbial communities from Panama - MetaG Plot_15 | ecosystem: Environmental > Terrestrial > Soil > Tropical forest > Bulk soil | place: Panama | collected 2016-02-17
CGCAGCTTGCCGCGGAAATCGCGAAGCGCGTCCTGCAAGCACCGCCGCGTCCAAGCGCGCCGGCGAGAGAGGCCGGATGAGGGCCAAGCGCCACATATTGGTCGCTTCGAGCGCCGCGATTGCAGCGCTTTTCTTAACTCTGACGGTGCACGCCGCCGAAGAGGGCGGCGCGGCTGGCGTGGAAACGGCCACGGAAATCTTCAAGTGGATTAACTTCGGCGTCGTGGCGGGCGCGCTCTTGTGGGCGTGTTTGAAAAAGGGGCCGCGGTTTTTCCGCGGGCGCGCGGAGGCCATCAGCTCCGCGATCAGCAAAGCTGGCAGCGCCAAAGCGGCCGCCGACGCGCAACTCCGCGACGCCGAAACGAAGCTTGCGAATCTCGACAAGGAAGTTGCGGAATTGCGCGCGTTTGCCGAGCGCGAAGCTGCCGCCGAGGTCGCGCGAATTCGCATGGCAACGCTGTCCGACCTGGAAAAAATCGGCGCCGCGGCAAAAGCGGAAATCGCATCGGCGGAGCGGGCAGCGCGGTTGGAATTGCAAGCGCTGGCCGCAAAGCTGGCCGTGGACGGCGCGGAATCGCTCCTGGCGAAGCAGTTGAACGCACAGGCGCAGGCGGGGCTCATTAGCAACTTCGTGAAAAGCCTGGAAGGGATGCCGAATTGAAATCCGCGAGCCTGCAATACGCAAACGCGCTGGCGGACATCGCTCTAGAACAAGGCGCTGCCGAGCCCGCGGCCAAGCAACTGGAGAGTTTTGGCGCGGCGTACGAGCAATCGGCGGAACTGCGCACGTTCCTCGCAAGCCCGGCCGTCAGTGTGGAGGCAAAACACGCGGTGATTGAAAAGATCGCGGGTCGCATCGGCGCGAGCAAGATTCTTCGCAATTTTCTGTTGGTGATTGCTGACCATCGGCGGACGCAACTGATTCCGGAAATTGTTGCGACGTTTCAGCAAGTGTTGCGGCAGCGCCAGGGTGTGGCCGAAGCGGCGATTGCCTCGGCGGTGGAATTGAGCGCGGCGCAGAAAAAAGATCTGGCGGCAACGCTGGCGCGGGTGACGGGAAAGAAAATCGAGCCGAAGTATTCGCTCGATCCGGCATTACTAGGCGGCGCGGTGGTGCGCATCGGCGACACGATTTACGATGGCTCGCTGCGGAGCCGATTGAATGAGATGCGCGCCCGGCTCGCCGGGGAATAGGGGCTTAAAAGCAGCGTTTACGGGTGTGGTGAGAAAGTCTTCGGGGAAGCGACGGAGCAGGCATGGCAAACATCAAGGCAGACGAAATCAGCAAGATTCTACGCGAGCAGATTGAGAATTACGAGCAAACCCTTGCCGTGGATGAAGTGGGCGCGATCATCAGCGTCGGCGACGGGATCGCGCGCGTGTACGGGTTGGAAAAGGTGATGGCCGGCGAGATGCTGGCATTTCCGCATGACGTATACGGCATCGCGCTAAACCTGGAAGAAGAGGAAGTCGGCGTCGTGTTGCTCGGTGAGACGACGGAGCTGAAAGAGGGCGACGTCGTAAAGCGCACGAATACGATTATGTCTGTGCCGGTGGGCGACGCGCTGGTAGGACGCGTGGTCAATCCTTTGGGACAGCCGCTGGACGGCAAAGGCCCCATCGCCACGAAGCAGCGTAATCCCCTCGAACGCATTGCACCGGGCGTGCTCGACCGCCAGCCTGTGCGCGAACCGCTGCAGACCGGTATCAAGGCGATTGATAGCATGATTCCTATCGGCCGCGGTCAGCGCGAACTGATCATCAGCGACCGCCAGACCGGCAAGACCGCGGTGATTCTCGACACCATCATCAATCAGAGGGGCGGTGACGTTATTTGCATTTACTGCGGCATCGGCCAGAAGCGCTCGACCATCGCACAGGTGGTGAAGACCCTGACGGACGCGGGCGCCATGGATTACACGATTGTGGTAGCTTCCTCAGCCGCGGAGCCCGCTTCGCTGCAATACATTGCGCCGTACGCCGCGTGCGCCATGGGAGAATACTTCCGTGATAACAAGCGGCATGCGGTGGCGTTTTATGACGACCTTTCGAAACATGCGCAGGCGTACCGCGAGATTTCCTTGCTGCTGCGGCGTCCACCAGGACGCGAGGCGTTTCCGGGCGACGTGTTTTATCTACACTCGCGGTTGCTGGAACGCGCAGCAAAATTGAATGACAAGTTGGGCGCAGGTTCCTTGACCGCGCTGCCGGTGATTGAGACGCAGGCCGGCGACGTTTCTGCTTACATTCCGACAAACGTCATTTCGATTACCGACGGGCAGATTTATCTGGAAGCGGACCTTTTTAACGCGGGCATTCGTCCGGCCATCAACGTGGGCATCAGCGTAAGCCGCGTGGGGGGCAACGCGCAGATCAAGGCTATGCGCCAGGTGGCGGGTTCATTGCGGTTGGACATGGCGCAGTACCGCGAATTGGCGGCGTTCGCTCAGTTCGGTGCAGATCAGCTCGATAAGGTGACGCAAGGTCAGCTTGCGCGTGGCCAGCGGCTGACAGAAGTTTTGAAGCAGGACCAGTACGTCCCTCTTCCGGCCGAAAAGCAGGTGTTGATTATTCAGGTGGGCACAAGCGGAGCACTCGACACTTTGCCGGTAAGTGAAGTACGCCGTTTCGAACGCGAGTTCTTGCAGTTTACCGAGACGAATTACCCGTCATTGCTGAAGAACATTGCGGCGAAGAAAGCGCTGGACGACGGGATCAAGGCGGAAATCAAAACGGCTGTCGACGGGTTCAAAGAACGCTTTGCCGTGACTGCCGCGGCGGCGAATTAGGGATAGCGACTGACGAAAGACCATGCCCACACTTCTCGACTTCCGGCGCCGCATCCGCTCGGTGAAAAACACCCAGCAGATCACGCGCGCCATGAAGTTTGTGGCGGCAGCGCGGTTGCGGCGTGCACAAGAGGCGGCATTGGCGGCGCGTCCGTACGCAAAAGAGCTGGTCCGCGTGCTGCGCTCGACGATCAGCAGGATTGCGGAACCTCAGCATCCTCTGTTGGCGCGCCGGCCCGAGGACCGAGTTCTCGCTCTGGTCTTGACCGGCGAACGCGGGTTGGCCGGCGCGTTTAACACCAATATTCTGCGCAAGGCGAACGAATTCTTCCGAGCGAACAAGGGCCGCAAGCTTTCGGTTATTCCAGTTGGTAAAAAAGGCCGCGACGCTTTGCGCAAGGCCGGGTTCAACCTCATCGCTGAATACATCAATGTACTGGCGCGCGTGGAATTCGGGGCCGTGCGCGAAATCTCGAGCTTGGTGACGGATTTATATGCCAAAGGCGAGATCGATTCCGTTTACATTATTTTCAGTGAATTCAAGACAGTAATGTCCGCGAACCTGGCAGTGGAGAAGCTTTTGCCGGTGGACCCGGCACAAGTGCAAGAAGGTAGCGAAGCCGCGGCGGCGAGCGCTCAGGTGGACTACATTTACGAGCAGCCGGAAGAGCAACTTCTCGATCGACTTTTGCCTCGGTATGTCGAATCGCAGGTGCAGCGCGCCATGCTGGAATCGTCTGCTGCAGAACACGCGGCGCGCATGACGGCGATGGAGTCCGCAACGAAAAACGCCGGCGATGTGATTGAAGCATTGACGCTGCACATGAACAAAGTGCGGCAGGCGGTCATCACCAAGGAGATTATCGAGATTGTGAGCGGTGCATCGGGCACTGCGTAGGAGAAAGCATGGCGGAAAAACACGCAGCCGTGGGACATATCGTGCAGATTATCGGGCCGGTGCTCGACGTGCAATTCGAAGGCGGCCATTTGCCCGCGATCTACAACGCCGTTCGAATTACCAGCGATGGCTACAACGTTCCGGAACCCATTGACGTGACTGCCGAAGTGCAACAGCACTTGGGAGAAGGGCGTGTGCGCGCGGTGGCGATGGAGCCGACGGAAGGTTTGGTTCGCGGCATGAAGGCTTGCGACCTGGGTGAAGGCATCAGCGTGCCCGTGGGCCGCACGACGCTTGGCCGCGTGATGAATGTTCTGGGCAAGCCGGTAGATCAGCTCGGGCCCCTAGAAAGCAAGACGCGCTATCAAATTCACCGCCCTGCGCCGCTGCTCGACGAGCAATCCACCACATTGGAAATGTTCGAGACGGGCATCAAGGTCGTCGACCTCATTCAGCCGTTCTTGAAAGGCGGAAAGATTGGCCTGTTTGGCGGCGCGGGCGTCGGCAAAACGGTTCTCATTCAGGAACTAATTCACAACGTCGCCATGCAGCACGGCGGCGTTTCTGTGTTCTCCGGTGTGGGCGAGCGCACCCGCGAGGGAAACGACCTATGGCTGGAATTCCAGGAGTCCGGCGTGGTCGTACCGGGCAATTCGGAAAAGTCTCGCGCCGCCCTGATTTACGGCCAGATGACGGAACCGCCCGGAGCGCGTCTGCGCGTCGGCCTGACCGGCCTGACGGTAGCGGAATACTTCCGCGACCAGGAACACCTCGACGTGCTGCTGTTCATTGACAACATTTTCCGCTTCGTGCAGGCAGGCTCGGAAGTGTCCGCGCTGCTCGGCCGCATGCCATCGGCTGTCGGTTATCAGCCCAACCTCAACACGGAAATCGGCGAATTGCAGGAGCGCATCACTTCAACCAAGGCCGGTTCGATTACTTCGGTGCAGGCGATTTACGTCCCCGCCGACGACTACACCGATCCGGCGCCAGCCGCGACGTTTACGCACCTGGATGCGTCCACCAACTTGAGCCGACAGATCGTCGAGCGCGGAATTTATCCCGCGGTGGATCCGCTCGCCAGTTTCTCCCGAATTCTCGATCCGCGCATCGTGGGCCAGGAGCATTACACCGTAGCATGCGCTGTCAAGTCGATCCTACAGCGCTACAAGGATTTGCAGGACATCATCGCGATTCTCGGCATCGAAGAACTCTCCGACGAAGACAAGCGCACCGTGGCGCGCGCGCGCAAGATCGAAAAGTTCCTGTCGCAGCCCATGTTCGTGGCCGCGCAGTTCACCGGCCTCGAAGGCAAGTACGTCAAGATCGAAGACACCGTGCGCAGCTTCAAGGAAATCGTCGAAGGCAAGTACGACGATATTCCAGAGCAGGCTTTCTACATGGTGGGTACGATCGAAGAGGCCTTGCAAAAAGCGGAAAAGATGAAAGCAGGCGTCTAAGACAAAATGCTTCCGGAAGCCATGGAATTGGTTATCGTCACGCCGACGCGGCAACTGGTGCGAGCGCGCACGAAGGAGGTCACTCTGCCAGGCGCAAATGGCTACCTCGGAGTTCTTCCGGGCCACGCTCCGTTGATGACCGAGTTAGGCATCGGCGAACTGACGTATCAGGGCGCGGCGCAGGGGGCGCCTCTTGCCATCGTTCGCGGTTTCGCGGAGGTTTTGCCGGATCGCGTTACGGTTCTCGCGGAAACCGCTGAGCTGGCAGCCGAAATCAACCTTGAGCGTGCAGAAGCCGCGAGGGCGCGCGCCGAAAAAAGGCTTGCCGCAGGCGCTCCCGACATCGATTGGGACCGCGCTAGCGTGGCGCTTCAGCGCGCTCTCATTCGCATTCAGGTTGCGCGCAAATTCCGCGGCGTGCCTGCCAATTCTCACTGACGTTTGCGATTCGCGGCTCCCCGTCAAGTTGGTGACGCGGAATCCGGCTAATTCATCTAATCTAATTGTGTATGGAACCTATGGAGCCCATCACGATTTACACCACGGCTTGGTGCCCGGATTGCCGCTACACGAAGGCGTTTCTGCGGCAAAGGGGCGTGGCCTATCGCGAGGTGAATATCGAAGAGAATGAGGCCGCTGAAGAAATCGTTCTAAAAGCAAACCACGGCCTGCGCAAAGTCCCAACTCTCGAAGTAGACGGCCGCTATTTTGCTTGCAGCCCGTTTGATCCCGCAGAGCTTGCTGAGGAACTCAATCTCCCGCTGAATCCGTGATTCGCCGAGAAAACTCAAACGTTCGTCTAATGCATCGGCAGCCCGCGCGCCCAAACATCCGTCACACGCAGAGATTGATCCAGAAGCAAAACATCCGCATCCGCCCCCACCCTCAAAGATCCCTTCTTGAATTCGATCCCCAGCAAAGACGCCGGATTCAGCGTCAGCATACGGACCGCGTCCGCCAGCGGAACACCCAGGTTCACGATGTTTCGAAGCGCGCGGTCAAGTGTCAAAGTGCTGCCGGCTAGGATTCCCGCGGCGTTGCGGCAGACGCCGTTGGTCACCGTTACCTCAAAACCGCCCAGCATGTATTTTCCATCCGGCATGCCTGTGGCGGAGAGCCCGTCGCTTACCAGCGTAACCCGCTCATACCCCTTCGCTCTTAAGAGCAGCTTCATCGCACCTTCTTCGACGTGCACTCCGTCAGCGATCAGCTCCGCGTTGATTTCCGGTGAAGTCAGCACCGCGCCGATCACCCCCGGATCGCGGTGCGTGAACGGCCGCATGGCGTTATAGGTGTGCGTAGCGCTGCGCGCCCCGTGGGCGATGGCAAAGCGCGTTTGCTCGTAATTGGCATCGGTATGGCCCACGGAAACGACTAAGCCTGCCTTGCGTGCGGCATCGATGCACGGAGCCGCGCCGAACACTTCCGGAGCAATGGTAATCAGGCGCGCCTTTCCTTCCGCCGCCTGAAGGAAACGGTTGAGCAAGTCCTGTGACGGAGGCTGAATCCATTCCACGGGGTGCACGCCACGCCGCTCTCTGCTGATGAACGGCCCCTCGAAATGAATCCCCAGAACTTCGGCGCGAGATTCCCTTGCCGCATGTTGCTGAGTGATGTACAAGGAAATTGCCGCCGTCGCTCGAACCGTGGCGTTAGGTGCCGCCGTCACCGTGGTGGCCAACAGCGAGGTGGTGCCAAACTCCGCCACCTTCCGCGCGACAACGCCCAGCGCATCGCCGTTGCCTTCCATTACGTCGCGCCCCCCCGCGCCGTGAATGTGAATGTCAATAAATCCCGGAATCGCCGTTTTCTCAGTCGCTTTGAGCTCCGTCGCGGCAGCGGGCAGGGTCAAGCCGCTGCGCGGTGCAATCGCCTCGATGACGTCATCTCGAATCAGAATCCCGGCGTCTCCGATTTCCGAAGTGGGAGTCAAAGCACGTCCCGCATGGATCAACGTGGTCGGCATGGCCGTGCAACATCGTAACGGAAATGTGGGGCGGCGCAAAACCAAGCGGGCAGGCCGAATGACTCAGCCTGCCCGCCGGTTCCGAATATAGAATGCTTTTTTGCTTACTTGCCGGCCATGTCGATGCTGGTCAGCTTCAACGTGTCGCCCTCTACCGTGCCCTTGACGGTCACGTGATGGCCGGCATGCGCCGCTACCTTGTCCTGAGCATCGACCACGTACACTTTCTTGTCGGCGTCGTTCACGAACACATACTTCGCGCCATGCTCCTTGACGCACTTTGTCGTGCACTCGCCGGCCTTGTCGTTCGCGCCCTTTGCCCCGCACTGGCTATCGGAAATCCAGCCCGTCAGGGAGCTGTCCGCTGCCATTGCAAGCGTTCCCGCGAAGAGAGTTGCCGCAATTGCCATTGAGAGTCTTGGTTTCATTTTTCCCCCCTCCAGAAGTCCATTCGTGGTGGTTGAGTTGCCGGGCCGTTTCTTTAGCTTCGCATAGCCACGGCTCCGGTGTCCAGCCACTTCCTAAACCGCCCGAAGTGCCAACTTTATTCCCGGACGAGCGCAAAGGAAAAGGGGAGGACTCCTCTGGAATCCTCCCCTGGTCGGCCCCTGTATCCCACTGTATCTGAAGCTGCTTACACAAAGTTTTCAGACTTACTGGCCAGAAGTCGCCGTGCTTGCCGTCGCGGTGGTCGCGCCCTTGGGCATGCTCAAGTAGCCGGTAGCGCTGCTCTTGGTGACTTTGTTGACCACGAGTTCCAGCGCGGAGCGGCTGCCGCCCGTGTAGAAGAAGATGGGTTCGTTGACCGAGCGGTTCTTCTTCTCAAAGCTGTTGTCATCGGCCAGCACGTTCATGGTGTATTGGTTCTTCCTGGGGTTCGTGTCTCTCAGCACCAGTTGAATGCTGCCCACCTTGGTGGCTCCGCCCTTGCGCTGCACGGTGAATTCAAAATAATCGCGCTGGCCAATACGCCGAAGCTGATCGATTTCGTCGTGGTTGCGGGCAATCAAGGTGCCCATTTCGCTGCGGGCCATCTGGATGCTGTTCTTAGTGGCGTCGAGGTCGCCCTTCACTCCCGTGACATCGCCGTTCAGCTTGGTGACGTCATCCGCGCTTGCCTTGGTGGCTAGCTCCGCCTTCACCGACGTAGCGAGGTTGTCGACCTTCTGGTCTATCGCATGAGTGGCGCTCTTGTCCTGCTTGCGGGCCGTGACCAGTTCTCCCTGGGTAACGTTCTGTTTGTCCGCAATGACCCTCAGATCACTGCGAAGTTGCTGATTGATTTCGTCTGCTTTCGCCAGACGCTGGCTCAGCGCTTCATTGGCCTGTTTCGAGGCCACCGTTGCCTGCTCCAGGCTCTTCGCCTGATTGAAGGCGCTCCAGCCAATTCCCAATCCGATCAGGGAAAGGCCACCTAGGGCGGCCAGCGCTAATCCGACCCAACGAGGCGTCCCTGAGTTAGTCGTGTGAGAAAACTCTTGGAATTCGCTCATAAACGTTCGTCTCTCCTTTTGCATAGGCGACTTGGCCTTGCCGGGGAAGCAGCATCCCTGAAGCCAAATGGGCCTAATGCTACTAGTACTAGCTAAACCAAGCCGAATCAGGTTGATGACTGTCAGAAAGAAGTGCAGAAGCTAGATTCTATACGTACTAGTACGTGTAAAGCTTACGCAAGTAGGTAGAAGGCGCTTGAAACTCTCTGACTGTTCGGGCTTCTGAGCTGACGTCCGCGTATTTAGCGGAGGGTGGTGCGTGCGGGCAGAACGGTTAACAGCTTTGGATTGATGGGCTTACAAAGCGAGCGGACTAAGCTGCGCGAAAAGCGTCAGCAGTCACTTCACCGCGCTCTGCGTTAAAGTAGCAGTCAAGCGTGTTCACCGCCGCTTCAAGTACGAGACGGCAGTCCGAGCAGCTTTCGAGGTGACGCCTGATCTCGGTTTCGACCACCGAAGACAAACGCCCCTCTAAGTACCAGCAAATCAGGTGGATTGTATCGCGACAGCTCATTACCCTTGCCCCCAGCTTTCCCCCAATAGAAACAGCTAGGCGCTATTTGACCGTGCATTTGCGACGCCAAAGGTGGCCGGGAGAGCTCAAGGCCTCAAGATGCTGAAACAAAGAGGCTTAGCTAATCCTAGCACGGGCCATGTAAACCGTAGGAGAGAGTTCGTTCTGAAAAGATTACACCCCAAATGGACAAAATGAGCACGGATTCGACGAGCCGCGCATGCCTTACCTTTCGGGAATGATGGTCATATCGCGGAGCTTGGCAATCCTGTCTGGGAGCGCCGGGTGCGTGCTCAGCAGCGTCGCCAACGACCCGCCCCCAAAGAGGGGTTTCACGATGCACAGAGACGAAGTAGAAGGCGTAATGGCGGTCGTTGCGATGCGGCTGTTGTATGCGCCCAGCTTTTCGAGAGCACTCATTAAGCCGTAGGGATTGCCGACCATCCTCGCGCCGGTCGCGTCCGCAGAGTATTCCCGCTGCCGGGAGAGGCCTAACTGCAAGAGCATTGCGGCGATCGGCGCCAAAATCAGCATCAGGATCGCAGCGATTCCGCCGCCGTCGCGGTCCTCGCGGTCCCCTCCGTATCCCCCAAAAATCATGGCCCAGCGGCCCATGGTAGCGAGATGGAAAATCGCTCCGGCTAGGGTTGCGGCAATCGAGCTGATCAGAATGTCGTAATTTCGCATGTGAGATAGCTCGTGAGCGATGACGCCTTCAAGTTCGTCGTCATTCATCAGTTCGAGCAAGCCCTGCGTTACGGCAACCGACGCATGCCGCGGATTTCTTCCGGTGGCAAAGGCATTGGGTGCGGCTTCGGGAACGACATAGAGTTTCGGGACCGGCAAATTTGCTTTCGCCGCAAGGCGGTCCATCACGGCATAGAGGCGCGGCAACTGTTCGCGCGTTACCGATTTGGCCCTGCTAGACATCAAGGCAATCCTGTCCGAAAAGAAATAGGCAAAAGCGTTCATGACCACCGCGAAGCCGAGCGCAAGAGTCATGCCGTTGCGGCCACCGAAATACTGCCCAATCAGCATCAACAAAAGCGTAAGAGCTACTAGCAAAAAAGTTGTTCGAAAGACTCTCATGATTTCCTTCTATTCTATGCGTGCGCCATTCGCGTACGAAGTGTCACTCTCCATGATTGAGGGGTAAATCAGCTTCTTCTGCCACATTTCTCCCCTCTAGATTAGATACGCGCTGCGGCCGCGGGTTGTTTTGACGGCTTGCGCTCGAAGCGCAGGATGTCCTTCTGCCCACCCCGATCGACGATTACGTGATCGCCCACCAGCACCTGGCCTTCCAGGATCTGCAACGCGAGCGGGTCCTGGACCAACCGTTGAATCGTGCGGCGAAGAGGCCGAGCGCCGTAAGCCGGATCATAGCCTTCGCGCAGCAGCAGTTCTTGCGCTGCTGGCTTCAGTTCCAGAGTAATCTGCCGTTCGGCGAGCAGCTTCTCGACGTTCTTCATGAGCAGGCCCACGATTTCCGCCAACTGTTCCTTGCCGAGCGGATTGAAGATCACAATCTCATCGATCCGGTTGATGAATTCTGGCCGGAACGACGCGCCCAAGGCTTCCATTGCTGCCTTTCGCGCGCGCCCCGGATCCTTGCCCGCCAATTCCGAAATGGCTCCGGAGCCGACGTTGCTGGTCATCACCAACACGGTGTTCCGGAAATCCACCGTGCGGCCTTTGCCGTCGGTGAGGCGCCCGTCCTCGAGAATCTGCAACAACACGTTGAACACATCGGGATGCGCTTTCTCGATTTCGTCAAAAAGGATGACGGAATACAAATGGCGCCGGACCTGTTCGGTAAGCTGTCCGCCTTCTTCGTAGCCGACATAGCCCGGAGGCGCGCCGATCAGCCGCGAAACGCTGTGCTTTTCCATGTACTCGCTCATGTCAATGCGAATCATCAGCTTTTCATCGTCGAAGAGGAATTCCGCCAGGGCCCGAGCCAGTTCCGTTTTTCCTACCCCGGTCGGCCCAAGAAAAATGAACGAGCCGATGGGGCGCTTCGTGTCGGAAAGCCCCGCGCGGCTACGGCGGACAGCATTGGCAACCCGCGCCAGCGCGTCGTCCTGGCCAACCACTCGCTGCCGTAGGCGTTCCTCCATGTGCACGAGCTTTTGTGCTTCGCCCTCGAGCAAGCGGCCCGCTGGAATCCCCGTCCATTTGCTGACGAGCTTCGCGATATCTTCTTCGTCAACCTCTTCTTTCAGCATAGGAGCATCTTTTTGCACGGAAGCAAAGCGCTGCTGCGCTTGCTGCAGTTCGCGTTCTGCCGCGGCAATCTTTCCATAACGGATCTCCGCGACCTTGGCCAGTTCTCCCGCGCGTTCGTAACGCTCCGCCTCGGCCTTGAGCTGCTCGATTTGCTCTTTCAGTTTGCGAATTTTGCCAATGGCTTCTTTCTCGTTTTGCCACCGCGCCTTTTTCGCGCTCGATTCTTCTTTCAGTTTGGCAAGCTCCTTCTCAATCTGCCCGCGCCGTTCTTTGGAATGCGTGTCGGATTCTTTCAACAGCGCCTGGCGCTCGATTTCGAGCTGTAGAATGCGGCGCTCGATTTCGTCAATCTCCACAGGCATGGAATCAATCTGCATCCGCAAGCTTGCGGCGGCCTCATCGACCAAGTCGATGGCCTTGTCCGGCAAAAAACGGTCTGAAATGTAACGGTTGGAAAGCGTTGCCGCGGCGATGATGGCCGAGTCCTTGATGCGCACGCCGTGGTGCACTTCGTAGCGCTCTTTCAGCCCGCGCAGAATCGCAATCGTGTCTTCCACGGTCGGTTCGGAGACCAGCACGGGCTGGAAGCGGCGTTCGAGCGCCGGATCTTTTTCGATGTGCTTCTTGTACTCGTTGAGAGTGGTGGCGCCGATAGCGCGCAGTTCACCGCGGGCCAGCGCCGGCTTTAGCATGTTGGAAGCATCCATGGCGCCTTCGGCTGCGCCGGCTCCCACGAGCGTGTGCAGCTCGTCGATGAAAAGAATGATTTGTCCTTCGGCTTCGGTGATTTCTTTGAGAACGGCTTTCAAGCGGTCTTCAAATTCGCCGCGGAATTTCGCTCCTGCCACGAGGGCTGCAAGATCGAGGGCAACAATGCGTTTTGTCTTAAGCACATCCGGAACGTCGCCGGAAATGATGCGCTGGGCAAGACCTTCGACGATGGCTGTCTTTCCGACCCCGGGTTCGCCGATCAATACCGGATTGTTTTTTGTGCGCCGCGCGAGGATTTGCATCACGCGGCGAATTTCTTCATCGCGGCCGATGACCGGATCGAGTTTCTGCTTCCGCGCCAGCTCGGTTAGGTCGCGAGCATATTTCTCCAAGGCCGCATAGGTGTCTTCGGGATTCTGAGACGTCACGCGCTGCGTTCCGCGCACGCCAGCCAGCGCCTGCAGAATCGCTTCATGCGAAGCTCCGTGCCGCTTCAACAATTGCCCGGCAGGATCACCGTCGCGCTTGGCAATCGCCAAAAACAAGTGTTCGGTCGAAACGAACTCATCTTTGAAGCTGTCCGCTTCTTTGAATGCCTGTTCGAGGATGTCGTTGAGCGGACGGCCCATGTGCTGCTGGGCGAAGCCCTGCACTTTGGGAAGGCGCGCGATCTCGCGCTCAATTTCCTGAGTGAGCGCCTCGCCGTGAATTCCCAAGCGGGCGAGCAAAGGAGGCACGACACCGTCGGTCTGGGCTACCAGAGCCGACAACAGGTGAATCGGCTCAATCTGCTGATTCTCGTGCCGTGCAGCCACTTCCTGGGCGCCTTGCACAGCCTCCTGCGCCTTCACCGTCATTTTTTCAAATCGCAACATCGGACCCTCGATCCAATTCTGTGTATCGGTCGCAAGAAGGGGCTGGCCGACCGCCAGCCCCTATTCTTACAGCTTGCGTACTTGCTTTGCAGCCTTTTCGCTGCGTAGCCCTTACTTGCCTGAGGCAGCCGCGGCGGCCACCGCCGGAGCGTTTACATTCACCTTGATCTGCTTCGGCTTCGCTTCCTCGCGCTTGGGGATACTCAGCGTCAGCACCCCGTGCTGATAATCGGCTTTGATCGCATCGGGATTCACGGTATTCGCGAGGGTGAAGCTGCGGGCGAAGGAACCATAAGAGCGCTCGACGCGCAGGTAGTTTTCTTCGTTTACTTTCTTCTCGAACTTGCGCTCCCCGCGAATCGTGAGGAGATGGTTCTCCACACGGATGTCGAGATCCTTGGGATCGACATCGGGGAGATCCGCCTTCACCACGAGTTCATGCTCGTTCTCGTAGATGTCAACGGCTGGCGCCCACGCGCTGAGGCTGGATTGCTCGCCGGTCCGTTCAAACGTCTCGTGGAACAGGCGATTGATCTGTTCCTGCAGGGTAGAAACGCCGCGAAAGGGTTCCCATCGGGCTATTGTTCTCATAGTTGTAAGCACCTCCATAGGTGATTGTAGTGACATCATAAGATATGAGTGCATAACTGTCAAGCACTTTATGTGTTACTGCAAGTAGTTTATATACAATAAGATAGTGTAATTCGAGAGCCTAAGCCCGCCCGCAATGAATGAATCAGATGTGAGGTGGTTGCCCCGCGCGGTCACTTGCAAGCGAGCTTGCAGCGCAAGCTAGTCATGCGAAGGAATCACTGGCCTTGGAAAGGGGTGACGCTACGAGGTTCCAGAAGAGGGAAGAGTCCAGACCATCCGGAGGCCGCCGCAGGCTCAGGTTCGCAAATCGGTGGGAGGTTCTTGCTAGACTTATGGCTGCTCATGCGCCCGGACGAGCTTGACTACTACCTGCCACCAGAGCGAATCGCGCAGCGGCCCCTAGACCGCCGAGATGCCTCGCGCCTCCTGCTCTTGAATCGTTCTTCGGGCGAGTTCGGGGATCGGGAATTTGCGGAATTCCCGGATCTTCTTGCAGGCAATGAGCTCCTGGTTTTGAACGACGCCCGGGTGATTCCCGCACGGCTTTTTGGACGGCGCGCGGGGGTGCACTCGCAGAAGCCTTCCCGGTCTACGCGAGGCGAGCACTTGACCGGGAAAGTCGAGATCCTGCTAACGCGCCGTATCAAGGATGACACTTGGGAGGCCCTGGTCCGGCCAGGGCGCAAGATGCACCTTGGGGAGCATGTTCTTTTTGGCGAAGGCGAGTTGGAGGCCGAAATAACCACGCGAGGGAAATTCGGCCTGCGAACACTGCGGTTCGTTTCTCGCGACCAGAGGACGATGAACGAACATTTGGAGCGGCTGGGACACGTGCCGCTGCCCCCGTACATTGAACGCGCGGAGGAAACGGCGGATCGGGAGCGCTATCAAACCCTCTTTGCGAAGAATCCTGGTGCGATTGCTGCGCCGACCGCGGGTCTACATTTTTCCGAGGAAATACTGGAACGAATCCGCGCGCGAGGTGCGGAGATCTGCGAGCTAACGCTGGATGTGGGGCTTGGCACGTTTCAGCCAATTCATGGGGAAACGCTGGAAGGCCACGTGATGCATTCCGAATCTTATGAAGTTCCACGTGAAACAGCCGAACGGATCAATGCCGCGAACGCGGAGGGACGCCCGGTTTTCGCCGTTGGAACGACGGTCGTGCGGGCATTGGAAGATTCGGCCGTGCGCGCGGCGGAATCAGGGTCTTCGACCGTCGTGAGCGCCGGAAAGGCCGAAGCAAAGTTGTTCATCACGCCCGGATTTCGTTTTCGCGTCGTCACCTGCCTGCTGACCAACTTTCACTTACCGCGGTCCACACTGCTGGCGTTGGTATGCGCGTTTGCCGGCCGCGAAAATGTTCTTGCAGCTTACCGGCACGCGGTCGAAGCAGGCTACCGATTCTATAGCTACGGAGATTGCATGCTGATTCGGTGAGCAAGGGAGAAGCAGGACGAATTTCTAGAAAAGGATTGGACAAGTGAGAGGCTGCGGCGGGCTGCAGCCTCCCTCTCTCTCGTCGCTGGGAAAGGGGTTAAAGAAGAGATCCTACTCACTGAAGACAAATACCCGAGACTGGCCGGAAAAACGAACTTCCTTCACCTGGCCATTTTCGCTGATGAGCACGGAGTCGTAACTGGATTTGGCGCTGCGGTCTTCCCAGCGTCCTTCGGATTCGGCAACCACTTTGCCGCCCTTCTGCACGGTGGCTTTGTTGCCGTCGATCAGCAGGCGATACTCGCCGGCCTGGAGCTCGGCTTTGCCGAGTTTAGCGGTTTGAGCGAGGCTAATATTCTTGGAAAAGGGCTTGGCGAAAACGGGCACTGCCAGCGCGATGGCGGCGAGCAGGGCCACGCAGCGGAAAAAGGAGTTGTTTCTCATGCGTGTCAAATTCCTTTCGGAACAGGATCGAGTCAGCCGATAGCAGGATGCCGCGGCAAGAATGAGTTGACACGCAGGGGGCGGACGGGTAGTCTCCGCCATGAAGACACCTCTTCTTCCTGGACTAACGGCCGGAAAGATTGCGTGTCATGACCCCGCGGCTGCCACCGCGGGGTTTTTTCTGAATCTCGCCTTTAGCAAGCCCGGTAAGGAGCTGCGCCTGTATAGACGAAATTACCGTGGGGAATGTTTCGCCGGTTTTCAATAAAATCTTGCAAAGATGCAGAAAATTGCGGCTGGAGAGATTGCTTTTCCCTCAAAAAAGAATCTTTTCCGCTCTTGAGAATAAAATTCACCTAAAAAAGAATTAGAAGACAACCCACAACCCCTCCGAGAGATTGGATTGCCGTTCTTCACATAGGTTTCATCGCTTCGTGCATGGGCTAGCTTGTTCATTTATACTCTAGGTCATTTTTTTCAAGGACCACGATGCGGATTCTGATTCTGAGCGATTTGCATTCGAACGGCACGGCGCTAGATTCTGTTCTTGATGCGGCCAAGGACCATTGGGACTCTTCGGTTTGCTTGGGGGACGTGGTCGGCTATGGCCCGGACCCAAATTACGTTACGGCGAAGCTGCGCGAATTGGGCACAAAGACGATCCGAGGCAATCACGACAAAGCAGTGACCGGTTTAATGGCCACTGAAGATTTCAATCCGGTGGCAAAGGCGGCAGTCGATTGGACGCGAACGGAACTCAAAGCGGAGCACATGGCGTGGCTCTCGGGTTTGCCCAAAGGACCGCTGGAGTCGGACGGAGTCGTGCTCGTTCACGGCGCGCTTCAGGACGAAGATGAATATGTATTCACACCGGAACAAGCGCTCGATGGGTTGCTGGATTCGAACGCCTTAGTCACGTTTTTTGGGCACACCCATCATCAAGGAGGTTTTTCGTATCGAGATTCGCAGCTGGAGGTGTTACAGATCCGGCCGCGCCCGGCAGAATCCTATGCCGCGCTGCGCGTCGAGCCCGCGCGGCGGTATTTATTGAATCCCGGCTCGATTGGGCAGCCGCGCGACGGAGACCCGCGCGCAGCCTTTGCCATCGCCGACCTCGAGCACAACGTGGTGCAATTCTGGCGCGTGCCCTACGACATCCCGGCAGTGCAAAAACGAATGCGTTCCGCTCGCCTTCCCGAGCCGCTGGTTCAGCGGTTGATGGTTGGCCGATAGCACCTGGAACGCCGAGAGATCTCGCGTTACGGCTATTTTCCCGGGGTCGAACTTCAGCAGATTCCTCCGCTCGTGTATCTTGTGGCGCCAGCGCTGCGCTTCCACCCTTCGACGCATGAAATTTTGAGATTTTTGTGGCCGGAACTTGAACTCGCGTGCGTGGGCATGGCAAAAAGTTGGAGGCGCGGCCTGCACGTGGTTATGCGCCAATAACGTCGCGAAGTTCCGCGCCGGAGGAAGTTATCTCCACATTGACCGGGTCTCGCAGTACAATCTTTTTCCCAGCGGAGAGGACCCACGTTGCCGCACCGCTCATTCACGATTTCCATTCGAAAAAGAAGTGAAGTCACTGTCCTTGATATTGCCGGACGGCTGACGTCGTTCGAGGTTAGCGCACTACGAGATGCCATTACGCGGCTCTTAGAGGAAGGCCGCAAGAAAGTGGTGTTGAATCTGGGGGCCCTGGACTATCTGGACAGCTCGGGAATCGGGGAATTGGCCCGAAGCTACGTTTCCGTGGTGAAAAAGGGCGGCGAGATGAAAGTGGTCGGTTTGTCGGCGAAGGTGGAAGAGGTTCTGAAGATTACCCAGCTATTCAGGGTTTTCCCTGAATTCCCGAGCGAAGAAGAGGCGTTACAAAGTTTTCCGGAATCCCGGGTATGAGGGAAAAAAATCTAACGGAGAGAAATTGGCACATAAAAGGAGAGAAGCGGTTAGGGGCTAGCCCTAACCGCTTCCCGGGGTGTGTCCTCGAAGTGGTTTTGTAATGTTAGATGTACGGGAGCGAAAAAGGTTTCCTAGGGACAGAAAGATTTTTTGGAAAAATCGATTTAGTAGGGCAAATCTCAATAAAACAGGTATTTGCGCCAGCGATCGTCGCGGTGGCCTATCAGCCGCATTAATTGACGGGAAGTATGCAGCGTAAAAGGCCGGGGCTTGCGCGCTAGCTTTAGCCCGGCCTCTTCCGGAGTGCGGTCCCCTTTCGTGTTATTGCAACGGTAGCAGCAGGCGACCAGATTCTCCCAGGAAGACCGGCCGCCGCGAGAACGGGGCAATACGTGGTCCAGAGTTAACTCGGAACTGGGAAACACGCGCCCGCAAAACTGGCACGTGTTGCGGTCGCGCAGCAAAATGTTTTTGCGTGAAAGCGCGCGGCTCTGCTGAGGAATGTGTCTGTAGGCAAGCAACCGGATCACCGAAGGAACCTGGTGAGCGTGGGCGGCGGAGTGGACCTCTGCGCTGTGCAATTCCTCGGCCTGCGCTACGCCTTTCAGCATCAGCACCATCGCGCGGCGGACGGCAATCACGTTGATGCGCTCGTAAGTAGCATTCAGAACCAGCACAAATTCCTGCATCAACGATGCCCGGCGCGAAATCGAGTTGTGGATTCTACTGCCAGCGGGAGCTTCCGAAGCGGGCGCAGCCACGCGGGCCGCATCGGGGGTATGAGCCCCCCGGGAATCGGCCGCCATGTGCCGGTTTGATCCCATCGAGCTTTCTGGAAGTATTCTACCATTCTACGGAGCTTGGCAGTGGATTTCTTATCGCGCGGGCCCCGGTAAGGCCGACTGCCGACTTGGCGCCAGCTTCGCGTACCGCCCGCACGCGGGCATCCAAGGTCGCTCCGGTCTTCCATACATCATCTACCAGTAGGACGCGAAGACTGTCAACTTGGCCGCCCGGGCGCGTGGCAAAAGCGCCACGTACCGACTCCGCGAGCCAGGCGCCCAGAGGCTCGATTTGCTCGAACTTGACCAAGAGAACTGCGCGAACCAGCGGTCCTGGATTAATCACGAAACTGCACGCAATCAAATCCATACGTTTTGTTTGGGCAAGCTGGGCAGAAGCGCGGCTGCGCTTCTCTCAGCTGCAATCCGAAAAGAGGGCAACCGAAATTTCCCAAACGGTTGGAGGGATCCGTGCGAAAGAATCCGAGACAATTTTGGCAGATCGGCACACACCGCGAGTCCAGGAGTAGCAGACCTTCGAGAAGGCCTCGCCTTCTAGCCGGAGGGCCTGGAAGCGCAGCAATTGGCCTCGATCTGCGCGCTTCCTCCACAGCCGGAAAATCTACACTCTTGCTCTTCCGCCTCAAAGATGTAAATTACCGTACAGTAATCAAATGGCGAGGAGCTTGGCGGAACGATAAATGGAACGCCTACAACAAGCCCTGTTCCATCTTCTCCTGGCACGCGATGCAGTGCTTAGCCCAGGGCACCGCTTCCAACCGCTTCTGCTGCATTTCTTCCTGGCAGTTGGCGCACACCCCGTATTCGTCTTCCTGGATGCGTTTGAGAGCGCCATCAATCAAGTTCAGGAGCGACCGGTCGGCATTGGTCATGCCGAAGAGAAACTCTTTGGTATAAGAGTTGGCAGCCTTGTCCGCCAAGTCCACGGTGGGGTCTTCGTCCGCCGTTCTTCCCTCTTCCTGAGTGCGTGCGATGGTCTTTGTGAGTTCTTCCCTTCGCGCGAGCAGTTTTTTCTTGTAGTAATCGAGTCGTTTCTTGTCCATTTAAGTCCCGCCCCTCTGGATACTATTTGGGGCCATCTAAAAACTCCGTAGTTTAGAACGGCTTTCCATTGAAGTCAAGAAAAGCAGCTCCGTGTTGTGCATCAGTCCATCTCCGGGACGGGTATTGGATGCACGAAGTTCTTCGCCGGATGCGTAGCGGGCAGCCGCCAAAAGTGGCGCGGGATCCTCCGCATATTAAAATAGTGGTTTATGA